>ERZ772861.38-NODE-38-length-159397-cov-101.650004_pt1 | contig 159397 bp, 155 predicted proteins | sample MGYA00512135_ERZ772861 | MGnify/ENA primary metagenome ERZ772861 (study PRJEB29015, sample SAMEA2737700) | human gut metagenome | biome: human gut; feature: human-associated habitat; material: faeces | place: China | collected 2012 ...
AAGAATTGAAATGTCCTCGATATTCAAGCCATTGCTCTTTTTATTGCAAGAAATGTTATCGAAGAACTGTCATTGATTATTGTCCTTATTTTCTACCTTACAAATGCAACAAAATCAACAAACCACCGTATGTTTGTAATTACTGTGAGGACTACAAATCTTGCCCTTTAGACAAGAAAGTATATGACGCTGCATATGCCCAAAGGCAATATGAAAAAAACTTTATAATTCTCGCAAAGGCATTAATATGACACCCGAAGAGCTACAGGAACTTAACGATTTAATATCTCCTCTAATCTTAAAAGGACAGCCATTAAGTCACATCTTTGCAGTACATGCCGATGAGATTCCTGTTTGTAGAAGAACCCTTTACAATTATCTGGATCAACGTGTATTTCAGGCTCGTAACATTGATTTGCCCCGTCGCGTTCGTTACAAGAAACGCAAGAAAAAATCTGAGCCGAGAAAGAGTAAGAATCTTCAACAGGTATATCGTAACAAACGTACCTATGTTGATTTTGAACGCTTCATGGAGGCACATCCTGACCTTGACGTTGTCGAAATGGATACCGTCAAAGGCGGGCGTGATAAAGGAAAATGTCTCCTTACCCTTCTATTTAGGAGTTGTAGTTTTATGCTTGTTATCCTTATGCCTGAGTGCACTCAGCACAGTGTAATTAATGCCATCAACAGCCTTACAACTGCACTTGGAATTAGGACATTTAAGAAATACTTTCCTGTAATTCTTACCGACAATGGATCTGAGTTCAAGAATCCATGGGACATCGAAAAGACTGAATCAGGCATACACAGAACCTATGTATTCTATTGTGTTCCCTACGTTTCCAATCAAAAAGGACGCTTGGAAAAGAACCACGAATACATACGTTATGTTATCCCCAAAGGTCGCAGCATGTATCGGTACACGCAGGATGACATTAATCTTATGTCCAGCCATATCAACTCTACTGCGAGGGATAGTCTGAATGGTGCTACCCCATTTGATTTGGCAGATTTACTTCTTGATAAAAAAATACCGGCTTTAGCAGGACAATTTAAAGTCTCCCCAGACGAAGTCATGCTAAAACCGGCACTAATTGAAATGTCTGTTAAAGAAAGAGAGGCCAACCATGAATAATACACATCCTATTCCTTATGAAATACTTCTCGAAAGATACATGGAATCTCAACGAGAAACAGAATACTTGGAATATAAGATATCAGCACTTAATAACGAAATCGATGCTTGGCAAAAAGCATACGAAGACTATGCTGGTATCTTAAGCGAACACGGCTTAATATAAGCCCTCTAAACCATTAACAACGAGCAGACAGATAACCCATCTGGCAACAACAAACTGCCAAATCTAACTATAAATTTATAGTCAGGCGGGTGGAATTTATTTTTTCTCAAACTGCTCCAGTCGTCTGTTTGCTATGCAAACAAACAGACTTCACAGCATGAATTATAGCACTTTTCAGGGTACTTTTGTATAGGGTATCTTTAAAAAAGTTGCTCAAAATCGAAAATACGAGGTTAAAATGATTCTAAGTGGAATTTACTTTTTCATTTGACCCCTCAATCTTCGTTATATTTATAAACCATTTTCTCCTGCCACTTCTTCTCCTTTTATCAGCAGATGTTTTTAGGTAGCAAAAAAGACAGTTTAAAATGACTTGTCTAGGTCACGCTAATTGTACGCATATATATAGGTAGTGCAGTTGCAATCTAGCTTTTAATTTTAAGAAATAATGCATACTACCTCTCAAAATTTTATATATTTTTTCCTCTATAATATTTAAGAACTTTCTTATTTATTTAATCGCTTTTTTATGGAATTTACTAATATTTCCATCGCATCAGTTCCAGAAAAATCTATATATTTATAGTCTTGCACTAAAGGTGGTAATTCATCATGTGGAACATCAAAATTTACAACAATAAAAGGTTTATCTGGATTACGCATTCTTCTCTGTATAAAATAATTCAATTCATTTTTCGTCCATCCGCTTGAAGAATTTAAAAAATTATTTGATATACATATTATACCAATATCACTTTCATCTAATCCTTGATTTATCTTCTCAGTAACACTATCTCCAGGCTCTATTTGATACTTATCATACCATGCACCAATTTCATTTATCTGAAATTGATTAAAAATTTTATCTACAACCTTCTTGTCTTTACTTGAGTGGGATAAAAATACTCTTATATCCTTTTTCATGCTAACACCTCCCCACATTTCTTGAACTATCTGTCTGCTCGGAAAAAGAAATAGTGAATTCTGCTCGTCCGTCATCGCCAAATCCACCGTGCTTTCATCTAGAAAAGTTATTGAATTATATCCCCTCTGCATAAATGCCTCGACAATATCATCCACGAAATAGTTAAATACACGTTTTTTATTACTATATTTTTGCATTAAAAACTCTTCAAATCTTGCAACGTCTTTTTCAATAGAAACATATAATAATAATTCTAAAGCATATGGATTATTATTAACAAAAATCCCACATCCAACTACTGTATCTTTATCAAAATTTCTTAGTATTTCTTTTATAAACAACTTTTCATCACTACGTTTTCCATAATCTAATGAAAAAATATATATCTTTGCATCCATAAGATATTCCTTTCTCTTTACTAATTATCGCATTTTATATATTTCGTAACATATCCACCACTACCAGTTCTATTCCACCACTGACTGAAATTTTCTTTTTTAACTCCTTTTCCAGTGTATTTTCTTCATTTGGTGCAAATGCAAAATGGTCAAAAGACTGCATAAAATCAAAAATTTCTAGGTATCAGCTCTGTATAGCAACACCACCGTCTCCACATGCCCGCTGTGGCAGAACTGGTCCACACCCTTCACCTTCTTTACTTCGTAACCGTTCCCCACAAGGAATTTAAGATCCCTTGCGAGTGTTGCAGAATCACAGCTTACATACACGATTCTCTCAGGTGCCATCTTGACCATGGTGTCAAGCAATGTCTCATCACAACCCTTTCTTGGCGGGTCAACTACAATAACATCGGCATGTACATTTTCTTTGTCATATTTTTCAGGAAGTATTTCTTCAGCTTTTCCCACATAAAATTCGGCATTGTCTATGCCGTTTAACTTAGCATTGGTGACTGCGTCTTCGATTGCCTCCGGAACAATTTCAACGCCGTATACCTTCTTTGCTTTTTTTGCAAGGAAAAGCGAGATTGTACCGATACCGCAGTAAAGGTCCCACACCGTTTCGTTACCCGTAAGTCCTGCGTAGTCAAGTGCTATATTGTAAAGTTTCTCAGTCTGGACAGGGTTTACCTGATAAAAAGACAATGGCTGGATACGGTATTTTACCTCGCCGATATAGTCCTCAATATATGGAGTACCGTAAAGCACCCTGCATTTTTTACCGAGAATAACATTTGTTTTTTCCCTGTTTATATTAACCATTATGCTTGCAATTTTTCTTTCATTGGAAAAAGACAATGCAAGCAGCTTTTTAACAAGCTCATCTTCTTTCGGAATACTGCTGCCGTTAATGACGACGCACACCATTATCTGACCTGTAGTGAATCCTGTCCTGATTAAAATATGGCGGACAAGCCCGCTATGAGAATTCTCATCATAGGATTTTATGTGGTTCATAATCATAAATGCTTTGATTTCTGCAAGAATTCCTGCATTGATATCCGAACCTATAAGACAGTCCTCATTAGGAATTATGGAATGGGTACGGCCTGCATAAAAGCCCATGACAATATTTCCGTCTTTGTCCGTTCCCACAGGAAACTGGGCTTTGTTTCTATACCTGTATGGGTTGTCCATACCGATAACAGGAGGTACTTCTATGCCGCTAAGCCCACCGATCCTTATAAGATTGTTCTCTATAAGATGACGCTTGAATTCAAGCTGTCTTTCATAGCTCATTGCCATAAGGGTACAGCCCCCACAGGCTTTCGCAACAGGACATTTCGCTTCAACACGGTCCTTTGAAGGTTCTATTACAGACATCAGCCTGCCGTAGCCATAGTTTTTATTAAGCTTTGTTGCCTTTGCAATTACCCTGTCTCCGGGAATTGTATCCTTTACAAAAAGAGCGTAGCCATCTATTCTGCCTACGCCCTCGCCGCTCATTGTCAGATCTTCAATTAATAGTTCATAATCGTTATTTTTCTTTATTTCCATATCAGATAATTGTTTTCCTTATATTACTGTCTAACATTTTGTTGAAGCCGGTCCATTCACCGTTCTGTCCTGCCGGAGTATTAAGTGCTTCCTTGAAAGTCTCTAATTTGGCATCCATATCATCGGCGAAATGAAGTGCAACTGCCTCGGCAAGAGCCGGTTTCTTAGGAGAACCGTATTCAAACTCGCCATGATGTGCAACTATGCAATGCTTTAATTCACGCTCCAGCATAACAGGGAATCCGTCTATCTTATCTGCTGCCTTGCCGATAATTTCACATCCCATCACAATATGTCCAAGAAGCTGTCCGTCATCAGTGTAATCGTTTTCAGGAAATGCGGAAAGCTCATACACTTTGCCTATGTCATGGAAAAGTGCTGCCGTAAGCAGTAAGTCCTTGCTGAGATATGTATAATTGTCTGCAATATAATTACATATTTTAACAACTCCCAGAGTATGCTCAAGAAGTCCTCCGATAAATCCGTGATGAACTCTCTTTGCAGCGGAATGTTTCTTGAAATTGCCGATAAATTCTTTATCCTCCACAAAGAAGCTGTTAATAAGAGATTTAAGATGCTCATTCTGAACCTTAGACATTATTTTAAGAAGTTCATCATACATCTCCTCAATATCCCTTTCGGAGCATGGCATATAATCGCTCTCATCATAAGAACCTGCTTCTGCTTTGCCCGCATTTGCCACGTTAAGCTGTAATGCTCCGTTAAAAACCGTTACATCGCCGTTAAGCAGTATATAATCCCCGGATTCAAAATCATCCCTGATTCCCGGTGAGTTGGGATTCCATATTTTACCGTCAAGATTGCCTGTTTTATCCTGTAAAGTAAGATTAATGTAATCTTTACCATTCTTGGTTGTTGCCGCTGTCTTTACCTTGCAAAAGTATATTCCGTTGACTCTTTCACCTTCATTTAATGTGTTAATATACTTCATAAAAAATTTCCTTTCACTATTCAATACGTCTTATTCTACACCAAGCACAAGGTTAAATTCAATCTCTTTATAATCTTCCCTGCCTCGTCTTTTAATCGTGACATTGACATTATCTCCCGGATTACTTTTTTCAAGCTGTATCATAAAACTTTCCATGTTGTTAATTCCGGTCCCATTAATCTGTGTAATCACATCACCGCTTTGGATTCCTGATTTGTATGCTGGAGAATTGGTCTCTACAGCAGAAATGTATATTCCCTTAGGGATTTTATTCGTGGCAGCTATCTCATCCGTAACTGTCTGTCCTTTTATTCCCAGATAAGGCATACTTTTCTTATTAACAAGGTTCTGCATAAGATTTCTTACATCATTAATTGCATAAGCTGTTATAAAATTTGTATTATCACTGTTATATGCCATTGTAATTATTCCTACCACTTCACCATGCAGGTTAAGAATAACACCATTTGAAGTAGCGGTACCGCTGATGTCAGTATTGATAAGCCTGTAAATTGAATCTGTATCATTAACAGAATTATTGACACCTGTTGCAATTCCATATCCTATCGTTCCGTTAAAGCCGTATAATTTTCCTGTTGCGACTAATAAATCCCCTTTAAGGACTGCATCCGAATTACCAAACTGAACAGGTACAACCGCCGTATTCAACGAGCCTGTCTTAATAACTGCCATATCTGTTGTTGTGTCCCCCGCAACAAATTCAGCTGTATCAACTGTTTTGTCATAATATGTAACCTGTATATTTTCCGAATTTTTAACAAGGGAATATTCCGTAAGTATATAATATCCCGTACTGTCTGAGGATATCACAATCCCGTATTCATCAGCTATGTTCTGATATGTTGAATTAAAAAAATCAACCCCCTGCTTTGCAGCAGTAACGGTTACGACCGACAATCCGGCTTTATCCGCAACTGATTTGAGTGCTTTATAATATCCCATATAGTCATTAAGTTTCTCGTTATCTATAGGTACCGTTGAAGGAATTTCTGTTGTAATTTCTTCAATAGGCGGCACCGTAGTGTCCTCCGGGTCAGTCTCCTTGCTCTCGCTTCCGTCCGTACTCGAAATTGTCTCATTCATAGCAGTTTTATTATCATCAAGATAATTTTTACCTGTTTTGTAAACAATAATCATAACAAGGCCCGCAACGAGTCCGAAAAATACTGCCATGGCAACCAGTGACGCACCTTTCTTCAAAATACGCTTTGAATTTTTCCATGGTTCTTTAACAATATGTTCTGTATATAAATCATAATTATCATTTTTCTTATCTGACATGGTATTGTCCTCTCGAATTAATCAGTGTAAGTGTTTGTATTATATTCCTAAAATATGAACAATTTATGACATATTATTGAAGTTTGTTGTCCGGTAGAGTAAAATATAAATAATTTAGATATTGACAGGAGTTTTTTGCAATGAATAAAAAAGCATTGTCCATTCTTGAATTCGATAAAATAACAGAACGTCTTTCAAAATATGCAACATCCGCTCCGGGCAAGGTTCTTTGCCGTAAGCTTATGCCGTCTACAGACCTTGATTATATAAGAAAGTGTGAGCAGGATACAACTGCGGCTTCATCCCGTATTTTTGCAAAGGGTTCCCTTGGTTTTTCGGGTCTCACAGATATAAGGCCTCTTATAAAAAGTCTTGAAGTCGGAAGTTCACTTGGCATAAGCGAGCTTCTTTCCGTGGCAGCCCTGCTTTCTGTTACAGGATCCGCAATCCGTTATGACAGTAACAGTATTGAAACCAATCCCGATGTTTTGTCAGAACGTTTTAACATACTTAATCCTCTCAGTGATGTTTTGAATGAAATTAACCGCTGCATTATTTCCGAAACGGAAATTGCAGATGACGCAAGCACCAATCTTAAAGATATAAGACGGCAGCAGAAAAATGTGAATGAGCGCATTAAATCTGAGCTTTCCCATATGATATCAGGAAGCTATAGGACATATCTGCAGGATGCTGTTGTTACCACAAGGGACGGCAGGTATTGTATCCCGATCAAGGCAGAATATCGTTCACAGGTTCCCGGCATGATTCATGACCAGAGTAACACAGGCTCAACTTTTTTCATTGAGCCCATGTCAATTGTAAAGCTTAACAATGACCTTCGTGAACTTGAGATAAAAGAAAGTGAGGAAATCTCCGTAATTCTTTCTTCCCTGTCGGCAATGGCAGGCAACTATACCACAGAACTTCTCACCAATTACGATATGCTTAAGGAACTGGATTTTATCTTTGCAAAGGCAGGTTTTTCACACAGTTACAAGGGTTCCGAGCCTATAATGGATTGCGACGGTAAAATTAACATCAAAAAAGGCCGTCACCCTTTAATTGACAGTAGTAAAGTTGTCCCTGTGGACATATATCTCGGTGACGGTTACGAGCAGCTTATTATAACAGGCCCTAACACGGGCGGTAAAACAGTTACGTTAAAAACAATCGGTCTGTTTTCTCTAATGGGTCAGTCAGGACTTCATATTCCCGCGTCGGACAACTCAAAGTTGACCGTTTTTAATGATATTTTTGCGGATATCGGTGACGAACAGAGCATTGAACAAAGTCTTTCGACTTTTTCATCCCATATGAAAAATATTGTATATATTCTTAAAAAAGCCGATTCCAACAGCCTTGTTCTTTTTGATGAATTATGTGCCGGAACAGATCCGACAGAGGGTGCCGCCCTTGCGATATCCATACTCCGGACTTTACATTCCAAAAAGATTACAACGATAGCCACCACCCACTACAGTGAATTGAAAATATATGCACTCTCAACTGACGGAGTTGAAAACGCCTGCTGTGAATTTGATGTGGCAAGCCTTGCGCCTACTTACAGGCTTCTTATAGGAATCCCTGGCAAAAGTAATGCCTTTGCAATATCCGGCAAGCTTGGGCTTCCTTCTGAAATCATAGAAAATGCCAAGGCTAATATAGGAACCTCGGACAAAGCTTTTGAAGATGTAATTTCCGACCTTGAAAAAAGCCGTGTTACAATAGAAAAAGAGCAGGCTGAAATTGAACTTTATAAAAAAGAAATTGAAGAACTTAAGAACCGCCTTAAAATTAAAACTGAACGTCTTGATGAAAAATCTGACAGCATTATTGAAAAAGCAAGGGAAGAAGCGGACGCAATTTTAAGGGAAGCCAAAGAGACTGCTGATGAGACTATCAGGGACTTTAATAAGGCTGCCAAAAACGGAATGACCATACAGGATCTGGAAGCCGGAAGAGAACGTATACGAAAACAGCTTGAAAAAACCAATGCTAAAAAGGCTGCAAATAAACCTGTGCAGACCTCGAACCACACCGCCGCCGATTTCCATATAGGCGACAAAGTCCATGTAATCAGCATGGACCTTGACGGAACGGTTCACACCCTTCCTGATTCCAAAGGTTTTCTCACGGTTTCAATGGGTATTCTTAATTCAAAAGTGAATATAAAGGACCTTATAATCCTTAAAGAGGCTTCCGAAACCAAGAAACTTAACAATAAAAAATCAGGAATCGGCAAGCTGAAAATGAATAAAACGGCTTCAATTTCCCCTGAAATCAATCTTATCGGAATGACCAGTGACGAAGCCATTATTGCACTTGATAAATACCTGGATGACGCATTTCTGGCACATATCTCCCCCGTTCGTATTGTCCACGGCAAAGGTTCGGGAGTATTACGAAATGCGGTTCATAACTATCTGAAACGTCAGAAACATGTTAAAAGTTTCCGTTTAGGAACCTTCGGCGAAGGTGACTACGGAGTAACCATAGCCGAATTTAAAGATTAGGAGGAAATAATATGGCGGACAAACAGAAAATTTTAATCGTAGATGATGATAACAACATTGCTGAACTTATCTCTCTTTACCTTACAAAAGAATGTTTTGAGACTTTAATCGTGAACGACGGTGAAAACGCACTTACAGCATTCTTCCGTTTTAAACCTGATTTGATTCTTTTAGACCTTATGCTTCCGGGAATTGACGGATACCAGGTCTGCAGGGAAATACGCCGTGAAAACAATACCCCTATAATAATGCTTTCGGCAAAGGGTGAGATATTTGATAAGGTACTGGGGCTTGAACTTGGCGCCGACGACTACATGATTAAGCCTTTTGATTCCAAGGAACTTGTTGCCAGAGTTAAAGCTGTTTTAAGAAGATATACAGCCACACAGTCAAACGATACCCCTGAAAAGCCTTCCGGAGAGTACATTGAGTACCCTGATTTAATCATTAATTTGAGTAATTATTCCGTAATATATATGGGTAAACCGGTTGATATGCCTCCTAAAGAACTAGAACTTTTATATTTTCTTGCAACCTCACCAAACCAGGTATTCACAAGGGAACAGCTTTTAGACCATATATGGGGTTATGAATATGTGGGGGACACCCGTACCGTGGATGTCCATATAAAAAGGCTCCGCGAAAAAATACATGACCACGAAAAATGGAGTATCGGCACCGTATGGGGTGTAGGCTATAAATTTGAATCGAGAAAATAGTTAATGAGAATACGATTAATCAACAAAATGATAACTACATATCTGATAGGTATTATTATAAGCTTCGGAATAATATCTATACTCTGTTCAAAATTCAATTACAGAAGTGAATTAAGTTCACAGGCTGATTATATGTACAAAACAGCAATGAGCATTGCTTCCGAATATGGTAATGCTTATTCCGGCGGAGAAGTTGATGCTGCTCCCTCTCTGCCTTTTCTTAAAGCAGTTTCACGGTATACAGGCTGCAATATCATGCTGCTTGCAACGGATGGAACTGTATTAATGGATACTTCCGACTCAGGGTTGGACTCTGTAAAAGGCTTTGACCCGGCTAAATATAAGAAAAGCAATTATATCGTCAACGATTTCTTTGGAATATATGACAGCAACTACCTTACGGTATATTATCCAATAACTTATCTATACAATACCAGAGGATATGTAATCTTTAGCAAATCTGTAAAAGATGTCCGTTCTGATGCTGATAACAGTTTTAATTTCAATTACATCACCTTGGTTATATGTTTTATCACATCGGGACTTATATTTGTATTGTTCTATAAATACATTACAAGACCACTTAACAAAATCACAAAGATTGTAAGTAAATATGCCAAGGGAGATTTTTCCGAAAAAATTAATATAAAACATAATGACGAAATAGGCAGGCTTTCAGATTCCCTTGACTATATGGCTGCTGAAATTAACAGTCTTAACGAATACCAGAAAAAATTTATTGCCAACATATCCCATGATTTCCGTTCACCGTTAACTTCCATAAAAGGATACCTTGAAGCAATGCTTGACGGAACCATCCCCCCTGAAATGCAGGAAAAATATCTAGGCATAGTAATATCGGAAACAGAACGTCTGACAAAATTAACCAATAATCTTCTTACAATCAACAATGTTACGGATGAAGGTATGATTCTTGACATCTCTGATTTTGATATTATTGCTACAATCAAAAAGACCATTGAGACTTTTCAGGGTACCTGCGAAAAGAAAAAAATCAAATTCAAACTTATCTTTCCGGATAAAGAACTTATGGTTTCCGCCGATATGTCCAAGATTCAGCAGGTTCTTTATAATCTTATAGATAATGCAATTAAGTTCAGTAACAGCGACTCCTCAATAATAATATCCGTCACTGAAAAGGGTGATAAAGCCCTTATTTCTGTCAAGGACTTCGGCATTGGCATTCCTAGGGAAAGCATATCCAAAATATGGGAGCGTTTCTACAAAACCGATGTTTCAAGAGGCAAGGACAAGACCGGAACCGGCCTTGGTCTTTCCATAGTAAAAGAAATAATCACTTCACATAACGAATATATAGACGTTGTAAGCACCGAGGGCGTAGGTACGGAATTTACATTTGCCCTCCCTAAAGCAAAAGGCCACGCACCTTCTGTCTGGGGCTGATTAGTCCCAGTCAAAAGTACGTGGTCTTCCTTTCATTTTGAGTCCAAGAAAATTATTTTGTCTTAATGCTTCATATAAAACGATTGCTACAGAGTTGGAAAGATTAAGCGACCTTATATCGCCCCACATAGGGATTCTTACCGCTGTATCCTGATACTTCTGCAGAATTGATTCAGGTATCCCGGCGCTTTCCTTTCCAAACATTATATAACAATCATCCTCGTATTGTACATCTGTATAACTTCTTGCTGCCTTCGTTGTTGCCATATATATTTTGGCTCCCGGGTTTTTTGCAAGAAAATCATCAAAATCATCATATATTCTTACATCTAATTTATCCCAATAATCAAGTCCTGCTCTTTTAAGCATTTTATCGTTAATCTTAAAACCCAATGGTTCAATAAGATGAAGCACTGTATCCGTTGCAACACAGGTTCTTCCGATATTGCCGGTATTAGCAGGCATTTCAGGTTCATGAAGGACTATATTTAACATCTTATTTTCCTTCTTTCAATGAAATATCAAACTCAATCATTTTATCGTTATCATAAATAAGTGGTACGCATATATTCTGGGCAAACGAACTTCCGATATGAAATGTTCCCTGTATTATTGAAGGTGGTGTTATATCAATAAAAACACCCTTTGTTGATAATACTGTTGCTGCATTTCCAAGAATCATATTTCCTAACTCGCTAAGTGCACTGAGTGAAAGTTCATCAAGTGCTGTTATAGGCATCATACACATCTTAGAAGCAATGTCACATGCCACATCATTATGAAATGCCAGAAGAACCTGACCTGCAATCTGACCTGTTACTCCAAGACTAATTACAATATAGTCCGAATCAAAAGATGTTGTTTTTACATATGGTTTTCCGGCCGTCAGTTTAAGTCCGCACATATCAGAAAGTACACTTGTTCCCGCTACAAGAAAAGGATTAATATATTCTATTTTCATTTGCTCTGCCATGTAGATTTTCTCCTGCTATTTGTTTCTTAATCTGTCAATAAATTTTTCAAGTCTTTCCATTGCTGTCTTTAAATTACTTAATGAGCTGGCATAGGACATTCTTAAAAATCCTTCACCACAGTCACCGAAAGCTGTTCCGGGCACAACCGCAACCTTTTCTTCCGTAAGAAATCTTGTTGCAAACTCATCCGACGTAAGTCCAAACTCTGCTATATTTGGGAAAATATAAAATGCCCCGTATGGTTCAAAAACTTTAAGCCCCATACCACGGAGTTTGCTAAGCATGAATCTTCTTCGTCTGTCATACTCATTTCTCATCTCTTCAACTGCATCGTCACATTCTCTTAATGCTTCCACAGCAGCATACTGACTGTTGGTTGGTGCACACATAATAGCAAATTGATGTATCTTAAGCATCTGTTTGATTATTACTTCAGGTCCACAGGCATATCCCAGTCTCCAGCCTGTCATTGCATGGGCTTTGGAAAAACCATTAATTACTATAGTGCGTCCTTTCATTCCATCAATGGATGCGATTGAACAATGTCTTGTATTGCCGTATGAAAGTTCGGCATAAATCTCATCGGATACAACAAAGATATCCTTTTCCTTAACAACCTCGGCGATTTCCTCAAGTTCCTCTTTTGTCATAACTGCACCTGTAGGATTGTTAGGGAACGCAAGTACAAGAATCTTGGTCCTAGGTGTTATGGCACTGAGTAACTGCTCCTTGGTAAGCTTAAAATCATTTTCTTCTTTAAGGTTAACCGTAACAGGAACACCATCTGCAAGCGTTACACATGGCACATAAGAAACATAGCATGGCTCAGGAATGATAACTTCATCTCCCGGATTAAGCATTGCCCTAAAAGCAAGGTCTATTCCTTCGCTTCCCCCTACGGTAACAATAATTTCTTTTTCCGCATCGTAATTAAGTCCGAATCTTCTTTCGAGATATCTGCTTATCTCAATTCTTAAGTCCATAAGGCCTGAATTGCTTGTGTAATATGTTTTGCCCTTTTCAAGGGTATATATTCCTTCTTCACGTATTCTCCATGGTGTATCAAAATCAGGTTCGCCCACACCCAAAGATATGGCATCCTTCATTTCACTTACCAGATCAAAAAACTTACGGATACCAGAAGGCTTAATTGTCGTTATTTTGTCAGATAATGGGTTTCTCATGGTGTAACAAGCATCCTTTCATCAGACACAGGAGCGTCAAGAACCGTTCCGTGGTCTTTATATTTCTTTAATACAAAATGTGTTGAAGTGCTTAAAACTGCTTCAAGCGGAGCTAATTTGCTTGATACAAATGTAGCAACCTGCTTCATTGTCTTGCCTTCAATGATTACCGTAAAGTCAAATCCTCCGGACATAAGGTAAAGTGCGTGCACTTCGCTGTAATTATATATTCTCTCGGCAATTGAATCAAAACCGAGACCTCTCTGTGGAGTTACCTTAACTTCAATAAGTGCCGTTACTTTTTCATTGTTGGTCTTATCCCAGTTGATAAGCGTATGGTAACCGCAGATAACTCTCTCCTTTTCCATTTCTGAAATTTCATTAGCTACCTCCGCTTCCGTAACTCCAAGTAAAGCGGCAAGATCCGCCAAATCTATTCTGCTGTTTTTTTCAAGAACTGCTAAAATTGCTTCACGCATATTGTAATCCATCCTTTCTGTCAGGCTGTGCCTGTATTACATCTTATCTAAATATCTGATTTCATCTTCGTTGCGAAGTATCTTACCATTGTTATCAGTTGTTCTGCCTATTATAACTGCCGGAATTCCCTCTTCATTAAGGGCATTCACCATATCAGTTCCGTTATCACAGGCGATTATAATACTTCCTGATGACTTCATGGTATAGGGATTAAGGTGGAAAAATTCTGCAATTTCCACTGTCTCCTGTCTTAACGGAATACGTTTCAAATCAACTTCAAACCCGCATCCGCTTCCTTCGGCAAAATCCCAGAGTGCAGTAAATATACCGCCTTCCGATATATCGTGCATGGCTGCTACACCATGCTTCATCGCGACTGCGGCCTCATCACGAACTGTAAGCCAGTCAGCATATTGTCCGGTTACACTCATATATTCATTAGAAAAGTGTTCACATAACTTTGCCATGTTGTCTTCATTACTTACAATCATTGCAGCCTCTTCAAGCGCAATCCATTTTGTAACAATTATATCCATTCCGGGCTTAACGTTATGTATATTGACCGGTGTAGTGCCTGCAATACCTGTTGCTGCTACACTTATACAAAACCTCTTAACGCCGTCCGTTACTTCCGTATGCCCTCCCGCAAGTGTCGTTTTGCACTTATCGCATGCTGCTTTGACACGCTTTGTATATGCCTTGAGGTTATACTCGTTATAGCTTTTAGGCAACATAAAAGAAGCCTCTATCCCAAGGAGTTCTCCCCCGGAAACCCATATATTGTTCGCCGCTTTGTAAACGGCTGTTTCCGGTGCAATTGCACAATCCGTAAGACCTGTTGCACAGGCTGTAAGGACGTGTATATCTCCGACGGCAAAAGAGGCTGCATCAATGCCCGTTCTTGGCGGACATTTAAGCAGATTAACAACGCTTCTTTTTAAAATTCTGTTAGGTACTTTTCCTACTGCCATTACTAACTTCCTATCATAAGGGTTATTGGTTAATAATATCATATTTTACCGTTCATTCCAACCCTAATTTCCTCTTGGTTCTTGATATAATATGATTTTTTTCGTATAATCCAACTATCAGGAAATAGCAGATATAAGAAGAGGTACAACCATTGCAAGTACAAGTATTACAACAAGTACAGTTGTCATTATTCTTCTGTTTTTCTTATTATACATCACAATACTTCCTTTCTGAGGTGATTCTATGTTTAAAAATTTTGGATGGGTTATTTTATTTTGTACTATTATAATCGGAATGTTAATATTATATGAATGTAAAAAACATTCCCGTAAATCAGATTCTGCCAAAGCATCTTTCTGGGCAAGGGAGGCAAGAGCCAATACTGTCCGCAGAAAAGACATTTCAAATCTCAATTACATAAATATTCCCGATTCTGTCATCCCTTCCGATACTTCAGATGATGAAATTAACGAATACCGCACAACCCTTTTAAATCTGCGGGCCAGAAAAATTCTTAATCTTTCAGGTCTTACCAATACTGACTTAAAGGAAAAATACGGTGTTGCCAATCTTTCAGCACTATCTGAATATGATGAAAATTATATCACACTTGTCAATATAATTGCCAGATGTGGTGCAAGACTTATTGAGATTGGAAACTGTTCACTCGCTGCTGTAATTCTTGAATACGGTATATCAATCGGTACTGACGTAAGCCGCAATTACTACATGTTAGCAGAACTTTACCGTAAAGACAATAATATAACCGGTATTAATTCATTAATCGAAAGTGCCGATAAGCTGGATTCCATAATGAAGGCACCCATCCTTTCAAAACTTAATGAAATTAAAGCTGCCGTCTCATAATTCCATACTCGGATAATATTCTGTCGATTTCCCTTGAAGCCTGGCTTTTTGTCAGGTTTTCGATTATGTAGTCAGGTTTTATATTATGTCTTTCTATAAGGGATTTAAGGTAATTTACCTGTTTGGGTGTAATCCCCGCAACTTTCTGTTTCTTGAAGTGATACTGTTCAACAATCGTTTCCTCTCCTGAAAGTTCACACAATCTGAAATACACATTGGCAGCGGACATGGCATCTTCGTATGCCCTGTGGTGTATCGTCACTATGTCAAACATTTCACAAAGGTGTTCAAGATTCTTTGATTCATTGGCCGGCAATACTTTTTTGGCAAACTTCAAAGTATCTATTGCTTCCGCACTGTATTCTATACTGTGCCCTGCCAGTGCCACGGCTATAAACGTATAATCAAAAATTACATTATGTCCCAGAATCACATCGTTACCTATAAATTCCATAATTCTGTCCAGCTCATCATCTATATTAGGTGCTTTGCTTACCATATCGTCATCAATTCCGGTTATCTCTGTTATACGTTCCGGGATATGGACTCCCGGATTAATCAAGGTATTATATTGGTCCACAGGCTTTCCGTCCCTGTATCTTACCGCACCTAATTCTATTATTTTATTATCATAAGGGCTAAGGCCTGTTGTCTCAAGGTCGATTGCCACAAAATCTTTTATCATTATTATTTTCCTTTTCCTGCTTTACATAAATCCCTTAAAAAACATTCCTCACATTTAGGGTTTCTTGCAAAGCATATATTTCTTCCCAGCCTTATTATCTGAATATTATATAAGATCCAATGGTCTTTAGGAAGAACCTTCATAAGGTCAAATTCTATTTTAACAGGGTCATCTTCTTTTGTAAGTCCCAGCTTCCTGGAAATTCTTTTAACATGTGTATCCACCACAATACTCGGTTCATGATAGATATTTCCTCTTATCACATTGGCAGTCTTTCTGCCCACTCCGCTTAATGCCGTAAGGCTTTCGATGTCTCTTGGTACTTCCCCGTTATGGCGTTCCAGAAGTTCCGTGGCACAAGCCTTAATATTTTTTGCTTTATTGTGGTAAAAACCTGTGGACCGTATATCTTCCTCAAGTTCTTTAATGTCCGCTTTTGAAAAATCTTCCAAGGTCCTGTATTTTTTAAAAAGTTTCTCTGTCACTATATTAACCCTTGCATCTGTACACTGGGCACTTAATATGGTGGCAAAAAGAAGCTGCCATGCGCTGTCATGATTAAGATAGCAGGTAAGCTCTGTGGTATAAAATTCATCCAGACGTTTTGTAATAAGTAATGCTCTTTCCTTTACCGTCATGTGCATTCCTCCATTCTCTTGTTATATTTTATAAGGACTTTGTACGTATTGCAAGGAGTGTTTTTTCATGTTAATATATTGTATATGAGTGAAAGATTAAATTTCAGACAACTGCTTAGAGAAAAAGATTCGGATGCCGTTGTGTATATAATAGGAATCTGCATATTTTTTATTACAGGAATTACAGCATTAATTATCAAAGGAATTGCTGTCCGTTACAATATTAATATGCTTACAGAATGTCAGTTCCGACACCTTACAGGTCTTTACTGTCCAGGCTGCGGCGGCACAAGAGCTTTTATATATCTTATTCACGGCAATATCCCGAAGAGTATTTTATATCACCCACTGGTTATATACGCTGTCATTCTTACCGCATTTTTTTATATGAGCCAGACCTTCCGTTTTCTGACACATGGCAGGGTTAAGGGTATGCATTTAAAATATTTTTACCTGTATATTGCACTTTTTCTTGTAGTTGTCAACTTTATAATTAAGAATATCATTCTTATTACAAGGCATGTATATATCATACCTTAATCAACTTAACACGGAGGTTCATTATGGAATATCAGAACAATTATAATGGTGATGATAATAATAACAATCAGGGATATTACCGTGAAGGCGGCGGAGAATCCGATAACAGAGGTTCATACTCTGACAACAATAACAATGGATATAATAACGGTTATAATAATAACTATTATAATGGTTACAATAATAATTATAACAATTATGAAAATGACAGCGGTTATTCGGTCGCAGCACTTGTACTTGGTATTTTAAGTATCATATTGTGCTGCTGTTACGGAATAGTAGGTATTACACTTGGTATCCTCGGTCTCGTCTTTGCGCTTAAATACAAAAAATCCAACAACGGAAAAATGAATGCTCCTGCAACAATAGGTCTTATATGTTCAATTATCGGACTTATTCTGTCAACAATTATGTTGATATACACTATTTATGTACTTGTCAATTATAAAGAAATTACCCAGTTATATGACTGGCTCAGACAGGGAGGTTTCAATAAATAATGGGTACAACCGGTAACAAACAGGCTGATGATTTGGCAAAGGCATGCCGTAACATGGGAATTGCCAGTTTTTTCTTTGGTGTTATTTTATTTTCAATATTTACAATCCGTCTTTGCTGTGTATACAAGAAACAATACGGAAGCCATTGTAAAGAATCAAGAACAGGTCTTATATGCGGAATCTTATCCCTTATAGTCTGGACAATAGGAATTACATTAGGTGTATTATGGTATCTTAACTATTCAAAATAAAAATCAAGGCTGCGGATATAATCCACAGCCTTTTATGTTATATAATTTTTCCGTCACTAATTTCTATGATTCTGTCACACATTCCTGCAACTTCCATGTCATGTGTAATGATTATCACTGTAGTTCCATTCTTGTTCAGATTTCTGAAAACTTTCATAATTTCATCAGTTGTTTTCACATCCAAAGCTCCTGTAGGCTCATCTGCCAGAAGAACAGACGGATTATTAATCATTGCCCTTGCAATTGCAACTCTCTGTTTCTGCCCGCCTGAAAGTTTGTTGACTTTTTTATGGGCATATTCATCCATTTCCAGTCTTTTCAGTATCTCCAAAGCACGTTTTTCCTTTTCACTCCTTCGTCCTGATTTCGGGGTAAAAAACAATGGCATAATTACATTTTCTACTACCGTATATTGTTCCATAAGTGCAAACTCCTGTAGGACAATTCCTATTTCGGAATTTCTTATTGCCGCACTTTTCTTTTCATTTACTTTGGAAATGTCCTTTCCATTAAAAATATACTGACCTTTTTCAAAGTCATCAATACATCCCAGTATGTGCATTAATGTTGACTTTCCGGCTCCGGATTTACCTATAATTGCTACCATTTCGCCATCATTTATCGTTAATGACACATCTTTCAAAGCTTCAAAAGCATTTGGCTTTCCATAATTATATGTCTTATATAAATTCTTTATTTCTATCATAGATGCCTCCATTTAGTTTTTATTTTTAAGTATCTGGACCGGTGTATGTTCCTTTAACACACCTTTAGCAGCAAACATTGAGCAAAATATTATAATAATGCATATTCCGGTTATTGTGATTATCTGCGGCATATTAAGATTACAATTTATTTCTCCGAAAAATTCCATTTTCTGTTGCAATTTAATTAATGATACGGTAAATATAACAGCTAAACCACAATTAAATGTCATCGATACACCCTCTATAATCTGGGCTTTTTTATATCGCATTCCGTAAGCATACATTATTCCGTAGTATCTTGTGCTTTTCGCTGTTTTTATATTAACAATACCGATTATACTTATGCAAAGTAGCACAATAGTAACCACAGAGAGTGGAATATATTTCATAAATTCTATTTTAAACATGGTATTATTTCTGTTTACCAGCTCAGCCGGTTCAGGATATGGGCTTGAACCGGTTATATCATAATCCGCTATTCTGTTATATATTGTATCTCTCTCTTGTTCCGTAAGTGTTCCTTTGGGATTAATCATCACATTATCGCATAGGTAACTCATTGTTTCAGGCAATTTGCCGGATTCACTCTCCGGAATAATAAGCCATACGTCTTCTGTCTGCTCGTAACTGTATACAGGAAAAAAATCTTCATATGACATATTAATAAAAATTCTATTTAAACAGATATATAACCTCTGTCCCTCCTTGATTACCCCTGTAACATACACATTTACCGGAACACTGCTTCCATCTACATTTAATGTTAATGTATCTCCGGCCTTTATTCCATACGGATTATCACTTATCAATGCCTTTATGGTACTATCATCTGTTGTAACTTTATCAGGATATTTACCGTATTCAAGTTTTGGTCTTAAATTTTTCATAATTTCGTCGGTATATATGCATCCTCTTATTAGTTTTGATGGTCCATATTCTCCTCCAAAAGTCTTTACAAAGTTCACATCGCCCATTTCCTGCAATTCTTCAATATTTTGTTTTTCTACAGCTGCAAGATACATACTGTCATAATCCATATATTTACGTGCTATTTTATACATACCGGCTTTTTCGTCAATATTTGATATCATACCTGTGGTTAAAATCATCATTACAATAAGTAATAATATTGAGCACAAATTAAACCAAAAATTTCTTATATATTCGCTGATTCCAAATTTAGTCATTCTCTGTCCTCCTCAACATATCTGCCAGCTTATCCCTGTTCATAACTGCCAACAAAACAGATGTAAATATCAGTATGCACATAATATACAGTATTGTCATAAACACATACATCTTTACAGTATATATTTCACTGCTGTTGTCATATACTTTTAATACAATACTCTGGAAAATTGTTCTGAATAAAACAACTCCTACTAACGAGGTTGTAACGCTGAATACCAGCATTTCCGATTCACTTATTGCAAATCTTCTTATTCTGGCAGCCCCGATTATTCCATATACTACCATTTGTTTTCTTCTTTGGCTTATAATATATCCATACATAAGACATGTATTAAGTGCCGAAATAATTCCTATTGAGACGGAAATAGCAATTATGGTCCTATATGAAGTAAGTTCATCATTGTTCTTTATATCGAATTCATCCATTGTGTAATTACTAAAGTTACCTGTAACCATCTTTTTTATTGCATTATAATCATTAACCGTAGGCAATTCTTTAAAATTAAAGTAACACATTCCAAGCTGTAAATCATCAGGGCATGAATTATAAGGTATATCATAACCATCTGCAAACAGTTCATCACAAGTTCCTACAATTTCAAATTCAGTACCTGCTATATCTACAATATCACCCACCGAATCTTCCTTGCCTTTTGCTGAAAAAATAACTCTGTTACATTTTTCATCATCTTCTGAATTGAGGTATCTTCCTTTCATATTTCCAAACTGTGCTTTTATTATTACAGTTCTAAAGTCACCATCAATATACTTTGTTCTCATTGCCACCAATTTATGATTGCTTACTCCGGCAACAAACACGAACTCCAGTTTATCATTAATCCTGTCTAATACTTCCGGAAGGTTTCTTTTAAGTGTGCCAACCGTATTTTTCTCAGCCTCCTCAAAATCTATACATATTCTGTATGTATTTAGCTCTATTTCCTGCATCTTGGCTGTATAACTTCCGTATATTCCGTATACAAAAAAAATACTCATAATGGAGATTATCTGTGAAACAATTAACAGGATAAAAATTTTGCGAAAATTTATGAATGAATTTTGGATATTTCTTAGAACCATACTAATCATTATTTCCGTCTCCTTTTTTATATTTTATTCGTAGTATTGTTTTGCTGTATACGTATAATTGTCAAGCATAGTAGCCGATGAATACTCACTGGATGCATATCCCTGTCCTACATGGATGTAATTGTATGCTTTTGAATTTTTGTCCCTGTCGATTTCTGCATTAATTGAACTTCCGTTCGATACTTTTTTTGACACAACATCTTTTCCTTCATTACTGTAAGTGACCACGTTATATTCATACACTTGTGCGGAAAACCATCTGCTACTTCCGCTTAAATTCTGTGAACTGGTTGCTGCTGTATCTGCTTCTCCTCCGGCGGCATAATTACCTAATGTTCCTTTGTAAGAATTAGAATAACTGTTTTTACCTCTCACATAGCTTTCCCGGTTAATTGTCCCAGCAAATACCGCTGTTCCCATTGCGATTGTTCCAATAAGACCACATAAAATTGTCTTTACTAAATTTGTTCTTCTCATTATTTTATCCTTTCCTAATACATTATTAATCACCCGAAGATAATAGCACTCCCTGTAAATATCATGTTGCTCTGTATACTTCTCCTTTCCTAATTTTAATACTCACTCAAGAACAATATTACCTTCTCCACGGAAAATATCATATAAATGTATATTTTTCAATGCAATATGCAGAATTAACCATTTTCGATGCATTTTTGACCTAATGAATTGTTTTTGTTTTTAAATACTTCGTAAATGAATTCATAAATTCATCCCTATATTGTCTGCTAATCGGAATCTCTTTACCATTACTCATTTTAACATAGTTACTGCCGCACTCAGTTATATATTGCATATTAACTAAAAACCCACAATGACACCTTGCAAAACTGCGTCCTCCAAATCTTTCCTTTTCTTTATGTATTGACCCCATACTCATATAACTATCTTCTCCGGTAACAATATACAAATGTCTGTTATATGCTTCTATATAGAATATATCTTTATAATTCAGCAAATGATTGACTCCGCACCAACTTATATCATATATGCTGTATATATCCGCATATAATTGAACTGCCCTGTCAAGCTCATCATATACTAAATCCGCATCTATCGGTTTCAATATCACCTGAAAGATTCCCACTTTCATCATCTCAGGTATAATCTGCAGCTTATCCGTAAGGAGGAAAATAATAGCATTTTTATTATTTTGTCTTATTCTTCTTGCAAAATTAATTGCATCGCCCTCTTCTCCGTCTATATCAATAAATACCATATCAGTATTATTTCCTGAATCAAAATCACAAAAAGCACCAAGCTTAGTAATAAACATACTAAACATGATGCTTCGTTCTTCAAAATATTCTCTAAGTATCCCTTGTAAATTACCTATACATTCTCTGTTATCCTCACATATCATAATATTCATCATTTACTTCCTCCTCAAGGCTTTTTCTTATTGTATCAACATTCGACATATTTTGCAAGTAAATTATCCTATAATGGACGTCACTCAATCCATAATCTCAAGTTCATATATATTATCATATAGAAGTATTGTTTCATTCTCAAGAGTCAACTGTCCGCGGCTGTTAATTTTCTTAACAACACCTCTGAATTCAACGTATGTTCCTCCTTTTTTAAGTACATCCGGTTCAAAATATACTATCCGCACATTACATTCAGTACCGCGGTCCCTTAGTTCCTGCAGTTCCCTGTCAATATTCTCCTTCTGTTCCTCTGTCAGTTCTATCCGTTCCTCTGTGTATCTGGAGGTCTCATTTATGGCTTCCTCATGACCCGTAAGTGCCGCAAAGGGTGCAAATTGTGCCGCCCTGTCGTACATCGGCATATGCGGATATTTATCTGAAACATGATGAGGAAGATTAATAATATCATCATAACTGTCTGTCATGCTTTATGTCCTCCTATCTGCCTGTTCCTGTCTCTTGCTGTTGCGCCTTCTTCAAAATTCATACCCTTGAGAAGTGCGTTCTTGCCGAATTTTTTCTTTATCTCAATGGCAGCCTCCTGGATATGGCGTTCTTTTTCAAACTCCTCATTCTGTTCTTTTTCTATACGTTCAAGGTCTTCATAATTGGTGAAAATATCAAGCTGTCTGTATGAATCTTCCTTAACAACATCCTCTTCCCGCATCACATGGTTAGCCACCACGTTAATACGTCTTACCAGAAGGCTTTTATCAATAATCCTGTTGTAAAGTTCCATTGTCTTTTTAATAATAACTCTTGTAGAAGAAGTGAACCTCTCAAGATTAATAGTACCATGGGCATGCTTTGGAACTGACCTTCCATATCTGTCCTTGGTAATTTCTCCTCTGTAACGTTTTCGTACCTCACTGTCATTAAGACTTTCAATATCATATCCTATGGTAAGAACTATCTGATTGGTTACAAGTCCCTTATCAACAAGATCAAGCACAAGAATATCCGTCATCTCTTTAACAATAAGTCCTGCCTTATCGTATGTGTAGGGGCACTGTAAAACCTGTCCCTGACTGAGGCTGTTATTCTCAGGTCTGTAACTTTTAACATCTGCCATGGTGCATGGTTCATATCCCCAGCTATGGTCAATAAGTAATTCTGCATTAACACCAAATAACTTATACAAAAGAGCCTCATTGTAATACTCTTTATCGTCCCCAACAGAACACCTTGCCACATCTCCCATTGTATACAGCATGTGCTGTTCAAGTTTCTTTGCATAACCCGGACCTACACGCCAGAAATCTGTAATAGGTCTGTGATTCCACAAAAGCTTTCTGTAACTCATCTCGTCAAGCTCGGCAATTCTTACTCCATCCTTGTCCGGTGTTGCCTTCTTGGCTACTATATCCATAGCTACCTTGCAAAGATACATATTGGTTCCTATTCCCGCAGTAGCTGTGATTCCCGTTGTGTCAAGAACTTCTTTTATCATTTTAATAACAAGTTCCCTCGGTGACATCTCATATGTCTTAAGATATGATGTCATATCTATAAAAACCTCATCTACGGAATATGCAAAAATATCCTCCGGAGCCACATAATGAAGATATATACTATAAATCCGTGTGCTGTACTCCATATAAAGAGCCATTCTCGGAGGTGCTACTATATACTCAACTCCACGGCGTCCTGCTTTCTGAACAACTTCAAAAAGTCTCGGTCTTCCGGGAATGCCATACGCTTTAAGAGAAGGTGATACCGCAAGACATATCGTCTTCTCTGTTCTTGATGGGTCTGCTACCACAAGATTAGTTGTCAGAGGGTCGAGTCCTCGCTCTACACATTCTACCGAAGCATAAAAAGACTTGAGGTCAATTGCTGCGTATATTCTGTTATTCACAAATGCACCTCCAGTCTTTTTTAGTTTTATTATACAGAACATTAGTTCGTTTTTCAAGTAATTCTTCTTTATATTATCATAATCATTCTGACCACAAAAGCCATAATCCACGCAATCAGGCATTGACCTATTACAACAAGGACAGCATATTTTATACCCAGTTCTCTTTTAATTGATGCTATTGCCGCAATACATGGTGTATATAAAAGACAAAATACAAGTAATGGCAATGCTCCTGCCGGAGAAAGCATGGCAAGTATTTCTGAATTGCCATGTACAAGAACGGTCAAAGTGGATACAACACTTTCTTTTGCCATAAATCCGGTAAGAAGTGCCGTTGATATTTTCCAATTACCAAATCCCAAAGGAACAAATATCGGTGTTATTATTCCCGCAAGTGCTGCAAGTATACTGTCTTTAGAATCGGTTACCATATTAAAATGAATATCAAATGTCTGTAAAAGCCATATTACAATGGTTGCAAGAAAAATGACCGTAAATGCTCTTTGTAGAAAATCTTTTGCCTTTTCCCATAAGAGCATAATGACGTTTTTCATACCGGGCATTCTGTAATTAGGGAGTTCCATTACAAATGGCACAGGATTTCCTTTAAAAACCGTATTTTTCATAATAATGGCTACAAGTATTCCTGTAAGTATACCGCCTATGTACAACAAAATCATTACAAGTGCTGCATATTTTTTAAAAAACAACGATGTAAAAAGTACATATATCGGTAGTTTTGCCGAACAGCTCATAAATGGTGTCAGAAGAATTGTCATCTTTCTGTCTCGTTCCGATGACAATGTCCTTGATGACATAACACCGGGAACCGTACATCCAAAACCTATGAGCATCGGAACAATACTACGTCCGGAAAGCCCGATTTTACGAAGTATTTTATCCATAACAAAGGCAACTCTTGCCATGTAACCGCTGTCCTCAAGAATTGACAGGAAGAAAAATAACGTAATGATTATCGGCAGGAAACTTAATACACTGCCCACACCCGTGAATATACCGTCAATTACAAGGGAGTGTATAACCGGATTAACATCTGTAGATCTTAAAATACCGTCTACAAGGTTTCCCAATTTATCTATTCCAATTTCAAGAAGACTTTGGAGTCTTGCTCCTATCACATTAAAAGTCAGGAAGAACACCAGTCCCATAATAAGAATGAAGGAAGGAATTGCCGTGTACTTACCTGTAAGGATTTTATCTATCCGGCTGCTCCTTTTATGAGATTTGCTTTCTTTAGCTTTTACAACTGTTTCTTCACATACCTTGCTAATAAACCTGAAACGCATATCAGCTATTGCTGCTGACTTATCAAGTCCACGCTCTTTTTCCATCTGATACGTTATGTGATCTATCATATGTTTCTCATTATCATCGAGATTAAGCAATTCAATAATTCTGCTGTCTCCCTCTGCCACTTTGGATGCTGCAAATCTTATTGGAATTTCCGCTGCTTTGGCATGGTCCTCAATAAGATGCATTATGGCATGTATGCATCTGTGGACTGCTCCGTCCTCTCCATCCTCATCGCAAAAATCCTGTCTTTTTGGCACTTCCGAGTATTTAGTAACGTGAATTGCATGGTCAATCAGTTCATCAATTCCTTCATTTTTGGCAGCTGACACAGGAATCACAGGAACTCCAAGCATTTCTTCCATCCTGTTTATGTATACGGAACCACCGTTCTCACGAACCTCATCCATCATATTAAGTGCAATTACCATAGGGATATTAAGTTCCAGAAGCTGCATTGTAAGATAAAGGTTTCTTTCTATGTTGGAAGCATCAACAATATTAATAATTCCTTTTGGTTTTTCTTTTAAAATAAATTCTCTTGTAACAAGTTCTTCACTGCTATATGGCGACATTGAATAAATTCCCGGCAAATCAGTTATTAACGTGTTATTATACCCCTTTATACTACCGTCCTTTCTATCAACCGTCACACCCGGGAAATTGCCAACATGCTGATTAGCTCCTGTAAGCCGGTTAAACATAGTTGTCTTGCCACAGTTCTGGTTACCCGCCAGGGCAAAAGTAAGCACTTCATCATCCGGCAATGGGTGTTCTTCTTTTTTATTATGAAATTTACCGCCTTCACCAAGACCCGGATGTGGTATCTGCTTATTGGGAGATTTTATATTCCCGTTTTCAGATTCAATATCACTTATCTTTTTTATTTCTATTTTCTTTGCATCATCAAGTCTTAAGGTAAGCTCATATCCATGAATAAGAAGCTCCATTGGATCTCCCATTGGCGCAAATTTGACTAATTTGGCTTTAGCTCCCGGAATAAGACCCATATCAAGAAAATGCTGTCTTAGTGCCCCTTCTCCTCCTACTGAAATTATTTCACATGATTCATTAATTTTAAGTTCTGCAAGTGTCAACATATTATCCTCTTAAGTCTGTTTTCAATGATAATTTATACTTATTGAGAATTTTTGTCAATTACATCATTGCAAAAAAATAAAGCGGGTGATGGGAATCGAACCCACGTATCTAGCTTGGAAGGCTAGTGTTCTACCATTGAACTACACCCGCTGGAATTTAAAATATGAAATTAAAACACTTGATTATATTATCATACTTTAATAAATAATGCAAGTATTTTTAGTTACCCTTGGCTCTAAATCCTTTAACTGCCAATGTTATACCTACCACAAAAAATATTCCGCATATGACAAAGGTAAAAGCTGTTCTTACGCCTTTGAACCTGTTGTAAGATTTAAACCCTGAATTACCGCCTGACGTTCCAATACTTGTTATCTTTGAAGGATCACTGCTTTTGACCGTAATATATACAACATCTCCGTAAGTATCCACATCATTGGATTTTACATCATAAGACGAATCATGTGTTCCACCATTGTAGGAATATTTTAATATAAGTGAGGTATATTCTTTATCTTCTGCCGGTTTTGTACCTGTAACCTGTGCCTTGATAGTCTTTGAGGAATTTTTCAAGGCAGTATTCACTGCATCAACGGCATTATTCATAAATGATAAATTGACAAGCGAAGAAATTAACGCTCCTATTGATATAAGTATACACATTACACCGATAAAAATAAGTTTGCCGTTTCTTACATTATTGATAATACGGGCTTCTGTCTCTGACTGCGGACCTTCATACGCCCTTAAAGCAAGATTCATGACTGTTGCTCCCACAGTTCCTCCATCGGTAAATGCACCGGGATTAATTCCTGTTATATCAAGGCCGCCTTCTGCAAGACATTCTTCTTTAAAAAGTCCTCTTGCGGCGAGAGCCTCCGTATTCAGATAATACACTCTGCCCTGAATCAGATAATCTTCATTGGAGGTCAGGTGCATAGTTCCGTGGCGGTAATTATTACGCTGTTCGTATCCTTCTCCGCTGGTCCAGATAACCGTAAGTTCGTAATGATATCCGTCTTCTCTCTTTTCAGCCGAATCACAACCCGCAAACACACTGTTATAACCGTTTTCCTGTGACTCTATAAGAGTCGCCTCCGCTTCCTCGGGTGACATGCCCTCTGTCATCTTTCCTATAGCGCGAAGCATAATTACAATTATTGCTGCGACAATAACAATAGATGCTGCCGATGCCATATAATGTTCTGTACCAAAAAATATTAATGCGATGCCTAAGCCCCAGCATGCTAAAGCAATTATTCCGCGCCGTGTCTGTCTTTTGCCCTTCGTTGGACTGTATTTCTGCAATAGCATTATAATGATTGTAGCTAAAAAAACTACCGCTATTCCTATGTACACAAATGTCATTAATTTCATTTCCTAACTCCTGTTGCCTGAAAATTATACCGGCATATTACCATGTTTTTTAGGTATTTTAACACGGTTCTTCTGACTTAACATATCAAAAGCTTTAACTACTCTTTCCTTAGTCTCATCAGGTCTTATTACTTCATCAACATATCCTCTTGAAGCTGCAACATAAGGGTTCATGAATTTGTTTTCATATTCTGCAATAGCTTCCGCCCTTGCTGCTTCAGGATCTTCTGATTCTTCGATTTTTCTCTTGGCAATTATGTTAACTGCACCTTCGGCACCCATAACCGCTATCTGTGCAATAGGCCATGCAAATACGAAATCCGCACCGATGCCCTTACTGTCCATACCAATGTAAGCACCACCAAAAGCTTTCCTTAATATAACTGTTACCATAGGTACTGTTGCTTCACTGTATGCGTATAAAAGCTTGGCACCGTGTCTTATAATTCCGTTATATTCCTGGGACTTGCCCGGTAAAAATGCCGGCACATCCACAAGTGTAAGGATAGGTATATTAAAGCAGTCACAGAATCTTATAAATCTTCCGCCTTTGTCACCCGCATTGTAATCAAGCGAGCCTGCCATAAATTCAGGCTGGTTGGCAACAACTCCTACCGTATGACCTTCCATTCTCATAAAACCTACGATAATATTTTTGGCAAAACCACTCTGAACTTCCATAAAAGTATCTTTATCAGCAAGTTCTTCAATTATCTCATGCATATCATAAGACACCTTCGGATTAGGTGATACAATATCACGAAGTCTCTTGTGGTAATATTTTTTAACAGGCTCCTCGTATGGTGCCTTTTCTTCAAAATTCTCAGGAAGGTAAGAAAGAAGTCTCTTAACGCCTTCAAGACACGACTCATCATCAGGGTATACGAAATGTGCAACACCGCTGTTATTCATATGAACCTCTGCACCGCCAAGTTCCGAAGTTGTTACAACCTCTCCTGTAACCTCTTTAATAACCTTAGGTCCTGTAAGGTACATCTGTCCGTTTTCCTGAGTCATAAATATATAATCGCAAAGAGCAGGTGCATAACACGCTCCGCCTGCACATGGTCCCATTATAACGGCTATCTGTGGTGCAACCCCGGACATCTGTGTATGTCTTCTGAACATGAGAGCATATCCGTTAAGACTGTCGATTCCTTCTTCAATTCTCGCTCCGCCGCTGTCATTGATTTCAACAAACGGTGCCCTGGCATCCATAGCCATATCCATCGCATTACATATTTTACGGGCATGGTACTCTCCGAGAGCACCTCCGCCCACGGTAAAATCCTGTGATGATGCAAATACAACCCTGCCGTTGACTTTACCATATCCGGTTACAACACCGTCTCCCGGTATCTTCTTTTTTGGCATGCCAAAATCAATACATCTTGATTCCATTAAAGAATTAATTTCCACAAATGTTCCCTCGTCAAAAAGAACATCAAGTCGTTCCCTTGCCGTCAGCTTGCCTTTTTCATGCTGTTTGTCAATTCTTGCCTGTCCGCCACCATTGTACGCTTTTTCACGTCGGGCTTCCAATTCCTCAATCTTCTCATCCCACATTAGTTTACGCCTTCCAAATCTTCAACTGTGTTGATTGTGATTACCTTTTTGCTTCTGTCAATACGTTTCATAAATCCGGCAAGTGTTTTACCTGGTCCGATTTCATAAAAGAGGTCTACGCCCTCCTCAATCATCTTATTAACGCACTGTTCCCATCTGACAGGTGAATATACCTGACGTTCGAGTGTTTCCTTTATGCTGTCCTTTGTTGTAACGATTTCAGCGGCTACGTTGTTAAGGTAAGGAATTTCAGGGTCGTTAAATTCCACATTCTCAAGTTCCACGCCTAACTTTTCTCCCGCACCTTTTAACATCTGTGAATGGAAAGGTCCGCTTACATTAAGAATGGATACAAGCTTCGCGCCTGCCTCTTTAAGAGGTTCTACCGCTGCTTCTACAGACTCCTTATATCCTGAAATAACTATCTGTCCCGGACAGTTGTAGTTAGCTGCCGCTACACTCTTTCCGCTTTCTTTAGTTATCTTTTCGCATGTATCATCAATAATCTTGCTGTCAAGACCAATTACTGCTGCCATTCCGCCCTTGCCTGCAGGAACTTCTTTTTCCATATAAATTCCACGTTTTCTTACAAGCTTCATTGCATCCGAAAAGCTGATTGCACGGGCTGCAACAAGTGCCGCATATTCTCCAAGGCTTAATCCTGCCGTAATATCCGCTTTAATGCCTTTCATTTCAACAGCCTTAAGAATACAACACTCAGCCGCTAACATAGCTGCCTGTGTATATTCTGTTTTGTTTATAAGGTCATTTTCTTCAAATAATATCTTTTTAAGGTCAAAATCCATGCACTCGTCAGCTTCATCTATGATAGCTTTGCACTCATCATATTTATCATAAAAATCCTTTGCCATTCCAACATACTGTGCGCCCTGGCCGGGGAAAATAAATGCCACTTTACTCATTTTAATATGCCTCACTTTGATTTATTCTGCGTAAATTGTTTCTTTATCTACCGCAGTAAACATTAACTCACCTTTTGCCCTTACCTTATCATTAACCGATATGGTTACGGCAAAAGAATATAAACCTGCACTTCCCATTGTCTTTTTACAATTAATAATCATTGTATCTCCCGGAATAATAGGTTTTACAAACTTAAAATCCTTTACTTTAAGAAGTACATAAATTGTGCTTTCGTCTGTTCCGTCCGCCTCGATTGCAAGTGAACAAGCCTGTGCAGCCGATTCAATTACGAGAACTCCCGGCATTATCGGTGCATCAGGAAAATGCCCCATAAAATAAGGCTCATTTACAGACACGTTCTTAAGTGCGGTAACGGATTCGCCGGGAACCACATCAAGCACTCTTTCAACCATCTGAAAAGGTGGTCTCTGCTTTATTCTTTTATTGATTTCAATTATGTTCATCAAAGGCTTAATCCTCCGTCAAGAACTATTACCTGTCCTGTTATATATGAACTTGCTTCGCCACAGAGCATTGCAACCGTTGCAGCTACTTCTTCTACTGTTCCCAGTCTTCCCATTGGAATATCCTTGAGGTACTCTTCTCTTTTTTCATCAGGAATCTGTTCAATCATTTCTGTCATGATAAATCCCGGTGCTACCGCATTAACCTGAATACCGTAAGGTGCAAGTTCTTTTGCAAGAGTTGCTGTCATTGAATTAACGGCACCCTTTGTAGCTCCGTATACAGACTGTCCTGCAAGTGCAAGCTTAGAACTTACAGAAGATACATTAACGATTCTTCCGCCTGTCTTAAACATTTTAAGCGCAGCCTGCTGACAGCAGTAAAAATATCCTTTTACATTGACATCCATGCTTCTGTCAAGGGAATCCGAGTTGATTGCAAGAAGATATGCGTCATCAAGAACACCTGCATTGTTTACAAGCACATCTATATGTCCAAAATGTTTAAAAGCTTCGCGGAACATATTTTTAACATCATTCTGGTTACCTGTGTTAGCTTTGATTGCTATTGCATCCTGTCCCATATCTTTGATTGCATTGACAACTTTCATTGCTTCTGCTTCGTTACTGTTGTAATTAACTACAACATCCATGCCTTCTTTTGCAAGTCTTAATGCACAGGCTCTGCCGATTCCTCTTGATGAACCTGTAACGATTGCTACTTTACTCATAATAGTTCCTTTCTTTTCTGTTTTATATATTCTTTTATTTCCTCCAATGTATCATCTTTAGAAATATTTTTGTATATAGAGCTAAAATATACCTTGCCATTTTTTTCTATAAATGCAAATCTCTCTGCATCTTCAAAACCATATTCCGCTAACTCATCCATATATAGATTCTTTTTATCATTCTCCCAGACATCTGTATCACTATATTTATAAATAATAAAAATACCTCTGTCTTTTTCTTTTAATGTTTTTAGAATTTCAGAATCTCCGCTTGAATCAGCCTTGCCAATATTACAATCCACAAAAACCTTAATTTGCGTTTCATCAAGAGTTCCTTTTATAATTTCCTCCGGCTTAATTGTAATAATTGCACCATAATATTTTTCAGTTCCAAATCTAATCTTTACATTTCTTATTTCTTCCACAGTACCTTCTACAATATCATATCGTTCATCGCTCCATATCTCTTCCTCTGTTATATCCGAAAGGTTCCGGTATGAAGCATCAGGAAATTTATTAATATAATTAACAGTAATTCCTTTTGAAGATTTTTTTAATTTGATATCTGAATGTATAAGATTACAATATAAAAATCCCATTACAATGCATAATATTAATGCGCCCGCTACAATAATAATATTTTTTTTAGTCATTATTTGTTCCTTTTATGTATTTTTTTATACAGTCTAATAAATCAGTAGATATATTAGATTTTTCTCCTGACAATAAAATTGTCCCATCATCCTGTTTGTATCCTAGAAAAATATATTTTTCATCCACATCAGGCAAAACGTCATTCTCTAAAATTGCGATGGAGTTTCCTCCTTTTTCCAAACCTCCAAATTTTAAAATCTTATCAATGTTACCTTCTTTCAAATCTCCTTTTAAACACTCTTCTACTTCTACTGTATATTTAGTGTATGTATCATATTGAATATATGTAGTTCCATCTTCAAGTTCAATTTCAATTGGATTTTCATATTCATATCCATTTATGCTTATTACTTTACCAACAAAGATATAATCTACATTTTGAACTACTGCCTCTAAATCATTAGAATCATATTCATAATTTGCATATATAACAGTTGTAGATACATTTTTTATTCGTTCTCTATTCTTTTTTACAAAAAACGAACCGACTACTGCTACTAGAAAAGTAAAGTAGATTCCAATCTTAATCCATCTTTTCTTCATATTAACCTTTTCCCTTCTAAAATATACCATTGTCACATCAACATCTTATTATCCAAATATGGTAGTATATTGTCTCATTACATATTCTAATGCAACTCTATCTCTAGCTTGTGGAATACTAACCTTTGGTGTATATGCATACATAATACTATCACTATATTTATTATCTGATATTCCCATAGTATGACCAAGTTCATGAACGACCACTGCTGTCTCAGTTGCTTTCGTCAGTCCATCCATATAATATTTATTAAGCTTGACCGTTCCATAAGAAAATGCATTAATACTTGTATACGCATTAGACCCATCTTTCTTACTATAATCACTTATTGTGATATCACATACTGTTCCTGATGAATCTTTACGAAATGCATTTTTTAATCTTCCTACTGTCACACTTCTTATCGTACTATTCCATATATTAGTAGCATCAACAACATTACTGTAATACTTGCTTCCTGAATATTTCCAATCAATATGGTTACCCATGTCCCAGCATTTTTTATTCCATATGGTAAACGAATATCCATTCCATGTAACATCTGTATTTTTAGAATTCACAAAATAAACACTACAGTTAAATAATATTATCATTGTACCTATCAAAAGTCCAATAAATCTCAATGGCTTTTTCATTCTATCTCTCCTTAAATGGGCTCCTCGATTTCTAGGATTACTGTATCTTCTTAAGAACTACCGCTGTGTACGAACCACCTGCCGCATAACTTGTTACAAGTATGTACTTGAAGTTCTTTGTATCTGTTGTGGTCTTAACTGCCTTTCCATTCACAAAATTGTAAGCAGGCTGTGTTGAATCAAGTTCACCTGATAAAATCATGGCTGCATGAGCTGCAGAGAGAGCTGCTGAACATGCCCTTGCTTCACCTGTAAGTGTCTTAACACTGAGTACAGGCAATGTCTTAACCTTATCTCCAAATACTTTTTCATAAGATTCTGTCTCGATTGTATCAACGTTAGTGTTGCCGTTACCAAAACCGACAACCGCATCTATGTCATCTGTTGTAATTCCTGCGTTTTCACATGCTTTGAGGACTGCTTTACAAAGAGCTGCACCTGAACCTTTAATTGTACCTACTGTTACAGATTCATGTGTCATTGCGTATCCTGCAACTTCGGCAAGCTTCTTAGCTCCTCTTTCATTTGCAGATGCTTCGCTTTCAAGCATAATGGATGTTGCACCTTCACCGAGTACAAAGCTTCTTCCATTCATAGCATAAGGTGTTGCTTCATCTTTGTCTGAAAGAAGTCCGAGCTTGTCATAAAGAAGTTCCATTATATCTGTATTTTCATCAAGTCCTGTTGCAATCATCATCTTTTCATCACCTGTTTTAACTACGTTACATGCGTAGCAAAGGCTCTGAAGTCCTGCCTGTGGACCGTTTGTAAGTGTTACATTAACACCCTTAACGCCTGAATTGATTGAGAAATATCCGCCTGCTGCATTGTAAACAGTGTTAGGGAATACAAAAGCACTTCCCTGATGAAGTCCGTTCTTAATAAGACCTTCATGGAAGTTAATAATATCTGTTGCAGGTCCGTCTGATGTTCCTACTATCATACCGATATCTGTTGCATTATCATCAGTTACGGTAACTCCCGCATTATCAAGACATGCACGGCCGGAAACAACCTGCATCTGGCTTAACTTATCAAGCTTACGGTAAAAAGCTAATTTAATTCCGTACTTGGCATAATCTTCTGAAGATACGCCTGCATGGATGTTACCGTTTTCTGCTTTGGTTGCGCCTGTCTTAGAGCCTTCGATATAGCTTTCAACGCTGTTGCCTAAAGGACTTACAAGTCCGATACCTGTAATGTATACTTTGTTGTCCTCAGGTTCTTTAATATCTTTTTCATGCTTTGCAAAAATAACGCTGGCATTATTGCCACCGAAAGCAAAGTTATTTGTCATTGCATATTCAATGTCTTTTTCTTTCTTGACATTAGGCATAAAGTCTAATTTACCGGCTTTTTCTTTAAGTCTTTCAAGGTCTTCCTCTGAATATCCGATTGTTGGAGGTACTGTATTTGTTGTAAGTGCTTTTACTGTGTAGATTGCTTCTACTGCACCTGCCGCACCGAGACAATGTCCTACCATTGACTTGGTTGAGTCAACCGCTGTATTGTCATTATCGCCGAAAATATTCTGCATTGCCTGAATTTCAGTTGTATCATTTTTAACGGTTCCTGTTGCATGTCCGTTAATGTATGCGATTTCTTTTGGATCCATCTTTGACTTTGCAAGTGCCCACTTCATCGCATTCATCTGACCTTCGCTGTCATCTCTTGGTGCTGTGATGTGATGGGCGTCTGAACTGATTCCTCCGCCGAGTACGTCACAATATATTTTGGCACCTCTTGCAACGGCATGTTCATAAGATTCAACTACAAGTACGGCTGCACCTTCACCAAGTGTTATACCCTTACTCTTGTTGTATGGTGAACATGGGTCTGTATCAAGTGCGTGTAATGCTGTAAATCCACCGAAAGCAAGTGCTGAGAATGAATCTGAACCCCCTACGATAAATGCATCGCCTACACCGGCTCTGATTAAATCACAGGCATATTCAATACTTATTGTACTTGCTGCACATGCATTACCTACATTGGTTACAACACCTTTTGCTCCTGAAATCTTAGCAATATTATTGGCGATTGCACCGATTGGCATCTTGATAATATCGCTCTTATCTGCCTTTTCAGGATTTTCTTCATAAGCTGTGAAGAAATTCTGGATACTTATTGCACCGCCTACACAGCTTCCGATGATTACACCGACTCTGTCTGCATTTTCATCATTTATCTCTATTTTTGAATCACTGAGTGCTTCCTTTGCTGCCTTTACGCAGAGTAATGATACTCTGTCCATCTTATCCGCATCACTGCCTGCATCCACATCAAAATGCTCTGCTGCCTCTGCTCCAAGGTGAGCGTAACACTCAGTTGTATCTATCGATTTTACTTCCTTAATTCCTGAAACACCGTTAATACAGTTATTCCAGCTTTCGTCTACCGAATTACCGATTGAGTTAATCATTCCAAGTCCGGTAATTACACATCTCATTTTATTTTCCATACTTATTATACCTCTTTGTCAGCTTTATTCCCCCGGCCGGGCCGGGGGGAATGTCAAGCTATTAAGCTTCCATATGTTCCATTACATATTTGCTAAGTGCTGCGATGTTGAAGAAGTTTTCTTTAGCAACGCCTGTCATCTGTACGCCGAATTCCTGGTCGATACCGGCGATGATTTCAAGAGAATCGATTGAGTCAAGACCAATTCCATCTCCGAAAAGCTCTACATCGTAATCAAGTTCTTCTGCTGGAATTCTTAAGTTATCTACTAAAATTCCTTTGATCTGTTCTGCGATCTTTGCCTGTTTTTCATCCATCTTTAAATTCTCCTTTAAGACTTTTTTTAATGTATAGAATAAAGTGTTTTCCACTAATTCCCTTAATTACCACTCTATATTATAGAGTCTGTCACCTGTTTTATGCTCTATTGCTTCGTAAGTAACCACTGTTTTGGTGATTGCCTTATAACTGGGCAGGAGGTTACAGGTGTCCTTTACGAGTGTTTTGAAATAGGTAAGAATATCTTTTTCGTCCTTACCTTCACAAAAACTTTCCTCCGGCTGTATTGTGATTGCCATAAGCGGTCTGCCTCTTAAAGCGTCCTCATATACAGCACAATCTTTTATCTCATCTTTACTTAAGAATATGTTCTCAAGCTCCTCAGGCGAAATATTTTCCCCGTTAGGAAGTATTATGAGATTCTTTCTGAGTCCGAGAATGTGAAGATAACCGTTTTCATCAAATTCTCCTATGTCTCCGGTCTTAAGCCATCCGTCTTCTGTAAATACTTCCGCTGTCCTCTCCGGGTCATTATAATACCCTTTCATAACAACGTCACCTTTTACCTGAATCTCTCCGTCTTGAATTCGTACCTCCGTTCCCGGATATACTTTTCCGATAGAGTCAGGAACCGTATCCGTGTCAACGTTACCGCTGACAATATTGGCGGCCTCGGTAAGACCATATCCCACGAGAAGGTTGATTCCGTAATCTTTTGCCTGCTTTACAAGCTTTGGCTGGCAGTATGCACCGCCGCATATTATAGTCTCAATTCCTTCAAGAAATTCCTTACCCTTAATTCTTGCCACGGAAAGTATCATCTCCGCAAGCCCCGGTACAAGGGTAAGAATTGTAGGTTTCATCTTAGGTATATCAAAAACAATGTTGCTCATGTCTTCACAGGCATACACAAGTGCTCCTGTGTAAATACATGTAAGAAGCCCTCTTATCGCCCCAAATACATGGGACAAAGGAAGGATTGCTATTGTCCTTTGATTGTAAGTGTGTCCCGGTATAAACAAACCATTGTGTGCGGCTCTCATTATCGCTCCGTGTGAAAGCATTGCTCCGTACGGATTATCAGGGCTGTTATTAACAGAAAAACATATTACCGCAATATCATCCTTTGTAACGTCCGCAGTAGGTCCCGGTACATTGTCGGTGTCATGGATGTCAAAAACCTTGACAGGCTGACCCTCTGCCACCTCTTTATATTCAGGGTTAATAAATAATCCCTTAATATCAAATTTATTAATAAGTGCTGTAAGACATTCCCTGCTTATGGCATTTTCTGCCGATGGAAGCATTATTACAATACATCCTGCTGTGGGAATTGCCATATATAACTCCATCGAATACATGCTGTTAGGTGCAAGAACTGCGATTATATCGCCCTTCTTAAATCCGTTGCGGTATAAGAAATTACGCCTGCACGCAATTCTGTCATAAAGTTCGCCATAGGTAATGGTATTGACCATGTCGCTTATGGCAGGGAGATCGGCATAATCATTTTTGCACATCTCAAGCAATTCACAAAATGTATCATATCTTGGGAGTTTTGTCAAAATCTCAGGTTCTATCAACTTTTCAAAATATTCTGTCTGTTCTGACTGATAATTCACTTTTCTAACCTCTTTTTAAGAACTTCATCCAATTTATTCTGTATTCTTTCTTTTACAAGATCACACAATTCATTTTTTCTGAGATCCTTATATTCTTCGTAAGGTATCGGCTTGAGGTAATGTACCTGGGTTGTTACCTTTCTGAGAGAATTGCCATTAAGTCCTTTGTAGGAATCGACTATCGCCACAGGTACGACCGGGGTCTTGGAATCAAAAGAACATCTGAAACATCCGGCATTGAATTTCTGAAGCGTATTTTTATTGTCACCCCATTTTCCCTCAGGAAAGATGAGATATCTTCTTCCTTCTGCCACCTGTTCTGCCACTTTTTTGAGTGTGGCAATCTGGCTCTTAGGATTGTCAAGGTCGAGAGTCTCACTTCCTGTAAGTCTTAACACCTGCTTGGCAACTACCCTGCCGCCCTGTTTTCTTTCCATAAGTACGCTGCAAGGTTCTTTCTGGTCTGTAAGTATTCCGATTGCATCGTATTTGCCCTGATGATTGGAGTAGAGTATATATCCGCCTTCTTTAGGAAGATTCTCTCTTCCGTAGTAGTCGGTCTTAACTCTTCCTCTGTTCTTCATATGGAGCATAATCTTTTTGGCAAATTTAAAACGCTGCTCTTTACTGTATTTCTCAGGGTGTTTATGATAATATTCTTCCCTGAATATCATTGTCGAAACAAATAACGGGCTGGTTCCTGCTACATAATAGAACCTGAACAGTCCCATGCTGCTTGTGCTTCTTTCTTTCATCCTATTCCATCTCCTGTGGGTAATCCTGCCAATATCCTGTCATCATCTTTTCAACTGCTCTGACAGGTATAAGCGGAGCACATACTTTTTTATGCGTCTCTTCTGACAGTCTTCCTTCTTTTGCAAGCTCTCTGCCTGCTTCTTTAACTTTATTCAGATATACCGAAAGTATCGGTTTCATCTGTTCTAACATAAGAATCTCGCCTTGTGGACAAAATACCGTATCGTAATTGCCGGGGCCCCATGCCAGGTCAAACTGTTTTGTAACCGGTTCATATACAACATCCGTTGATGCGTGTGCGCAGCTTGATATAAGCACCAGCCTTTTCTTTGAAAGGTCATGGCGGAAATCCATGATTACAGGATTCTCCTCAGTTGACAGACAGCCCTTATATGGCATCTTTAACGGAAGAAGTCTGTCCATAAGCGTCTTCATAGGTGAAGATACTCCGAAAAAATATAAAGGGAAACAAAGAATAATTACATCGCTGTCAAGTATATCCGATATTATTCCTGCCATATCATCCTTTATTGCACATCTGCCCGGAGTGACTTTCCAACAGGCGAAACACCCTCTGCAATGCTCTATCCTGGTATTGCCAAGGTATATTTCCTTAACTTCTGAATCCGTTTCTTCGCAGATACCCTCCACAAACTTACGGGCCACCATAAGTGAATGGCTGTTTTCTCCGCGGAGGCTACCTTTAATCAGCAAAACCTTCATTACTGCTCACCGGTCTTATCTTTAATATAATTACATACATCTTCTACCGTATTAAGTTCTCCGGCATCTTCAAATTTAATACCAAACTCATCTTCAACTGATACTGCAAGAAGCATCATTGTTAATGAATTGAGTCCCAAATCTTCAAACAATGTACTGTCTTTTGTAATTTCTGAAGTATCAACTTCAGGTATTACATTAGAAAAAATCTCTAAAAGTTTATCAAATACCATAACTATCTCCTATTTCACTTTTTCTTTCATATCTTGTATTATCTGACGAAATCTTTCACTTTCCTTCTCCATATATTTTGGAGTAAGTGATTTGCCTTCTTCTGTAAGTGCTAACGGCTCACCAAGGTATATTCTCTGCCGCCTTCCAAATACCATTTTATATTTACCATCTATGACAAATGGAACTATTCTGGCTCCGGTCATTATGGATAACATAACAAAACCCGATTTGAACTCTCCGATATTACCATCCTTACTTGTCTTTCCTTCAGGAAAAATAATAATCGATTCGCCTTTTTTGACAGCTTCTTTTGAATTTCTAAGCCATCCTGTGTCAACTCCGTATCTGTCCATCGGAATGCATCTGGCATTCTTAAGATACCAGTTAATGCTTTTCTTCTCAAACCAGTCCTTTGCAACTATTATATCAGCTTTGCTTTTTTTAAATTCCACGGAAGTCATTATTCCGTCATAATGGCTGGTATGATTTCCTACAAATATGACAGGTTCACCGTAATTGCAATTTTTTCTGTTTTTATTTTGAAATATCTGCTTAGGTCTCATTCCCACCTTGACAAAAATAGTAAGAACGGCATTTCCTATTGCAGCTTTTAACGAATCAGTCCACTTTGGCATATCTTTTTACCTTCCAAACCACCATATAAGATATTCTGCTATAACACATAATCCGGCTATTATGAGCAGTGCCCCGCCGCTTAAATATACTTTGTTATTAAGTTCACCGTTTCTGTATCCTACATACACTCCGGATATAACAAGAGTTATTGTCATAAAACATACCATAATGCATATATCCGCAATATCCATACCTATCCACTCACAGGCAAGGCCGGCAAACAGCGTATATACACTGGTGGATGAAGCTATACCGCATATTTTCTTAAAATCTATTTCCTGTCGTATTTCCGGTCTTGCTACTTTATGGTTGCTTATATATATCTTAATAAAACCTATAGCAATGAAAATCAATGCCGATATAAGTGACCATACCATCCTGATTTCGGTAGACATGGCATATACTTTAGGAAGTCTGGCAATTCCGTAACCTATTGCCAGTGCAACCATCTGCCATCCGCAGACTATAAGGCACATTAATGACATATTCTTGCCTTGTATGCGGTCTAACACGCATCCTTGTGATACAGCTATATAAAATACATCAAACGCTAATCCAAAACCGACCAGTATTATCATCACTGTATTCATGAATAAACCTCTATATACTTTCCTTAATTTACCCTTGTATTCTAATTTTTCAATGTAATTTTTTCCATATACAATTTTGTTTAAATGTAAAAAGCGACTACATTTTCCCAAAAATGTAGTCGCAATTATATATCATATAAGGCATGACTTATCAGATAACGGTATCCATAGAGGAAATCTTCAAGGCTCTCCGAGCCATTATCCCCAACAAGCATCTTAAGCACGGTAATCAATCCACTGGAGTAATATCTGGCTACGGTATCAACAGAAAGCTTTGTCTCTTTTACGATTTTCAGATTCCTTGATGCAGCTTCTTTATAAAAAGAAGTAAACATATCGGACAATGTATCTGCAAAACCATTCTGTCCCGTTATCTCAAACGCCTTCCGGTAAAATTCCCTGTCTTCGTAGAATTTAGAAAAAATATGATAAATTCCTTCCTCTATCTTACCTTCACGTTCAAATATTTCTGCCTCATCCAGAACCTCATCCCTGAAAATCCATTCAAGCAGCTCGTACTTGTCATGGAAATGGTTGTAAAATGTAGGTCTGATTACATTAGCATGATCCGTTATCATTTTAATTGTAATTTTTTCAAAAGTATTCTGAAGCAGAAGCTCTTTAAAGCTGTTCGCTATCAGACGTTTCGTTAATTCTTTAATCTGTTCCATAATTCAATATTATATCAAATTATTGAGATAAATTTCAAGTATTAACAAGAATAACTGATGAATATGCCGGCATATTGATTGTTATTTTACCATTATCCACGGTAAATTCCCTGTCATCAAGCCTAAAAGTATCTCTCTCAGATATTATTGCTTCTCTCATAATGCTTCCGTCAGGTATTTCACATTCCCATACCGGAATATCAACCTGTTTCTCATATTCATTATTATTAACGATTGTAACAGCCTGACTGCTTCTCTTAAACCTGCCGTATGCAATAACATTATATTCGCCAAAAAGATTTTTGTATGAACCGTCAATAAGTGCAGGTACTGACTTGTGTATATTAATTACTGCTTTATGAAATTCAATAAGTTCCTTATCTTCGTGTCCCCATGGATATGTTCTTCTGTTATCCGGGTCAGTCCATCCACACACTCCGGCTTCGTCCCCATAATATATCGTAGGTGCACCCGGCCATGTCATCTGGACAACAACAGCCTCTTTGAATACGCCCTTGTTGACATTCATTTCTGCTGCCTTAGGTCCTCTTGAATCTGTTCTTCCTACAGTTCTGTTGGTTCTTGTAAGGAAACGTGAGTGGTCATGGTTAGACAACTCATTCATGGAAATCCTTACAGGCGAATCTCCCATTCTTGACATATTATGTCTCATTGAATCAAAGAAATATGAAGGATTGCCTATTTTTTCCTGCTTAAATGAATCACTGTGCTTTTCCATACCTGTAAGGAACCATGTAAGAGGCTCCATAAAAGCATCATAGTTCATGATTGTATCCCACTGGTCACCCTGTAACCATGAATACGGATCTCCGTAATGTTCCGCAAGAATTACGGCATCAGGGTTGGCCTCCTTAACCGCATTACGGAACTTTCTCCAGAATTCGTGGTTGTATTCGGCACTGAAACCAAGGTCTGCGGCAACATCAAGTCTCCAGCCATCCACATTGTAAGGAGGTGATACCCACTTACGTCCTATGTTAAGAATATACTCTTCAAGCTTCTTTGAACCCTCGTAGTTCAGCTTAGGAAGCGTATCATGTCCCCACCAGCCGTTATAGGTTCCGTTATATGGCCATGCACCCATATCGTTAAACTGGAAGAAATCCTTGTATGGGCTGTCAGCCGATACGTAAGCGCCTTTTTCAAAATCATTGCTGTTCTCATAGATTCTTTCCCTGTCTAACCACTTATTAAAAGAACCGCAATGGTTAAATACGCCATCTATTATTACTTTAATGCCTCTTTTATGTGCTTCGTCCACAAGATGGGCAAACAATTCGTTACTTGCTTCAAGGTTGGCAAGGCTTGTAACTCTCTTAATGTACTTTGTTGCCTTGGAATTATCCCATACACCTTCAGGAAGCACATCGCCGCCGTCTTCAACTATCTTTCCGAAATGAGGGTCGATATAATCATAATCCTGGATATCATATTTATGATTGGATGGTGATACAAACAATGGGTTAAAATATATACACTGTATTCCCAAATCCTGAAGATAATCAAATTTCTGGATTACACCCTCAAGATCACCTCCGTAAAATTCCCTTACGCCCATTGTTGCGGGATATTTGTCCCAGTTCTCTACCCTGTTAACGTGTTCACCTATATAATTATATTCATGGTCTACTACGTCATTGCTCTTATCACCGTTATAAAAGCGGTCCACATATATCTGATATATTACGGCACCTTTCACCCATCCGGGGGTCTTAAATCCCGGATTAATGGCAAAGTCATAATCCTGATTAAGTTCAGTCATTGCACCAAGCTGGTTAAAATATACAGTGGCACGACCTGTCACAACTTCAAAATAATATCTGAACTGTGTCTCTCCCACATGGACTGTTGTTGTATAATAATCAAATCTAGAATCATAAGAGGTTTTTTTCATAGGAGTGTACACTCCATCCGTAACAATTCCGACCTTATCGGCATTATTTTTCACTGTTCTGAATTTAATAAATACATCGGTATTCTTGTCCGGTTCAGAAGGATTTCTGTATTCTTCCGTACAGTCATGGAACAATCCTCTCGAATTAAGAACCGGTCTCATATTAATTAAATACATACATGTCTTTTCTTCTTTAGACATATAATCAAAATTTCTAATAAATTCCATTGCACTACCTCTTATAATTGACATTACTCGTTATATTTTAAATCTATTTAGATTTACTTGCAATATAATCTTCGCCGAAAATTTTCGCTAATATGCACAATAAGTTTAATTGTATACATAAAGTAAAGAGGACCGCTTCCGTCGGCGGTCCTCTTTGGAGAAGGTATTTTTGTTTCTTATGGGGTGTAGTAAAACTATATAATGTATTGGGGGGTTACAATGAGAGTATATCAATATGTCCCAAATAAGTGTGCACAAACTTGCACAAAAATTGATTTTTATTTTGTGCATATTTACTAATTGTTAGTTTCAAACAACGCCTCAAACTCTTCTCTTGTGATCTTTTCTTTCTTGATAAGGATTGCTGCACAGCTGTCAAGCACATTCTTATTGGCAAGAATAAGCTCTTTGGCTTTTGCATAACATTCGTCAATAATCTTTTTAACTTCTTTGTCAATCTCTCCGGCTATATTTTCACCGTATTTTCTTGTATGGGCTAAATCCCTTCCGATAAATACTTCATCGCTGTCATTACCATAATCAATAGGTCCGATTTTGTCGGAGAAACCATATTCGGTTACCATAGCTCTTGCAAGTGCGGTAGACTGCTTAATATCCTGTGATGCCCCTGTTGTAACATCTTCAAATACAAGTTCTTCTGCAACCCGTCCGCCAAGTCCCACGATAATCTGCTGTAACATCTTTCCTTTGGTATTAAACATCTCATCCTTTTCAGGGAGAGGCATTGTATAACCTGCTGCGCCCATTCCTGTAGGAATGATTGAAATTGTATGGACAGGTCCAACATCCGGCAGTACATGAAAAAGAATTGCATGTCCTGCTTCGTGATATGCGGTAATTTTCTTTTCCTTGTCGGAAATAACTTTGCTCTTCTTCTCTGCACCTATGCCAACCTTGATAAATGATCTTTCAATATCAGCCTGTATAATATACTTTCTGCCGTTCTTAGCCGCATAAATAGCAGCTTCGTTCATAAGGTTCTCAAGATCCGCTCCCGTAAAGCCGGCCGTTGTCTGTGCAATGGTATCAAGATCTACATCATCTCCTATAGGCTTGCCCTTAACATGTACATCAAGGATTTCTCTTCTTCCCTTGACATCCGGCTTACCAACAGCAACTTTTCTGTCAAATCGGCCCGGTCTTAAAATGGCAGGGTCGAGAATATCCACACGGTTGGTAGCTGCTATTACGATAATTCCGGAATTAACACCAAAACCATCCATCTCAACAAGCATCTGGTTAAGCGTCTGCTCACGTTCATCATGGCCGCCGCCCATTCCTGTACCTCTTCGTCTGGCAACCGCATCAATCTCATCTATAAAAATAATACATGGTGCATTCTTTTTCGCTTCTTCAAAAAGATCTCTTACTCTTGACGCACCAACACCGACAAACATCTCAACAAAGTCTGAACCAGAAATGCTGAAGAAAGGAACTCCCGCTTCACCGGCAACAGCCTTTGCAATAAGTGTCTTACCTGTTCCCGGAGGGCCTACAAGTATAACACCCTTAGGTATTCTGGCACCGAGTTCAACATATTTGGCGGGGTTCTTAAGGAAATCAACAATTTCCTCTAATTCCTCTTTCTCTTCCGAAAGTCCCGCAACCTTATCAAAAGTTACCTTAGCGGCACTTGGGTCCATAAGTCTTGCCCTGCTCTTGCCAAAGTTCATCATCTTTGCATTGGCTCCGCCACCACCGGAACTTCTTCCGAGTAAAACAAACACTACTATTATGCTCACTGCTACGAGTATAAACGGAAGAACGGTTGTTAAAAACACGCTTTCCTTCGTAATATCTTTTGTATCAAGTTCTACTCTCTGGTCATTCTTGCTGTTATATTCCGTTACAACTTTTTCAACCATGGTAACATCCGTTACAAAAGTCGATACAGACTCCTTACCCTGCTGGCTGAAATCAACGGTAATCTTACCGGTTGGTGCCTGTTCGTTCTGTTTGATTGTTACACAGGATACAATACCATTATTAAGATCCTGTACAAATTGTGAATAAGAATAATCATCGCCTTTTTTATTAAATGACCTAACAGAAAAAACAATTATTCCTATAATTGCAGCAAGAATTATATAAAAAACAATTCCGCCGCCTCTGTTCTGCTGCTTCTTTTCCAAAAAAATATCCTCCTAGTCAAATTTCATTACACCGATATATGGAAGATTGCGGTATCTCTGGTCATAATCAAGACCGTAACCCACAACAAATTCATCCGGTATCCTGAAGCCTACATATTCAACATTAACATCACTGACAACCCTTCTCTCAGGCTTATCGAGCAATGTACATAATCTGATGCTTCTTGGATTTCTTTTCTTAAATATCTCAATAAGATGGCTTAATGTTCTTCCTGAATCAATAATGTCTTCAACAATAATAACATCCTTACCAAGGAGCGGTTCATCAAGATCTTTCACTATCTTAACGACACCTGACGACTCTGTTCCGCCGCCATAGCTTGAAACAGACATAAAATCCATTGAAACGGGAACCGTAATTCTCTTAGCCAGCTCACACATAAATGGTGCTCCGCCTTTAAGGACACATATAAGGTGTACGCTCTTTCCTTCGTAATCCTTGCTTATCTGTGCCCCGAGGTCTGCAATTCTTTTGTCAACCTCTTCTTCGCTAAGCAGCTTCTCTACTCTTTCCATTTTAATCCTCCACATTCTACACAAAGAACATTCTTTGTATCTTCAGTTATTTTATATTCTTCACTTATTCTGCCGCCCGGAACCCACATAATATGGTCTCCGTCCGCAAGAAGAAAAATGCTGTCTCTTATATGTTCCGGAATCTTGCAGTCTATAAAATAGCGGTTAAGTTTCTTTCTGTTTCCGGCACTGTTTACCACTAAATAATCATCTTTTCTGCGGTTTCTGACTAACAGCCTGTTTTTTATTCTATCATAATCAAAGAACTTAGTACACACTTCATTTGAGATTTTTTGGCACTTATCCCATAAAATTTTTCTAAATTCCATAAAATTTCCATCCGGTAATATTAATTTTGACGGAACCTCAACTTCATACTCATTATATGTTACGTCCGAATCCTTAAGGAAAAATATACCTTTTTCTTCTTTTTCCACCGTTATTCCGTATTTAATGTCAATTCTGCGGCCGTTTCGTTTGTCAAACATTTCACAAATTTCGGTTATATGATTGTCGGTTATGTCTTTTAAAGTCCCTTTAAGATTGCTTATTGCTTTTATAATCATTCCTTTGACAATATATGCACAGGCATTATCCGGTCTTTTTAACAAAATTCCCCTTTCGTCTTCAACCGCACATTTATCATACATATCATCAATATAATTCTCCACAAAATCATTAAGCTCCATCATTTTATCCGCCATACTGCATATATTGGATACCGCGTTGCTGTTAATCTTCGCAAGTTCCGGAAGAATGACGTTTCTTATACGGTTTCTGCTGTAATCATTGGATTCATTGGTGCTGTCAAGGCAGTAGTCCTGATGCATCTTTTCAAGATAACCGAGAATGTCCGCTTTGGTAACACAAAGAAGCGGTCTTATTACGTTATCCCGCATAGGTACAATTCCACGAAGCCCTTTCATTCCGGTTCCCCTTGTCATATTAAAAATTACAGTCTCTGCCCTGTCATTTCCATGGTGTGCAACTGCTATCCTGCTGTTTTCATACTCCGACGCAACACTTCTGAAACTGTCATATCGTACTTTTCTCCCCGCTTCCTCCGGGCTTAAAGAAAGTTCTTTTGCAAGTTTTGGAATATCATAAAAAAATTCCCGCAGTTCCACTCCGTACCGGCGGCATAAATTTCTGCAAAAATCCAGATCCCTGTCGGCTTCTTCCCCCCTGATTCCATGATGGACATGAACCGCAATTATACTAAAACCATAACGGCTGTGAAGTTCCCTCAGCACATGAAAAAGTGCCACGGAGTCCGCACCGCCCGATAACCCTACAATAACGCTGCCGCACCCATCGAGAAGTCCGTATCTGTTATTAAATTCAATTACTTCACTAAGCATTTATCCGTCCCACCGTATCTTTAATCATAAATGTAATATACTTTATCATATTTCCCTTTGCAAGGACTTTCTGTTCCATATTCCGAGAACAAGAACCGTCATATCGTCTTTATTGCTGATTCCGTTATAATAACGGCACTCCTCAAGTATATGTTCAGCCATACGCTCCGGTTTTTCCTCTTTTGTTTCGGAAATTATCCTTACAAGTTGTTTTTCCTTATCATAAAAAGGCAGACTGTCGGCAACTCCGTCACTAATCATAATGAGATAATCCCCATCATATAACATTTCCTCCTGCCTGTAAGATGTTATGTCATCAATAACGCCAAGAGGCAGCGACGAAGGAAAATAATATTTTACTATGTTTTTTCTTTTAATAAAAGTAACCGCCCCTCCTGACTTTATCATTTTTACTTTTCCTGTATTCAAATCCACGTCCGAAATATCCAATGTTACAGGGCAATCATTATGTCTGTAAATAAGTGCCTCATTAATTACCTCCGGTGCTTTTGTAATGTCAAAACCCGCCGCAACATATTCCTCCATAAAATCCATGACGCTGCCGCTGTCTGCCGCAGCCACAGCTCCTGTTCCCATTCCGTCAGATATTGCCATTATAAGGTGGTTATCATCTGTTCTCACAAAAGTATAAGAATCCCCTGATATATCCTCCTTATTTTTACTTATCATCGCTTTACTGTATATGCAGTTATATTCCGCCGTTTCTTTAAGAATGTACTCAAAAGGTGCAACCGATATAAGATTTTTACACTCACTTGCTACAACAAGGTCTTTTCCTACTATATTTCCGATTATGTCCGACAGGATTTCCGATTTATAACAGCCGTTTTTCATCCACGCTGTTATTATTATTTTAAGTTTTCCATTATTATATGTAAAAAACATGTCCGATGTCTGAATCTGTTTTAAAGCAAGTTTCTTTTTGATTTTATTGGCATAAATTTTATAAAGATTATCATCAGGCCGCATATCCATTATTTTTTCAAGGGTATACGCAGACTCTGACAACTGATTTTTAATTATTCCTCCAAAATTCCATCTTCCGTAGATTGCAGCAAGCCTTTTAAGACTGTCCGACATTTCCAGTATCTTATTTCTGGTAAAATTTTCCACGACATCATCTCCTTTATTTATCCGCTTAACTTCCATTATATATCGGTAAAAGAGAAAAATATGTCATATTGTGTATATTGGATAAAAAAAACGGAAGCCTGACAGCTTCCGTTCCATTCAGTCATCTTCCGGTCTGAAAATAACTTCATTCGGATATACAAGTCCTAATTTATTACGTGCCATAAACTCGACAAACTGCTTGGTATTCACATACTTGGAATATGTCTCAAGTTCCTCCGTACGCTGTTTCTCTGCCGCCAGTTCATTCTCAAGCTGTTCTATCTTCTTGTCACCGGCATCATTCTCAGCCTTGATGTCTTTCACCTTGAATTTAAAAAAAATGCAGATGGCAATAACAGCCACTGTAATAAAACCGGCAATAAAAACATTAGATTTTTTACTTCTATGACTCATGGGTGCCACCTCTTTTCTTCTTTCTAATTGTAAATAATTCCGTTAGTTTTTTCAAGATGAATTTACTTACTGTTTTATACAATGTGATGCCGCATATAAGACCAATGAAAAAATATATCCTTAGTCCGCCGTCATCTATTTTTATTATAAAAACCAGTGTGGTATAGCTTACAAAAAGCCAGAAAATTATATCTTCAACAGATACTGCCACGTTGCAATGTTTTATTATCCTTCTTATTATCCTCAACAAATCATAAGAAAACGTCAATGCCATACCGTATGCCATAACCAGAAGAGCTTCTTTTATTTCCTCAACAATAAAATCCGGCATCACTTGAATAATCTGGTAAAAATAGATTCACCTTTCCTGGCATATGTATTTACGTCAGAATATACCATTCCGTCTATGGTTCCCGTGATTTCAATTTCTCCTTTTTCCACAGACAGTCTGTTTACATGTAAATCGTGTCCTTTTATTGAAAGCATCCCCGACTCTGTTTCAAGTAAAATAGCATTAAGGTCAAAAGATATTACATCTTTCACGCCCGTTATTGTACCGGTATGTCTGTCTGTCAAGGATAAATGATGAGGATTTGCCTGTATGTGTTCTTCCATTTCTGCCCTCCGGTTTTATGAATTATTACACAATATATTCATAAAAAGTCCGGTTTATGAATGGTTAAAATTACTGCACATATTTATACATATCTTTGGCATCGTCTTTTTTGGTTGTCTCGATTATATCTGTTACCATAACTTTAACTGTCTTATCGCCAAAATGTATTTCGATTACGTCACCCACTTTTACGTCAACTGATGCTTTTGCGGTTTTGCCGTTAATACTTACTCTTCCGCTGTCGCAGGCTTCATTGGCTACCGTTCTTCTTTTTATAAGTCTTGAAACTTTTAAATATTTGTCTAATCTCATTTTAATCTCCTCCGGACATAACTACAAGAAACGCCCCAGGTCATCCCTGAGGCGTTAAGCTCTGATTCTTTATTAGTTTAAGCTGTCTTTTAACTGCTTGCCTGCTTTGAACTTAGGTGTCTTAGCTGCTGCAATTTTGATTGTCTCACGAGTTCTAGGATTGATTCCTTCTCTTGCTGCTCTTTCACCAACTTCAAATGTGCCGAAACCTACTAACTGGATCTTCTCACCCTTCTTTAATTCTTCGGCAACTACTTCTGTGAATGCCTTTAATGCTTTTTCAGCATCTTTCTTGCTGATTTCTGCCTTTTCAGCGATTGCTGAAGCTAACTCAGTCTTGTTCATGTATTATGTCCTCCTAATAACATTCATATTCGAGTATCTTATTATATCGAGCGCCTGTTTTGCACTCCTCTACCCACAATGATATTTATAATGGTTTTTTCTTCCTTTGTCAAGAAAAAAAGCCTTTTTCCTTTATTTTTCCGTGTTTTTTCTGTATATAAGATACAACCCTTTAAGAAGGAGTTCATCATCTGCTATAATATCATGTTTGCACAGAGGAATAACTGTTTTTGCAAGTCCTCCGGTGGCTACTGCTTTTGCTTCACATCCAATTTCTTCCCTTATTCTGTCAATAAGTCCGTCAATCATCGACGCATTACCGAAAAGGATTCCGCTCTTCATACAGTCAACCGTATTTTTTCCTATAGTCTTTGCAGGTGCTTCAAGTCCTATTCTGGGGAGCTGTGATGTTCTGCTTACAAGGGATTCAAGAGAAACCCTGAGGCCCGGAATAATCATGCCTCCGATATAATTCTTGTCCTTATCAATCACGGAAACCGTTGTTGCTGTTCCCATATCTATAATTATAAGCGGTGCCCCGTATTCATTAATTCCTGCAACAGAATCTACTATAAGGTCAGCTCCCATTGCCTTTGGATTATCCATAAGTATATTGAGACCCGTCTTAATTCCCGGACCCACAACCATAGGAACTTTGCCGATTATCTTATTTACGGCAGTCTGAAGTATAGTTGTAAGCGGTGGAACTACCGATGAAATAATCGCACCATCAATTTCGTTATCTTTTATGTCATATAATTCAAGCACAGTCTTGATGCCAATAGCATATTCAAGTTCTGTCTTGGATAAATCCGTGCAGAGTCTCTCAACAAAAAGTATTTTGCCTTTTTCGATACATCCTACCACGATATTGGTATTTCCCATGTCTATTGCTAAAACCATTTCTTTTCCTCTTCCTAATAAGCAAATACGCAGGATATTCCGTCCTGTTTTGCCGTAATACAGGCGTTTCTCGCCTTGGATATGTAATTATCGATATTGTCAATATGTTCCGGCAAAAACATAATTCCGGCATTAACATCCACCTTTGCGTCAGGGCATTTTTCATCACATATCTTCTTAAAATTAAGTTTCATACGTTCTACCATTGCCGATGATATTTTGTTGCCCCTTGTATCAAAATGATTGATAAGTGCCAAAAAATTATCGGCGTTAGTTCTGCATCCTATTACAAATCTGTCTTCTATTTTGGCATATTCTTTGGTAAATTCCCTGAGAATGGTATCTCCCATTGCCCTTCCATAAATACTGTTAACCTTATCAAAATTGGTAAAATTAAAGCAGGCAAGAGCCAGTTTCCCTGTCTTTTTGGAATTAATGTGTTCCAATGATTTTTTCTTGAATATCTCCAACTTAGGAAGTCCCGTAACTTCATCATGTGTCTTTGATTTAGCGTCTTTCTTAACAAGCTCAAAGTAATTCTTTATGTTAGAAAGATAAGCTGCTATAAACTTGGAAACAAGCCTTAATGCCGTAACTGTTTCGTTACTCCACCTTATACTGTTTCTATGTACCTCAAAGCAGGCAAAACCTGACACATTATTGCCTGAATATGTGCATACAATTGCTGACCTGGTTCCGATTTCCTTAAGTTTTAGAAGTATAGCATCATCTCCCGAATAACCGGCAAAATCATTAACAACCATAACTTTATTTTTTTCAAAGTCATTATGTATCAGTCTGTCAAGCGGATTTCTGGCTAATACATTGCCAACCGCTACATTGTTCTCGTCATACCATTGGAATGAAGGTGAAGAAATTCCCGTATTCTTGTCGTATTCACTTATAGATACGCAGTCAAGTCTGTATTTTTTACCGATTTTCTGTATTAATGACAAAACAGCAGCTCCGATATTCCCTGTGTCTGCCAGCGTGTCCAAAGCGTCTTCTACAAGTTCCGTATCTATATAATGACACTCCTCATTATTGTCACCGGATGTTATTTTCATAACATATTCTTCAGGAATCGGCCTGTATTCCATATCTGTAAGATTGTTTCCGACATAATCGGCTGCTATGTCTTTGTTTTCGGTATGTCTTATTATTTTACCTAATACACTGCATGGATTCCAGTTATTATCATATTCAATTTTACCCTTAAGTGTGTAATTCCTTAAATTACCGGGAGTAAATGCAATCTTTATCTCCTCTTCTATAATTCCGCCCATATCACGGCTGACTGCTTCCTTTATATATCTTATTATTTCATTATATGCTTCATTGGCATATTCGCTCCCGGAGCCGTACACATTAACTGCATTACCGTATTTTGAAAGTTCCGCCGGTCCGCCGAGTATGGTAATATTACCCTTTAATATATCATATCTGAAAATTATATCTCCTGATATAAGTGCAACATCTTTATATAATTTAAGTTCATCTTCTGTCTTCATAGAAACACCCTTTCATTATCTTCATCTGCCTTTGAATAAATAAGGCACTATCAATCCTCAGATAGTGCCTTTAGATAGATGGAAATTATTCGGATTTGGTATCCGCTGCTGATGAATCTGACTCTGCTTTTGTAGAAGTAGTCTTTTCGTTGACATCCATCTTATTATTATCGCATAACCACTCACTTACGCCTTCAAACACAAAGCTTTCCATAATGTAGTCACGTCCATATTCCTTTTCAAAGGCTTCTACACTATCAAAATTATAATCTGAAAGAAGATCTTCTGCAAGTGCCTTATAAATTTCTTCTGTTACTGCTATGTTCTCTTTCTTAGAGATTTCACATGCGAGCATTATGTATTCAAGCTCTTTCTTTGCCTGTTCCTCGCATGCTGCTTTGAGTTCATCTTCTGACTTAAAACCGTATGCAGTAAGTATTTCCTCGTATGTTTTTGAATATTTCTCTGCATATTTCTTATACTGTTCCTGATATTTGCTGAAATAATCATCTGCAGCCGACTTAAGCTTATCTTCAGGATATCCGTTTATCTTGCTTGAATCGAGAATTTTTGACCAAAGTCCGGAACTGTAAGTTTTCTTAAGACTATACTCATTCTGTGCCTGGATTTCAGTCTTAAGTTCTTTCTCAAAATCATCTACTGTTGTGAACTTATTGCTTGTAAGTTTTGCTACAAAACTATCATTCCATTCAGGGATTGTCTTTTCGCCGTAAATGTAATTAACTTTGATTTTGAACTCAACATCTTTGCCTGCAAGTTCTTTATTAGTCTTGTAATCATCAGGGAATTTACATTTAAGTACATATTCTTTGCCGCATTCAAGTCCAACAAGCTGGGAATCAAGGGATTCAATAAAACCGCCATGAATCTTATACTTATAATTTGTTGAAGTTCCGCCATCAAATGCTTTTCCATTATATGTTCCGGCAAAATCAAGATTGATTTCGTCTGTATCAGCTACTACTCTGTCAGTTATATTGTCACCGTAGGCAGCATTCTGTGACAAAACGTTGTCTTTATATGCCTGTAACTGTTTCTCTACTGAATCAGGAGCATCCACAGGTATCTCATATCCCTTGTATTCTCCTACTTCAACATACTGTGAATAGTCCGGGAGTTCCACGTAATTCTTTCCACCAAGTTCATAATACTGTAACTCCTTAGTCTCAGGTTCCTTATCGGTATCTTTACTCTTATCTTTGCCGCATCCTGCAAGTGAAACTGCCATAACTCCTACTAAAAGAGCTGCAATAAATTTTCTTTTCATTAAATAAAAATCTCTCTTTCATATTTTTATATTGCACAAAATGCACTTATTAACTCTATCATATAAGCACTGAAAAATCAAAGGTTTTCACAAAACATTCACTAATTATCAAGTGAAAGGTCTTCCGCTTCTATAGTCATTATGGTTTCTTTGTCAATATCTTTAATTCCCACAATTCTTCCTGCCTGGTTGGAAATAGCTTTTTCCAGAAAATTTCTGGCATCTCTTGCATTACCGAAATTCTCAGGCTTATCGGCAGTTACTTTTCTGTAATATTCCAAGGCTGCCACTCTCGCTCCTTCCGATAATACATAATCCTGCTTTGCTGCCATGCTTTTGATTATTTCCAAAAGCTGTTCTGCCGTATAGTCTTCAAATTTCATAAACTTATTAAATCTTGAACGGAGTCCCGGATTAGAATCAAGAAACTGTTCCATAAGATCTGTATATCCTGCAACAATTACCACAAGATTGTCCCTGTTGTCTTCCATTGCTTTTAAAAGTGTATCTACGGCTTCCTGTCCAAAATCTCCCTGACCTTTATTGGCAGTCAGGGTATATGCCTCATCAATAAACAGCACGCCGCCAAGTGCGGTATCCACTACTTCCATTACTTTGGCAGCTGTCTGTCCGATATAGCCGCTTACAAGTCCCGACCTGTCCACTTCCACAAGGTGCCCTTTGCTTAAAACGCCGAGGGAATTATATATTCCTGCTAAAAGTCTTGCTACCGTTGTCTTACCTGTTCCCGGATTGCCCGAAAAAACAAGATGTTTTGAAACGGTGGGTACTTTCATCCCGCGTTCTTCCCTTATTTTCTGGACTTTCATCAGATTAACAAGGGTATTGACATCTCTTTTTACATCATCAAGTCCTGTAAGGGAATTAAGCTCCTCCAGTGCCTCTTCGACTGTCTTTTTCTCAGTGTTTGTTTCTTTAACCGTACCCTTAACATTTACGAGTCCGTATTCTTTTGCATTTTTTTCAAGCATGCCTATATAACCTGTAAGTCTGTCTATGAGTGCATCACCTGTTGTGCCGTCCCTTGCAATAAGTTCCTGTCCCAGATTTCTCATAACATTAATATACTTAGGTGTTCTTCTTTTATTATCTTTTGCCTTACCGCCTGCATCCGACAATATAAAATACTTCATCGCAAATGGTGGGTTGTCCTTATATGACGACTCCTGAAGATGTTCACTTGCAACGATGGAACGCAGCATACCTTCCGTTACATTAAACCCTGTTGCTTCTTTAATAAAATTAATCTCCTGCCCGGAAAAAAATCCGTTACCATAGCCGATATAAGCAAGAAGCTTAAGCATTTCATATCTGACATTTTCCCTGAAAGTAGTAGTCATTCTATCTTTAATTATTCCGTATGCTTCTATCTCATCTGCGCATACCAGACATTCTTCAATATCGTTTTTTAAATTCTGGTCCATAATCAGCCCTCTTATAAATAACATTGGAACAATTATAAACTTTATTGACATATAAATCAATAATATGTAAAATAAGAATAATTACTATTATCAAAGTGAGGTATTACATGCAGATAAAAAGTTTGAAAAAAAGCAGGCAGCGTGAGGCTGTTTATGATTTTCTCATGACAAGAAAGGACCATCCCACAGCTGATTTTATATACGAAAATGTAAGAAAGACATTTCCGAACATAAGTCTTGGTACAGTTTATAGAAATCTTAATCTTCTGGTTGAGTTAGGACAGGCACAGCGTTTCTCTACCTATGATGGCTACGACCACTTTGACGGCAATCCGGCTCCACATTATCATTTTGTCTGCAACAAATGCAGATGCGTTCTCGACATTGATACTCCGGCGGATGATGGACTTGAGGCACTTGTTTCTTCATGCTTTGGTGGTAAAATAGATGGTCATGCCGTTCTTTTTAATGGCTTATGCCCATCTTGTATGTCCTCAGAAAAAAATTCTTCAAAAAATAATTGAAAAATTTTTTCTATAAAGTGTTGACATTTTATTATTTTATGTTATTATAATTTCAGTAATGATTACTATTATTGAAATAAAATTTTAAAATAAAGGAGATTTAAGTTATGGCAAAATATGTATGTAGTGTATGCGGATATGTTTACGAAGGAGATGAAGCACCTGAACAGTGCCCTGTATGTAAGGCACCTGCTGAGAAATTCGTAAAGCAGGAAGGTGATTTAAGCTGGGCATCAGAACATGTTGTAGGTGTTGCACAGGGTGCACCTGAAGATATTATCGCAGACTTAAGAGCTAATTTCAACGGAGAATGTTCTGAAGTTGGTATGTACCTTGCAATGGCAAGGGTAGCACACAGAGAAGGCTATCCTGAAATCGGTCTTTACTGGGAAAAAGCTGCTTACGAAGAAGCTGAACACGCAGCAAAGTTTGCTGAATTACTCGGTGAAGTTATCACAGATTCAACAAAGAAAAATCTTGAAATGAGAATTGAAGCTGAAAATGGTGCAACAGCAGGAAAGACTGACCTTGCAAAGAGAGCAAAAGCACTCAACCTTGATGCAATCCATGACACAGTCCATGAAATGGCAAGAGACGAAGCTCGCCACGGCAAAGCTTTCGAAGGCCTTTATAAGAGATACTTTGGTTAAGTTACAAGCCATGAAATAAAAAATAAGTATGGCCCGACGTGGGAGCTTGCTCACACGGAAGGCTGTACTTATTTTTTGTTATACGGCGACAGCCGTCCACTGAGCCGCAGCTCCTGCGTAGGCGAGGTGGACATGGCTTGCGACCAGACAAATTTATTTGGATGGGCATCCTTTTTCTTATCATTATAGGGCGATAGCCCCATGAAATAGGCACGCAGTGCCTATGAATGGCATGGCTTGCAAGGAAGCGACAGCCGCCGTCCACTGAGCCGCAGCTTCTGCGTAGGCGAGGTGGGCATGGCTTGCAAGGAAGCCACAGCCGTCCATGAAATAGCCCGTCAATCATAACGCAGGCAGGATAATCCCCTCCTATATTTTCCGCTGACTATTCTTCTGTCCCAGACTCCAGTATTTTTACTTCCGTAATTTTTTCCAACAAAGCCGGATAGATTTCCTTGATGTAACCACTATATGTGATTTCAACCTGATCTCCTACCTGTAATTCGGTATCTTCCGGCAAATATTGTGATGATATATAAAAGCTGTCCGAAGATTTCAACTCCTCTGTGCCATCTTCCGGTGTCACCAAAAAGCCTGCTTTTTCAAATGATGTTACAGTCGCCCTCATAGTTACGGTTTCTTCCTGTTTCCCAGTGTTTGAACCTGCACAGCCGGATAATACACATACTCCTACCAGCAATATTGCAATCAATTTATTTATCTTTTTCATACACTCTTTCTCCTTTCATTTTGGGATTGTTCAGCCATTCTTCTTTACTCTTAGCAATAAGAAATTCGGCTTATGAAACAAATGTATCTTATTGCCTAGCTCGTCTCTTGTCCATCTGTTTCCTCCAGAATGGCAGGTGCATAACGGATTCTCTACCTTTTCCGGCAAAAACGGCTGTTTGGGTAGAGATTTCCTATAGGCGGCTCCCGGTTTCTCTACCTTTTCCGGTCGAAATCGGCTGTTTGGGTAGAGTTTTCCAATCGGCGGCTCCCGGTTTCTCTACCTTTTCCGGTCAAATCGGCTGTTTGGGTAGAGATTTCCTATAGGCGGCTCCCGGTTTCTCTACCTTTTCCGGTCGAAATCGGCTGTTTGGGTAGAGTTTTCCGATCGCAGGCTCCCGGAATTTCTACCTTTTCTAGCAAAAGCAGCTGTTTGGGTAGAGATTTCCAATCGGCAGCTCCCGGAATTTCTACCTTTTCCGGTCGAAAACAGCTATTTGGGTAGAGATTTCCGATCGCAGGCTCCCGGTTTCTCTACCTTTTCCGGTCAAAAAAGGCTGTTTGGGTAGAGATTTCCTATCGGCGGCTCCCGGATTCTCTACCGTTTCCGGCAAAAGCGGCTGTTTGGGTAGAGATTTCCTATAGGCGGCTCTTAGAATGAATGTTTTACCCAATCACCGAATAATCGGTTCCGCCCTTTGCATATCCCGTAGTGACAAGGTATTTTACCCCGTCATAATACATTTCAAATTCAATAACGGATTTTGACGTGTACCATGTATAATCTCCTAAAACAGCAAAATACACAGGTGCAGCTCCTCCCGGTTCAATATCAACATAAGTCCTTGGCATATGATTCTTATCAGTGAGATTAAGATTTCTATCATATTCCGAACCATAGTTAGGATTATACAACATTGCGTTCTCTGTAAGTATTCTGAGAGTAGAATTTCCCCTGTTAGTAATAGTAACAGAAAATGTACGGCAGTTTCCGTTAGATTTGTTTGGACATTTTATATTCAGATTAGGCTTTTCCTTATTGCCTGATGCAGGAGGCATGGAAACGGCATCTGTCGGTTTGGTAATATTAGGTCCGGCTGTCGTAGCTGCAATAATCGGAGCAGATGTAGTTGGGTGCTGTACCGCAGGGGTTGTTGGCTGTACTGAAGGCTGTGATGCAGGCGTAGTTGCAGGTACTACGGGTTCAACTGCTGCCGGTGTAGTAGGCTGTTCACCGGAATGGTCTGTCTTATTCTCACTGCCCCCCGAAGTCTCTTCCGAAGGTTCATCAACCGGTTCAGAAGGCTTAACAATAGGTTTTCCGGAATTATTTACATTAACAATAACAAAGAAGCCTATACGGTCACTCTTAAAAGAGATTGTGTTTCCATCTACTTCTGAATCAACGGCTGTAATTTTGTTGTCACTGGAGTCATAATAATACAAATCATATGTATCACCACCGGCATTTGTCATTGTATCAGACATTTTAACCTGAAAAGAAACTTCTCCCTCCTGCTGTACTTTATTACCGGATTTGTCATAAAGATTTATGTAGCACAATTCGATATAGACAACTTTATCATTGTACACAAGAGAGCGAACCTTTGAATATATCTCTTTTTTGCTTGTGATTTTATCAACTTTAACACTTTCCGCTGTTCCAAGATTACCAGCCACTGAAATATTATTATTTTCAAGATGTTCAGCATAAGACTCGGACTCCTTGCTGCTTTCATTGCCAAGCAGACTGTTACTGCCCTGAGACATTGAACATCCCGCAAAACACGCCCCAACTAACAGAGCTGCTATTACCATCATACATAATGCCTTTGTTCTCACTTATAATACACTCACTTTCTTTAATACCTTGTAATTATCTTTTCAACAAGTTTTTCACCTTCATATCTTAATTTGAGGGTAAAATATTTCAGATTCTCATCTAATAGCCTGAAAAAGATTTTGTCGCCCTCCCAAAGTCTAAGATTATATATCTCATCCTTAGGTACCCACAAAAGATCTCCTTCATTACACTCAATCATATCTCCTGTAAACTTATCTGCTGTGAAAAGATGCATATACTCTGTTTCCCACCGGTCTGATATAAAAACCACAAGTCCTCTGTATCTGTATCCGGTCAGTGTAAATCCTGTCTCTTCATACACTTCCCGCAGCAGGCATTCCTCAGGTGTCTCATTTTCCTCGAATTTACCGCCAACTCCTATCCATTTGTCATAGTTAACGTCATTTTCCTTTTTGACACGATGGAGCATAAGATATTCATTATTCTTCTCTATGTAACACAGCGTTGTCAGTTTCATTTCTGCTTTCTGTCTTCTTTCTGTTCTTTTCCTCGTACATCATTTGGTCTGCTTCGGATATGTATTCATCAAAAGATTTTGCTGAAGAAGGATTGGTCTTAACAATTCCCATACTTATCGAAATGTTGTCATTTGCAAGCGTCTGAAGCACATTATCTTTAAATTTTTCCATTGAAACACCGTCCGTAACAGGGAAAAATACAACAAATTCATCTCCGCCGAATCTGCATACAATGCCTTTAGGCGGACAAAGTTTTGAAAGGGTAGTTCCGATAATCCTTAAAACCCTGTCACCGTAACTATGTCCGAATTTATCATTAATAGTTTTAAAATTATCCGTATCTGAAAATGCTATTACACATTCCACCCCTTTTTTGTGGTAGGAAGTCAACTTTGGAATAATTTTTTGTGTAAACGCAACTCTGTTATATACACCTGTAAGAATATCTTTGAGATATATTTCTTTGAGATGTTCGTTGGCATTTTCAAGCTGTTTTTTACTGAAAAGATTATTAAGCGTCTTGACAATTGTACTGTGTACATCGTAAAAATAAGATTCTTCGCCTATAAAACCTGCATTTTTCAGTATTGAAAATCCTACTGTATAATCGCCGAAATGAATTGGTGAAAAAAAGTAATAATTATTACGTCCTTCACGCTCCAGATGTCCGATAATATCTATGCAGCTCTTATATCTGGACTTAATTTTGTCTTCAAGTGCATATACCATTTTAAGATGTTTCCAGTCATATTCATTCTTAGGAAATTCCGTCAGCGGATCCGCATTGTACAATCTGTCATCCACAAAAAAGTACACTTCATCACATTCCATATGCCTAAAGAATTCTCCGGTCTTTTCAAAAATCTCATCAAATTCCTCACATTCCGAAAGTGCACCTTCAAGTTCAAATAAGTGGGATTCATTTACTTCTTTTTGTACTGCCGAAATGATTCTACTGCATGAATAATCTCTGTAATCAACATCATCTCTCTGAGGACAGCCACAGCTTTCTGTGAAAAAATAATACACATCTGTAAAATTATGTACCGGTACATCCTTGCCTGCCCATACATCCTTTAATATCTTTGCACTTACTTCTCCTACTTTTTCTCTTTTATGGCCCACAGTGGTCACCTGTGGTTCAAAAAATAATGCTTTATCAAGATTATCAAATCCCGTTACAAGAAAATCTTCAGGTACACTGTAACCATACTTCTGTGCCTGACTTATAAGCCCTGCCGCAATATTGTCATTGGTACATACAAAAGCATCCGGGATAGGAATATGTTTTTCCAAAATTGTCTCAAAATGCCTGCAGCCTGTCATAAAATCAAAGTTACCTATGAGAACAGGATTATCCTTATTGCTAAGACCTCTTAATGCAAGATATTCGTTATACGCCTGTACACGGAGTGAATTTTCACTATTAGAAAGCGGGCCTCCTGCAAACACAAAACTCCTGCAGCCATGCACACTATATAAATGCTCCATTATCTCATAAATAGGCTTTTCATTATCTATTCCCGCATAATAAAATCCATCCACCTCAAATCCTATCGTAATTGTAGGTATATTGGCGGATTTTACAACCCGCACAAGTTTCTCAATCTGAGCCATATCTACTATGGTATTTATATCCAATACAATTCCATCAAAACCTGTAAAATCAGGGAGATCATATATCCCATATTCTCCTGCGTTATTTTTCTCATTCCTGCTCCAGCTTCCGAAGCTGTTAAAGTGACAAAGGATTACATCCTCCTCGTAATCAGAAAATGAATCCAGCAAAGCTTTCGGCATAACATATGATACATATCCGTGCCACGCATCCGACACATAAGCTATTCTTTTCATCCATATTCCTCCGCATACAATTATTAATTATTGTACCATATATCATAAAATATTGCATTATTTTTTAAATAAAAATACCCCTGACTTCAGAATATCCACATCTTCAGTCAAGGGTGTGATTATTTACTGTTCTTCCTCAAGAAATAGCATTGGGTCTAAAGCCATTCCGTCCTTTGTAAGCATCATATATAGGTTGCTTCCCTCTTTGGTATAATATTTGGTTGGTGCCGCAACTTTACCTATAACTGTATTTTCGTCCAGGTTATCACCTATTCCAACCGCTATATCTTTTAACTGTCCGTAAGTAATTTCATATCCGTCGCCTGCCAAAATCTTCATTGTGGTACCCGTTTCATTGTCAGAATACACCTGTGTAACAACGCCTTTGACTCCTGACCTGACATCTTCACCCTCTGTGGCATTTATCATAATTGCAGGGTTGCATCTGTATACATCAAGCGTTGGGAAATAAATTGTATTATCCATATTAAAACCTAGAACAATGTCCCCCTTCAAAGGCCACTTAATTACGCTGTTTTCATTAAAGGAGTATGTTATGCCGTTGACAGCCTCCGTATTATCTTCATTTATAACCGGTGCGTCAACCTGTTTTGTATCTTCTGTGGTTGTCTCTATCTCTACAATTTTTTCTGTAACCTGCTCAACAGTTGTCTGTGGTTCTTTATGTTCCGTTGTTGTTTCTTTTTCCGCAACATTCAAATCAATATAATTCTTTTTTTTATCCTGTCTTGTATTACTTCTCACTATGGAAATAATTCCCGCAACAAGCGCAATAACAATAGCAAGACTTGCAACGATGGAAAAAATTTTTTCTCCGTCAGGTTTTTTTCTTTTCTTATTCATTGTTACCTCCATCTGTGCCGCAAACACAATTTGAAATTTATCTACACATATAATTACCAAAAAAAAGTGCTTTATTCACTTTTTTAATAAAATATAGTATGATGTAAAGTGTCAATAAGTCTTAATTGCGATTGTACTTGCACAAATGAGCAATTCGGACTTATTGACACGCCGAACACCGAAAACGGAATAAAATGCTTTGAATATGGCATTTTATGGGAGTTTGAGGTGGGCGGGAATTGCGGTAATTGCGCAGCAATGCAGCAATTCGTATACATCATTAATAAATAAGTCTTAATTGCGATTGTGCTTGCACTATTGAGCAATTTGGACTTCCACATCATATATCTAGGAGTTATTGTAATGGAACCTAATACCAGACCTGTTGGTGTTTTTGATTCGGGCGTTGGCGGAATAAGCGTGTTATCGGAGCTTGTGAAGCTTATGCCTTATGAAAATTTTATATATTTTGGTGATTCGGCTAATGCACCTTACGGTACAAAGCCTTTGGACAAAGTAGCAGAACTTACAATCCACACAGCGGATATGCTTATAGCAAAAGGCTGTAAATGTCTTGTAATTGCCTGCAATACGGCAACGGTTGCCGCAGTATCGAGAATCCGTAATATGTACCCGGCGATTCCCGTAATCGGCATTGAACCTGCACTTAAACCTGCGGCTCTTGATAATCCCGGAAAGCGTATTCTGGTGCTGGCTACTCACATAACGTTGAACCAATCCAAATTTCTTAATCTGATGACCCGTTATAAAGACATTGCCGATATTTTTACGCTTGAAGCTCCCGGCATCGTTGAGGCAGTTGAAAAAGGACTTACAGATTCGCAGGAATTTATGGATTATCTTAAAAATCTTTTGCACGAATACATAGATAATCCCGTGGATGCCGTAGTTCTCGGGTGTACCCACTATCCCTTTGTTAAAAGACAGATTCTTGAGACACTTCAATACACTCCCGCTGTCTATGACGGAGGCAACGGAACTGCAAGGGAAACCTTGCACCAGCTTACCATGCATAGCATAGTTTCCCATTCCGTTTCAAAAGGGACTATCGAATTTTTAAACAGTGATGTGAAAGAAATAGAATTAAGCAGACAATTATTTGCTGCAATCAGTAAAGGAAAAAATTAATGGAAATTATAGTTACTGTTCTTATGGCAATCCTTTTGGCAGCCCAGATTGCCCTTTCTGTCAAACAGATAAAAAAAGGAGCCCCTGACGGCAAAATACTTCTCAGAATTAACCTGATTGTATTATCCGTCTGGACTCCGTTAAGTATTCTCAGATTTTTTAACATTCATAAGGCAATTACCGCCGTATGGTTTGGAATAACCGCTGTATACATGCTTTTTACAATATGGTATACCAACAGTCTTTCCAAAACTTTCAAGTAATTACCTGTCAGAATAAGATACGGCTTCGATGGCAACGGCGCCACCTCTTACCACTTCAAGTCTGTAACCGAAAGTCTCTCTTAAAAGTGTGATGAGGTCATTATTCTTATCCTCTGTCTGTGTACACTGTAAAAGCACCGTATTACGGTTGTAATCTTCTACGGTTACGCCGTATACCGACGCAATTCTGAAAGCTTCAGCTTTGTCTTTTTCATTACAGGAATTAATTTTGATAAACATTAATTCCTTCATATGAAGCTTGGCATCCGTAAAATCAATAACCTTTACAACTTCAACACTTCTGTTAAGCTGTTTTTTTATCTGCTCAAAGGTCTTATCATCACTTGTAACTCCTATTGTCATTCTTGACATGGTAGGATCCTCGGTAACTCCTACGGTAAGTGTATCAATATTGTAGGATTTTCCGGAAAAAAGTCCTGAAATTCTAGCAAGTACACCTATTTCATTTTCTACATATATTGAAATCCATCTTTTTTTAAGTTTATCCATGTCTGCCTCCTAACCAAATAACATATCCGTTAATGCTTTTCCGCCCGGAACCATCGGATATACGTCCAGTTCACAACTTATCATAAACTCAATAACCGTTGGTCTGTTTACATTAGCTGCTGCCCTGTCAAAGGCTTCATCAATATCTTTTTCATCCGTAACCCTGATTCCAAGTGCATTGTAACTCTCGGCAAGCTTTACGAAATCCGGTACATACTGTTTGCCTGTGCAGGTTCCGTCTATCTGGCACTGTCTGTTACAGCTTCTGCTGTACCTTAAACAGGTGCTTGCATATCTTTTATCATAAAACATCTTCTGCATCTGCTTAACATTACCAAGATATGTATTGTTGATAATGCATAGTATGACAGGGACATCAAGAAGTGAAGCCGTCGCAAGCTCCTGAATATTCATCTGGACTCCACCGTCACCGCTTATGCAGATAACAGGTCCTTTTTCCTGTCCAAGGTATGCTCCGATTGCTGCAGGAAGTCCATAACCCATTGTGCCGAGACCCCCGGATGTTATGAATTTACGTCTGCCGTCCATTTTGAGGTACTGTGTTGTCCATAACTGGTTCTGTCCTACGTCGGTTGTAACTGTAGCTTCAGGAAATTTACGGTTGATTGCATCTATAATCATTTCAGGAGTCATGCCTTCATAATTCTTCATTGTTATAGGCATTTTGTCCTTCCAATCACTGAGTTTATCAATCCATGCATCATGTTTACCCTCAACCGCGCTTTTAAGCATCTCTTCTATTGCAAGTTTGGCATCGGCAACAATAGGAATATTAACCACAATATTTCTTGAAATTGAGGCTGTATCTATATCAACATGGATAATCTTTGCATTTTTTGCAAAATCTTCGATTGTTCCTGTGATTCTGTCACTGAATCTTACTCCGATGGCAAGTAAAACATCACATTCGCTGACGGCCATATTGGAAGCGTAATTTCCATACATTCCGATATTACCCACATAAAGTCTGTGATTGCTTGACATCGCACCTTTTCCCATTATTGTTGTAATAACCGGAATATTCATCTTCTCGGCAAATTCTGTAAGAACTTCTTCGGCCCCTGCAATTCTCACACCGCCGCCTACAAGAATAACAGGTTTTTTTGCACTCTTAAGCATTGACATTGCCTTTTTAATCTGTCCGGCATGAACCCCGCTGGCAGGTTTGTAGCCTCGTATAGCAATTTCCTCCGGATATTCTTCATTACCCATTGCTGTCTGTATATCCTTTGGTATATCTATAACAACCGGACCCGGTTTTCCTGTTCTTGCAATATAAAAAGCCTTCTTGATTATGGTTGGAAGTTCATTTCTGTCTCTTACGGTAACTGCATATTTACATATATTTCTCGTTACACCTACGATGTCTACTTCCTGAAAAGCATCATTTCCAATTAAATCCCTTGATACCTGTCCTGTAAAACACACAAGGGGAACACTGTCAAAATTGGCGGTTGCAATACCTGTAACAAGATTGGTTGCCCCCGGGCCGCTGGTTACAAGGCATACACCGACTTTTCCCGTTGCCCTCGCATAACCGTCAGCCTCATGTATAAGTGCCTGTTCGTGTCTTGGAAGAATTACATCAATATCATTTGCCGAATATAAAGCATCAAATAAATCTATCGCCATTCCTCCGGGATAGCCGAATACGGTATCTACCCCCTCTGCCCTAAGGGCTTTTACAAATAATTCTGTTCCTTTAATTGCCATAATATCCTCCATTAATATTACATCTGTTTTCTAACAACTCTGTATTCATCTCTATATTGAAAATACGGACATTCCCTGCTGTTGCCGGTAATAAAATTATACATCTCGTCTTCATCAAGATTCATTGTACATTCATAATATTCCAGCTCTTCATTGTACTCTAAGTATCCGCACATCTCGCAATTATCAGCTGCCATAGGTTTTTTCCTCCTGCAATGCTTTGATTAATAAAAGAACATTGCCGTTCAAAGTATTTCCAAACAATATTTCTTTAGCTGTTTTCACATAGTAAAAAATCTCATCATCACATACAATCTTAATCTCTGTTTTTTTGCCTTTGATTTCAGGTATTTCATAATGTTTCTTACTGTCCAAAAACTCATATTTTACATTATCATATCTATTTCCGAATATTTCAAAAGAATCCGGCATTATGACTATTTCGGTACCGGCTACATTTTCTGTGAGGTGTTTTGCAAAATCTTCATAAATTTCGTTAAGATGACTGACCTCCGTACATCTGTATCTGCCAAATATTCCGTATTGTTTTTCTTCTTCTTTTTCTTTTCTGGCTTTAGTATATGATTTTATAAATATAAAGAAATATATTCCCAAAAGTCCTGCTGCAAGGTATTCCGTAATATGTCTTACCGCAAAACCTTTCTCATATTTCTTGTCTATTCTCATTGTGAACCATTCGTCACCGTATCTCCAATACATATGGTATTTACCGAATTTTCTTGTAATTCTGTATGTATTAAAATCCGTAAATCCATCTTCCACTTCTGTATCCGTAATTAACTCACCGTCTTTTGTATGGGCAACATATATGTCCGGAAAACTTCTGCTCGTATTAAACATAACTATGTAGTATTTGTTGCCGGTTCTGTCTGCCTTTACAATATCCATGCAATATAAACGGTTTACGTCATCCGGATCATTTGAATAGCTTTTGGTGATACTGTCCTCTGCTTCATATCTGCCTTCATACAATTTTACGGAAAAATCATATACAAAACCTGTCAATATAACAGCAGACATTACTGCCATACCGATAACGGGGGCAGCTTTTATTTTGTTAAATATCAAAATAAACGACAGGACGGCAAATATAATAACTGCCACTATACGAAGCACATATCTCATATAGTTATTATTCTGCCGGTCTGTGGAATTGGTTTTTACCATATAGGCCGAAGTATATGCTTTGTACTTACCTGAAGAATAAGAATATTCAAGTTCACCGTTTGTATCGTCATAATAATCTCCTTCATGCATTATATAGTTCTGAATACACATAGAATTATTAAACATATATACCCTGCACCGGCTGTGATCATCTATCTGAACCATTTCACCCGGTTTGTCAGGAGAAAACTCCACATTAACATATTCAGCATCACCTGTAGGCGGTTTTATACGAAGTGTATAGATGTTGCCGGTCTTTTTAACTTCAACATTGTCCTGTATTCTATATAATCCTGCATCCGTATATACACCTGTATAATCAATACCGCCTATTCTCTGTGGCAATAAATATGATATGACAAAAAAAACAAGTGATATTACGGCTAATAATATTATAATCCTTTTCTTCAAATAATTTCCTCCCACAGCCCTGGATCCTGCAAGGCCTTTTCTCGTTATTGTAACACATCTTATTTTAAAATAAAAGAAAAAGTCCCACAAATGGCTTAAAAGTGCCACTCATGAGACTATGTTCTTATAATTGTTATGATTATAATTCTACTTTAGCTTTTTCAAGATGCCAGATATCTCTTACATACTCTTCGATAGTTCTGTCTGATGAGAATTTTCCTGAATGGGCGGTATTAAGCATAACCGATTTTGCCCATCCGTCTTTATCACGATATTTTTCTTCTATCTTTTCCTGTGCTTCTGCGTAGGAACGGAAATCTTTTAATATAAAATATCGGTCTGCCACTCCTTCATAGAGAAGTGCATTATACAAATCCCTGAATAATCCATGGTCAGCAGGTGAATATGTTCCGTCTACAAGCTGGTTAAGCACCCTTCTTATTTCTTCGTCGGAATTGTATATGTCCAAAGGATTATATCCGCCGTTCAGCTCATATTCTATTACTTCGTCTGCACTAAGACCGAATATAACAACATTTTCTTCACCGACTTCTTTAACGATTTCAACGTTGGCACCATCCATTGTACCGAGTGTCATGGCACCGTTTAACATGAATTTCATATTACCGGTTCCCGATGCCTCCTTACTTGCGGTAGATATCTGTTCGCTTACATCTGCTGCTGCAAAAATAATTTCTGCATTGGATACTCTGTAGTTCTCTATAAATACAACTTTAAGTTTGCCGTTAATAGACTTATCGTTATTAATAACATCTGAAACGGAGTTGATAAGTTTAATTGTTAATTTGGCTCTTCTGTAGCCTGCTGCTGCTTTAGCACCGAAAATAAATGTTCTTGGTGTAAAATTCATATCAGGGTTAGCCTTTATCTTATTATAAAGGTACATAACATGAAGAATGTTAAGCAGCTGTCTCTTATATTCGTGAAGTCGTTTTACCTGCACGTCAAAAATTGAATCCGGATTAACTTCTACATCATTATGTTCTTTAATATACTTTGCAAGACGTACTTTGTTCTCACGCTTAATCTGCATGAACTCTTTACGGCTCTTTTCATCATCAGCGTATTTCACAAGTCCCGATATCTTTGAAAGATCTGTTATCCAGCCGTCGCCGATTTTGTCTGTTACCCAGTCTGCAAGCAATGGATTGCCGTGGAGAAGGAATCTTCTCTGTGTAATACCGTTAGTCTTGTTATTAAATTTTTCGGGCATCATTTCATAGAAATCTTTAAGTTCCTGTTTTTCAAGAATTTCTGTATGAAGTGCCGCAACACCGTTTACAGAATATCCTGCAACGATAGCAAGGTTAGCCATTTTAACCTGACCATCATATAAAATAGCCATTTTTGAAATTTTTTCCTGATTGTCAGGATACATACGTTTTACTTCATTTACAAATCTTCTGTTGATTTCTTCTATAATCTGATAAATTCTTGGAAGTAATTTCTGAAAAAGGTCAATAGGCCACTTTTCAAGTGCTTCAGCCATGATTGTATGGTTAGTGTAAGCACAGCATTTTGTAGTAACGCCCCATGCTTCATCCCATGAAAGACCCTTTTCATCCATAAGTATTCTCATAAGTTCCGCAACTGTTACGGTAGGATGTGTATCATTTAACTGAAAACATACTTTTTCATGAAGTTTCCTTATGTCATCATGGTTCTTTTTGTACTTGGCAACTGCACTCTGTACACTTGCGGATACGAAGAAATACTGCTGTTTAAGTCTTAATTCCTTTCCTGCATAATGATCATCACAAGGATAAAGGACTTCACAGATATTCTTTGCGAGATTTTCCTGCTCAACCGCTTTCTGATAATCACCTTTGTCAAATTCATCCAGGTTAAACTGCTGGATTGGCTCCGCATCCCATATTCTTAACGTATTTACAACATTATTGTTGTAACCTACAACAGGAAGGTCATAAGGCACTGCCCTTACACTCTGGTATGCTTCCTGAACGTAATGTTCATGATAGTCTGCATCTGTATAAGATCTTACATAGCCGCCGAATTTTACGGTAACCGCATATTCAGGTCTCTTGATTTCAAATGGGTTGCCGTCACGAAGCCAGTCATCAGGAATTTCTTTCTGATAACCGTCTACAATTTTCTGTGCAAACATTCCGTATCTGTATCTGATTCCACAGCCGTAAGCAGGGTATCCGAGAGATGATAACGAATCAAGAAAGCATGCTGCAAGTCTTCCGAGTCCTCCGTTTCCCAGTGCAGCATCAGGCTCTTCATCCTCAATGGCATTAAGATCAAACCCCAGTTCATCAAGAGCTTCCTTAACACCTTTATAGCATGTAAGGTTAATCATGTTATTACCGAGTGCACGGCCCATGAGGAATTCCATTGACATATAATATACTGTCTTTGCGTCCTGTTTCTCGAATTCCTTATGTGTTGCAATCCAACGGTCAATTATATAATCCTTGACCGTATAAGCAACTGCCTGAAATACCTGCTGTTTATCTGCTTCATCAATGGTCTTACGATATCTGCTCTTAACAGCATTAACTACATTTTTTTTAAATTCTTCTTTGTCAAATTCAAATTCACTCATTTAAAATTCCATCCTTGTACCGTTACTGATTCTTTTTAACACCGAAAGTTACATTCTCTCCGTTGATATTCCACTCTTTAGAGTAGCCGTCAATCTTACCTGTGACAATTTCCGTAGCAAGTACATCATTTTTAACCGTGTCTTCATTCTTTGAAATAAGCTCTGCAATCTTGTCATTTCCGTCGGAATATACAGTTATCTTATCCATGACTTCAAATCCTGCTTCTTTTCTCATTGTCTGGATCTTGCTTATGATTTCTCTCATAAATCCTTCCTCAACGAGTTCAGGCGTAAGATTGGTATCAAGTACAACTGTTATATCTCCGTCATTACCTGACTCAAAGCCTTCTGTCTGTGCAATTTCAATTAATAAATCATCTTTTGTAAGTTCAACTGTCTCTCCGTCAAAATCAAATGTAAGCTGTCCTTTTTCATTTAATTCATCCATCGCAGTATTTCCGTCAACTTCCGATAATGCCTGCTTAATTTTTCCAAGGAGTCTGCCATACTTAGGTCCTACTGTCTTAAGCTGTGGTTTGAAGCTGTATGAGCTGTAGGCTCTTACATCATTTGTAAACTCCACTTCTTTGACATTAAGTTCGTCTTCAATGATTTCCTTGTAGAAATCGGAAAGTTCTGCTTCAGCCTTAACATACATCTTACCTATAGGCTGTCTGTTCTTAATGTTAGCTGCGTTACGACATGCTCTTCCCACAACAACGATTCGTAAAACTTCATCCATATTGGCTTCAAGTTCTTTGTCTATATATGCTTCGTTGGCAACAGGGAAATCACAAAGATGTATGCTTTCCGGTGCTGTCTTATCTATTCCGGCAACGATGTTGAGATAAATCTCTTCCGTCATAAAAGGAATCATTGGTGCGGCAACCTTACAAAGTGTTACAAGGGATGTATATAATGTCATGTAGGCATTGATTTTATCCTGTTCCATTCCTTTTGCCCAGAATCTTTCTCTTGAACGTCTTACATACCAGTTACTAAGGTCATCAACGAACTCTTCAAGAACTCTTGTTGTTTCAGGAATCTTGTAATCATTAAGATAGGCATCAACTGATTTAACAAGTGAATTAACCTTTGAAAGAATCCACTTATCCATTACAGATAATTTATCATATTCAAGCTTATATTTTGTTGCGTCAAAATTATCGATATTCGCATAAAGTACGAAAAATGCGTAGGTATTCCAGATTGTTCCGAGGAACTTTCTCTGTCCTTCCGTAACTGCTTTGTCGTAGAAACGGTTAGGAAGCCATGGTGCCGAATTAGAATAGAAATACCATCTTATCGCATCTGCTCCGTGAGTCTGTAAAGCGTCAAAAGGATCTACCGCATTACCCTTTGACTTACTCATCTTCTGTCCGTTCTCATCCTGTACATGTCCGAGAACGATTACATTCTTGTAAGGTGCTTTGTTAAATAAAAGAGTTGATTCCGCAAGTAATGAATAGAACCATCCTCTTGTCTGGTCAACAGCTTCTGAAATAAAGTCTGCAGGGAACTGTGCTTCAAAAAGATCCTTGTTCTCAAATGGATAATGATGCTGTGCAAATGGCATTGCGCCCGAATCGAACCAGCAGTCAATTACTTCAGGAACTCTCTTCATTGTGCCGCCGCATTCACATGGGAAAGTAACTGCATCAATGTATGGTCTGTGAAGTTCAATATCATCAGGGCAGTTATCGGAAAGTTCTTTAAGCTCTGCAATACTTCCGATCGAATGCATCTTACCACACTTGTCACACTGCCAGATGTTAAGAGGTGTGCCCCAATATCTGTTACGGCTGATACCCCAGTCCTGTACGTTTTCAAGCCATGCACCGAAACGTCCTGTTCCGATAGTCTCAGGAATCCAGTTAATTGTATTATTGTTACGGATAAGGTCATCCTTAACTGCTGTCATCTTAATAAACCATGATTCTCTTGCATAGTAGATAAGAGGAGTGTCGCATCTCCAGCAGAATGGATAATCATGTTCAAACTTAGGTGCATCAAAAAGCTTGCCCTCAGCATCAAGATCTTTTAACACTTCAGGGTCTGCTTTTTTAACGAAAAGTCCGGCATAAGGAGTCTCTTCCGTTAATTCACCCTTGCCATTTACAAACTGTACAAACGGAAGGTCATATTTACGTCCCACCTTTGCATCGTCTTCACCGAATGCAGGTGCAATATGAACGATACCTGTACCATCAGACATGGTTACATAAGTATCACATGTAACAAAATGTCCTTTTTTATGCTGCTTTGCAGCCGCTTCTCCGGCACATGCATAAAGAGGTTCATATTCTTTATATTCAAGATCTTTTCCTTTATATGTCTCAAGAACTTCGTAAGCAGGAGTTCCTTCTTCTCTCTCAATTCCTGAAAGGACCTTGTCAAGAAGTGCTTCTGCCATATAATATGTGCGTCCGTCTGCTGCCTTGACCTTACAGTATGTCTCGTCAGGATTAACGCAGAGTGCCACATTACTTGGAAGTGTCCAAGGTGTTGTTGTCCATGCAAGGAAATAAGCGTCCTCGCCTACAACCTTAAAACGTACAACTGCAGAACGTTCTTTTACTGCCTTATATCCCTGGGCTACCTCATGTGATGAAAGAGGTGTTCCGCATCTTGGACAGTATGGGACAATCTTAAATCCCTTGTATAAAAGATTCTTATTCCATATTTCTTTCAGTGCCCACCACTCTGATTCAATGAAATCATTGTGATATGTTACATATGGGTTATCCATGTCAGCCCAGAATCCGACTGTACCTGAAAAATCTTCCCACATTCCTTTGTATTTCCATACACTTTCCTTGCAATGCTCGATAAATGGTTCAAGACCATACTGTTCAATCTGTTCCTTACCGTCAAGTCCAAGCATTTTCTCAACTTCAAGTTCAACAGGAAGTCCGTGTGTGTCCCATCCTGCCTTACGAGGAACCATATAACCTTTCATTGTTCTGTATCGCGGAATCATATCCTTGATTACACGGGTAAGAACGTGTCCGATATGTGGCTTACCGTTAGCGGTTGGTGGTCCGTCATAGAATGTATATGATGGACATCCTTCTCTTAATTTCATGCTTTTTTTAAAAATATCGTGGTCCTTCCAGAACTTTTCAACCTGTTTTTCTCTCTGAACCAGGTTAAGGTCAGTAGATACTTTTTCGTACATACTATTAAACTTCCTTTCAAAAATAATTAAAATGACCTCCGCCATTAAATTGGCAGAGGTCCTCAATTTCATTACAATCAATAATGTTCCAATACCGACATACCAACATATGCGTTCTCTGTAACGGGAGAAATCCGTCATCTCTTACTCGTATATACTTTCAGATAGAAGCTCCGGAGTGATATTCGTTAAAATCCTAATCATACCGCATCACAGCAATCGCGGCTCTCTGTTATTTTCGGAATATAACTACTGTCTCCATCACAGCCTTATTACTCTCCATAATTATAGTCAGTGGGAAAATAAATGTCAATTCTTACTTGGCATTGTTTTTTTAATATTTTATCTTTCTTATTTACCAAAATGTTGTATACTATTATATATAAAATTATATCTGAATGGAGAAAATTAATGATTAGAATAATATTGGTGGCAATTTTTTTACTTTTATATTCAATAATCAGCCTTATTTTATACCCTGCTGTATGGCTGATTGGTAAATTCAATAAAAAAGCCAAGGACAAAACTTCTCTTTTTATCGTAAAGAACTCTTTTAAAGTCGTAAGATTTCTTTCCGGAACCAGGACAACCGTTATTGGCTATGACAGAATTCCAAAGGATGAGCCTGTTCTTTTTGTAGGTAACCACAAAAGCTACTTTGATATAGTAATTTCATACTCCCTTATGCCGGGATTAACGGGCTTTGTTGCCAAAAAAGAACTTAAGAAGGTTCCTGTAATAAGCTGGTGGATGCGTAATCTGTACTGTCTCTTTCTTGACAGAAATGATACAAGGGAAGGTCTTAAAACAATTCTTGAAGGAATCGATTATATTAAAAAAGGAATATCAATCGTCATTTTCCCGGAAGGAACCACAAGCCATACCCTGGACCTGCTCCCATTTAAGGAAGGAAGTTTTAAATTTGCGGAAAAAACCGGATGTAAAATCATCCCCATGGTCCAGAATAATACAAGAGCCTGTTTTGAAAATCAGTTTCCGAGAATCAAAAAAGCACATACCATTATCGAATTCGGCGAACCTATTGACATTAAATCCCTTCCAAAAGAGGACAGAAAATTTATTGGTAACTATGTAAGAGACAGAATTAACGAAATCCAGCTAAAAAATGAAGAACTGGTTTAATAAATCCTTGTCTATAGTTCAAAATAATGTTACAATAATATGCGATTTAAAGATATTACTAGGAGGATATGAGTAATGCCAGTCTGGGTAAGAGTAATTATAATTGTTCTGGCCGTAATAATCGGAATTCTTATAGCATTAATTATCATCGGTAGAAAGATGCAGAAGAAACAGCAGGCTTCACAGGCAGATATTGAAGCTGCTTCACAGATTATATCAATGCTTGTCATTGACAAGAAAAAAATGAAAGTTAAAGACGCAACACTTCCAAAGGTTGTAGCCGAACAGATTCCAAAGTACATGCGGTTTGCAAAGCTGCCCCTTGTAAAAGCTAAGGTCGGTCCTAAGGTAATGACACTTATAGCTGATGTTAAGGTATTTGATGCACTTCCGCTCAAGACAGAAGTTAAAGTTGCCGTAAGCGGTATCTACATTACAGAAATCAAGTACATCCGCGGTAAGGTTGAACCTAAGCCATTAACCAAGAAAGAACAGCGTGCTAAAGCTAAAGCGGCTAAGAAAGCGAAGTAATAATATTTTAAGAAAAATGGTGTAGCCTCAGAATAATATGGCTACACCATTTTTTTAACTATTGCACCCCTGTATATACTCATTCAATCTCCTCACCGCTATTCTTCCACCGCTTCAATACATATCTTCACGGCACACTCCGATACATGCTCCCTGTTTACTTCAAGTCCGTACTCCAAGGTTATCTCAAGGCAATCCTCTTCTTCTTTGAAATCCATTGAGTAGGTATCCACCGCAACATTCATTTCCCCAAACGGAGTTCTGTAGAAACTGTAGTTTTTCTTGCCCTTTGCAAAATACATATGGGAGGATTTGCTGCCTCTTGATACAAGTTCTACCTCGTTCTCGGATATCTTTAAAAGGTTCTTAACTACCTTCTCTGAATTTTCATCTAACTCATCGTATTTTATGTAATGTTTTCCACCCTTTTTGGCATACTTGCCAAAGGTTATTAATTCCACGTTGTCGGACTCCACATCCATTACTACGGTGTGAAGTCCTTCAATTCTCACTCTTACTTTATTAGTCATTTCTTATTCCTATATCTTATGTCTTGTGAATGCCTCATTTATGAGTTCATCAACAAGCTCTTTTTTCTCTATTCCTCTGTCTGCCCAAAGCATTGGGTACATGCTGATTGAGGTAAATCCCGGCATTGTATTGATTTCGTTAAATACCACATCGTTAGTTCCATTCTCAATAAAGAAATCAACTCTTGAAAGTCCGAAGCCGTCTACTGCCTTAAATATTCTGACCGCATCGTTCCTTACCTCATCTGTTTTGCCGTCAGGTAATTCGGGATTTATAACTGTCTTAGATTCTGCATTGTTATATTTTGCATCAAAATCATAAAAAGCTGCTGAATCCGCTGCAAGAATTTCTCCTACTCCGGAAGCCTTTACATCCGATGTTCCGAGAACCGCACATTCTATTTCACGTCCTACGATAGTCTCTTCCACAAGAATCTTTTCATCATGTTCTGCCGCAAGTCTTAATGCTTTCTCAAGTCCTGCCCTGTCCCCTGCCTTGGAAACGCCCTTAGAAGAGCCGGCATTGCTTGGCTTTACAAATACAGGATATGGAAGCCTTTCCTCTATTCCGTCAAGAACCTTATCCATTTCCTTTAATTCATATCTTCTTACAGGAACATATTTTGCCTGTCTTACATCCTTAAGACCGTCAACAATCTTTTTGGTAAAAAGTTTATCCATGGATACTGCTGAGGCAACCACACCGCATCCGACGTATGGTATTCCCGCAAGTTCAAGTATTCCCTGGATTGTACCGTCCTCTCCGTATAAGCCGTGAAGTACAGGAAATACAACATCCACTTCCGTAACCTCTGCCTTGCCGTCTTCAATTTCAACAAATCCCTTATGTATTCTGTCAGGAGAAAGTATCATTGTTACATTTCCCTCTCTCCATTTTCCGCTTTTAATATCCTCCACATTGTCGGTCTTAATCCATCTGCCGTCTTTGGTAATGCCTACTGTTATTACGTCATATTTTTCCCTGTCTATGCTTTCAATCACAGTAGCCGCAGATATACATGATATATCATGCTCTGATGACTGTCCTCCGAATAAAACTGCCACTTTAATCTTTTTCATTATAATTTCCTTCCCGGTTCAATCCAACAGCTTATTTAAAAATGTCAGATATTTGAACCTTATCACATAATTATTATCAGGTTCAGACATTGTAATGGCAAAATAAGCCTCATTAGATAGTACACTTCTGAACTCATCTTTTGTATCTTCCGGAACTACCGCATAAGTAGAATCCACAAAACAAAGAGGTGGAAACAAAACACACCACCAGTTTTTTCCTTCACTGTCTCCGATATCTATTCTGAACGCTTCATATTTTCCCGCCGGAAAAACCATATCTCCGTATGTCTTAATAGGGAAATAACTTTCTTCAAAATACACACTGACTGAATAGTTATACCCCTCTTTACGAATTGTTGCAAGTGCTATCTGCCCAATTTCTTCAATGTTGTCATTCAGAACCGCTTTGGCATCCTTTACGGAACCGCTCTTTGGAAGACGTTCATCAAGATATGCCATAACTTCATCCCTGACTTTCAGTTTCAGTTTCTGGTCCTCCTCACTGTCACTGTTGGCACGCACATGAAATCTTATTATTTTACTGCTGATTTCTTTTTGTATTTTATATTCTTCAATTTTATTATATGTACGGATTCCCAGAACAGCTATCAGGAAAACTATCGGAATTATTATAATTTTTTTACCCATGGTAACAATCCTCCTTAATTTATATTGGGATTATTACCATATTTTGTAATTTTATTCTTTTTCAGACTCAAGAGCTTCAAGAACTTTTTTCTTCTGGTTCTCGATATGTCTGCTCATAAGTTCTTCTGCTTTTTCCTCATCTCTTGCATCTATTGCGTCAATCAGTTCCTTATGCTCCTTAATTAACTGCATATAATCTTCTATTCCCTTGATGTAGTCAACTCTGTACCTGAGAACTTCCGCATCAAGCATAGCCATTGTTTTCTGAAGCACCTGATTATTGGCTCCCGCACATATACTGCTGTGAAATCTCTTATCTGCCTCTGTTATTTTGGCTAATGCCTTGTCCTTCAGTGCATCTTCCATTTCGCTGTTAATGTCTCTTAATTCGATAACCTGGTCTTTTGTCATATATCTTGCCGCAAGTTTTACAGCCATATTTTCTATAACAAGACGTACCGCCAGAGCGTCAGCCACATCCTTGTCCGAATAATCAGCCACTTTGGCACCGCACTTTGGCATTATAACAACAAGATGTTCCTCCGCAAGCCTCTTAATTGCCTCTCTTACCGGAGTTCTGCTGACACCAAGTTCTTCCGCTAACGGTATCTCCCTTAACCTTTTATTGGGAGGATATTTTCCGTTAAGGATTGCTTCTCTTATTGTCAGATATACCGAATCCCTTAGTGATATACTTTCATAACCGTTTTTCTCAAATTCCAATCTCATCGTCCCTTACACATCCTTGCTGAAACCGGTTCTGCTACATAAGCACTCTTAACCAGTCTGCTTTTTCTCAAATAATCATTACATTCTTTTGCCTTTTCGTAATCGGTAAATATTCCGAATACCGTAGGACCGCTGCCGCTCATAAGTGAATTAAGCGCTCCTTTTTCAATCATGACTTTCTTAATCTCACCAATCTGCGGATATTTAGCCACGGTAACAGTTTCCAGCACGTTACATAAATTGTCCGCAATTCCTGCCACATTGGCATGTGATATGGCATCTATTATCGCATCCGTATCGGGATGTACCGTGGATTCATCCAACACAAGGTTCTCATACACATATTTTGTAGACACATTCACATACGGCTTTCCGATTACAAAATAACACTTCGGACATCCCGGAAGTCTCGTAAGCTTCTCGCCGATTCCGCACGCAAGCGCTGTTCCTCCCATAATGCAGTATGGTATGTCAGCTCCTATCGTGACCCCAAGCTCCTTGAGTTCCTCTTCCGTTGCATTAAGATTATACATGATGTTAATTCCTTTAAACACGGCTGCTGCATCCGTACTGCCGCCTGCCATGCCCGCCGCAACAGGAATAAACTTAAACAAATCTATATCAAAACCATCCTGTATATTATACTTTTCTTTCATAATGTATGCTGCCTTATATACCAGATTATCTCCGTTGACAGGAAGATATGAAAGATTGGTTTTGACATTGATTGTGCCTGAGTCATTTTTCTTAATATTAACCTTATCATACAGGCTTATGCTCTGCATTACCATTTTAACTTCATGATATCCGTCAGGAAGCGTTCCAAGGACATCAAGACCAAGATTAATTTTAGCGTATGCTTTAAGACTTATGCTATTCATTGTTACCTCGTCTCCATAGTAAAATAACAGGTAAGAAAACACCTTACCTGTTATTATATGATGTTACTGTATTAAAAGCAATACAATTTAAGAATTATTAATTTCATTCCCGGATAAATCATATCATTTTCAAGATTATTTGCTTCCATAATGCTGTCAGCAGTGGTATAAAAACGCTTTGCGATATTCCACAGGGTATCTCCCTCTTTTACTATATACCCTGTAATGCCGGGGATATTTTTTAATTTTTCTTTCGGAACCTTTTCCACATCTGCATTAATTACCACCGGTGTGGTTGTTGTGCTTTTTGCCATGATTTCCATTTTAATTGTGCCGTTTACGGAAATTTCCTTATCGGATATCCTTTTGGAGTACAGTGATATGTTATTCACTTTTCCACAAAGTTCACTGTCCTTTTCATATTTATCCATACCGGCCTGATAACTGAAGGGGATATCATGGTGGCTTACGGTGATTGGAGGCATTGCGTCTTTATCCTCCATCATTATCTGAACCGATATCGTACCCTCAATATCAACTTTATTATCTTTTTGTATTATTTCATCTACAATGACATCACCGCAGGTATAGATTATCTTCCCGCCGTCTTCGTTTTTAATTCTTTCATTTATATCTATGTCTACGACTTTGTTTTCTACAAGTCTTTCGTATTCCAGTTTCTCCGTCTTGGGGGTAATCTCATATCCGGGTGCATATATGTCGGTCAGGAGACTTACATCTTCATTCCTGTATCCGCATATATCAAGGCTCATGATAATTTCACCGTCAAAAATTCTTGTTTCTCCGTTTCCGTCATTGCGGGATATAAGGCTCTTTTCGCAGGAAACTATGTTGATATCGTATACATCCTCCTGTCTGCCGTTGCTTATATCAAGGCTTCCGCTAAAAGGAACCACATTGTCATAGTAATTCAATTCCCCACCGTTTTCGCCCTGATATATCACGAAAAAGCTCAGATTGCCTTTTACGTCTATCCTGCCGTCAGCCGGCGTGAAGCACAAATCTTTTACCCTCAGTTCCTGCCATATTATTTCGCCTATATTTGACATTCCCTGATTAATATTAACGGATTCCCTTATACGAAAAGTATCTTTTCTGTTGGCGATAAGCTTCATCATCCTGACTTCAAGCCGTTCATCCCTCACATTATCCATTTCAATCTTTTTAATTACTTCCCTGTCATATATCTCTTCTGCCGATACGGTGACAAGGACTATTGCCCTGACGCTGATTTTATGGGAACTTATCACGGATATTTTCATATCCATCAGATTAGCTTTGCATCTCACAATATCCTGACCCGTGACACCGGCCATTGCCGCCGTCTCTTCAAAATTAGCTTTGCCGTAATATGACTGGCAGTTTCCGCCACTGTTATAAAGCAGTCCAAAATACAGACACATCCCGATACTGACCCTGTCTTCCATAGGTCTTACCTTTTCTATACACACCTCTCCCATATCTTTGATTTTATAATCCATGCCGGGCTTACCCTCAGGGATTGTAAAGTCTTCGTCTACAGTCGCCGAAAATACCATTTTCCCCTTACTTTTGTTCATATGTAAGTTATCTTTAATCAATTCCATAAAAAAATACTCCCACTTTCTCATTCTAATTAATAATATGAGAAAGCAGAAGCATTTATGCTTATTCAAACACAATTTTTTTGTCAGTATATTCTATTTTGACAACTATGTAAGGGCAGGTCTTCATTTTATTAACAGGCTCCGATGCCTGCGGTCCCACCAATGTAGTATGGAAAAAAATCTCATCCGACGTTTCCGCAAGACTGTCTACCCTTATGCTGTATCCTCCTGTGGGCATGGTGCCATATCCCCGCATTATATACAGATATCCGTCCATGCCATAAGACATGGTAAATTCTCCGGACTGTTTTTCTTCAATTATGCCTTTGATTTCATCCGGCATATCTTCTCTCGGAACAACGGTAAAATCCATATCCGTCCTGTCTTCATTCTTTGCGGATTTGCCTGAACAGCCTGTAAAAGCCATTACAAGCAAGGCAAAAATTAATACTAATTTTTTCATATAACTCCCCCCTGTTTACATTATATACCGTTTATATTATTTTATTCTATTTGTCTGTAAAATCGTAAGTAACGTCATCGGCTCCATCAGCCAGATTTACCGTATAACTGTTTATTTTAGTTCCTGAAAGGATGGAAATAATGTGTTCACCTGTCACAAGCGGAAAACTTACAGGTGCAACGCCTTTATATGTGCCGTCAAAATATACAACTGCATTGGCAGGTCCTTTTACGGTTACTTTGTTCTTGGAACTTACATACGTCTCTCCCTCCACCTTAGTTGTAGTCGGTTCTTTAGAAGATGTTGATTCATTATCTCCCTTTGTCATAGATATGTTGACCGTCATATATCTGCTTTCAACGTCTATAACCTGTTTATAGTCCGAGTATCCTTCTGCATGAACCACAACGTTATGCTTACCGTTCTTAAGCGTAATAATTGAAGAATAATCGTATGCCATTCCGTCTATATACAAAGATGCACCCTGTACATCTATCATGAACCTTATATTGCCTGTCTGGGTAACATTAGCAGGAACATCCGAAAAATCCACAACCGTCTCTTTACCTCTTTCCACGGTTATTTTCTTTTCTGACTTATAGTCGCCGTTCACTACTTCCAGGAGATATTCTCCCTCCGTGACAGGAAGAAGCATATCAGGTTCTATTCTTCTGGCAAGAACGTTGCCCACATTAATAAGCCCGCCTATAAAAAGACTGTCTCCCGTAAGTGATACATATCCGTGCCCTTTTTCAACCACTATGGAAACCACCTGATTCTTATAGCCTCTCACAACCAGCTGGTCCATTGCATTATTAAGCTCTGTAATGTCAATCTCTTCATCCCCGGATAAAACAACAATGCCGTCGGTATAATAATACATTGTCTGGCCAATTTTAATTGCACCATCATTATCATTGATTGCAAAAGTCGTTACTTTGGAATTTTCCCATACATCCTTTGAGGGAGACACCTGAATACTGCTTATCTCATGGCTGCCGTTATATATTATATCAACCACATCGCCTTTGCGAATCTGCTCTGATGAAAGCACACTTTTATTGCGGCTTAAAAAAGAAGTTCCGTTGGTGTAACGATATGTCTCCCGTGCTCCGTCTGCAATATTTACAAATGCGAGTCTTCTGTTTTCCGTATCGTTATCCCTTACAACCACTGTCGCATTGTATGTACCGGATTCGGTCGTCTTTTCGATATGATTGGTCCGTTTCTTCGGTGTTGTCTGTGATGTGCAGGCAGTAGCCGTTGTAATTAAAATTGCTGCCGTTAAAAGCAGAGTATATATCTTTAATTTTCTCATAAGTTCTCCAATTAATTTGATAGGATGATTATACCATAATATTTTAATGTATAGTAGCTATAAAATTTTTTCTTGCACTGTTCATTTCAATAAGTTTTTCCAGCTTCTCAAGATTTTTTACCGGGAAAAAGGATTTTCTTGCGTTATAGTAACCATTCATCAGTTTCCAGTATTTTTCGGGGAATGAAAAAAAGATATACAGCAGCTCCATTTTTTCACTGTTAAGCCTTATTACTCTGTCATATTCCGCAAACATCCCGTACCCGATTTTTATATCCCAGTTATTTTTTTCAAGGATTTTTCTCATAAAAGTATATAAATCCTTTAACTGGAAGCCATAACACATTTTTTCAAAATTGCCTATGACTCCAAGTGTATCGCCATATCCGATATTATGATAGTTAAAATTACCGTGGCACAGCTTTTCTTCAATATGATTCCCGCTAAAAAAATCATCCGCAAAATTTATCGAACTTTCAACTTCCGGAATAAATTCGCCAAATGATTTTGATGCCATCATTTCAAATTTGTTTTTCTCATATATTGTTCCCAGATATTTTTTTATTCTTGCAAGCTCCCGTCCTTTTCTTGCATATTCTTCCCTGATTGGCCGTTCCGTATATTGTTTTTCTGCTTCACATTCCATAAGTTCTTTATGCAGAAATGCCAGATTTCTCACAGCCGACATAATATCCTCATAGAATTTTATATCACAATCCCTACAGGGATACCACCTCTTGAGAACATATCTGCCCCCTGTTTCACTCTCCGTAACATAGCTGCCATCCTTGTTTTTTTCGTATGCATCTACGTTAATAACCCCGCTTTCATTCAGTTTTTCCAACACCGGAGCGCACCACTCCAGATGTCTCCCGCTGCCTATGTAATTTTTTAAAACCCTGGGACCTTTATCGGTATCAACCATAATAACACCCCGCCCCTTATAAGTCCTTTTTACCTCAAAATCATATTTTTCTAATACATCAAGACCTCTGTCTGCCATAAAAAAAACCACCTAAATATTTGTAGCTTTCTAATCTTATGATTAAAAAGGCTCAAATATGAAGATGGTTGTCAAAAAGATATTTTTTTGTATTGTGTTCAGGGGTGTTAAGTACATCATCAAGCATGCTTTTCAAAATATTCCCAATTTCTTTTCCGGGATGTATTCCGGCTTCAATCAAATCATTGCCGGTTACGGCAAGTTCTTTTAATGTAAGGCAGTCCCCATTCTCAAGAATCTCCTTAAAGAGTGCTTCCTGTTTCTTAAGCGCCATGGCTTTATTCCTGTCATCAGCTGCCATATAGAATTCGTATTCAAATCTCAATACCATTTCGTACATAGCTGCTCCACAGGATGATGCCTGATGTCTGATAAGAGGTTTATCTTCCGTTATCTCCATCCCATGCATATCTACAAGCCTGCCGGTATTATCTATGGTATTATTGTCTAATTTCAATTCACGCAATACCGCAACTGTTCTCTTTTTACCGAGTTCAAATAAAACTGCACCGTAGCGGTATACAAGTTCTTTTGGCAGCCTTATTAACAGCTTCATGGCTGTTTCTTTGTCAGGAAGGTCATTAAGGGCAGAAAAAACAATCTCCGTTATTCCAAGCTCCATAGCTTTCATAAGATAATCGGGATGGTCTGAGAGAAGTATTTTGTTAAGTTCTGTATGGATTCTTTCTTTGCTGATTTTACTTATGGTTCCGGCTAATTTCTTAACAGCTTCCGCTGTCTCCTCCGCTATTTCATATCCAAGCTGTGCGGAAAACCTTACTGCTCTCAGCATACGAAGTGCATCCTCCGTGAATCTCTCTTCCGGATTGCCCACACATCTTATTATTTTACGCTCTATGTCTCCTTTTCCGTCAAACATATCCACTATACCCTGACTGTAATTATATGCCATGGCATTAATGGTAAAATCACGCCTTTTTAAATCCTCTCTGAGATTAGACGTGAATTCAACGTTTTTGGGATGTCTGCTGTCCTCGTATTCTCCGTCAATTCTGTAGGTAGTGACTTCATATCCTTCATTACCCATCATGACAGTAACAGTTCCGTGTTCTATGCCTGTATCCACTGTTCTGCGGAAAAGCTTTTTGACTTCCCACGGTTTTGCAGAGGTTGTTATATCCCAGTCTCCCGGAACACGACAAATAATGCTGTCGCGGACACATCCCCCGACAGCATATGCTTCATATCCATATTCAGTTAATCGTGTAATGATGTAATCAACATCCTCCGGTAACTTAATATACATATTCTGTTCCTTAGTATGCTTTGCCCCAGTATACCATCTTGGTTGCAGGCTTGCCGCAGCATACGCATACATCACTTAATTTTTCCTGATTAAATGGCATACAACGGCTTGTTGCTGTTGTATCTTCTTTAATCTTGTCTTCACATTCTTCATTACCGCACCACATAGCCTTAACAAATCCGGGCTTGTTGGCAACTGTCTGCTTGAATTCCTCGTAATCGGTTGCCACATAGGTATGTGCATCTCTGTGTTTTCTTGCTCTCTCAAGCATTTCAACCTGCATTGTATCAAGAATTTCTTTAACCTTAACATCAAGCTCGTCTATTGACACAACTGTCTTTTCTCTTGTATCCCTTCGTACAATAACTGCCTGATTGGCTTCAATATCCCTAGGTCCCATTTCTATTCTTACAGGAATTCCTCTCATCTCCTGTTCAGAGAACTTCCAACCCGGATTCTTGTCGCTGTCATCAACTTTAACTCTAAATCCTGCATTAATAAGTTTTTCTTTAACTTCCGCTGCTTTTTCAAGAACTCCTGCCTTTTTCTGCATAACAGGGATAATATCAACCTGTACAGGTGCTACTCTTGGAGGAAGTACAAGTCCTGAATCATCACCGTGAACCATAATAAGCGCACCGATAAGTCTGGTGGTCATTCCCCAGGATGTCTGGTGAACATATTTCAACTTATTATCCTTATCTGTGTACTGGATTCCGAAAGCCTTGGCAAAACCGTCACCAAAGTTATGACTTGTTCCTGACTGCAATGCCTTTCCGTCATGCATAAGTGCTTCAATAGTATATGTTGCTTCCGCTCCGGCAAATTTTTCTTTATCTGTCTTACGTCCTCTGACAACAGGAATTGCAAGAAAATCCTCACAGAAATCAGCATATAGGTTAAGCATCTGCTGTGTTCTTGCTTCTGCTTCTTCTGCTGTTGCATGGGCTGTATGTCCTTCCTGCCACAGGAATTCTCTTGAACGTAAAAATGGTCTTGTCTCTTTTTCCCATCTTACAACAGAACACCACTGGTTATATACTTTTGGTAAATCTCTGTATGACTGAATCTCATCCTTATAGAAATCACAGAAAAGTGTCTCGGATGTAGGTCTTACACACATTCTTTCCTGAAGAGGATTAAGTCCTCCGTATGTTACCCATGCTACTTCAGGAGCAAATCCTTCTACATGGTCTTTTTCCCTCTGTAAAAGGCTTTCAGGAATAAACATTGGCATATATACGTTTTCAACGCCTGTTTCTTTAAACCTTTTATCAAGTTCTGCCTTTATATTTTCCCATATTGCATATCCGGCAGGTTTAAAAATCATACATCCCTTTACACTGGAATATCCCATTAACTCTGCCTTTTTAACTACGTCTGTATACCACTGGGCAAAATCCACATCCATTGATGTAATTGCCTCTACAAATTTCTTATCCTCTGCCATTATTCTAATCCTTTCAAATAATTATATTTCATGATAGGTCTCAGCTTTATAAAAATATCCGAGATCATCTAATCTTCTGCCAAACCATATACTCTTTTCTTCATTTTCTCCTCTTTTATAAAAATTCATATCAAGATCAGGATCAAATGAATATCTGGTTCCGTTAAGATTTACATAAAGCCAGCAATGCGGCGTAACTCCTCCGCCATAAGACGGAACGTTACCTGTTACGAGGTGTGCATCATAACCCAGTGCTCTCATAATAAACATAAACGCAGCCGAGTAATTATAACAACAGCCCTGCCCCGAATTAAGGAGGTCAGTTGCCCACAGCACTTCCTTTGGCGTTGTATTAACATCAGAAGATGAATAAGCCCCTGTATTAGCATCCATTCCTCTGTTATATGTAATTTTGTCTACAAGATAAAGATAACAGGTCCATACCTTTGCATAGTTATTCATGTCTTCTGTAAGAATTTCAGAAAATAACTTATCTATCAGACCATCAAGCTCAGAATAACCTGATTTCTTAGGATTGACAGGTTCACTCATAAGAAGCGAATATACCGTAACCGGCTTGCTTTCAGGTTCTGTGGATACCGGGGTTGTCGGCTCCGGAGTTGCAGGTTCCGGGGTTGCAGGTTCCGGGGTTGTTGTTTCCGGAGTATCAGACACCGGCTCATCAATGGTTGTTGATGCTTCTTCATTAGTTTTTTTGCTGTCATCAGTAACAGTCGGGTTATCTCTCTTCTTTCCGCATCCTGCAATACATAAAGAGATTACCATTACCATTATAAGAAATACTGCAAGCATCTTTCTCTTCATAGTCTTATACCTCTATTTAAATTTATTTGTTATCAGTATCTATGGCACAGCCAAAATATTTCAATGTATCATTAAGGAAGAAGAAATATATATATTTGTCGCCTTCCTCATAGTATTTGTACATATTGCCTGTCTTAACATAGTTGTCACCGTAAGCCGCTACCACCTCGTTAACAGTTGCTCCTACAGTAATTCCTTTATCCGTGCTGAATCTGTCCGACGATATACTGAGATCCTGGATAAAATCTCCGGATTCTGCCGGATAAGTCCGGACTTCAAATCCGTCATAAGTAAATACCTTATCCATACCATCAAAATAGCAGCTTGCAGCCTCCGTATATTTTACGGGTTCTCCAAGTTCTTTATATGCTCCGGAAAAATCTGTTCCGGGAATAATCTTTATATTATTAATTGTATATGACACCTGTGCACTGTTGTCATTATCCTTTGTCGGTGTCGTACTATCTGACTTACCGCAGCCTGCCAGGATAAATATAACAGCCAGTAACGTCACTGCAAATCTTTTCATAATTTTTCTCCTATGCTTTATTCAATAATATGATTATACACAAATTATTCAAGATTTCAAGCAATACCATTCATATATACATCTTTACTGCTCACTGTATTCAAGAAGATTTTTGATATTTCTCTCAACAATTTCCACTACAATTACATCATAGTCCCCAACAGATGACATATCATACGGTACAGCCCTTGAAACAGTTACATTTTTGAAGTCATCCGAAAAGAATTTATAAAGTGCGTTGCCGAATGAATCCCTGTATAAAAGAGCACTCCCTGTTTCGTCAGCATTTTCTGTTGTAATAATTAAATCATCCACACCCATAAATCTTGATGTGTAATCAAAATTCTCTGTATTTTCAAAATAATACTGTATGTCCTTCTTTCTGCCTTCCGGAAACAGCATATCATATAAATCTCCGTTAAAATCCAAGGCTTCGCTATATGGTATATTTCTATAATCCGTTGCATTTATACCCGCCTTATCCATAATTTCCATATATGCCAGCGATGCACCGAGATTGTTCCAATGTGAGTCCAATTTATGGTACAGCTCCACTCCGGAATATGTGTTATCCTCTTTAAATAATTTCTTAAGGTCAGTATATGCAACTTTCCTTGACGATAATTCCTTTATAAGTTTCTCGTAATTACCATCCGGACAATTCTCTACATAATAATATGGCATATATTCTCCGTATATTTCCATCTTATTAGGTGCTATTACAAAAACAAATTTTTTACCTGCTTTTTCGCACTTTTCTGATATTGCTTCCACATAATCCGCAATTTTTATAATTTCCTCATCAGAAAGAACATCCTCTCCTATATAATCATGAAGTGCACTGTTATAAAACAGCCACCCATCCCTGCCTGCTATTACATTATCTTCTCCGGATTGTTTAAAAACATTATATTTTACAATATTATTCATACTAATAAATCTGCTCCGGAAGCCGAAATTTGCAGAAAAATACTTATCAAACTCATTACAGAAGGAAATATAAGACGATGGTTTAAATTTAACTTTCTCCTCTTTTGCCGGGCTGTTGCTTTTCCCCACAAATGTCTTAATCCCGATTGCGATAAGCAATCCGAATATTCCCACAACATATATTGTTTTCAGTATTTTTTTTACTTTCATACCTGCCACCTTAAAATCTGAAATAGATAAACGGATTATATGAATCTGCTGCCAGTCCCATTATACATAATACAAGAATGGCACCAACTGCAACATATGATAATCCATTAAGAAATGTCCATAGTTTTCTGTCCTTTACGGCTACTGATATATATGGCACAACCGGGGTACAGGCAATAATGCCTGCTATTGCCGTAACAATAAATACAGGGGTCAGAAATCCCATAAATACCGTAAATGATGAAGAAAGTGACGTAAATGAGAACATTCTTCCTATATATGAAAACGCATATCCTGTACTGTCTGCCCTGAATATAACAAATCCGATTATAACAACAAGCATTGTATAAATATATGCCAATGCATTAAAATGCTTACCGGCATCCTTTTTGTCTTTGGTAACAACGGTTTCAACACACATAAAAACGCCATGTAATATTCCCCAGATAAGGAAAGTAAAGTTAGCACCATGCCATATTCCCGTACATATAAATACTATCATTGTGTTAAGTATTTTTCTGCCCGGTCCCCTGCGGTTGCCCCCAAGAGGGATGTAGAGATATTCCCTGAACCATGATGTCAGTGACATATGCCATCTTCTCCAGAAATCCCTTACAGAGCAGGCTGTATACGGATAATTAAAGTTCTGTGGGAAATCAAATCCCATCATGCTTCCAAGTCCCAGTGCCATATCGGAATATCCCGAAAAATCAAAGAAAATCTGAAGAGTATAACAGACTGCTCCAAGCCACGCAAGCCTCATATCTATTGCCGATGTATTCATTGAAAAAACACTGTCTGCAACGTAGGCAAAAGAATTTGCAAGTAACATCTTCTTTGACAGCCCTATTATAAACTTCCTGATTCCGTGAGCAAGTCCGTCGAGAGTTACATTTCTTGACTTAATACTATCTTTAATTGAATTAAACTTGACAATGGGACCTGCGATAAGCTGTGGAAAAAGGGATATATATAGAAGTACATCAAAGAAACCAACGTCCTCACGTTCCTCTTTACGATATACATCTACAATATAAGATATTGCCTGAAAAGTATAAAATGAAATTCCTATAGGCATAGTAATATCCGGCACCTTAAAATTACATACCGGAATAAAATTGATTATCTGCACCATAAATCCTGTATATTTAAAAACAACAAGCAGTCCGATATTGATGACAATCGAGGCGGCTAGTAATGCCTTGCTTTTTCTTGCGGAAAGGATACGCCCAAACACATAATTAACAGCTACTGAACCTATTAACAGGGCAATGTAAACAGGTTCACCGTAAGCATAAAAAATAAGACTGGCAGCAATCAACAGCCCGTTTCTTATTTTATTATTTTTAATAACTGTATGAAGTAAAATTACAACCGGCAAAAACAAAAACAAAAAAACTGCCGAACTGAATACCATAATTACCCTCCTGATAATCTATCAATATGGACATTATATAGTTATTTATCCTCAATCACAAGTTTTTTTATTACTATATCCGATATTTCTCTGATAAGGATTAATGCTACAGGTCCCGTGAACACACCCATTACGCCAAACAGTTTAAGTCCTGCATATATTGTGATGAGCATAACGGTAGGCGACATTCCGAATTTGTCTCCCATAAGCTTAGGTTCAAGAAACTGTCTGGTATAATAGCATATAAGATATAAAATCATAATCATGGATGCCTGTTTTAGTCTGTGCATAAACACAAGGACTAAGACCCATGGTAAAAAAATTGTCCCGGTTCCGAGAATCGGCAGTGCATCAACGAAACCAATTACAATACCTAACAGCAATGCATACGGATTTTTCATAATAAATAATCCAACGCAGCAAATCACACAGGTTATGGCCATAATTATAAGCTCTGTTTTAAGATAATTTCCAAGAACCGTTTTAAGACGTCTGCCAAGATAAATTATCTCTTTTCCGAAAATATTCTTCTTAACCGAACTTCTTATGGAGGACATATCTCCGGAAATAAATACGGTTGCCATTATAAAAACCGCCACTCCCGTAAACACCATGGTAAAACCTGAAATATAACCCGGAGAATTATCTACAACTCCGGAAACGATTTTTTCATTTATTACCTTTATATCCATATTAAGGTTAAACGGCAGCTTATATTCTTCGATTTTGTTAATGAAATCATATACCTGCTTAACAAGTATTTTTCCTCCATAACATACAAACAGACATAGCAATGCCATTGCCGCAATAACAATTACAAGCGTTCCTATGCTTCTTTTTATGTGGCACTTATTCTCAAGAAAAGTCACAGGTCTGTCCACCAGTACCGAAATAATCAATGCAATAATAAATGGTGCCACAACCGGAAGCATATATTTGAATACAAGGTATATAACGCCGCTTACCACGGCAAAAACACTGAGAATCTTTAGTTTAGTTGTATAATCTCTGCTCATACTGGAAGTATCAACAGATTATTCATTAATATTCAGTTATAAACGAAAAATTTCGCTTTCAGGTTCTGCTTCCACAGTTATTCTGTCTGCTCCCACAGGATTTTTGAATGAAAGATGATATGCAAAAAGTGCAGGTGAAACATCTCTTCTGTTCCTGAAATCACTGTTATATTTGATATCACCATAAAGCGGATATCCGTGGTGGCTGAATTGTACTCTTATCTGATGATGTCTGCCGGTAAGAAGCCGCACCCTCATCAGCGAATATTTTTCGCCGTCAATTGTTTTTTCGCCAAGCTTTTCGTATAACAAAACCGCTTTTTTACTGCCCTTGGTATCCTTGTCTGTGACAGTTGATATATTATTCTTACCGTCTTTCAGAAGGTAATCTGTAAATTCTCCTTTATCACAAGGGATTCCTTTAACAAGAGCATAGTAATTTTTTTCTATGCCATGTTCTCCCGATACAGCACTTAGTCCTGCCGCTGCCTTCTTATTTTTTGCAAAAAGCACAAGTCCTCCCACAGGCTTATCCAGCCTGTTAATAATGGCTGCATAAGCAGGCTCGTTTTGTTCCGTTCTGTGGGTAAGAACGTAGCTCACAAGATCCTGTTCAAAGGTTCTGTCTGACTGGGATGGCATCCCTACAGGCTTATTACATACAATTATATTATCATCTTCATAAACAATTATGTCTTTTTTCATAATTACACCTTAAAGCGGTATCCCACACCCCATATTGTCTCTATATACTGAGGTTTGGAAGTATCATACTCTATTTTTTCTCTTATTTTCTTAATATGGACCGTTACCGTGGCAATATCTCCTATTGATTCCATATCCCATATATTTCTGAATAGTTCGTCTTTACTGAACACTTTATTAGGGTTACTTGCAAGAAATAGCAAAAGGTCAAATTCCTTGGTTGTAAAAACTTTTTCTTCATTGTTGACAAATACCCTTCTGGCTGTCTTGTCAATCTTAAGTCCCCTTATCTCCAGTACATCATTCTGTGGTACAGTGGATGCCACAAGCCGGTCATACCTTGCAAGATGTGCCTTTACCCTGGCAACAAGTTCACTTGGGCTGAAAGGTTTTGTAATGTAATCATCAGCACCGAGGCCAAGACCTCTTATCTTATCGATATCGTCTCTTTTTGCCGATACCATAATTATAGGTATATTCTTTTCCTTACGGATAGCTTTACATATTTCAAAACCGTCTTTGCCCGGCAGCATAACATCAAGTATGCAAAGTACGTAATCTCCTTTAAGAGCCATACTTTCTCCTGTCTCTCCGTCGCTTGCAATATCAACTTCATAGTCGCTTAATTCAAGGTAATCCTTCTCTAATTCGGCAATACTTATCTCATCCTCTACTATCAGTATTCTGCTCATCTTTATCCTCCTTATATCTGTCAAGAATTATTTTTATTGTGGTCTTTTCATATGGAATACTTTCCGCTGTTATGCTTCCACCGTGGTCTATTATTATTTTCTTCACAATTGAAAGTCCTATTCCGCTTCCGCCTGTTCTTGAATTTCTTGAAGTATCGCTTCTGTAAAAACGGTCAAATATATGGCCAATGTCCTTTGGGGAAATTCCTTTTCCGTTATCGCTTATATCAATGTGAACGTCATCTCCTTCATTATAAAGGTGGAGTTCCACAACTCCGTTGTTAATTTCCATATACTTCATAGAATTATTAATAATGTTATTGATTACACGCTTAAACTGCTCAGGATCGGCTACAATGGCTGTCTCTTTATCAAGTTCATTAATATATTTTAATTCAATATTCCTGCTTTCAAGGTCAACACCAATCTCATCTATGCAGTCATTAAAATATTCCGTAAGATTTAACTTGATAAAATTATAATTAATCTTATCTGAATCAACCTTCGCATAAAATGTCAGCTCATTAATGAGATTATCCATATCACACGCCTTGGTATAAATTGTTCTTATATACCGGTCCATTTTTTCATCTGTATCTGCAACGCCATCCATTATTCCTTCAACATAGCCCTTAATCGCCGTTATCGGTGTCTTAAGGTCATGTGAAATATTACTTATAAGTTCCTTACTTTCAGAATCCCTGCGCACATTTTCCTCAGCATTATATTTAAGGCGCTTCCTCATATTATCGAAATCCTTGCATAATTCGGCAAATTCATTATTGCCCTCCACATCCATATCAAAATCAAGATTGCCGTTCTTGATATTATTGGTTGCAAGCCTCAATTTATTAATAGGTCTTACAGTGGAACGATATATCCACATTGTGAAAGCACCGCTCGTCAGAATCAGAATAATTATCACGGATATCATTGTATCAAAAAGAAGTTTTTTAATCTGTGGCAGAATCTCTGCAAAACTAATAACAAAATATACTGTTCCGTATGTATGGCTGTCTATCATATATGATACTCTGCTTGCCAACACATTAAAGTCTCTTAGATAAGCCGACCTTATTTCGGAATTGTGATTCTGACTTTCAATCAGCTTCGCCCTTAACTCATCACTGATTTCTTTTCCTTGATACATAATGTCATTATCCTCTATGACCACTATATACGCATTACGCTTTGAAATTCTGTTATTAATCGCATTCAGATAATTTAAATCTCTTAATTTAGAGGGATTATCTTCTGCGGTCTGCCTGATTTCTTCATACTCCTGCCTGCACATCTCATTAGATAAGAGAACAGGATTCATAAGTGCATCATAAGATATGTTCTGTATACCATATTTTTCCTGTATTCTGTGAAGCTGTATCTTAGTAATACTAAAAAGAACGGTTCCAAAGAGAGCAACAGGCAATATTATTAAAAAGCCAAATGATATCTTTAACTTAGTGGAAAGTCTCATTTAAGTGTCTCCTAAAAAAAATAAATCCGGATAAACTTTACCCGGATTTATTTTATCATAATATGCTCACTTACATTATAAATATTTTCTTAAATTTTCAACTTTATCAAGCTGTTCCCAAGGAAGTTCTACATCTGTACGTCCAAAATGTCCGTAAGCGGCTGTCTGCTTGTAAATAGGTCTTCTAAGGTCAAGCATCTTAATAATACCATTCGGTCTGAAGTCAAAGTTTTCCCTGAGAATTTCAACAAGTCTGCTGTCACTAAGCTTACCTGTTCCGAATGTATTAATGTTAATTGATGTTGGATGAGCTACTCCGATAGCATAAGAAAGCTGAATCTCACATCTGTCAGCAAGTCCTGCCGCAACAAGGTTCTTTGCAGCATATCTGGCTGCATAAGCTGCGGAACGGTCAACCTTTGTGCAGTCCTTACCCGAAAAAGCACCGCCGCCGTGTCTTGCTGCTCCGCCGTATGTATCTACAATAATCTTACGTCCTGTAAGTCCTGAATCCCCGTTAGGTCCTCCGATAACAAAACGGCCTGTAGGATTAATAAAAATTTTAGTATCGCCATCAATCATCTTTCCGTCAACGACTTCGTCGATAACGTACCTGCGGATGTCCTCATGAATCTGCTCCTGTGATACATCTGCCGCATGCTGTGTTGATACAACGATTGCATCAAGTCTTACAGGCACATTATTCTCATCATATTCAACCGTTACCTGTGTCTTTCCGTCAGGTCTCAAATATGGAAGGGTTCCATTTTTACGAACCCTGGCAAGCTGCATTGCAAGCTTCTGTGCCAATGCTGCAGAATATGGCATATACTCAGGTGTCTCATTGGTAGCATAACCGAACATCATACCCTGATCGCCTGCGCCGCCTTCTTCGTCAGTCTCCTCACCTGTCTTAACCTCAAGTGCCTTATCAACACCCATTGCGATGTCTGCCGACTGTTTATCAAGTGCAACCATGACCGCACATGTATTTCCGTCAAATCCTTTATCCGAACTGTCATATCCGATTCCTACAACAGTATCTCTTACTATCTGTGTAATATCTACATTAGCTTTGGTAGTAATTTCACCCATTACAAGTACAAAGCCTGTATTGGTACATGTCTCACAGGCAACCCTTGAATATGGGTCCTGTGCATATAAAGCATCAAGTACGGCATCCGATATCTGGTCACATATCTTATCAGGATGTCCTTCAGTTACCGATTCAGAAGTAAATAAAAATTTCTCCATTTGTTTCTCCTTTCAGATTTACCTTAGATAAAATTAATAAAAAAGAGTCCATTTAATTTCTCAATGGACTCGATTAACTCTGACTAAACCTAATCCACTTATTGCTCGAATACTTTCGCTCAGGTTGGCACCTTCCGCCAAGGGGGTTGCCGTGACTTCACAGATCCTATGTATCTCCATCACTCTGAATAAGCAGTTTAATTTATATGAACTTCTTTTGCCTGTTCATTCTATATCTTATATCAGGATAAGTCAATATATTTTTTATTAATTGATAATTAATTTATAATTTTTCCATCCTCAATACGGATTATCCTGTCTGCATAGGCTGCAACATTAGGATCATGGGTTATGAGAATAATTGTTTTTCCCATTTCATGCACCTTCTTAAAGACCTCCATTATCTCTTTTCCCGTTGTCTGGTCAAGTGCTCCCGTAGGTTCATCCGCAAGAAGGAGTTCATTATCTCCCGCAAGTGCTCTTGCAATTGCCGTTCTTGTCTGTTCTCCGCCGGATATGTGTATAGGAAGCTTTTTTGCAAGGTGTGCTATTCCCACAGCCTCCATTTTCTCTTCTATTATCTTTTTGCGTTCTTTCTTGCCGACGTTCATTGAAAGGAGGGGCATTTCAATATTTTCTGCCACGGTGTAATACTTCATGAGTGCCGCATTCTGAAACACGAAACTTACATGGTCACGCCTGAAAATATTAAGTCTTCCCATTGACATATCATGTACTGCTTCGTCATTGTAATAATACTCTCCCGACGTAAGCTTATCCATTCCTCCCAGTATATGTAAAAGTGTGGATTTACCCGAGCCTGACGCTCCCATTATTGCCACAAATTCACCGTCTTTTACTTCAAGATTTATATCCTTTAATGCGTTGGTTATTACCCCGCCTTCTGTATAATCTTTTTTTACATGTATTAATTTAATCATATTATTGCTCCTTCTTTATTATTGAAATTACAGGCTTATGCAGCGTTGCCGCTAACATAACCGTTATCATTATTATGGTAAGGACAATTACTGCCGCAAACGAATACGCTCCGTATATAAATACAGTCTTCAGGTTACATCCCAGTATTACCCCGTAAATCAGCCATTCTGCCGCAAATGCCAGTACAACTCCGATAAGAACGGCCATTCCCAGTTCCTTAATAAGCATTTTAAGAATTACCGTTTTCTTGGAGCCTGCCGACCACAGAATCATAATGTCTGCTTTCTTTCTGTTCATATATAGACGTATAGCTTCAAATACCGCAAATAGACAAAATGCTGCCGCAAGATAACATACGAATTTTTTAATTATCTGATATGGTATACTTCTTATGTCATTCTTTTCATCTTCCACATATTCTTCATTTGAGCCTGAAACATTAACAACCTCTACGATACCGTTTTCCCTGCACCATTCTTTCATAAGTTCGATATCGTGTTCAACTACGCCCGGCCTGTCTGAAGCAAAATATACTGTAATAGAGCCTTCAAATGTCATATAATTAATCAGGCTTCCGTACAAATCCGTTTTCCCTTTTTCGGTAATTATGTCATAAGGTATATAGATTCCGTTATTAAGCTGTAAATGGTTACTGCTTACAATTCCAGCCACATCGTATTCTTCGGAGCCAATCTGTACCTTACCGTCACTCCAGTAACCGTTATACGAGTTGCCGATATATATGCCTTTTTCACTGCAATTTTTAGTATCAATGATATATGGTAATTTCTCGTTGTACGCTATTATCACATCACAACTTGCATCTAATATCCCATCATTCATGCTGCAATATACCAACGGAAATACAACATTGCCTTCAAACTCCGGAAGGTTATCTAACAGATAGTCAAGGTCTTCTACTGCCTTTTTTTCCAATTCTATTTCTTCTAAATTATCGTGAGTATCTTTTTTGTTTAAATATTTAAGTTCCTTAAGTTCCATATATTCATAATCGGAATATTTTTCCGATGTAAGGGAAACCTTAACATATTTATCAAGGAGTTCCACAAGATTCATACTTACAATAATAGTCACCGCAATGGCAACAATTACAGAAAATTTAATTACAAAATCTCTTTTTAACCATCTCATATTACAGTTCCCCCTTTACAAGTTTTACCGGTTCGGTTCTGGCTATTTTGAGAAGCGGAACAATTATGGATACCGTAACAATAAATATTCCCACACCGATTATTGCCGGGTATATATTAAGTGTGATTATTCTGTTGCTTATTCTGTGGGATATTGCCGTATTCTGGAAATTTTCGCTAAACATTACGAATCTGCATCCAAGATTGATAACCAGTATGGCAAAAATCTCTGAATATATCAGCTTAATAAGGTTCTGCCATATAAGTATCCACATGATGTCCTTCTTGGTAGCCTTATTGGTAAGCCATATACCGTACTCTTCACTCCTTGTAAGTATATTGCTAACCTGTGAGACAAGAAGGACTATTATACATGAACTTCCAAGAAGAATTGCTGCTATTACAAGATACTTTAATGCTTTAGTTATATTTTTTTCCATATATGTAATTGATTTCTCTACATTGGTTATTGTACATGTCGCATTACATCTTGCGTATTCCTCCACAATCTGTTTTCTGATATTCTCAAAGGAATCAACCGAAGGGTCACAGTAGAAATAGCCATCATACGATATGGGCATCAGTCCACCGATTTCAATTACTCCATATTCTAGGGAATATGCTCCATCCTGAGTTACGGTACTTGTAACATTTTGTGCCGGCATAACAGAATCCTCAGAAAAATATCCTGCCACAACATAGTCCCAGTTTTTCTGTGTATAATGTTCTCCTAATCCGGTTATTGATTTATATTTCTCAGACAGATATAGTCTTATTCCCGGTGTATTATCAAGTTCTTCCTGTGGAATGGATTCTGTCATATGAATATTATACAAGTCCAAATCCGGTCCGAATGTCCAGAATACCTCAACTCCGTCTCCAATTTCATTGAATTTATGACCCTTTTGAACTTCATTAAGGAAATAAATACATTCTGTTATATTATCAGATATCTGGGTATGATAAAATCCTGTCATCCCATCAATTTTGGATATATCAGGAACATCATTGCCCGAAGCAGACAATAGATAATATACATCCTCCATAGGCTTGGCAAAGCTTTCTTCAACTCTCATCCTGTAACTGTAGCTCGATTTATATTGATATATAACGAGTCCCAATATGACAAAAGTAAGTGCCATAAGAAATGTACTCATTCTGAAAGAAAACAACTGTTTTATGCACATATCATAGGCTATTTTTATTCTGTTTTTTGTTTTCACTAATAATCCTCCTAACATATTTTTATTGGGGCAAACATCGGGTTAAATTATTAATCTAATGTAAATTCACTTTTTACATAATCACGCACATTTCCAAACTCCAGATTTACATTAACTGATTTTACATAATCTTTAACCTGTGTTGTCCCTACCTGCTGATTATCTGCAACATATACTCTTGCAATATTTCCATCTTTATGATTTTTAGTTGATATCATCAATGTTCCAACCTCATCACTTGGATGTCTGAACAAATGGTGAGCGGCATTCTCTGATAAGGTACATTTGTCCCTTTCTGCCCCACTTATGTGTCCATAATAAGTTATTACACTCTTAAACAATCCATTTCTCACAGAAAGTGATACATTCCCATAAAAATTAGCATTCCATACCTTATGTTCTATATTCCATCCTTTTGAACTGTCCGCTGCCACGCTTACCGCTGTGCAGATAATTAATGCTATGGCAACTATTATGCCTCTTATTTTTCTACCTTTAATCATTTGATAATTCTCCTTCCGTTTTTTAAATATTTTTATCATACCTGATGTCTGCCCCCTGTATTGTTAATACCACTTACAAACATAAAGGAATAAAAAGTCTCTTGTCAACCCGCTTTGCATAAATGGATGGAATTCATGCATAAACGGTAGTAACATTGCTGTTTTGTAATAAAAAACATCAGGAACATACAGTTCCCGATGCTGTAATATAGCCTTCATTTTCTTTTTTTAATTATTATAATTCCGGTTGCTATAATGACAACCCCCGCAATAATTCCAAAAGTTATCCACTGCTTTGCACTTATCCTGTTAAGATTGAAACATCTGACATTAATCCACATCTGGTTAATCCTGTCATTTGCCTCATTGTCAAAATATTGCATGACCGCACTTCTCTTTATGACATCCATCTGAGGATACTGTGCTGACAGTTGTCTGTCCGCCTGTTCCGGATTAATGGTAAGGATATAATTTTCATCCTCATCATCTCCTGCAAAGAAAAATCCCACAGGATATTCAATAACATCTGTGTCATCCTCTTCTGCTCCGTAACAATAATCCACATATTCATACACTAAGGGATTATCCCCACCGGAAATTACAGAGGTATATCCGATGTAATTCATATTTCTTACCACATTATCAGACCTTGACAGAAAATTTATGAAGCTCTGCGCTGCATGCTTTTTATCATCATTTCCTTTTATGCCGGATTTAAGCATTACCCATCCGTCAAACCACAGATTGGTACATTCCTCAGGGGTTCCCCAGTTAAGATACACATCATTTTCTTCTGACTGGTCCATCGCAAATACACCATCACCTGACCATTGAAGGCTGGCAACAACTTTACCGCTTATAAGATCGGCCTTACCGCTGTCTGTTTCAAAAGAATATACATTTTGTCTTATGTCTTTTAATCGTTCTTCAGCCTCATCTATAATGCTTTCATCGGTATCATTCATTTCATAAAGAAGGTTTTTTTGATAATCCTTACTATTAACAAAGGAATCATCTAAAAGCAAATCTTTTTTTAGAATTGCGATTGTTGGAAAAAGAGCGTCCCTGACATTATCCTTAATTGTTACCTGCCTGTTAAATTTGGGATTAAGCAGCAAAGACCATGTAGAGGCCTCTTCTTTTGTAACGACTTCCGGATTGTATACAAATCCCGTTATTCCCCACATATAACCCGCTGCATATCTTGACCAGCTTTCGCCGTTAATTTCATTCTCGTTAAAAACAGAGTTGATATACGGTGATACACCTTTTACATAATAATTCAATTCATTACCGGTATCAAAAAAATCCTCCGACAGAGGCTCCAGCTTATCTTCTGCCATAAGTTTCATAATCATATAGTCTGACGGACATATAAGGTCAAAACTATCTCCCAGGGTAAGCTGGCTGTATAATTCCTCATTGGTTCCAAAGCAGGAATATTCAACCTTTACTCTTTTACCATAGGTTTCATAATACCAGTCTTCAAAATCTTTTATCATACTCTGTTTTCCAAAAACAGTACCATCCTCCAGTTCGATTACTTCGTCATCAGACCAGCCGCCTTCATCTATGTATTCTTCCCAACTACACACACGAAGCCTGATTACATCATCTGCTGCTTTTACATCATTAATACAAAATAAAGGCAGAATGCCCAATATAACCGCAAGACAGAAAGCCGAAATTCTACACATTAACTTTTTCATCGGTATTTCCCTCCTTCCTTGCACTTACAATGTTATTGGCAATAACGATTATAAGAATTATAAGGAATATCAGCGTTGACAATGCCCATAATGCGGTCTTGATTTCTGTATGTGAACCTCTTGTGGCATTGTAAACATAAGTGCTTATTGTATCAAAGGTTGCCGGCTTGGTATATGTTGTTATAAAGTAATCATCCAACGAAAGAGTAAATGCCATAAAAAATCCCGATACAATTCCCGGAAGAAGCTGTGGAATTACAACCTTAAAAAGAGCCTGTCCCGGACCTGCGCCAAGGTCCAATGCCGCCTCGTAAAGACTGTGATCCATCTGCTTAAGTCTTGGCATTACTGACAGATATACAAAAGGCGTGGATAACACAACATGTCCTGCCACCAGTGGAACATAACCTTCCTTGCTGATTCCAAGCACAACAATCAGAAATACACAAATGGAGAAACCTGTAACAACATCCGCATTAACCACAGGAATCTGGTTAAATGTCGTTACAACTGTTCTAGGTGTTTTCTTTGAATAAAAAGCACCTATTGCACCAAATGTTCCCAGTAACATGGCAATTGCTGCAGAACCTGCCGCTAAAATCAATGTGTCCTTAATCATTTTCAGCAATTCAGGAGTCGTAAACAATACTTTATAATTATTAAGTGAAAATCTGCCCGATGCTCCGATAATCGCGGTATCCGTAAAACTGTATACTGCTAACACAATAATCGGAAGATACATAAAAACAACAGCAATAACAAGCCATGAGGCTTTAAGTATTTTCTTTATCATAATACAGCCTCCTTATTTTCTTCTTCACTGAAACCATTGGTGGCTATTGTGATAATAAGAATTATCACTAATAATACAATGGAAATCATTGAACCGCTGTTCCAGTTATATGCGTGGAAATAGCTTCCTATCAGGCTTCCCATAATATATGTACTGTTATAAAGCATATCCAGCACTACATAATTGGTCATTGCAGGTAAAAATACCATCGTAACACCGCTTATTATTCCGGGAACCGATAAAGGAAGCGTCACCTTTATAAAAGTCTGGCAGGCGTTGGCACCAAGGTCTCCTGCCGCCTCCAGAAGATTTTTATCCAGCTTACTTATGGTATTGTATAAAGGAAGGATCATAAACGGAAGGAAATCATAAGTCATTCCGATTATTGTATTCATAAACGGATGAAATGCAAGATTCCCTTCAATAAATGTGAGAATTTCTTTAAGTGCCGCAATTCTTAATGTAAAATTAATCCACATAGGGGTTATAAAAATCAACAACATTACTGATTTTCTTTTCATATTGCTTCTTGCCAGTATATACGCAACAGGGTACGCAATCACAAGGCATACAACCGTTGTTGTTAACGCAATAACCAGACTGTAACACAACGTTCCTATTGTATTACTGTCGGTAAAAAATCCCGCGAGGTTACTTAATGTAAATTCTCCCTGTCCGTTTGTAAAAGCATAATAAAACACAACCAGAAGCGGAGCTATAACAAAAAATATCAAAAAAGTCACATAAGGAATACACAATTTTTTCCTTGAAAATCGAATTTGCATATCAGTCCTCCTGCTTCAGTTTTAATTCTATACTTTCTTTAGGTATAATTACACTTACATAATCATCCTCATTCCAGAGATATTCATCGTGAAGGTGGATATCCTCTTCATTTTTGGTTCTTACTACATAGTGATAATGGTCACCTTTATAAATAAGCGAAATAATATGTCCCGTAGTTCCGCCTGCTTCAATATCATCGCTCATAGTAATATCCTTAATAGGCACATTTACACTGACCTTTACTCCGGCAGTCTCAATTTCCTTGCCATTGCTGTCAACAAGTGTATTGTTTTCATCAATCCTTGAACCCGGATATAATTTCGTAACGTCACATTCAAATTCTCCATCCGCAAACAGAACCGTATAATCCTTTGTAAGTTCCCCGTCAAACTTGTTCCGGTTCATATCGGCAGGAATTACATGTATTCCGTCAGGTTCTATATTAATGCCTATAGTATCACCCACCACAGCATTTCTTGTGCTCTGGATAACAATTTCATTAGCCCCGGACTCAACGGTAATCTCATAGTTCATACCTTTGAAAATAACAGATGTGACATCTCCCACAACAGCACCGTCTTTCGCTTCTGTCATTATAACGTCTTCCGGTCTTACAACAACATCCACTCTTGAGCCTACCGACATATCATCAAGACATTCAAATTCGACGCCACAGAATTCAACCCTCTTATTACCTGTCATTCTTCCGCTGAAAATATTGCTTTCACCGATAAAATCGGCGACAAATACATTCTTTGGTTCATTATAAATCTCCTCAGGAGTTCCGACCTGCTGTATCATTCCGTCAGACATTACAACAACTTTATCGGACATGGTAAGTGCCTCCTCCTGGTCATGTGTAACGTATATAAATGTAATACCAAGTTCTTTATGCATAGCTTTCAGTTCTAACTGCATTTCTTTACGCATCTTAAGGTCTAATGCTCCGAGGGGTTCATCAAGGAGTAGTATTTCAGGTTCATTTACTATGGCTCTTGCTATGGCGATTCTTTGCTGCTGTCCTCCCGAAAGAGTTGTAACATTTCTTTTTTCAAAACCCTCAAGGTCAACGACTTCAAGAGCATGTCTTACTTTTTCAGCAATTTCTTTTCTGGTATACTTATTCTGAAGTTTAAGTCCAAATGCAATATTGTCAAAAATATTGAGATGCGGAAATAATGCATATCTTTGGAATACCGTATTAATTGGTCTTTTGTTAGGCGGAAGTTTGCTTATATCCTCTCCATTTAAAAGGATTTTTCCTTCAGTAGGAATGTCAAATCCCGCAATCATTCTGAGCGTAGTTGTTTTTCCGCATCCTGATGGTCCTAAAAACGTAACAAATTCACCTTTTTTGACTTCAAGGTTAAAATCTTCAACAGCTGTAAAATTGTCTTCATAGCGTTTGGTAATTCCTTTTAATTCGATAATATTTCCTGTCACATTTTTTTCCATCTGCATATTCTCCTGTCTCTTATTGTATGCCATTTTATCTGTTACTTCAGAATCGCTTTCTTTATACACAAAAAAAAGCAATCAAGGTTGCTTTCGTTCCTTGACTGCTTTGTCTTTCGTTCCCTGCTATATGAATTATGATACTGAAAACTCAAATAACTTAATATCTTTTTCACATTCTGCTTTGATAATATTAGCCCCGATTCCGCGAAGCTTTTCATCAAAGTCTTCGTATCCTCTTTCTATAAATTTAATATCATCAACATAGGTATAACCTTCTGCCATCATACCGGCTATAACAAGTGCTGCTCCGGCTCTGAGATCCGGTGCGGCCACCTGAGCTCCCGTAAGACGTTCGCATCCTGTAATAATCGCCGTATTTCCCTCAACCTTGACGGTTGCACCCATTCTCGACAGTTCATCAACATACTTAAAACGGTTCTCCCATATACTTTCGGTAACAATACTTGTTCCCTCAGCACATGAAAGAATTACTGCCATCTGTGGCTGCATATCCGTAGGAAATCCCGGATAAGGTAATGTCTTAATATTGGTATGGGTTAATTTGGTATTGCTTCTGACACGTATTGCATCATCATATTCTTCTATTTCACATCCCATTTCAACTAACTTGGCTGTTATGGCTTCGAGATGTTTTGGTATAACATTATTAATTAGTACATCCCCGCCTGTTGCCGCTGCCGCAACCATAAAGGTTCCTGCTTCAATCTGGTCAGGTATTATAGAATAGCTTGTTCCATGAAGCTTATCAACACCCTTAATTCTTATAACATCTGTACCGGCACCCTTTATGTTGGCTCCCATACAGTTAAGACAGTTAGCCACATCTACAACATGGGGCTCTTTGGCTGCATTTTCAATTATTGTATTGCCGTCAGCAAGACATGCCGCCAGCATAACATTAATTGTCGCTCCTACCGAAACAACATCCATATAAATATGACTTCCGGTAAGATTATCGGACTGTGCATGAATCATGCCATGTTCTATCTCTACCGTTGCTCCAAGTGCCTTAAAGCCCTTGATATGCAAATCTATAGGTCTGCTTCCTATATTGCAGCCTCCCGGAAGAGCAACTTCTGCGTTGCCAAGTTTTCCTAATAACGCGCCTAACAGATAATAAGACGCTCTAATCTTCTTGATATATTCATAATCAACTGTTGTTGAGTAAATTGTACTGCCGTTAATCTTATATGTGTGTTTATCAACTCGTTCAACGATTGCTCCGATTTCTTTAATCGCATCAAGAACAATTCTTGTATCCCTGACATCAGGGACATTTTCTATAGTAACCGGTTCATCAGCCATTATTGCCGCTGCAAGTATTGCAAGTGCAGCATTCTTGGCTCCGCTTACGAGAACCTCGCCTGTAAGACGGCTACCGCCTTTGATAACATACTGTTCCATTTTGCACCTCAATATAAATATCTTGTGACACGTTTATATATTATAGCATAAATGTTTCTTTTGTAAACTAATTATTAAATATTTCCATCAACGCATTTACGATATAATCATTCTCTTCGTCAGACTTTACTGAGAGACGTACATAATTGCCCTTGTTAAGCCCTTCTTTTGACGCAAGATTCTTAATTAGAACGTTATATCTATTAAGAAGTATATCTGCAAGCTCAGTCGATGTCACACTGTTTTCTATATGACACATGACATAATTTGCCTGTGAAGGGTATACCTTAAAACCTTTTATTTTACTGAGTTTGTCAAGATATCTCCTTCTGACCTCTTTAAATTTTTCCATTGCTTCATAATAATCATCACGGTACTTTTCTATTATCTGGAGATAATATTCTGCAAAGGAATTAATATTCCAGATTGCCACATCTTTTTTCATGAAGGCAATGAGGTCTGTATCGGCTGTGGCTATTACTCCAAGTCTTAGTCCTGCAACACCAAAAGATTTGGAAATGCTTTTTAAAACAATTAACGACGGATGATTAAGCAATACTTCCATATCAAGTAATGTATGCCACTCATCATCTTCTACAAAATCAATGAATGACTCATCAACTATCAGCTTTCTTCCCTTGCTGCGGCACCAGTCTTCCAATCTCAAAATATCTTTTTTGCTTATAAAATGTCCCGATGGATTGTCTGGATTAACAAGGACGATTGCGGAAATATCTTTACCTTCGTAATAGCTCATTATATCGTCAACAGAATAATCAAAATCCTTATCAACGACATAATATGGTATAACTTCTACATCTTTTTTTCTGTGTGGATATTCTTCAAAAGTAGGGTAAACCATTCCTATGTTACCGCTTATATTTTCCATAAGTGATTTAATAAGTTCCGCTGTTCCATTTCCTACACATATATTTTCGGTTCTCACGCCAAAAAAATGTCCTGCCAAAAGACTGTTTACTGCCATTCCTGATGGATATTCCCTTACAAGGACATCAAAGTTGGATTTCATCTCATTCATGAATCTCTCATTAGGAAAATATGGATTAACAAGATAACAGAAATCTCTCATCGCAGGGTATCTCCAGTATCCTCCGTATCTCTGAAGATATTTACGTACCTTTTCATTTCCGTCTGCAAACATTGACTCTGCAATATCCATATCCTGAATATCATTAATCTCATACCACTGTTCTTCATCAAGAATTTCGGCAGGTATCTTTTTCTCCACATCAAGATCAATCACTTTAAGGAGGGACTCGTATAAATTATTGTCTTTGTTCTTTTTAACATATTCATTAAGATATGTCATATATTTTTCTGAAACATATCGTTTTTTGAATTTGTATATACTAACTATTTTATGATAATAACTTGGATCTATTCGCTTAACTTCTTCATCATCAACAAAATATACAATATTATTATCTTTGTCGAGTTTAACGATTGAGCCATCCATCCACGGTCTCGGTCTTGCGACAAATGTACCGCATCCATTATCAACGGCTAACATCTTTTCGATAACCCTGTCTTCAAATATCATATCTGACTCAAGAACCAATGAATCCATTTCCTCAAGGAATTCTCTTGTAAGCCATAATGAGTATATATTATTAGTATGCCGGTAATCAGAATTATCCACAAAAACAACCGGTGTATTAATTCTGAGATTCTGTACATAGTCCTTAAGAATATCACCCTTGTATCCTGTAACAATTATTATCCTGTCCATACCATACCTGTCAAGCTGTCTTAACATTCTCTCAATAAGGGTTATTCCATTAATCTTTACCATACATTTGGTACATTCTTTTGTCAGCTCACCTAAACGGCTTCCCAACCCTGCTGCTAATATAATTGACTGCATCCTTCAGTCTCCTCCGCACTAATCGTTGTATCCGTTTTTAATCCATTTAACGGCATTTTCATAATCATTCATTGTGTCGATTTCTCTTGTTCTGATATATTCCATTTCAATAGGAAGTACAGATTCAAGCATGTCACATACATGTCTGTCTCCGGGTATAAGTCTGTCAGTATATACCTGTGCAAGGCCTGTCCATTCATAACTTCCTTCTTCTCTTGAAAACCCTGTACATAACTCTTTGCCGTTTTCCTTAATGGTCTTCATCAGCATAGGATTATCCGTTCCGATTTTAGTTCCACATGCACATTCCTTATCACTGTGCATAATCCTCATTAAATCATCCGGGTGCACGAGAAGATCTCCGTCAAGTGAGACGACCATTTCCCTTGCATGCTTTATACCGAGGGAAAAGCTTCCACCTGTTCCCGTATTTCTATAGTTATGGTTAAACACAAAAAGAATATCCTTGCGGTAATTATTCACAACTTCAATAACTTTTTCCATCTGATAGCCCACAACAATTCTTATATCATCAAAGTCTTTTAAGAGTTCCAGCTGTCTTAATATTAAAGGCTTTCCTTCAATATCTATCAGTGCCTTGGTTGTTCCTATACCAAGTCTTGTTCCCATTCCGGCACAGCTTATAACAATTGTTTTAGAAACTGACATAACTTATCCTCCGAATACGCAGCATGTGTTGCTGATTTTAATACAGCGGGAGCAATATCCCTCACTCCGCCAAAACCAATACCGATTTCTGCCGCAGCAATCATATCGGCATCATTATTTCCGTCGCCAATCGCAACAAACGGTTTATCAAAACTGTTCACAACCGTCGCCTTATCAATTACCTGTATATCTCCAACAATCCGGTCATTCTTAACCTCTGCCTTTGAACAATAGAAAGAATGACCTACTCCTAATTTTTTCATAAGGTCTTCAATCCATATATCAAGATTGCCGGTTATTACATAGCATCTGTCGCTATTCTGTCTTATAAATGCGGCGACCTGCTCATTAAGAGGAATATTTTCAACTATTTTTCTGACCTTTGATACCGGTATATCCTTCAAAATACTGACTCTTTCACGAAAGCTTCTTTCAAAAGGAATCTCTCCTCTCATAGCTCTTTCTGTCAGTTCTCTCATTTCTTTATCTTTTCCAATTTCAGCAGAAATTTCCGGCAGGATTTCCACTTTGGTTATTGTTGCGTCCAAATCGAACAGGAATACATACTCGCTCATCCCAATCCTCCAATTTTTAAACATATAAGATGATATTAACATTTTATTATCATATAGGCAAGTATCCATCTATAAAAAAAACTCCCGGAATTCTTCCCGGGAGTTAAATGTCTATTATAAATTAAAATATATAATTAAGCGGATTAACTGACTGACCGTTGATTCTGATTTCAAAATGCAGATGTGGTCCTGTGCTGTATCCTGTATTACCTGAGTATGCAATAACCTGTCCCTGTGTAACTGTCTGTCCATAGGTTACAGCTATTGAATTCAGATGGCCATATCTTGTCATGCTGCCGTCCGAATGACGTATATCAACGCAATATCCGTAATTGCCATACCAGCCTGCCATAGTTACAACACCTGTGGATGATGCTCTTACAGATGTTCCGACCGGTACTGCTATGTCAACACCGTTGTGCATACCATTAATTGGTGCAGGTCTGTATCCCCAATGAGATGTAACATATGTAGAATGTACCGGATTAATATATGTAGGAGGTGTTAATGTGCCTCTCTCTATAATCTTAGGTACTGATTCTGTACTGATTTCCTGTTTAATAATTTCTCTTGAAGATTCTGTTCCGTTCACATAAGTAACAAGTGCTACAACCGAACGTTTCCCTTCTGAACCCTGCTGGATAACATTCTCTGTTCCAACGTATAATGTATCGTTGTCCACATACTGCACAGGTGCATTATATGACTCACTGTAAGATTTCTCTTCAACAACTTTGACAGAAACCTCTGATGCAGGCACTGTTATTGTGAGGACATCGCCTTCATATATTGCGGTATCTACCGTAAATCCTTCATTCAGTGCTATCAATTCATCAAGTGAAAGACCGTTATCCCTCGCTATTGATGAAAGGCAGTCTCCCGAAGCAACAACATAGGTCTCCTTCTCTGCGTGCTCTTTAGTAACAAGTTCATATGCCTCATCTACACTGACAACATCTCCGGAATTACTCTTTGTCGCTATAACTTCTATATTTTCAACAAAACCTATGGAAAGTACGCCGTCTTTATATGATGTACTCTCTGCTTTTTCTGCAGCCGACTCGCTCACTGAACCATCTTCAGCCAAAAGCACCTTAGCTGCTTCATTAAGCTGCTTGTCCGCTGAAACAAAATTTATCTTATACGAACTGTATATTCCGTTATCTTCTTCATTAATGACAATTGAGAAATTAGATGTATCCGCATATCTGTTCTTAACACGTTCAAGCAATTCCACAACATCATCAAGTGATGCAAGAGTTACGGTAAAATCATCAATTCTCACTGTATATGCTGTTACCTGTTCGGATGGAACGCTCGCTTCTGTTGAAAGAGAATTATAAATCTTTTCCGTCATCTGTTCCTTGGAATAAACAGCACCTCCGCTTGTCTGCTCGTTAAGCTGCATATCAGCTTCCACAAGCACAAGTCCTTCACTCTCTGAATCAAGAAGATTCCTTGCATCAAGCAAGGCATTTTCTGCTACCTGTGAGTCACTTACATATCCAAGTTCATTGCCGTTAAGCACTACCATATATCTTGAATCTACAGTGTACTTATTTCCATCGCCGGACACCCTGTTCACAAAAGGAATTGCAACTAATGTAAATAATACTGCAATTACTGCTGTTTTAACATAGGACATATTAGATTTCAAATAACTCTTTAATGCTTTCATTGCTGCTCCTTGATTGTAACATTTTTGTAACAAATTGAATTTTAACAGAACTTTGCTGTCTTGTAAACCCCTTTATGGTTTTTTCTTACTCATTTCTTTGAAATTTCACAATTAACGGTACCAAAGTACCAACTGTTTCTTCAATGGACATACCATCAAGCGAGACTGTTATATCTGCATATTTTTCGTATAATACGCATCTTTCATCATATAAGTCTTTAAGTGTCTGTCCTTCTTTAATTGCAACGCCACGTCCTTTGAGATTGGACAACCTTTCATTAATTGTGGCAAATTCTGCTTTAAGATATACCACAATTCCAATTTCTTTAAGGTGTTCCATTGCTTTTTTCCCATAGATTACACTTCCGCCCGTGGCAATAACCGTCTTATCTGCTTCAAGTTCAGAATTAATTCTGTCTTCTATTTTAAGAAAACCATCGTTACCACACTCTTCTATAATGTCACTTAACAATCTGCCTTCCTTGTGCTGGATAACGATATCCGAATCAACAAAATGATACCCCATTGCCTTTGCGAGAACAACTCCCGCACTGCTCTTGCCAACACCCGGCATTCCAATTAATACTATGTTATTTTTCATATCATTATTTCTTTCTTACTGAATATCCAAATGTTCCTATTTTTTCACCTAATGTAAAATATTCTCCATGGGAATAAGCAACAAGGTCAGAATCATTAAGATTAAATTTGTTGTTTTCGTCCATATATCTGTCATCAACCGTGACATTGACAACTTCTGCAATAAACATATCGTGTGAACCAAGTTTTTTAACTTCTACAACTTTACATTCAATATTTACCGGGCTTTCCTCAATTCCTACCGCATCAATCATCTTTGAAGGGAGTGGAGTGAGATTCATTTCTTTAAATTTATCCACATCTCTTCCTGATCTGACTCCGCAGTAATCTGTGGCATAAGTAAGATCTTTTGTTACAAGATTAATAACAAATTCACCTGTTTCTTCTATAATATCATGTGAATATCTTTCCGGTCTTACGGAAATTGACACCATTGCAGGATCCGAACATATTGTTCCTGTCCATGCTACAGTTACAATATTCGGTTTCTCACCCTTTCTGTTACAACTTACCATTACAACAGGCAATGGATAAAGCATATTGCCCGGTTTCCAACTTTGTTTACTCATAATTTCTGTCTCCTTACTGTGTTATTTCCATCATAATTTCAGGAACCACCTGTTTCTTTCTTGATACAACTCCCGGAAGATAAACAACATCATCCGATCCCTGCACACCGAAAGCACGCTCAACAAGTTCCATTGCGCCATCACCTACACATAAAAGTTCTGTTCCCGGTTTGATAATATCCGTAAGCATAAAATAAAGCATATTGACGCCAAGGGATTTGTACTGTTCCTTCATATATGTCATTACTTTTTTCTTTACCTGATCCAGTTCTTCACCGTCCATACATGACACCTGACCGATACCAAAGGTCGTATCTCCGATAGAAAAACGTTTGAAGTCTCCGGTAAAAAGTTCTTTTGCTGTCTTTTCGCTGATATTGCTTCCGGCAAAGAACATCTCATGTGCATGTTCTTTTATATTAATTCCTGCAATTTCAGCCAGTGCCTTACCTGCTTCCCTGTCCATTTCTGTACATGTAGGACTTCTGAATATCAATGTATCCGATATAATCGCAGAACACATCAAAAGTGCAGTCTTAGTATCAATCTCAACACCTGCATCCAAATACATTTTATATATTATGGTTGCGGTACATCCAACCGGCTTATTATAAAAAAATACAGGAGAAATTGTCTCCACGGCGCCAAGCCTGTGATGATCTATTATCTCTAAAATATCTGCACTTTCTATACCGTTTACCGCCTGATTAGCTTCATTATGGTCAACCATAATAATCTTTTTCTTATCAACATCCAAAAGATTACGTCTTGATATCATTCCCACATAATTACCATGTTTGTCAAGTATCGGGAAATCACGGTGCCTTTTTTCAGCCATAACTTTTCTGATGTCATCAACAAAATCATCCAGTCTGAATGTTACAAGACTGTCCTTTTTCATTACATGACCGATTGGTACACTCTGAAAAATAAGTCTTGATACTGTCAGGGCATCATGTGGTGAACTGATAATTGTACATCCGCATTCCGTTGCAAGCCTTGATATTGTTATTGATACCGGTGCTTTTTCACATATAACAAGACATCCTGCTCCCATCTCTATAGCACAAAGCTGTGCCTCATATCTGTTTCCTAATATAACTATATCACCGGTCTCAATGCTTTCTTCTATTATGTCAGGAGTTGCCACAGCCGTTATAACCTTACCGCTTACGCATGGGCGATTATGGTTAGTGCACACAATCCTTCCTTCAAGTGTCTCCGCTATCTGCTTGTAGGTTGTCTCCGCCTCCTCAAGCATATGGTTATCAACAACTTCCATATAAGATGTTGCAATATCCGTTATTGTGATTAGTCCCTCAAGCTTCTTATTTTTGACAACCGGAAGCGTAATAACGCCTAATTCTTTCATCAGATTCCACGCATTTTTCATGGAAATGGTTGATTTAACGCTTTCCGTTTTTCGTATCTTAAGGTCACTCACCTGTACACGCACATCCTGTAAAAGGGGTGGTACGGCAACATCACATTTTTTCAGGACAAACTGGGTCTCCTCATTAAGCTGTCCGGCCCTGTATGGATGGTAGTCCTCTGTTCCTGTAATTTTATTTTTAAGATTAGCATATGCTATTGCTGAACATACCGAATCCGTATCCGGGTTACGATGTCCTACTACATAAACTTCGCTCATATGTTACTCCTGTTTAACTTAGTTTCTTATCATAGTATCATTTTTTCTAAACTTGTCAACTCTCATACTATGCCCATCAGAGCAGTTCCGGATGATTTCCAAGTCTGTCTGCTTCAGTTAATTTCCTTATAACCCTGCATGGAACTCCCGCAGCAATAACTCCTTGCGGAATATCATGGGTAACCACACTTCCCGCCCCTATTACAGTACCTTCTCCGATTGTTACTCCTCCGCACACGGTTACATTTCCCGCAATCCAACAGTTATCACCTATTACAATAGGTCTTGCATACTCTTTATCTGTAATTGTCCCATCTTCCCTTGTATACACGTTTCTATCCTGATACATAAGTGGATGAACCGGTGTCAGAAGCGACACATTCGGTCCCATAAAAACATTTTTTCCTATTTTAACAGGTGCACAATCAAGACATGTCAGATTAAAATTCGCATAACTGTTATCTCCTATTTCGGTAAAACATCCATAGTCAAACTGAATTGGTCCTTGAAGATACACATTTGTTCCTCTGTTTGGAACAAGTTTATCAAGAATTTTGTTCCTGTCATCATCATTTTCATATAAATCATTATATTTTTTACTGAGTATATGTGCAGCCTGTCTCATTTCTGCCAGTTCTTTGTCTGCCGGGTCATATATAAGGCCGGAAATCATTTTTTCTATATCTGTCATAAAAAGTACCTTCTTATATCCATTATATTAATTAAAAAAGGGAATATGCCCGACAGACACATTCCCTGCTTGAATTTTCAATTAAAGGAGCATTGGTATTGATGAAAAATATGGATAGAAATGACCAAGGAAGAGTGTTCCTACAAGGTAATCTCCGATTACAAGACCTGCAACAAGAATAATTGTTGCCAATACATATTTATTTTTCTCTGAAACCATGCCACGGATAATTTCAAGTGACTGTAACAGTGCAACAACAAGTGCTGCAAAATACAAACCAGCAAGAATAGTTCCGTTAATTCCACTAACATGTACAAAACCATTAATAAATCTTACAAGAAGAGCAGTTCCGATAGCCGGTGAAACAGCTCCGCCAAATCTTGCAACATTAACAAGGTTCACCTTATCTTTCTTAATTACAAGAGCATTAACAAGATATGCCATACCTATTACAATTGCTGCCATAAGAATAGCGTACACTATAGGGAAGAAAATTGCCTGAACCCATGTTCCTCCTGATATACCTGCGTATCTTAAAATATCGCCCTTATCCGTATAATGATAAGCAAACGCGCCATAACTTCTCTTTGCTATAGCAAGAATGTGCCATACATGCCCAAGAAGGTTGAATATGCTTACCAATACATAAAGAACCACAACTGTCGCCATTGAGGTAATTGCAGTCTTAAGTGTAGCTGTCTTATAATATGTATCAGCCGCATCAAGTGGGTTCTTAGCTGTTTCTTTAATGCTGTTAATTACGGGTGTAAAAAGATTGTCGCCCTTAACCTTAGGCTGTTTCTGAGGTGCTGTATATGTCTCACCCTGTGGCATACCATTGCCCTGTGCTGTGTTATATCCGCCCTGAGGTGCTGTATATGTTCCCTGCTGTGGTGCAGTATACGTTCCCTGAGGTGCAGTATATGTTCCCTGAGTTCCCTCGTTATTCTGTGGTGCACCATAAACATTCTGCTGTGATGCTGTCTGCTGACATGTACATACTTCTCCGTCAGCAAGCTGCTTACCACAAAAAGTACAAAATCCCATTTTGATTCCTCCTAAATAGATAATTACAAACTATATAGCAAATTATACCATTACCACATTAATTTGACAATACTCCACCACTTAATTTAAAATAAAATTATCCGGAGGTAGCAAAGTGTAAGTAGTAATTCAAAGAGTATTAAATGCATCAGTCAAAGTTGACGGCAATATAACAGGTAAAATCAAAAAGGGACTTCTTATTTTTTTAGGTATAGAATCCGGTGATTCAGACGATATGTTAAAGAAATATGCTGATAAAATTGTCAGGATGCGCATATTTGAAGATGACAATGGCAAGACCAACAGGTCTCTCTCCGATGTAAACGGCGAGCTCCTCATTGTATCACAATTTACATTATGTGCTGATTGCAGCCATGGCAACCGCCCTTCTTTTATCGGAGCCAAAGAGCCGCTTGAAGCAAAACGTATGTACGAAAAATTTATATCCGTCTGCAGGGAACAGGTTCCCGTAGTAGAACACGGTGAATTCGGTGCCGATATGAAAGTGGAACTTCTTAATGACGGTCCATTTACAATCATTCTATAAAAAAAGGCTGTAAAAGAATTCCGTCCATACGGAGGGTTCTTTTACAGCCTGTTCTGATTCAGTCTTAAAAATTACAGTGATCTGACTGCCTTAACAACATTTTCTGTTGTAATTCCAAATTTCTTGAAAAGTTTATCTGCAGGTGCACTCGCTCCGAAGCTGTGCATTGTAACATAAGCTCCGTCAAGCCCCACATATCTGCCCCAGCCGAAATCTGAAAGCGCTTCAACTGCAACTCTCTTTCTGCAGCTCTTAGGAAGAACAGCTTCTTTATATTCCTCACTCTGCTGTTCAAATATATCCATACATGGCATACTTACAACTCTTACATCTGTTCCTTCTTTTTCAAGGATTTCTTTTGCTTCAACTGCAAGAGATACTTCTGAACCTGATGCTATGATAATTGCATCAGGAATTTCCTTAGTTGAATCAGCAATCACATAACCGCCCTTTAATGCTTTCTTAGAAGAACCGTCTATCTGTGGAAGATTCTGTCTTGAAAGAACAAGTGCTGTAGGTGTGTCCTGATTTGTAAGGGCATAATACCAAGCTGCCGCTGTTTCAGTAGCATCACATGGACGATATACTGCAAACCCCGGCATTGAACGAAACATTGCAAGCTGTTCGATAGGTTCATGTGTAGGACCATCCTCTCCAACACCGATACTGTCATGTGTAAGAACGTATGTCAAAGGAAGTTTCATAAGTGCCGAAAGTCTTGCCATTGGCTTAACATAATCACTGAATACAAAGAATGTAGATACAAAACTTCTTAATCCTCCGTGGAGCATCATACCATTACCGATAGCTGCCATAGCTATTTCCCTTACGCCAAAGTGCATATTGCTTCCCGCATAATTCTCAGCAGAAAAATCACCTGCACCTTCCATATATGTCTTGGTAGATGGTGCAAGGTCTGCAGCACCGCCCATAAGGTTAGGCATAACTTTTTTGGCTTTATTAAGTATTTTACCTGACACGCTTCTTGTTGCCTCAGGCTTATTGTCAAACGCCCAGAATTCTTCCGTATCAAGAACCTTTTCAGCAAGGTTTTTATCAAAATAAGTATCCCATAATTTTTTCATTTCAGGATATTTAGTACAGTACTCTTCAAAAAGAGAATTCCACTCTGCTTCTTTTTTTGCACCCTTCTTAGCAAGTTCTTTGTAATTTTCATATACTTCATCAGGTACATAGAAACTTTCATCCGATGGCCAGTTAAGGGCTTTTCTGAGTTCTGCCACATTATCAACCCCAAGAGGTTCTCCGTGGGCACTTGCTTTTCCTTCCTTTGCAGGACATCCAAAACCGATTTTTGTTTTAACTGTAATAAGTGAAGGTCTTGTTGTATCAGCCTTTGCCGCTTCTATCGCTGCTCCGATTTCTTCTATGTCGTTTCCGTCTTCGACAGTAATTGTCTGGAATCCGAATGACTCAAATCTTTTCTGAACATTTTCGGTAAATGCAATATTGGTACTTCCTTCAATGGAAATACTGTTAGAATCATATATAACAATAAGTTTATTAAGCTTTAATGTTCCTGCAAGTGACATTGCCTCAGAAGAAATTCCTTCCATCATACATCCGTCACCACCAAGTACGTATGTGTAATGGTTAACTACAGGATAGCCTTCTTTATTAAAAATTGCCGCAAGATGTGCCTCCGCAGCTGCCATTCCCACTGCCATTCCCATTCCGGCTCCGAGAGGTCCTGTTGTTGCCTCAACTCCTACCGTATGTCCATACTCCGGATGTCCCGGTGTTAATGAATCAAGCTGTCTGAAATTCATCAGATCTTCTTTGGTAAGACCGTATCCAAAGAGATGGAGAAGCGAATATAACAATGTGGAACCATGACCTCCTGAGAGGATGAATCTGTCTCTGTCAGCCCATTGAGGATTGGCAGGATTGTGATTCATATGATTGCCCCAAAGTTCATATCCGATTGCAGCACATCCTAATGGGAGTCCGGGATGACCCGAATTAGCTTTCTGCACAGCATCCGCTGCTAATACTCTGATGGCATTTACTGACATCTGTTCAAGATTTGTACTCATAATAAAAATTCCTTTCCGTTAAGGCCTGATGACCATTTATTTCAAAAAATGTTTTTCCTTTAAAGATATTAATCCATTCCTCTTCTTTCCAAAGAAGTTTCTGGATGATTTGCCGCACTTTATTATGGCGGAATCGACTATCTTCTTGACTTTTTCAATTTCTGTACCTTCATCATCGCCATTAAGTTCATCAATTGATATATATAACCCTGAAAGCGCTCTTTCGTCAATAGCATATCCTTTAACTCTGGCGTATTCCGTTGCAACGTCAACAAGTTCATTAACGGAATAGTGCTTAAGTTCCAGCTTGTAATCAAATTTATCCCTGAGGCTTTCGCAATTATAAAACAGTCTTTTTAATGCAAATTCCTCTCCTGTAAAAATAACAAGCATTGAAGCTGTATCGGTTTCCATAAACTGATTAAGTTCTTCAACCACATCCCTATTGAGTTTCTCTGCATTTTCAACAATAAGTGTTGTGCCTTTTATCTTATCAGCCGATGCGGCAACACCTTTTGCATTCAGGACTTCTGCTCTTGTTTTTGCAATCTTCAGTTCCCTCTGTTCGTCATTGGCATGCAATGATTTAAAAAGATTAATCGCAAATCCTGTTTTATCAGTGTCTTTTTTCCCGATTATGATTATATTTCCATGTCTTGAAGTACCATCCGGAATCTCATGTCTCTTTCCGTTAATAAAATGGAGAATTGAATCTTCCATTCCGTTCATAAAAAGATACTTCTTAATGTACTTTCTTGTATTATCGTCAAGCTCGTCCATTGAATCCTCCGAACTGTACTCTTCTTCCTCCGTAACATCATAAGACTCATCGGCATATCCGTTAATTTCCTGTTCGGCTTCGGAAATTGCAGCTCTTGTAATACTGTTAATGGCTTCATCAAGCTCAATGGTATTGTCTGTATGTCTGTTTTCTATCGTTGTTTTTAATAAATCATCTATTGTTGCCGCCGGCTCTTCAACCGGATCATTCATGTGTTCAAGATAGTATAACAAATCAACCTGTCCCTCAATAGGGGGTTCTTCAAGATTCAGTTCCATCTGGACAGGTATTCTGTCCTCCCCGGCTTCCGGTTTAAAATCCTCCGGTACAGTCTCTCTGATATCTGTCTCTTCAGGTATTGTCTCCTGTTTTTCAACAGGTTCAACCATCTCCTGTTCTTCTGCTGCTTCAGGGATATATTCTTCCTTATATTCAGGCTGTGCATCATGCTCAGGAATCATAGGGTCATCTTCCCGCATCTCTGATTTAATTCTATTCCAATGGTGGGTATTGATTATGATTTCTCTTGTAGGCTCGTCAACAAGTTCATCATCCCCTGACATCTGAAGTTCAATTACTTCAACATTAACCGGTTCTGCTGTTGCCGCCATATCATCATCTATTATTGTATCATATTCAGGTGTATCTTCTGTTTTCTCTTCTTCATCTTCTTGTGCAGGCTGAGACACTTTATCGGCAGTTTCTTCATCTGCGGATTCTTCCGGTACAGTCTCTTCCGGTTCAGCTTCTTCCGGTACAGTCTCTTCCGTTTTCTGTTCCTTTACCGGACTGAGTACATCATTCCCGTCGTCATTTTTATCATCATTTTGAAAAATTTCCTTAAGGCTGTTGGCAAGATCATTCTGTAGTGTCTGTGTATCATAAATATCCGGTCTGGCGAGTGGGACACTTATCTCATCATCATCATTTGTCTCGTCATGGCTTATTTCCTTCATGCTCTCTCTGGCTGATTTCAGTTCGTATTCATCATAGTTTCCTGAAAAGCCTGCTTCATATACAAGACCGGCTTTGTCAAACTTGTCCATTATGTTGAGTTTCTCCTGCTGTGCAGGGGTAAGAGAGGCATATTTCTTTTTGAGCTTCAATGCCTTATAAACATACTCTCCATCTCCGAACCAGAGTATAAGGTCATCACATTCTTTAATACACTCTTCTATTCTTCCAACCTCAGCATAAAGGCTTGCCAGTTCGTATCCGAAATTCTCATCCTGTTCATTATCTCTGTATTCTTCAAGAACTTTTATCAATTCCTCAGGAGGAACATTCTTAGCCTTGTCAAGTTCATATAAAAGGACATATCTGTTCATATCTGTGGGAGCCATTTCCACAAATTCATTATACAGATCCTCTGCTTCTTCATAATCTTCAAGTCTTATGGAAAGTTCTGTCATTTTAAAAACAAGGCTTCTGCCTCCAAGGTTACGGTTATAGGCATAAATGCATATATTTCTCGCTTCCTTAATTCGATCTGCCTTTTCGTATACTTCTTCCGCCGTCATAAGCTCTGACCACTTCTTAACCTTCCGCCATTCAATGGTATCCGCTATATCCGCCGCTTCATTATACTGCTTTTCTGATTTAAGTTTCTCTATCTGTTCTAATTTAATTCCATATTCTACTTTATCCAAAGCGTTCACCTCTAATACTACGCATAAATCCTAAATAATTCTATCACATGGCTATGTCAATTTCAATCAAGTTTTAAAGTGGTTTGTGTGAACTCCGTTACATTGTAATCAGAATCCTCTGTATTTACCTGACTTCTGTAATCCACCACAACTGTCTGCTGTCTGTCACCGGCCATTTTCTGGCCCAGTATATAATTCACATCAAACATCCTCGTAATTGCAGGTGTCGCTCCTCTTGCCGGAACGATAAGCTGCACATGATTGGTTTTGAGCAGTTTAAAAATCGGTTCCCAGATGTATATATCTTTTGCCGCACCAAACGGATTATCAATAAAAATTGTATTTCCTGAAATTCCCATATCATAGGACGAATTTATGCTGGATATATAGTGAATAACCGAAATTAAAAACTGGATATAAATTCCTTGTGACTGGCCTGTACTTCCCACAGCTTCCTCGTATTTTAAGTATCTGCTCCTGTCCTTGATATGTTCCCTTTTATACAGGCATAATCTTATACTATTCATATCGCTTACAATTACTGAAAACAATTTTTTCCACGATAACTGGTTTTTGATATATTTTAATTTATCGTCCTGTGTATCAAAAATATCAGCTCTTGCTATTGTATCGTTTATGTATGTTGTCATTTTTTCCTTATAAAACTCCTCTTTTATATAAGGAATCTGTAACGTAATTACAGGAACGGATTCTCCGTCAAGATTTATCTTTGAGAGCTTTGGCAATCGTTCTAACTCTGTACGGATATTGCTGCAAATCTGGATACAACGTTCTTCAAAATTATCTGCAATCTGCTGTAAGTCTCTTATGCCCTGCTCCACATTGTCCCTTTCAAGTGCAATATAATCCGAAGTTTCCCTAAGACCATTTACCATATCTTCCACATCTTCTGCGGTTTCCGGTGCATTAAGACTCAGTTTGATTTCCGCCGCAAGGTCATAAGCCTCCAGTCCGTACAAATCATCGGATAACTTATGTTTATCATTAAGAAAAGCAGTTTTCTTACGCTGTTCATCACGTTTTAACCTGTCATAATTCTTTTCAATTTCTTCATAATTCTCAGTGATATCGTCATCCACAGTAATATTTTCATCCGTCAGTCCGTCCTCCGGTATATAAATTCCCATGGTCCGGAATATTCTCCCGATATCTCTCTCCATTACAATAAGATCCCTGTTATTCTCATCAATATTTTTCAATTCTTTCTCAATATTCTGTATTCCCGATGTAATAGAAGATATTTCCTGACGTCCGGTAACAATATACGCCTGAGGGTCATTAAATTTTTCCCTGATAAATTCACCGTATTGTTCTTCATATAGTTTCTTTCCGTGCCATATACTTCCTTCAATACGGTTCTTCTGTGCCTGTTCGGAATTAATTATTCCGTCGGTTTTGTCAATTTCAGATTTAATTTTATCAAGCTGATTCTTGATTACTAATCTTTCATCAACAGATGCCTTTGAAAAAAGGCCCTCGTCTTTTGCCTTTTTTGCCTCATCTAAGGTAAAACCATAATATTTAAGATTATCAATATTTTTCTTAATAAGGGCATCATAATGTGCAAGCTGTTTTTCTTTATCAGCAAGTTCTCCTATTTCATCAGATATGATTTTTCTCAAAGCCCCTGCCCTGGTATTGATTTCATCTTCTTCAATATCCGGTTCTTTTGCTTCTCCGTTGAAATAAGACTCGAACTTTTCCTTATATTCCTTGTTGATTGAAGCGGCTTCCTCTTCAAAACTTTTTCTTATATTTTCTTTTTCCGTAAGCAGGACATCAAATGACCTGACTTTTCTTGACAGTTCTGCGTGTTCCTTTGTAAGCCCGCCTGTAAGTTTTTCACAAGTTCTTGTTTCATCATATAAGGAAGCCAGTCTGTCGGTATTCTCTTTTATTTTTTTATACAGCAAAAGATTGTCTGCTGTTTCACCATTATGTGCCTGCTCTCTTTCCAAAGAAGTCCGGTAACTTTCAAGACGCTTTTTTGACATTTCCATATCGTCACTAATCCTGCCAAGATATGATATAAGTCTCTCTTTTTCTTCTTTTAAGTCCTCCGGCACTCCGTAAGAGGAGCTGTCATTAAGTTTATTTTCTGCATATTGGCAAAAATACAAATCTTTGCTTATAACATTATATTTATCATTTAATCCTGCAAGCGTGTCCTTTTCTTTGTCAATATCTTCACTTATTTTTATAAGCTCGGAATTAGTGCCTGTTTCGTTAAATATAAATGATAAATCATGACACGCACCTACCATGTTTTCTTTACAGATTCTTAAAATATTATCTTTTTTTATAATAGGAATAATATAAGAGCCTGTGTTAAGGGAATAAAGCATTTCGTCATGTTTTATTTCTTCATAACTGTCCCCGGCAAAAATCATATAAGGCAGCATCGGATTTTCCGCAATATAATCACTGCGTTCATTCCCATCCATTAATGCAATATACTCGGCACCGCTTTTCACGTCATCATATCTGCTTTTCAGATATGAAAGGACTTCTTCATAACATCTGTCATATTCCGGAAGTTTATTTTCACTTATTGCTTTTTCGTAATTGCCAAGATACTTAATTCTGCCTTTTACTTCAACGATATTTTCGGTAATCTCGGCTAACACCTTTTCTATTTTTTCAATAAGCTGCTCAATATCATTCTCACCGTATACATTTTTAATCTGGTTTAAATCTTTTAGAAGCTGCTGTTCTTTTTCATACAGTATTGCAGCCCTTTCTTCTTCATTTTTTATAAAGGATATTTCTGTTTCTGTCTTAAGATATTCCCTGTTTAAATCAGAAATATTATTTTCTTCCTCCGAAATATGGGAGGTGTAACCGGATAAAGCCTTGTCCGATGATTTAAGCATATCTTCCGCTTTGGAAATTATGTCTTCAATGCCGGCATTGGATGTAAGATTACATCTTAGCATAAGCTCATCAGTGTTTTTATTCAGTTCTTCAATTTCATTTTTAAGCTGTTTTAACTGTCCCTGATTTTTGTTGATTTCACCATAAACATTAAGCTTTTTATCGGCTGCCTCATCCCGCTCTGTGCATACCTTCTCTGTTAAAGTTTTGATTTCGTCAATCCGTGCTTCCAATTCCGTTGTTTTTCTGTCAACAATTGTCTTCTTAAACGCTGCAAGTTCTGATAACTCTTTTAAAACATCTTCCCGGTTCCATGTGCTGTTGGATATCAGCTCTTTAAGTTCATCGTATCTTGCCTTGTTTTCAACGTAATCAAAATAATCCGAAGCTGCTTTTACATATCTAAGATTCTCTTTAAGCCTGTCATAAGAAGATAAAAGCGTCTCTTTCTCTGCTGCCGTTTCGGCAATCAGCTTCTCTAACTGTTCAAGCTCAACCGTCTCAGTCTCGATTTCCGCAATGGCTGTACGTCTTTTGATTTCGTTAATATGTGCTGCAAGCTCTTCTTTTCTGTTACAAAGTTCTTCTATCTTTGCCCTTTCTCCCGCAAGTCTCATCCTGCATACGCAAAGGCATCGTATAAGCTCATTCTCTGTTTTTTTCTTCTCCTCAAATATTTTTTTATATTCTCCCATCTTATCGGTAAATACATTAATAAGTCTTATCTGCTCGTCATATTTATCTATGTCTGTTTTGCGTTTTGACAGCTCCGTCAGTTTTTCTTTCATGTCAAAAAGTGTCTTTGCCATCTGGGAATCGTCTTCATTACCTTTACGAATTCTGTTATTATATGACTTTTCTATAATTCCCTCTATCAAAAGGTCCTCTATAACTTTTCTGGTTGTCTTATAATTAGTCTCAAAATATGTACGCACATGGCCTTCGGTCTTGTTAATCCCGCGGATGATTTCCCACTGGCTTTCATGAAGCCCGTACTCGCTTATAAAATTCTGGTAATCTCCCTTTCTTTCAAAAATCCTTACTTCGATGCCATAATCTTTTTTCTCCAAATCCCTTAAGTATGATTTAAGACCGTTGTAGGTAATGCGTTCATTACCTTTACTGAGCGGAAGATTTTTTATGTCGTTATCTCCGAATTCTTTATAAAAAATACAGTAGTTAAAATATTCGATATTGGCAGTTTCGTTCTTCCTTTCGGCATTGTCCGAATTCTCCTTTGCCTTTCTTGCACAGAATCCCGTAGTCATATATTTCATTCCATTTTTAACACAACCTGCATCCAGTTTCCATTCTATGAGCGAATGTATCGTAGTGTTATCACAGCCCGGTCTGAAAAGCTTCTCTATCGGCTGTTTATCGTCAAGGGTACAGTTAGGAATCATATTCTGTAAAAGCAGAAGCATTAACACACTTTTACCGCCGCCGTTTGCAAGGTCATAAATAGTATTCCTGCATGAAAATCTCATAAAAAAATCATCATAATACTGTGTGCCGAAATTATATTTTACATTGTTTACTCTGATTCTGTTAATCTGTGGCATTTTCGTCCTCCCTGTTTAAAATTTCATATAAACGTCCTTTATTTTCTTCAAAATATTTTTCTGCCATTGCTTTAAACCTGTCTGTAGGATAGTATTTTTCATTGGTTTCAACAAAAAGTGCCTGTGCCGTCAAAAAATTAAATGTCAGTTTCACGTACCCTGTCCTTGAATTTCTGGCTGCCCTCACGCTGCCTTTGTCTTCAATGCTCACAATCGGAAGTTCATCCCATAAGAGAGCAAGAGCTTTGAAAGAATCTTTTTCCTCTTCATCCTGTGTAACACCGATGTCATGTTTAATAATTCCATGAAGCGAAGCATCCACCGATTTAATAACATCTTCTATCCTTATGTATTCAAGATATGTTGCACTCGAAGAATCCTTGTAAAACTCAGTGATAATATTATATATAATAAAATAAACCATAAAAAGCTCTTTATTAACCCTTAATCCCATAAGTCTTTTCAGTTCCTCGTTGGAATATCCGAACACACGGTTTTTCACGCCTGCACTTATGAAGAGTGTATCATTATACTCATAGAGATTAAGATTAAGTGCCTTGCAGGTTTCGGTAATGATATCGTACACCTCAGAATTGTTGCAGTATTCTTCGTAAAGCATGGTATTTGATTTTCTTCCCACTTCCTCACCTGTGATTAATTTTGACACTATATCAAGTGCCTTGTTTAAGTTTCTGTTTTCCATGAATTGCCTCACTTATACTAATATAATTCTGAAATTGGTAACGTTTGCAATATGGGAAGTCTCTATCTCTTCTTCCTCTCCGCCTGCAAGTTCCAGATAAAAATGCATTCCCATAAATTCTGAAAATTCCGGTTCATTCATATATTCTTTAATCATCGCATCAAGAAATGTGTCCTCCGATGCTTCGTCCTGTTCCAGCACATATTCTTTTTTCTCGCAAAGATGAATGAGAAACGTATAGTAATCCCCGTTTTCAAGCACTTTGTCGGACAAAATATTTCTGACCTGCTCATTGTATTCGGTAAACATAATCGTCTTTTTTTCTTTTAACAATCTTAAAAGAATCAAAAATAAAGTCCTGGTATTTCTGTTAAATCTTCTCTCGTCAAGTTCGTCTTCAAAAACGATATCTTTTTCAGTCAATTCAACCTTTTTCTCCGGTTTTTCTTCATTTTCAGGCCTGTAACTTAACAAATCTTCCACTTTGCTTACATCAAAAGTCTTTTTGATATTAAGCATAAAAAAAGGTGCCGCAATGTACTCTAATATATCCGTTCTGTTTTCTTTTATAATCCGGTTCATAATTCCTTTGAAGTCAAAACGTGTCCTTAACCTTGTAAGTTTGCCTTTTTTGATTATTTCATCTGCTTTAATGCCAAGCTCCGTACAGGCTTTTAAAAGCTCGCTGTGATTGTTCATGGCAACCTTAAGTTCCGTATCCAGCCTGTGGATTTCCCTTCCCGTTCTGAAACTTTCACCCTGTACCGGGTTAATATCGTTTTCTGTTCTCTTTAGTGCAGTTTCAATAAGCTCCTTATTTTTAACAAAGAGCTTCTGTTCTTCATCAAACCACTTTATTCCCGTATTAAAAAACTCCTTATAGCTGTCAAGTCCCGCAAAAATATCAGTTGTGAGAAGTTCCATAACCTGATTTTTCTTTATTCTCAACCGCTTTACTTCTTCGTTAATTCTTCTTACGACTTCAGTTCCGCCCTTAAAATCTTTAGACTTAATCATCTTTTCCAGGAGAAGCTGCTCCACGCTTATACGGCTTTCGTCCCTTATTTCCTTGGTATCAAGATAAAATTCTATTCCCTCCGGACTTATGGAATACCATACAACTCCGTCTTCTATTCTGCTTTCAAGCAGCCTGACCCTCGAAGTCTTTTTAATTCTGTCCACCGGGTCATAGTAAACAAATGAAAAAGGTCTGCCGTCATTCTTCAATTTATCAAAAACAAAGTCCGTAAGTTCCTTATATTCCCTGTCCCCTGCCACTATTCCAAAATCCCTTAAAATACAGGATTTCATAAAAGTTGCATATTCAGGGTATGTAACTTCACGTTCTTTAAAATTATTTTCTTCAATAAAAAAGCGTAGCACAGCCATAATAATATAACCCATATCCAGCCTGTCCTCATACCGTCCTTCCATAAACCATGAAAAAGAGGTCTTTGCCAGTTCAAAAAATGGATAATATTTTTTCAGGTTGAGCATACGCTCTCTATGATCTGTTATTATTTCATTAACTAAAATATGTTCCTTACGCATCAGTACCCAAACCCCGTTACAGTTCAGTACGCCCTTCAAGGGCTCTTAATAATGTTACTTCATCAATATATTCAAGGTCTCCGCCAACCGGAACGCCACTGGCAATTCTTGTTACCTTAATTCCGGTAGGTTTAATCAGTTTGGAAAGATACATTGCCGTTGCTTCTCCTTCAAGACTGGAATTGGTAGCTATGATTACCTCATCCACATCTCCCTGCAGTCTGACTAAAAGCTCTTTAATCTTTATGTCGTTCGGCCCTATTCCAAGCATAGGTGAAATCGCACCATGAAGAACGTGATACACGCCTTTGTATTTTCCCGTTTTCTCATAGGCTACCAAGTCCCTCACGTTCTCAACTACCATAATAACCTTGTGGTTGCGTTCGGGATTGCCGCATATATTGCACTCATCCCTGTCCGTAAGAGTCTGACAGGTCTTACAATATCTGATATTGTGTTTTGCATCAACAATAGCCTTTGCTAATCCGTCCGCCCTTTCTTCGGGCATATTAATGATATGGAAAGCAAGGCGTTGTGCTGTCTTAGCTCCAACGCCCGGCAATGCTGATAATTCTTCAATTAATCTGCTTAACTGGCTTCCGTAATAGTCCATTAGAATGGAAATCCTCCTCCGAGACCACCAAGTCCGCCTGTAATCTTAGACATTGACTCCTGTGAATAGTCTTCAACCTGTCTTATTGCTTCATTAGTGGCAGCCATAATTAAATCTTCTAACATTTCAATATCATCAGGATCTACAACTTCCGGCTGTAATTTAACCTTGGTTACTTCTTTCTTTCCTGATATTGTTACTTCTACGGCTCCGCCACCTGCTGCTGCCGTAAATTCTTTTTCTTCAAGTTCTTTCTGCTGTTCTTCCATCTGCTTCTGCATTCTCTGTGCCTGCTTCATCAGATTATTCATATTGCCGGGCATTGCTCCTCCCGGAAAACCTCCACGTCTTGCCATAATTAAAAAATGTCCTTTCTTTTATTCTTCTTCTACATCCATTTTAATAAATTCTTTCAAATCTGTAAATGACTGATTAAAATCCGCGCCCTCGTCAAGAAGAGTTACCTCAACGGGTACCTCTTTGCCGATTGTGTTTTCTATTTTCTGTCTGATGTAATTAAGATGCTCTTCTTTTTTCATAAATCTGTAAGTAAAGTCATCTTCGGCTACCATAGTAAGCCTGTCATCCACAGCGGTTATTCTCATCTTTTTCAGATATGCATTATATATATTATCTGCCTGACCGATTATTCCGTTCCAGTTCTTTACAACTGCCTTTATATCCTCCGGCAAAGCAGTTACGGTATGTCTCACTACCGTCTTAGGCTCCGGTTTTGCCGTGTAAGAATTATCCGTGTCAACAGGTCTTATTGCGCTCAATGCCAGCAGGTCCTCTTTTTCCCTTACGAGTTCCTCAACACGTTTCAGCCTCTCCGTAATGGATGTGATATCTGTTTCCATCTGTGGTCTGGTCATCTTAATCAATGCAACCTCCACAAGAACTCTTTTCTGTGTGGCATATCTTATGCCGGCTGACAACTCGGACAGTATTCTTATATACCGCATAGCCTGTTCTTCCGTGATGGCGTAGGCTTCTTCCTTAAGCCGTTCAAGATTCTCTTCCGACATATCAATCATATTGCCTGCATTTTCTGTAGTCTTAACCACAAGGATATTACGGACATACCATGTAAAATCAGATACAAACTGTCCTAAGTCCCTTCCCTGCAGAATAAGTTCCTCAAGCTCTGCAATCAGTTCCGGAACATTTTCATTAATTATATCCCGTAGTATCTTGGAAAATATCTCGGTATCCACTGTTCCCAGTGTCTCAAGCACATCCTCATACTTAAGTTCACCGTTCATATTCACTGCCATACACTGGTCAAGGAGACTAAGCGCATCTCTCATGGCTCCGTCTGCCAGTTTCGCAATATACCTTAATGCCTTTTCCTCTGCCAAAGCACCCTCTTTATCAACCAGTTCCCTGAGTCTCGCTTCTATGGTGTCCACTGATATTCTTTTAAAATCATATCTCTGACACCTTGACATTATGGTAACAGGTATCTTATGTGCTTCAGTTGTTGCGAGGATAAATATTACATACGAAGGCGGTTCCTCCAAAGTCTTAAGAAGTGCATTAAAGGCACCTATTGACAGCATATGAACTTCATCGATTATATAAACCTTATATCTTCCTTCTGTCGGTCTGTATGCAACCTCATCCCTTATCTGTCGTATATTATCAACACCGTTATTGCTGGCTGCATCTATTTCTATTACATTAAGTGACGAACCGTTAGCAATCGCCTTACATACGGCACATTCCCCACACGGACTTCCGTCAATAGGATGTTCGCAGTTGACTGCCTTTGCAAGTATCTTGGCAATAGTTGTCTTACCTGTTCCTCTTGTCCCGCAAAAAAGATACGCATGACCCACTCTGTCCGATTCTATCTGATTCTTAAGTGTCCTTACAATATGTTCCTGACCTTTTACATCTGAAAATGTATCCGGTCTCCATTTTCTGTATAAAGCTGTATATGACATACTTCACCATTTCCTGTCTTTACTAACTCGTTATAGTTTAACACAAAACGTGATTTATAACAAACAAAAAAACAGGCCGGAGAATGTATTTTCAGTCATCTGACTCATTACACATTCCTTCAATGTGTATTACCGAATCTCCTCCCGGGAAACTGTCATGTGCCTCAATTGTTACCACATCACCTATGTGAAATGTTCCCTCTGATTTACCTTTCAAATCCTCCACAGCCTTAACAACATCTCCACGCTGATATGTCGATGTCTCATCAAGAATAACTTTAATAGTGTATTCATTATTATTGATTTCTAATATCTTGCCAACCATAAATACAGGCCTGCAGCCATTCTTATTGTTAAAATTATTTTTTATATCTTTAATCAATATATATCCGCAAAAAGACACTAGTGCTACAATGGCACAAATTGCTATTACTTTTAAAACCTTTTTCATATACATTTCCTCCCTACTTTTGTGAAAACGCCAACTACTTCTAATTTGACTATAACAATATCTGATTATTTTTACAACAAAAATGTCGCGAGCGGTAGGTTTTTCGTAATTTTTATTGTGATTTCATAAATTGGAATAAATAAACGATTAAAAGATAATTTTTGATAAAAGAAAAACCATGCATCCTGCTTCGAGCCCGTCCATCACACGTTACCGATTCAGTTAACTCAACTCAGGCGACCTCACGTCACATAAGAGCTTCCACTTAATGCTGCTTTGTTCCCAACCTGACATGGTTCGTGGATTCCTATTGCGTAAGACCCAAGCATCAACATCACTTAAACCGGGCAGCTACAATAAACAAAAGCCCTCGGCAGAATATCACCCCTGCTATAGCGGATTTCAGGTTCAGGGAGCCGCTAATTCCCCGGCTGCATGGAATTTAAGTATATCTGTTTTGTTTAAAAAAATCAATAGTTTTCCATTTTTTTCTTTTCCCTGAGGTTTCTGAAAAAATTCTGCATCATTTCCTTACATTCATCGGCAAGAACGCCTTTGCATATATCCACCTGATGATTAAATTCTTTCATCTGTAGAACATTGATAACCGAGCCGGCACACCCTGCTTTAGAATTCATTGTTCCGATAACAACTTTCGGTATTCTCGCCTGCACAATTGCACCTGCACACATCTGGCAGGGTTCAAGCGTAACATATAAAGTACAGTCCTCAAGGCGCCAGTCTTTTATTACTTTACTGGCTCTTTTTATTGCAATAATCTCTGCATGAGCCAACGTACTCTTGTCCGTATTTCTGCGGTTATATCCTCTGGCAATTATTTTACCATCATATACAATTACACAACCGATAGGAACTTCATTAAGCTTTTCAGCTTTCTTTGCCTGTCTGATTGCCTCTTTCATAAAACCTTCGTTTTCAGTCATTTTAATTAATCTTCCTGCATTTTTTTAAATCCTACCACAGTTTTTTATTTTATGCTATACTAAGAATGATTTAACGGAGGAAATCTTATGAAATTCATATACACAACCGACAGATTATATTTACGCACGCTTGACGAAAGAAGTGCAGATAAAATACTGGAATTTTACAATGCCGGAAGGGATGTTTTTTCAAGAGTAGAGTCAGAAAAGCCATCCTCTTTTTATACGCTTTCCTATCAGGCAACCTTGGCAAGCATGGAATTTAAAGCTTTTCTTGACGGTACATATATGCGGTATTATCTTTTTGACATAACAGAACCTGACACGATTATAGGCACCGTATCTTTCAGCTATTTTATGCCCATGCCTTATTATTCCTGCATTATCGGTTATAAATTGCTGCCGGGCTGCTGCAAAAAAGGATATGCCACAGAGGCAGTATCCTTTCTTACCGGATGTCTTTTTAAGGAGCATAAAGTACACCGCATAGAAGCCTTCTGCCTCCCTGATAACACCCCCTCCATTAATTTACTGCTCCGCACAGGTTTTGAATTTGAATCCGTGGCCAAATCCGCCATCCGATTAAAAGACGGCTTTACAGACCACAGACGGTATGTGCTTATCGACTATGATTCTTAAGCTTCTAACACCTTGTACCAATAGCCGAACTGACTGAGTCTTATATCGGAGCGGGTGCTGAATTTAAAATGCATAAACCCAAACATCCCCGCCATATTTTTATCCCTTCTTGTAAAAACACCGGGAACACCGATTATGTATTCATATCCGTCAGATTTAGCCTGCTTGCCAAAAATAAGATGCCTGTACGCATAATAACCGTGATTCAGGAAGCTGTTGTTTAAAAGTCCCCAGTTCGTGTTGGCAAATCTCTTAATATCCTCCGGTTCTATTTCCACACAGTCATAAATATCCTCATCAGAAAAGAGTGACACCGCCTTTTTCTCATCATATAAGGTCTCATATCCGTTTTTCTCAGGCTTTTTATCCACAAAATCTCCGTAAAAAAGAATATTATCCCCATTTTCTACCTGTACTCTGGTGATTTGTTCATAAGTGCAGCCTGAGTTCTGTATGCTGTCGGCACGTCCCATATACCTTAGTTCACCTATGCCGCAAAGTATTTTCATTTCGCCTATCAGTATCCTTTGTCCTTCCCCCCCATAAAAAAATACACTGTGTGTCCCATCTTTTTCCCTGTTCTGATATCTGATATTAACGAGCAGACGCAACATTCCGTTTCTCACATCCCACTTTGCAAAGCCTGTGCTCTTGCCGTTTTCCTCATAATCATACAGATATGTTACTTTTTTCTGAAAATCCATAAAAATAAGCTCCCTCCTTGTACTTAAATAACCTTCCTGCTAAAAAGTATATGAAAGAATCTTTGTAAAAATACTATTTAATATTACTAAAATAATCAGATAATGCAGCAAACTCCGAAAGTGTTAATGCTTCGCCACGTATCGACGGCCCTTTATTAAGCGATTCTATCGCTGCCATAATTTCTTCTTTTGAAAAATTAATCTCCGTTGAATTATTAAGTCCGTTGGCAAGGGTCTTACGTCTCTGGTTAAAAGATGCCCTTATTAACTTAAACATTAACTTTTCATCCTTGACTTTGACAGGAGGTTCTTTGTACCTTGTAAGCCTGATAACAGCAGAACCCACATTAGGTCTTGGAATAAAACATTCAGGCGGTACATTAATTACGACCTGTGGTTTGGAATAATACTGCACAGCAAGGGAAAGTGCACCATAATCCTTTGTGCCCGGGCCTACCTGCATACGGTCCGCCACCTCTTTTTGCACCATAACGGTTATGGAATCTATAGGAACATTGCTTTCAAATAATCCCATAATAATAGGCGTGGTTATATAATACGGCAGATTTGCAACGACTTTTATGGGTTTACCGCCGTTTTTTTCTTCTGCCAGTTTTTTAATATCAACTTTGAGAATATCTTCGTTAATTATGGTTACGTTATCGTATTCTGCCAATGTTTCCTTAAGAATCGGTATAAGATTAGTATCAATCTCAACGGCTGCCACACCGCCCGCCTGTTCACATAAAAGCTGGGTCATGGTTCCGATTCCCGGTCCTATCTCAAGTACAAAATCATCTTTTGTCACACCGGCTTCACGCACTATTTTATTAACAATTCCTTCGTCAATAAGAAAATTCTGTCCGAATTTCTTCTGGAATGCAAACTCATGCTTGTTTATCACGGCAAGAGTGTTTGTTGGATTACTTAAATACATATTTTTTCCTTTATCCCAAGCCTAAGCTTTCAAATTTTTCAAGGTCAACAAGATAGTTTTCATATGTGCTGCCCTCAACATATACCTTAATCTGCTCACCGGGAGAGTATACCTGCCCCGGGTCATCATAGCAATGTCCGCTGGTAAATATTATTTCTTTTCCTGTTTCGGGATCATTATACCTGCACTTTATGACAAAAGGGCAGATTTCATTTACTGCGACAGAATAATCAACACATACATCAAATATTTCCGCATAGACGTAATGTGATTTGTCCATCTTTTTCTTTTTTATTTCTTTAATGCACACCGACAGTCCTGCAGCCGTTACCGCAATTCCCATTATATATAAAAATATCACGATAACAGGACCATATATCCGTCTTAAATTATACGGATTATCTTTATCGGCATACGCCTTCTCACTACCGCCGGGATGTGCATTTTTGTCATTTGAAGGCTTATATACAACGTGACTGTATTCTTTCCCACCGGCGGTATAATCTACATAATACAGATAGCTGTCCTCTCCTACCTGCTCCACATCGGTAATATGCACCGTGACTTTATAGCTCTCTTTTTTATGTTTTAAATCTTTTACCATAAAAAAAGTACCAAGTCCCACAAGTGTCAAACCGATTAAGGAAATCACAACTATAAGCTGTTTAATCGTCTTTTTCTCTTTCATTTAGCGTATGTACCATCAGCCAAGCCCAAGGCTCTTAAATTTTTCAAGATCAACAACATAATTTTTATATGTCTTATCCTCAAGATATACTTTAACCTGTTCGCCCGGAGAATATACTATTCCCGGGTCATCATAGCAATGCTCACTCTTAAATACAATAACTTCTCCTGTTTCAGGCTCTACATACTTGCATTTAATGACAAAAGGGCAGACCCCGTTTACTGCAGTTGAACAATCAACAACAACATCATATATTTCTGCATACACATAGTAGTTTTTCTTGATTTTCTTTGTTCTGACTTCTTTGATTCCGGAAACAACACCCACAAATAAGAATGCACCGCCCATTACATATAAAATAATTATTACTGCCGGTCCCATTCTTCGTCTGAGATTATATGGATTATCCTTATCCGCATACGCTTTTTCGGTTCCGCCTAAATGGGCATTATCACTGTTTACAGGTTTATATGCAATATGGCTGTATGTCTCTCCGTTTACGGTATAATCCACATAATACAGATAGCTGTCACTGCCTACCTGTTCTTTCTGGGTAATACGCACCTTTACTTTATAACAGTTAGCATTATTTTTTATATCTTTTACCAGAAAATATGTACCAAGCCCTATAAGTACCAGGGCCACCATCAAAAAGATTGCCATGATCTCCTTAATTATTCTTTTTTCTCTCATATCCCATACATTCTCCTACCATTTTTAAAAGTTATATCTATCACTTCATCATAATCAAGCTGCTTAATCTCTGCAATTTTCTTAACCACCTCAGGAATATATAACGAGGAATTACGTTTCCCCCTAAATGGCTCAGGTGCAAGATAAGGGCAGTCTGTCTCAAGAAGTATCCTGTCAATAGGTACATATTCTGCCACTTCACGGATTTTGGCGGCTTTTTTGAAGGTAAGCACACCTCCGATACCAATATAAAATCCCATATCCAGATATTTTTTTGCTTCTTCTTTTGAGTATGAAAAGCAATGAATAACACCGCTGTTGTCCCTGTCAGCCGATGCCTTTATTACTTCATAGGTATCAAGAGCCGCTTCTCTTGAATGAACAATAACAGGCTTTTTAAGTTCTTTTGCAAGCACTAACTGACGTTCAAAAAATTCCTTCTGCTGCTCTTTATTATCCTTATCCCAATAATAATCAAGACCAATTTCACCGATGGCAACAATTTTGCCATTGGCAGCCGCTTCTTTACGAAGCCACTCCATGTCTTCATCAGTAACCGTCCTGATTTCCTCAGGATGAATGCCTAATGCACCGTACATATAGTCCCACTTTGGAATAAGTTCAATAATTTTGTGGCAGGTATCAATAGAAGACCCCACATCCACGACATATTTTATACCATTTTCGGGCAGGGACTTTAATAGTACGTCCCTGTCCTCGTCAAATGCCTCATCCTCATAATGGGCATGGCTTTCAAATATTCCTGTCATTAACGAATCTCCGCACCGTTAGGCATATTCTTCTCAGGTGTTAATAATGATAAGTTGCCTTCCGCATCCTCTGCACAAAGAAGCATACCTTCTGAAAGTACGCCTGCGAGCTTGGCCGGTTTAAGGTTAGCAACAACCACAACCTTCTTTCCAACCATTTCTTCTGCGGAATAATGCTGCTTGATTCCCGATACAATCTGCTTAACTTCGCTGCCTATCTTTACCTGTGAGCAAAGAAGCTTCTTAGACTTAGGTACTTCTTCACATTTAAGAATTTCACCCACTCTTAACTGGACCTTCATAAAATCATCAATGGAGATTTCCGGTTTCTTTTCAACATCAATACCTGCTTCTGCCTGTGGTTCCTCGGCTACACCTGCTTGCGCACGCTGTTTAGCACGGATTTCTTCTACCTTTGGCATAATTTCATTAATGTCAAGTCTTGCAAAAAGGATTTCAGGTGCATCGGTTACTTTTGTTCCCGAAACATAATTACCAAACTTTGTAAGGTCTTCGAGTGTAAGTTCAGGTGCATTAAGCTGTTTACGAATCTTAGCTGTTGTTTCCGGCATAAATGGCTCAAGAAGTGCAGCACCGATACTTATTCCCTCAACAAGGTTATAAAGAACAGTTGATAATCTGTCCGCCTGTGTCTCATCCTTCGCAAGTGCCCAAGGCATTGTCTCATCAATGTATTTATTGCAGCGCTTAAATATATTGAAGGTCTCTGTAATCGCATCCGCAACACGGAGGTCATTCATCTTAGCGTCAACTTTTTTAACTGCTTCAAGAATTGTATTTTTAAGGTCATCATCAACTTCTGCCGTTACACCTTTGTCGGTAACTACTCCGCCAAAATATTTATTACTCATTGAAATTGTTCTGTTTACAAGGTTTCCAAGAGTATTGGCAAGTTCTGAATTAAGTCTTTCCACAACCAGTTCCCATGTGATGACACCATCATTTTCAAAAGGCATTTCGTGAAGTACAAAATATCTTACGGCATCCACGCCAAACATATCCGCCATATCATCGGCATAAATTACATTTCCTTTGGATTTGCTCATCTTATCGCCACCCTGTAATAACCAAGGGTGTCCGAAAACCTGTTTTGGAAGCGGTAAGTCAAGTGCCATAAGGAAAATAGGCCAGTAAATTGTATGGAAACGGATAATATCTTTTCCGATAAGATGAAGATCCGCAGGCCAGTATTTTTTGAACAATTCATCATTATTACCGTCACAGTCGTATCCAAGTCCCGTGATATAGTTGGTAAGTGCGTCAAGCCATACATACACAACGTGTCTGTCATCAAAATCCACAGGTATTCCCCATTTAAAAGATGTTCTTGATACACAAAGGTCCTGAAGTCCCGGTAAAAGGAAGTTATTCATCATTTCATTCTTACGGGAAACAGGCTGTATGAATTCAGGATGTTCGTTAATATAATCAATAAGTCTGTCCGCATATTTACTCATCTTAAAGAAGTAAGCCTCTTCCTTTGCAGGCTTAACTTCTCTTCCGCAGTCAGGGCATTTTCCGTCTACAAGCTGTGACTCCGTCCAGAAGGATTCGCAAGGAGTACAATACATGCCTTCGTAATGTCCCTTGTAAATATCCCCTTTATTATATAATTTCTTAAAGATTTTCTGAACCTGTTTCTCATGGTATTCATCGGTGGTTCTGATAAATTTGTCATAAGAGGTGTTCATCAAATCCCATATTCTCTTAATTTCACCGGCAACGTTATCTACAAACTGTTTTGGTGTAACACCTGCCTCTGCCGCCTTTAATTCAATTTTCTGTCCATGTTCATCCGTACCGGTCTGGAAACGGACATCATATCCCTGCATTCTCTTATATCTTGCAATACTGTCTGCAAGAACTATTTCATAGGTATTACCGATATGTGGCTTACCTGATGTATACGCAATCGCTGTAGTAATATAGTAAGGTTTTTTCTCCATTTTACTAAATCCTCCTAAAAATCTTCTGTCCTAACTTCTAACGCTACCATAAATAGGCTCTAAAATCAATATTTAATCCCTTTTTAGTTGTCTTCCCACATTGGGTCTGATGAAAGTCTCGTCTGCATATTTCCACAATTCTTCCGAACCCAGATGTGTTTTCTCATTACGTCCGTATACCTGTGAAGCATGAACACCATGTTCTTCCCACGATCTGCCCTCTGACGCATTATTAAGCATTAAAGGCTGAATCTTGTCCATTGTGTTGGCAAATCTGGCTTCCGGCGTAATATTTTCCTCGAATTCATCCCACAATGCCCTGAATTCCTCTGCCTGGTCTTTTGGCAGAATATTAAAAAGTCTGTCCGCAGCCGCAAGTTCACGCCCGCGTTTGCTTTCATTGCCCTTTGAATCATAGGCATAGGTATCGCCTGCGTATATTTCTATTAAATCGTGAATAAGAACTATTTTCATTGTCTTCAACACGTCTATATCTTCATTGGCATATTCCGACAGCACCATTACAAACAATGCCATGTGCCATGCGTGCTCCGCATCATTTTCTTTTCTCATGCCGTCTGCAAGATAAGTCTGTCTGAAAATATTCTTTTCCTTATCTATCTCTTTAAGAAATTCAAACTGTTTTTCTATTCTTTCAGGAAACATATCTACTCTCTTTCATTGATGTATTTTTCTACTATATAACGTGGTCTTTTCTTGGTCTCAAGATATATTTTGCCAATATATGAACCTACAATGCCAAGTCCCAGAAGCACCATTCCGCCGATTGCCCACACCGAAATAAGTATGGAAGTCCATCCGGCAACAACTCTGCCGGTAAAATAACTTACGAATGCGTAAATCATCATAGCAATGCTCACAAGAAAAACAAATATACCCATTCCCGTTACAAATTTCATGGGTTTAATGCTTAGTGAGGTTATCCCCTCAATGGCAAAACTCATCATTTTCCTGAGCGGATATTTGCTTTTTCCAGCAAGTCTTTCTTTTCTCTCATATTCAACAATCGTCGATGGATATCCGATTAATGGTACTATTCCTCTTAAGAAAAGATTGACCTCTTCAAACTGTGCCAGTCCCTCAAGGGCTCTCCTGCTCATAAGCCTGAAATCAGCATGATTGTATATCAGGTCACCGCCTAATTTGCTGGTTAATTTATAAAACATCTGCGCCGTATGTCTTTTGAAAAAAGAATCTTTTTTTCTGTCATTTCTCACACCATATACGACATCATAACCCTCGTTATTTTTCCGGAGCATTTCCTCAAAAACATTTATATCGTCCTGTAAATCCGCATCAAGGGATATAACTATATCCGCGTCATCCTTAACAGTCATAAGTCCGGCTAAAAGTGCATTCTGGTGTCCCCTGTTTCTCGTAAGGTTAATTCCGCCAAACAAGGTATCTTTATTGTGTAAATCTTCAATTATTTTCCATGTCAGATCCATTGAACCGTCATTAACAAAAATTATCCTGCTTTTTACGTCAATAAGCCCTTCTGCCATAAGTTCTTTCATTTTTTTATCAAGTTTGCCCGCCGTGTCAGCTAAGACTTCTTCTTCATTGTAACATGGTATTACAAGGTAAAGTATTTTCGCCATATATATCATCCTTCCGGAAATATCCGTATCATATTTAGAGATTATCACATTGTGTTATCATTTGCAATTACGCTGTTACCTATGATAATATGTACTTTGGTGAGGGTTCGATATCGGAGGTAACATTAATGAAATCAAAACAATATGTTTATGTTATTACAATAATTTTTATATTATCACTTATTCCCCTTTATATCATAGGTAAATATAACCATCCGAGTGTGGATGACTATTATTACGGCGTGGAAACTGCCAGAGTTTACCGTGATACAGGTTCTGTTTCCCAGGTTATATCTACATCTTTTGACGAAATGAAAAATACCTACAATGACTGGCAGGGCAATTTTGCCGCTATTTTCCTTATGCGCCTGCAGCCTGCCGTATTCGGTGAATCAGCCTATGTATTATCATCTGTTATACTTATAAGCGCATTTGTTGCCGCCATGCTTGCATTTATATATAATTTTTTAAGAAAATGGTTTGATGCCGGCAGACAGGCTTCCATAATCACGGCTCTTGCCGTTACTTTCTGTGCAATGCAGTTTACCATTATGCCTTCGGATTCTTTCTATTGGTATAACGGTTCTGTTTATTATACATTTTTCTTTTCATTGGCTTTATTTTTACTGACGCTCGTAACGGTTATGATTAAAAGCAAAGCTATGCCTGCCAGAATTATTGCGGGTATTTTTGCAGTTCCTTTAGCCTTCATAATCGGTGGTGGTAACTACGCAACATCCCTTGTTACGGTTCTTATATTAATAACCCTTGTCATACTTATGATTGTTAAGAAAAATAAAAGTGTCATCCCTCTTGTACTGATTACATGTTCAATAGGAGTGTCTTTTGCCCTTAGTATCCTTGCCCCGGGTAATGCAATCCGTCAGGAGGCTGTGGGTGGCAGTCATGGCGTAATTAAGTCCATTATCTGTTCTTTCGCTTACGGTGGATACAGTATTGCAAGCTCGACTTTGGCACCTGTGATTATACTTTTTATAATGTTAATACCTTTGCTTTACAGAATCGCCAAAAGAAGTTCCCTTTCTTTTAAACATCCCGTACTTGTGCTTTTGTTTACATTCTGTCTTTTCTGTTCACAGGGCACTCCTGTATTCTATGCACAGGGATTAAGGATGCCTTACAGAATGATGAACATTATTAATTTCAGCTATTATATCTTTATGATTTTCAATCTGGTATACATGCTTGGATATATAGGTAAAAAATACGGGGATTCCCTGGTTCTTTGCAAATTTGCGAGATTTTTTGAGATGAAGCACGAACGTTTTGTATTTATTATGTCCTGCACTATTATTTTTGCAATTTCCTGCGTAGGCCTTTGCAAAGTGTCGGAGGGAGAAAACGGCGGTGCCGATTTTTCCAATATGCCACTTTCCGTAAGTGCCACATATTCCCTTATTAATGGGGATGCAAAACAGTATGATAAAGAATGCCGGGAGCGTGCGGAGTACCTTTCTGACACCGAAGAAAAAGGAGTAACCTTAGCTCCGCTTTCAGTTACTCCTGCACCTATTTTCCATACGGATATTACAGCAGACCCTCTTCACTGGAAAAATGCACATCTGGCACTTTTCTATGGTAAGGACTGGGTAAAACTCAGTAATAAATAGGACTATTCCTTTACAAGAAATCTGTCCCATTCCTCGACATCACCGCTGCCGCTCACTGTTATTTCGTAACATCTGTCGTTGGCATCTATGGAGAATACATAAGTGTTCTCCTTTTTTTTGATGGAATATATTGTTCCATAAGGGAATGTCTTAAACATGGCCGCATATTCGTCTTTTGCAAGAATTCTGTCATCTACGGATTCCTGAAGAACATTATCAGCATTGTAACGTTTATAGCCTTCCTCTATAAATTCCTGTATTCCGGGATTGGATACGGATAAAAGAAATCCGTTGGCTCTCATTACCCTGATATCCCTGTTGCATGAACATTCGGGCAGAATCGTTACATTATCAAGCCACAAATGAAAAGTACCGTTCATTGTCTCAACTTCCGATATTACACTTTCCGAAAAATCGAAATTATTAAGTTCGTCGATTGTCTTGTAGTTCATTACTTGTTCTCCATTTTTTCAAATAATTTAACAACCTTGCTTGTGCCAAGTCTTGACGCTCCAAGCTTAAGGAAAAGGTCTGCATCGTCAAGGGTGGAAATTCCGCCTGCCGCTTTAACCTCCACGCCTCGTCCTACGTTGGCTTTAAGAAGTGCCACATCCGAAGGCGTTGCGCCCCCTGCCTGGAATCCCGTTGAAGTCTTAATGAACTTTGCACCTGCCTCGGTAACTATTTTACAAAGTGTAATCTTTTCCGCGTCATCTAAAAGACATGTTTCTATAATTACCTTCAAAACTCTTCCGTGACATGCTTCTTTCACAGCCTTAATTTCATTCAATACATCATAATACTTACCGTCTTTTACCCAGCCGAGATTGATTACCATATCTATTTCTGAAGCTCCGTCAAGTACTGCCTGTTCTGTCTCATATACCTTGACTTTGGTTGTATTGTAGCCGTTAGGAAATCCTATAACCGTACATACTGCCATGGAAGAACCTTTGCCTTTAAGGTAAGCCGAGGCTTTTTTTACATAAGACGGAGGTATACACACGGACGCACATCCGTACTTAACCGCCTCATCGCATAATGTCTCGATTTCAGACTCCTCAGCTGTTACGGCAAGCAGTGTATGGTCGCACCTCGCCAATAATTCTTTAATATCCATTTTATTTTTCTCCTATGTATCTTTATAATCCGGCAGACTGCTTAAGCCTGTCCATTGCATTTTTAATTTCTCCAGTTTCCGTAATTGTCATTTTCTCAGGCTTGGCTTTTCTGATAAGACGACCAAGATTATATATATCCTGATTAATCTGATTCTTTCTTATTTTATCAATTGTCTTTTTCTCAGTCTTTAACTTAGCCTGTGCATCATTAATAAGCTGTTTTGACTCATTAATGGCTTCAAAAGCATCCATTCTCGTACTGTCGGCTTCCGCATATTCCGCAGCGTCCCGCATGGCACGTTCAATTTCAGTTTCCGAAAGATTAGAGCCTGCGGTAATCGTAATGCTCTGTTCCCGTCCCGTATCAAGGTCCTTAGCTGATACATGCACAATACCGTTTGCATCAATATCGAAAGTTACCTCTATCTGCGGAACACCGGCCGGTGCTCTTCTTATTCCGTTAAGACGGAAGGTTCCAAGAAGCTTGTTATCCCTCGCAAACTGTCGTTCGCCCTGTAAAACCTTGATTTCAACATTGGTCTGTCCGCTCATTGCAGTAGAAAATACCTGGCTTTTTCTGCATGGAATTGTAGAGTTTTTCTCTATAAGGTGTGTGGCAATTCCTCCCACTGTCTCTATTGAGAGCGTAAGAGGAGTTACGTCAAGCAAAAGAAGTTCGGACGCATTACCTGAATCTCCCGCAAGCTTGCCACCCTGTATTGATGCTCCGAGTGCAACACACTCGTCAGGATTCATATTTTTGCTTGGCTCAAGTCCCGTAAGCTGTCTTACTTTATCCTGAACCGCAGGTATTCTTGTAGAACCGCCTACAAGAAGTACCTTATTAAGTTCGCCCTTTGTAATTCCTGCATCGTTAAGTGCCGTAATTACAGGGCCTGTTGTTCTCTCCACAAGGTCCGATGTCAGCTCGTTAAATTTTGCCCTCGTAATATTCATATCAAGATGAACGGGACCCGCTTTGGTGGTTGTAATAAAAGGCAGGTTAATATTAACTGTCTGTGCCGATGAAAGCTCTTTCTTGGCTTTCTCGGCTTCTTCAGTTATTCTCTGAAGTGCGACTTTATCTTTACCAAGGTCTATTCCTTCTGTTCTCTTAAACTCCGAAACAATATAGTCCGAAAGACGTTTATCAAAATCATCACCGCCGAGATGGTTATCTCCTGAGGTTGCAAGCACCTCAATAACCTTATCCCCGATTTCAATTACTGAAACATCGAAAGTACCGCCGCCAAGGTCATATACAAGTATCTTCTGCGCTTCGCCGTTATCAAGACCGTACGCAAGAGCTGCTGCCGTAGGCTCATTAATAATTCGTTCCACTTTAAGTCCTGCTATTCTTCCTGCATCCTTGGTCGCCTGACGTTGTGCATCGCTGAAATATGCCGGTACGGTAATTACCGCTTCCGTTACACGCTGTCCCAGATAATCCTCGGCATCCTTTTTTAATTTCATAAGGATAAAAGCCGATATCTCCTGAGGCGAATAATTCTTTTTGTCAATCTTAACTTTATAGCCGGAGCCCATCTCTCTCTTAATGGAAGAAACAGTTCTTTCAGGATTTGTGACCGCCTGACGTTTCGCAGGTTCTCCCACCAGTCTCTCTCCTTTTTTGGTAAAAGCAACCACGCTTGGTGTTGTCCTTGTTCCCTCGGAATTAACGATAACCGTAGGCTGTCCGCCCTCCATTACCGCAACACAACTGTTAGTAGTTCCTAAATCAATTCCAATAATCTTGCCCATAACAATAAATCTCCAATTCTTTTATTCTGCTTCAATCAGATATACACCTGATTTATGAATGTGTTATGTATTAATTATTTTATTTTGGTAAAAAAGATTAATTTTTTATAAATTAAATATAGCATATCCATTTTACATTCTTTATAATAAAAACACAATGTTAATATATTCTTCTTGACTTTAAAGCGTTAAAGTGTTAAGTTATATTTACTGAAAATAAAAGAGATGAGGATTTTAACAATGTCAATGAATTATTTTAAAAAGCTCCCGGAACCTGAAGTTCTTAAGGAAGAATTTCCTATGACTCCGGAGCTTACAGCAATTAAATCAGAAAGAGACCGTGAAATCCGTAAGGTTTTTACAGGTGAAAGTGATAAATTTCTTGTAATTATAGGTCCATGTTCCGCTGACCGTGAAGATGCCGTTCTTGAATATGTTGAGCGTCTCGCAAAGGTCAATGAAAAGACTAAGGACAAGCTGATTATTATTCCCCGTGTATACACTAACAAACCAAGAACCACAGGTGAAGGTTATAAGGGTATGCTTCATCAGCCTGACCCTAACAAAGAGTCTGACCTTTATGCAGGAATTGCTTCCATCCGGAAACTTCATATAGATGTTATCAAAGAAAGCGGTCTTACATCAGCAGATGAGATGCTCTATCCTGAGAACAGGAGCTACCTTGATGATGTTTTATCGTATGAAGCAATCGGCGCCCGTTCCGTTGAAAACCAGCAGCACCGTCTTACCGCCAGCGGTATGGATATCCCTGTGGGAATGAAGAATCCTACAAGCGGGGATTTTGGTGTTATGATTAATTCAGTAATTGCTGCACAAAGTTCCCACGAATTTATTTACAGAGGATACAGTGTAAGTACATCAGGCAATGACCTTGCACATGTTATACTTCGTGGCGGTGTCAACAAGTATGGAATATGTATTCCTAATTACCACTATGAAGACCTTGAAAGGCTTCATGAGATATACGATTCCAAAGACCTTAAGAATCCTGCTGCAATAATCGATGCTAACCATTCTAACTCTAATAAGCAGTTTAAACAGCAGATTCGTATAACAAGCGAAGTTCTTCACAGCAGAAGATATAATCCTGAATTCAGAAAATTAGTAAAAGGTGTAATGATTGAAAGCTACCTTGAAGAAGGTAATCAGAAAATCTGCAAGGATATGATTTATGGTAAATCGATTACGGATCCATGCCTCGGATGGGATGACACCGAAAACCTTATTTACAAAATAGCTGATGAATGTTAAGAGGTCATTTTATGAAAGATAAGAAAACCGTACTTTTAGGAATAACCGGAGGAATTGCTGCATACAAGATGGCTGATGTAGCAAGTACCCTTGTGAAATCAGGCTGCAATGTCCGTGTGATAATGACTGAAAATGCCACAAAATTCATAAGTCCTATGGTATTCGAGACGCTTACTTCAAGCAAATGCCTTGTGGATACTTTTGACCGTGATTTTGAATTTGACGTAAAGCACATTTCACTTGCAAAAGAAGCCGATGTGGTTTTAATTGCTCCCGCTACTGCCAATGTAATCGGAAAAATGGCTAACGGAATCGCAGACGATATGCTTACCACAACTGTTCTTGCCTGCAAATGCACAAAAATAGTTGCTCCTGCAATGAACACCAATATGTACGAAAACCCTGTTGTAAGGGACAACATCGCCAAACTCATGATGTATGGTTTTGAAATTATTCCTGCCGCAAGCGGTCACCTTGCCTGCGGGGACAGCGGTAAAGGCAAGCTTCCGGATAAAAATACACTTATTGAATATATTTTAAGGGCTCTTAATGGCAAAAAAGACCTTATAGGAAAACGCATTCTTATTACGGCAGGTCCTACGAGGGAAGCCCTTGACCCGGTAAGGTATATTACCAATCACTCCAGCGGTAAAATGGGTTATGCACTTGCAAGAGCCGCCGCATTCCGTGGAGCTGATGTAACACTGATATCAGGTCCTGTTTCCCTTCCAAAGCCACTATTTACCAAAGTAATTGATGTTATCTCTGCCGAAGATATGTTTAATGCAGTAAAAGATAATTACGAAAACCAGAACATAATAATCAAAGCTGCGGCTGTTGCCGACTACACTCCCGTATCGGTTGCAGACAACAAAATCAAAAAATCAGACAGCGATATGTCCATTCCATTAAAGCGTACTACTGATATACTGAAATTTCTCGGTGAGAACAAGAAACCGGGACAGTTTATATGCGGTTTTTCCATGGAAACAGAAAATATGCTTGATAATTCAAGGAAAAAACTTGAAAAGAAAAACGCGGATATGATTGTTGCCAACAGTCTTGTTACAGGCGGTGCCGGATTCGGTACAGACACCAATATAGTAACCTTGATTACCAAAGATAATATTAAAGAATACGATATAATGTCAAAAGAAAAAGTGGCCGACACTATTCTGGACGCGATTATAAACGGATTTTAAATGATTTTTACAATATTTTTATTATAAAGTTTCAATTTGTTCATAATTAAGACATTTTTTATCCACAAACAAAAAATATACTATAGGTGATGAAATAATTTTTTTGTTTTTCATACTCCTCTTTCTTTTTATATAAAGGCAGCTCTGGCTGCCTTATATTTTGCCTAAATGTATTGACAATTTTTTTTCAATAAATTAAAATAAGAATTCAGCAGGCCTTGCCTGTTTTTTTTATTTGCGAAAGAAAGCAACGGAGAAATATACAAAGGAGAATTCTCAGATGGATTTATTCACACTTATCCTACTGGCAATAGGTCTTTCCATGGATGCTTTCGCAGTATCTATATGCAAAGGTCTCGCAATTAAGAAAATCACATTCCGCCATATGCTTATTGTTGGTGCGTGGTTTGGCTGTTTTCAGGCAATAATGCCTATGATAGGATATTTTCTTGGCATACAGTTTGCAAAATTTGTTAACGCATTTGCCCCATGGATTGCATTTATTCTTTTGTTACTGATAGGAATTAATATGATTCGTGAATCATTTTCAAAAGAAGGAAAAGAAGCCGAAGAGTCTGATGCCATCGGCTTTAAGACAATGTTATTAATGGCTATAGCAACAAGCATAGATGCACTGGCTATCGGAATCACATTTGCCTGTATCCCTGTTAATATAATTCAGGCCACAGCATTGCTTAATACAGTTCTCGCTGTTATTATTATAGGAATAACAACATTTATAATTTCCATTGCAGGTGTTAAAATCGGTAATATATTTGGAAATATCTACAAAAACAAATCTGAATTTATCGGTGGGATTATTCTTATTTTATTAGGTATCAAAATAATTGTTGAACAATATTTTTTCTAATTTACGGAGGTTTTAAAAATGCCATTACCAGTCAATATTTTATTATTAGTTGTCGGTTTTGTACTTCTTATGAAAGGTGCGGATGTATTTGTTGATGGTTCTTCAAGTCTCGCAGGCAAGCTTGGCATTCCACAGATTGTAATCGGTCTTACAATTGTTGCTTTCGGAACAAGTGCTCCCGAAGCTGCCATAAGTATCACTGCAGGAATCAAGGGAAGTGCCGAACTTGCGGTAAGCAACGTAGTCGGAAGCAACATCCTTAATGTTCTCCTTATCCTTGGCATCGCTTCAGTTATCACACCGCTGGCAGTTAAAAAGAATACTCTTTTTATAGAAATTCCTTTTGTTGCCGTAATCACCATTGTACTCCTTGTACTCGGCATGAATGGTTATTCCCTTTCAAGATTTGATGGAATAATTCTGACGATATTATTTTTAATATTTATGGGATATCTTGTATATATCTCTCTTAAGAAAAAGGATGAAGAAGAGGAAGAAGTCAAGAAATTACCTACATGGCTTATGATTCTTTATATAATTCTCGGTGGTGCCGCAATTGTAGGCGGAAGCCAGCTTACAGTTAATTCTGCTACCGCCATTGCAAAATATTTTGGCATGTCCGACCGTTTAATAGGTCTTACCATTGTTGCTTTGGGAACTTCACTTCCGGAACTTATCACATCCGTTACGGCAGCCTGCAAACACAATGCGGACATTGCAATAGGTAATATCGTAGGAAGCAATATTTTTAATATACTGTTTGTTCTTGGAATTACGGCGCTCTTAACACCTGTTCAGTATTCAAAAGATTTTATCGTAGACAACATAATGGCAGTAATCTGTATGGTGATGCTCTTCTTATGCGTAATCTTGACAAAAGACAAGAAACTAAACCGTGCAGGCGGTATCCTCATGTTACTTTCTTATGCCGCATATTTTGTATGTTTTATCGTATTACAGATAAAGCTGGTATAATAATGACATAAATTAAAAGGTTTAGAAAACATATCCAACACGTTTTCTAAACCTTTTTTCTTCCTTTTATCATAAATATCTTAGCCACAATGTAATATCCTCCGGCTCTTACCGCATTGGCAATTACATATCCGACAGTCGCACCATATATTCCCTTCCATGATGCAAGCGGCGTAACAATAACCGCAGCAACAACCGCTGTAACAACATTAATAACAATGCTGATATTCTGTTTTCTGTATATAATTATTACATTTTCGTACAAAGTATACACGGCAACCAGTCCGCCCGATAACATAAGTAAAAGATTAGTCCATTCATAACCATACAGGTCGATTCCGTATATAGCGGTAAGAACGGGTCCTCCAAGAAAAAACATTCCCGCCATTGACAATACCGTAAGTCCCGTAATCACGCCAAGCTGCTTGTTAATTGTTTTCTTAAAGCTTCCGTAATCTCCGTCATTGTGATATACCGCCATCTTTGTAAGCCACATTCTCATTGTAAATCCGGCAAATAAATCTACCACAAATACGGGCATAAACAATGCATTAAACTCTGCAAGAATTGAAGTATCATTTCCTGAAATACGGGTAAGTGCATACTTAGGCGCATTATGAATATATATAAATAAAAAAGAGCTTACAAACAACGCCGTACAGGCAAAAAACAGTTCTTTTGTCACTTTCCATCTGAAATTCCATTTTATTGTTGCAAATTTCCCGGCAATCGGAAAATCGATTACAAATATAAGTACAAATGATACAACTGCAAGCACAACAGAGGACAAAACAACATCTTTTGTTATAATTAACATTCCGCCGTAGCATATTATCATAATAAGGTCTTTTGTAAACTGACTTCTTCCGCTTATATCAAATCTGAACCTCTGTTGATAAAGTCCTTCAAACAGGTCAGACATACATTCGGCCATCTTATATACCGTAAGACTTATGATCACTACCGCTTCATCGCCTCTGTATCCGCCAAAAATAACCCAGCCTATGGTAATAAGCATTGCCGCGGCACAGGTACATATTCTGAACGTATAATACTGGTCAAATGTATATTTTTCATTAATATCAGACACCTGATAATTTCTTACTGAATACTTACCCACCGTAAGCATCTGGTTGGCTATCATTATTCCCAGTGAATATAATCCAGCCGCTGATTTTCCCATAATATTGGTTAAAATAATAAGGAATATCAGCGACTGTAATGAGTATACTATTCCGGATAAAGCTGTCCACACAAATGTATTCTTTGCCTGATTAATATCTTTTCCTATAAATAGTCTTGTAAGCATATAATTATTCAGCTTTTGCTGCCTTTTCAGCAAGATAGTTATTGATAAATACTGTCAACGCATCTGCATCGATACCATGTACCATACATGCTTCCTCAAGAGATTCTCCCTGTGCCGATGGGCATCCCACGCAGTGCATTCCGGCGTCAAGAAGGATTGGTATTATATCAGTATCAATCTGGATGATATCATGAATAATCATATCTTTATTAATCTGTGCCATGTTATTTCTCCTTTACATTCTATATTTATAATATATTATTACCATTTAGATAACAAATATCATTATATACTAACATAAAAAAAGTGGCAACACCCATTGTAAAGCGTTACCTGTATATTTTTTCAAATTTTTTGAAATAAATGTTTCTTGATATTTTTATATTGACGTATTATAATGACACTGTAATATACATAGGAGGTAACTATTATGGCATACGTTATTTCAGATTCTTGTGTAAGTTGTGGTTCATGTGCCGGAGGATGTCCAGCAGGAGCTATCTCTCTTGGTGATTCACATTATGAAATAGATGCAGATACATGTCTCTCATGCGGAGCTTGCGAATCTGCTTGTCCTGTAGGCGCTATTTCAGCTAACTAATAAGAATAATGCGTAATGGCTCGTGCAATGCACGAGCCATTATTATTTTATCATTCAATAGTGTTCTCCGAATACATCTGTTATATCAAATCTGAAAAGATACTCTCCGTCAGTTATCTTTGTATATGTATGCCAACAGTTGCAGCATAGAAGCATTTTACTCCATTTGGCATATCTGTCTTCTGAATTCAAGGTCGGAGTCACATACATACATAAGTACAGTCCAGCTGGCTCTATTTCCAGTATTTCCGGTTCTTTTGCAGGATTATCTGTTGTGCCATCTTCTGCGATATAAACATTCGGGCGTTCTGCCTTTTTGTATGCTTTTTTCATAGAACAACCGCACAATACCAGCACCATTGCCAGAACTGCAAATAATATTCTTTTTTTCATATATCTCCTCTTTCAATATCCTTTTGTGAAACTCTACCCAAACAGCGGAAATCGGCAAAATAGGTAGAGATTCCCGGGTCTGTTTGTTGGGAATATCTACCCAGACAGCGCAGATTGGCAAAATAGGTAGGAGATTCCTGGGCCAGCTTATTGGAATTCTCTACCCAACTATATTACTTTCGTTTCATTCTCTAATCTCACTCAATGCAATTTGCCTCTATACTTTCTTGATTGGATGTCTAATTACAGTTTTCCATTTTTCAGGAGCAACCTTTCTTGCATTGGACATATAAATCTCATGGTGTAAACGCTGTTCATTTATATTATTCTCATAGCCCTGCTTCTTCAAATAATCCTCCAGCAAAGCTACTGTTGCAGGTTCCGAATCAAATGAACCTTGATGCATAATCTGAACGCAAAGCCCCTCATCAATCGTTAAAAACTCTGCCGGTGAACAATCTATTTTTTCTTCTTGGTTGCTGTTTGTACCGCCCATGCAAAATCTTTTTCGGTTATAAAATCAGGCAAACGAATAACAGAAATCCAATTAAATGTATCTTTGTTGCTACAATCAATTCCTTTGACATTTTCTCGCCTGTCGATTCGGTCAGTTCGCATCTCAGCATACACAGAATGCTGCTCACCCTGCCACCAGAATCCTTCCAGCGGCGGTACTACATATTCAAAAAATCCTTCAATTTTATAATCTGTCTTATAACTCATTTTTAATGTATAAGCAACTGCATATAAAATAAAATATAATTACTTGAACTAATTTAGCTCAAAAACTATTTTTTCAAATACCATCTTGCTGCATGTCTGGTTTCTTCAGTAGCAGCAATTTTTTCTCTTTTCATAGCTTGAATAATATAATGCACTTTCTATCCGTTAATCTCCCAGTGTCCACTGTAACCACTTCCGACATATGATACATTAGACATTTTTTTGATTTTTCGTTTTACTGTTGCAATTCCAATTTTCAATTCCTTTGCCATATCTGCCGTTGATACTTGCGGATTATCCTTTATCATTTTGATGATTTTTTCTTCAGTATCATCTTGGGTATCACCTTGAGTATCATCTTGGGTATCACCATGAATTTTCTCTTCGTTTGCATGTATTGCATAATTAGAACCATAATTCAAATTATACAAAGTCAATGTAAAATCATCATTATCTGCATCAAAGACTGGCATCTTAGACTCATCAAATTCAACTTGTCCCTTGTAGTCTGCCAATATCTTCTTAAATCCACTACCTCTACGCTCCATGTATTTCAAGCGGCTGAATATATCAGCTAATATCGGATTTCTTCTCTTTGACGGGATTTTTAACAAATCCTTTCCTTCTAAAGATATCCCACTTACCATTCCGCCAGGTGAATATATTTCAATTCTGTCATCAAACATATCTATATGAACTTCACTACCTATCTCCATATAGTTTCTATGAATCAATGCATTTACTACACCTTCAAGCACTGCTCTATCCGGATAATCAGGCATTTCAATTCTTCCGTCACCAACCTTACGCCATGCTTTCTTAGAATTATTTCTCACAAAATCAGTTCCCGCCTGCAACAATGTGACAAGACTGCCAGTATATTCCTTATCATCAAGTGCATCTACTATACCAGATGCCTTCGTAAGTCCATTCCACCTAGTGCAAAACAATCTGGAATGACGCACAGGTGATTCATCTGCCAGAAGTGCTCCGGCATTCGTCAGATTACCTTTTTCATCAATCAATCCAAATGATTCATAATCTGTATCTTCAAATGTATTTCCTGTTCTCTGCTTATACACTGATTTTAATTTTGTAAAAGACATGTTATCGAAATCATATCTTGATTTCAAGCTGTCATAACTTTCGCCACTACCACGAAGTACCAATTCTCTTAGCTGTGAGGGAGTTGCCGGAACGCTTTCATTTCCTATACGCATAAATGCAATGAGTTGTCCATCACCTTCATAATAGTATGGTGTCTGCTGCCCTTTCATAACTTCCACAATAACAAAAATTTTTTCGCCATCTTTTTCAAAATACAACTTAAACTCCGGTATTGGATTCAAATGTGTTTTTATTGCTTCGCTAATTTTCTCTGCATCACCTTCAGCATCTGCAAGCCCCACCAGCTCATTATCATTCGACACGCCAAATATCAACTTGCCACCAAAACAATTAGCAAATGCACTGATACTCTTGCACCAGCTTTTAGGTTTCTTTTCTTCAAGTGCAAGTTTTTTATCGTAATCTGTGGCTTCACCGATTAGTTGCTTTATGTCCATAAATATCACTTCCTTTCCGCCTTGGACTAATCTTAGACTATCTTGAGCTAAAATAAGATATTAATGGGATAAAAACCGTTGTATTGCAATAGTATCTTAGACTAAAAATCTTATTTGTTATGAAATACAGCAATCCTACAGCTAACACATCTACCCAGTTCATAATCTTCTCTAAGTCTCCATCATTAATAATCTTTGTTTATAAACAGCTTTGCTATTTCATCATCTGTTCCATCCTTACCATTCTGTATTTTTAATAATAATTCACCTATCATTTTACGAAGTTGTTTTATATTCGTAGCCAGACTTCCGTCCATTTTAGATCCACCATTTTCATATACTCTGCCAGCCTCAAGCTGATTTAATTTATTACTGATTTCATTTAGTTCATAACCATATTTTTCTTTAATATCATATTCCAATCTATTACTCATCTGCGAAATCGCTCCTCCATGTTCTAATTTATTTACTCCTTTAACTTACTGTCAATCTTATACCAGTGTTTTTTCACTTGATTCCTAATATTGCTAACAAGCAGTTTACTCTGACTAAATATTTCATCTGCCTTATAAGCATATGTAAGAAAATTCCCATGGTCTTCAGAATACTTGCTTGCACCTAAATGTGTATATGAATGATAAATTGCTTTCTTTCCTGCATTAAAAGACTTTTCATCAGTATTCTCTTTTACTTTTTTTATTTTTCTATATGCTCTACAATAAAACTTAAACAAACTCTTATCTCTTATCCGAACAGTTTTTCCATCAAATGTAAAGCCAAGATAATTAATAAGATTACTTTTCCCCTTTATCTTTTCTATAATTCCATTATCGTAGAAAAAATGTTCAGTTTTATCCTCGTTTAATTCTAAATTAGGAATGCCATCTCTGGTACTGTAAATAAATTTAGCAATCTCCTCATTTTTTCCTTTTACATCTTCTTGTGTCATAGGAAGAACAATTATAATATCATCACAATATCTTCTATACATCCCTTTCTGTGAAGTGATAAAGTCATTTATTTTTTTATCAAAATCTATCATATAAACATTAGCATATACAGCACTTATAGATGAACCTTGTGGAATCTGATAATCTTTAAGGTTCTTGCGAAGATAATTTTTCTTAAACTCATGAAATTCATCTGTTCCAAAATACTTATCCATACCTCGCATATCTCTTCTCAACAGACCCTTCTCAGACTCTATATCATCAGCTTCAATATATGTAAACTTCGTAATATTTTTGTAAATAGCATAATCAGCAGCATCTAATGACTCCTCGTTGATTACACATTTTATTTTTTCTTTTAAATATTTATGGTCAAGGTTATCAAAAAATTGGCTGAAGTCACCCACAAAAATGTAAGCCGATTCACATTTTACAATATATTCAAATACTTCTTTTGCAAAATCAATATTACATTTTCCTGGTGTACAATTTCTATAAGCTGTTGAAACACGGCTTATCCCATTTGATTTCATATACTCATTGTATCTGTTATTAAGACGGTTTCCATAATACTCATATATAAATCTGTCAATATGTGCAGCATAATATATGTCTCTTTCCTTTGGCTTAATATCTTTTTTTCCATTTTCAATAAAAGTGTATTTACTGCAATCCATTTTAAAATGAATAAATGGATAAAAGCCATGTCTACTGACCCAATTAATATTCTGGACTCTTTGCTGATAGTCCTTATGATGTTTCTTCACATCTAAGTGCGTATAATATTTATCTTTATATATCTTTCTACTCATTTTTCTCCTAAAAGCTTACTGAGTAACGACCGGTAGATATCTAATATCAGTAAGCATTAAAATCAATTGGACCTTGTTTTCACAAGGAACTCTACCATCCTCTACATACGATGTATTGTATAATAATATTAACAGCTACTATAATTCACTGGTAATAGGAGGTCATACAATGGACAATATAATTCTTAATATTATCAACTGTATACTATTAATTCTGGTCAAGAACGTTCTTGACATAGAATACATAATACCCTTATAGCCACTTCTATAAGGCAAAATAATATATTTTTCAACCTACAATAATCTCTTGGCAAAAAATTTCTATTCTGCCTGCATCCTATACGATTGCTCAATTATCTCCATAACATTATCTACATCTGATGTATGCTCCATAGTATATGCATCTATATCATCCTCGAAACCATCGCCATCTTCTACCAGTTCTTTATATCTTTTATCAAATGCTGCTGATATGTACCTTAAGAAAATAAGTCCAATAATAACTTTTCTGTACTCTGCTGCCGGAATATGTCCCCAAAGCACACACGCTGCATCCCATATTTCTTTTTCAAATCCTATATTTGCATTGTTCTTATCCGCCACAATAAAGCCTCTCTTTCCATACTTTTTTCTATTCTTCGGGCTCAATCCTCACAATATCATCAAACCCACATTTTAATTCAACACATATCCTCGCCAGTATATCCAACGATACCTGCTGATCATTATTCATCTTCGTAAATGTGCTTGGTGCAATTTGTGTTCTTTTTCTTAATTCAGTTTTCGTCATATTCCTATCAATCAATAGTTTCCATAAGGGCTTATAAGATATTTTCACCTGATTTTCTGACATGTTCTTTCCTCCGATTTATCACGCCAAATAGTCCTTTTTTCTCAAAAATAATTATATCATCTATCTTTCATATTTACAATTATGACTTTTGAGTTCTCGAAACATAGAAACTTCCTGATTATGTCTATTTTTCGTATGCATCACAATAGGAATATTGTGAAGAAACTCATCATTAGTACATGACAAAGCAGAGGAATTATCTCCCTCTGCCCTTATTCCACTGCTTCTCCTGTTCCATCTCATGCATCTCATTCCTGCTTACTGTCTCATAATAAATTTTCTGATATTCCTCATACAGTTGCTCCCCATCAAGTTTCACACCTAATTTATCCAGCACACTCATAAAAATATTCAAATTACCACTGGCATCACTTACCTCGAACTTAAAAGCATCTGCTTTCACTGATGTTTTCAGGTACTTATATGGACCACATGCTGTAAGCTCCCTTACTATTTTATCTGTCTTATCAGCCACAACGTTCTTTCTAACAACAGTTGCTAACCTCTTAGCTTCCTCATATAACTCATCAAAATCAGCTTTGTGACCGATTTGCTTAAAGAAGCTATTTAGTTTCTCATATACTGCCATTACGTCATCATTTCCATCAATAACTGCCATTCGTAGCTTCTCTTCGTCAGAACTGACTGCATAATCTGGATACGAATAAAATGAATTGCTTTCCGTAATTGTCTCTACTGGCAATTTATCCATACTTACTATAGATTCTAATTTGCAGCTATGCGCTTCCTCTGTATTATTTTCATATGATTCTTTCAAATCAGCTCCACAATATTTCTGTACAGGCACATCAATAGTAGTTTCACCATCCCTCGCCTTTTCGACATACTCTAAGGCATCAACACACACATCTTCCGAAGCATCCTTTTCCTGTTTTTTCTCCCGATGTATTGTATCTACAACAGAAACGCTTACATCCGCTCTTTCCACTTCCATTGCATCAACCTCTTCTGTTTGTACCTTACAAGCCACCGCCTCTTCCATCTGAGGTATCACAAGATCATTATCCTCAATCAATTCTCCCATCTCCGGCACATCGTGATACGCAGTATACAGATTTTCCTTTATCGCCATATCCACCAAACCAATCTGCTTTTTTGCCTCTTTCTTCTGCTGTTTCAACACATCCAACTCTTTCTGCATATCCATATGCCACAATTGATAATCCCGATACTGTTCGTTCGTCTTGATTGCCCGCTTTTTGCCGGAACTAAGCCTATAAATCTCATGCTGCTTATCATCTATCTCCTTCATTTTCTTTTCCTGTTCACTTCTATAATCCAGCAGATCAGAAAAGTCTCTGATATTATTATCCACCGGCATCAAATACTCATCCTGCAACTGATGAAATCTTTTCAAATCCTCCGCGTACTTTGCCACATTAACTTTAAACCTGTTCTGCTCCACAATACGAAATCGATATATCTTGGCATAGTATTTCTTCTGAAATTCTGATAGATTTGTGTATTTCAAGTACCGAATATTCTTAGAATAAAAATGTGGATGCACCATCCAAGGCATGTCCACATAATATCTAATCTTATTCTCAGAAAACATTTCATCCATTTTTGCAAGATTATGATAATATCTATATCCTGGAGCCTGAACCTCCAACCACACACTGGACTTAAATATATATTCTAAACTCCGCATCAGATATTTGAAATGTTCCACATCTCCGGCGGCATAAGCACACATCTGTGCGTCACGCAGGATAATTTCTTTTATTGGCATTTCTTTTTCCCGGTTGTTACACTTACACTGTTCCATATTAAATGACCATGCATGTATTCCCTGTCTGTATGAACCGCAAATACAGCTTCATAATCATCCCCAAGTACATCTTTCGCAAAATGTTCCAATACATACATTGCCTGTTCTGCCGTAACTTTCTCCTCTGGAGAAAACGAAATAATCACATGATATCCTTGTCTTTTACCTATCTTGTGAAATATATTCTTTGTTTCTTCCATTTGCTCAAATGCAGTATCCGGCAGGCAGTTGATACTGCCCACCAAAACACATTCTTCTGTCTTGTCTGGATTTTGGATATATTGCAAAGCATTTTTCAAATGCGATGCCGGATTTCTACCTTTTGATTCTTTAATGTTGACACCCAAATGGCGCAAAACTCGGAAAAGGGTAGAGATTTCCGGGGCTGCTTCTTGAGAATCTCTACCCAAACAGCGCAAATCGGCAAAATAGGTAGAGATTCCAAGTTCCGCCGTCCGCTTTGTTGCTTTTAGCCAACTTATCTCTCATAGCCTAGCCTTATATGTGATTTCTGTTCGTCTGACCAGAGATTTGCTTACAGCTTCCTTCAGATTCCACCTCGCGATAGACACCCTTGCTGTTCAGCTATACACTTCCCACTATCCGAGCATGTTCGGGACTTTCACCCGTTAGAGTGCGTCCATGGTGCGCAAACTAAAAACGGACTTCAAATTTAATTGAAGTCCATTCTATATTTATTAACCGTTTGACATGTCTCGTAATTTGTTCCTATATGAATTGTAGATTATCTCAGCTTCTTCTTTTGTATCAGCATCAACCAGATATTTAGTACCTGCATCTTCATCCCAGATTTCGATAATAATCTGCCCTGTTTCCCTGTTGTATATGAATCGGTATAGAACAATAGTACTTATATCTTCTATTCCACCGTTTTCATTGTATTTCGTTACAGTAGTAGAAAAAAAGATTTTACAGAAATCTTTTGACATATCAACCGATATAACAGGCCTGTTTCCAGTTAATTTTCCGTAATCCTCTACACTTAATACTCCGTCTGCTTTCTTATTGCGAACTAACAGGTCAATATACCAGCTGATATTTTCTCTTTCCCATTCCTTGGTAACTGTATTGTATACATATCCCTTTCCTCCTGTATTAAACCTTGCGTATTTAGAAATTATATGTATCCCTGTGGAATTGAGAAATACCATTACCGCTATCTGAAGCACCACGACTATTGCAAGAATAGTCGACAGAATAATTATCCATGTTTTTTTCATATCTTTGTCCTCCCTGTATATCTATATTGCCACATATGCTATGTTAATCGATGTGCTGCCTTTTCAACCGTTGAGTAAAAACATTTAGTAATCAAATATGTAAATTCATTAATACTCATTAAGATTATTACCGGCATAGACCTGAGTGTACCTTTTACTGGTCCACCTTACGCCACTCACGTATCCGGAGTCATCTGCCCTTACTGAAACACAACATGGTATAACCGCCATCACCACGTTCAAAACAATTACTATTAATTGTTTACCCAATATCACCTCTCCTTTTTACACGATAAACTACTGATATTTTTATGCTATCATATATCTTAACGAATGTCCACTTTTCAAGTCAGTTTCTTCATTTTCTTCCTATGCTTGAAACGTGTATCCTTACCTGCTGCCGGTAATCGCTTTGAACTGTTCCATACGGACATTCCTTGTATTCTGTTCCTCACTTTCAAGCTCACCCTGTTCATGTTCCATATGTATAGGTATTATATTCGCTTTTGTCTGTGCCGCAAGTCCGGCACTTTTCAAAAAAAGCGGCTACCGTTTCCGATAGCCGCCGTGTGAGTTATACTACTTTGTTAGCTGTTGTGCTTTTTCTTTTTGCTGACAACCGTTGTGCCGATAACAGCTCCTCCGCTGGCAAGCACCAGTGCGATCCACAGCATGAGGTTGCTGTTGTCGCCGGTCTGAGGATACTTCGGCAGTTTCGCCGTTACAGTGTCAGCCTTGGCGATTTTCTTGGTGCCGTCTTTGTCACTGTAATACTTTCCGCAGCCGCTGCAGTACCAATACTCGATATTGCCCTCGGAATCCTCGGTAGACGCCTTTGCCGGAAAATGCTTTAAGTCGGTGTGGTTATTCGGATCAAGCTCACCGTAGGATTTGCCGCAGACTTCGCATACTGCCTTATCCCTGCAGGTTTCCTTACCACCGATGTGGTTGGAGATTATCTTTCCGCAGATATCACATTTGTGATTTTTATCCTCATCGGTACAATTATCCGTTTCGACGCCTTCCGTACAGCTGTCTGCCGTGCATTGGCGGGTGTGTGTGCCATCGCCGTTTGATGTCCAGTCACCGAAGGTATGCCCGTTGTTGACCGTTACGGTCATCTCGGCGGTGTTGCCCGCCTTGTCGGTGACAACGATTTTCTGCCCGCCGTCTGCCGGAGAGAGGACAAAGCTGCCGTTTTCATCAAGCGTGACCTCCGTTCCGTTTACAGTGACGGTGCCGATATGCTTCTCGTCAACGGTGACCGTCTGCGCCTCGCAGTAGGTCTTGCCGTTTTCTATGCCGGTGATAACCGGGCTTGTTCCATCAAGAACGATGCCGTCCGAGCAAATGTAGTCCATATTGCCCGCCTTATCGGTCAGTCTGACATAGATAATATATTCGTTATCAGGGTCAATGCAAAACGGTGCGGTGTACGCTGTGAAGGCCATGCCGTCAAGCTCAGCTTTTGTCAATTCCTTATCTGACAGCAGATATTCAACCGTTACCATCTCGCCGCTGTTGTCGGCTGCGGTGATCGTCACCTCCTGCGCGCCCTTAAAGAACAGACCAAAGGTGATATTGTTGAGGAACACTTTCCAACTGTTCTCGCTGATTTTAATTTCACCCGTGGGCTTTTCGATGTCTTT
>ERZ772861.39-NODE-39-length-156851-cov-23.592005_pt1 | contig 156851 bp, 132 predicted proteins | sample MGYA00512135_ERZ772861 | MGnify/ENA primary metagenome ERZ772861 (study PRJEB29015, sample SAMEA2737700) | human gut metagenome | biome: human gut; feature: human-associated habitat; material: faeces | place: China | collected 2012 ...
GGGCTCGAACCCAAGACCCCAACATTAAAAGTGTTGTGCTCTACCTGCTGAGCTAACGGATCTAAACCACTTTTAGATTTCTAAAAGCGAGTGCAAAGGTATATCTTTTTATTGATATAGCCAAATTATTCACTCATTTTTTTTACTTTTTTTTATTATCAACAGGCATATCTGGTGCTGTTTCAACCTGATCAGAACAGTCTTCGTCGACTACGGCAGACAAATCATCTTCATTCTCTTTTGTTATGTAGCGCTGATAGTAAGCGATGATGAGCGTCGAAAGCGGCAGGGCAATAATCAATCCCAAAAATCCGAGCAAGGCACCCCATACAGACAACGAGAGAAGTATTACGGCTGGATTCAGCCCCATTGCCTTGCCCATTATTTTAGGCGTCAGGACCATGTCCGTTATTATCTGAACGATGACAAACACTGCCGTGGCAGATGCAAATATGACCCAGAAGTTTTGCCCTGTGTCGGCTGCTTTCAGCAACGACAGAATCAGCATAGGAATGAATGCCAAGCCATGAACGTAAGGGATAAGGCTCAAAATACCTATAAGTATGCCAAGAGCTATGGCCATGGGGAAGTCGATGATTGTAAAACCTATACAGAAGAGTATGCCTATGCAAAGCGCTACAAGGCTTTGTCCCCTTATGTAGCTGTTCATTTCATGTTCGACATCGTTCATCAATGCATGCCAGAACGGACGGCTTTTCTTCGGAAACATCTTTATGAAGCCTGACGCCAATTTCTCATAGTCGAGCAGGATGAAGAACAGATACAGCAATGTTATCAGAGACGCAGCTACGCTAAGCAGTATGCTTGCCGTCTGCCCTATCATAGAGAACACTTTCGGCATGGCGTTCCTTATGGCTTCGGTAACGTCGTCCTGCTGGAGAAACTCATGTATGCTGTTCTTGTTCTCGTTAATCCACTGCTGTATGGTTGCGGGGAAGTTGGCTATGTGGGTCTTCTCATGGAGGTATCGGGTCAAGACGTCGCTAAGTTTGTCAAACTGGTCTATCATCGGGGGAATTATGAGATAAAAGATTCCCACGATTACGGCGACCATGAACAGCAGCGTTACCGCTATTGACAGAATCCTCGTTGGCACGTGCATCCTGTACTGCACGAACTTGACGACAGGATAGATAAGATAAGCCAGCAGCCAGGCGACGAAAAACGGAAGGAGCACGCTGCTAAGATAATTCATAAGCAACAGCACCGCTATCACAACGACGGCTGTCAACATCCAACGTATGAACCTGTCGAAAGTTATTTTCTCCTCAATAATCATGTCCCTATTGTTACTTTAATGATAAATATAGAAATTAAAAACTTCCGCTATTCCTTTTCTCTTCTTCCAATGCCTTACGGTAACATTCGCGGCACAGCGGCTCGTATTCGCTCTGTTCGCCGAGCATCACACGCTTGTCATTATTCACAAGCCTGTGGCTCACGTATGCCAACGCGCCGCACCTGACGCAGATGGCGTGAACCTTTGTAACCTCGTCGGCAACGGCGCATAAGGCCGGTATGGGGCCGAAAGGCACTCCCTTGAAGTCCATGTCCAGCCCGGCTACTATCACACGCACGCCGCGGTTGGCAAGCTCGTTGCAGACTTCAACAAGGCCGTTGTCAAAAAACTGGGCTTCATCAATACCTACCACGTCGATGTCCGACGACAGAAGCAGAATGGACGACGACGTGTCAACAGGCGTACTTGGAATTGAATGGCGGTCGTGGCTAACCACGTCAACCTCAGAGTATCTGGTGTCCAACGACGGTTTGAATATCTCAACCCGCTGTTTGGCGAACTCGGCTCGCTTCATCCTTCTAATAAGCTCTTCCGTCTTGCCGGAAAACATAGAGCCACACACAACTTCAATTCTTCCGGGGCGGTGTGCTTCGCCTGACATATTGTTATTCATCTCGGCGCAAAATTACAAAGACGTTTTAAAAATTGCAAAGATTTACACCGTTTTTTTGTCGTCGTTGATTATTTACTTATATTTGTGGCTGATTATGGGCTTGCTATATATTGTACCCACGCCGGTGGGTAATCTGGAAGACATGACGCCAAGGGCTGTCCGCATTCTTAAAGAAGCAGACCTCGTACTGGCCGAAGATACCCGCACGTCGGGCATCCTGTTAAAGCATTTCGACATAAAGAACCACCTGATGTCGCACCATAAGTTCAACGAACACGGTACTTCGGCATCAATAGTCGAACGCCTTAAGGCAGGAGCCGTGGTCGCATTGATCAGCGACGCAGGCACACCAGGCATAAGCGACCCGGGATTCTATCTCGTGCGTGAAGCTGTCAACGCCGGCATAACCGTACAATGCCTGCCCGGAGCTACGGCATTCGTACCTGCCCTGGTAGCATCAGGCCTGCCGTGCGACCGATTCTGTTTCGAAGGCTTCCTGCCGCAGAAGAAAGGGCGGGCCACACGCCTTGAATCGTTAAGGGATGAAACACGCACAATGGTATTTTACGAATCGCCCTACCGCGTGCTGAAGACGCTTGAACAGTTTGCCGAATACTTCGGCGAAGACCGTAGGGCCAGCGCATGCAGGGAAATATCCAAGATACACGAAGAGAGCGTGCGCGGCACACTGGCCGAGGTTATCGCCCACTTCAAGGAGACAGAGCCGCGAGGCGAGTTCGTAATCGTAGTGGAAGGCAAAACAGGCAAAGCCAACGCCAAACACACGGAATGAGCAATGCCGGGGAACACGAATCCGATACATCCGGCACCATCACCCAGACTGAAAACTTGTCAAACCTGATAATAACATAAAATACATAAGAATTATGAAGAAACTATTATTTTTAGCGACTTGCCTGCTGGCTTTGGTCGCATGTAACAATGGCAAGACACAAACTGATTTGCCAGGAACAAGCCAAAGAGACTCTTTGCAGAAAATCATAGAGCAGAAAGACAATGAAATCAACGACATGATGGGCATCCTGAATGAAGTTGAAGAAGGCTTCAACCTCATCAACGAGGCTGAAAAGAGGGTCAGCGTGGCAAAAGAAGGCGAAGGTGCGAGCCGCAAACAGCAAATCAGGGAGAACATGCAGTTCATACAGCAGCGCATGGCACAGAACCGCGAACTGATAGCCAAACTGCAGAACCAGGTTAAGAACGGCTCGATAAAGAGCGAACAGCTGCAGAAAACCATCGAGAACCTTACCAAACAGCTTGAGGACAAGGACAACCAGATAAAAGACCTTTACGCACAGCTCGAGGCAAAAGACATACACATCGAGGAACTGGAAAGGACTACAAGCAACCTGAACAAGAACGTCAACATACTGCAGGACGACAACGCCAAGAAGGCAAACACAATAAATACGCAGGACAAGCAGCTGAACACGGCGTGGTATGTATTCGGCACCAAGAAGGAGCTGAAGGAGCAAAACATCCTCGTAGACGGCAAAGTACTCCAGTCTAACTTCAACAAGAGCTACTTCACAAAGGTTGACATCCGCTCGCTCAAGGCCCTCAAACTGTACTCGAAGTCGGCCAAACTGCTCACCATGCACCCGTCAAGCAGCTACAAGCTTGAGCGCGACGCACAAAAGCAGTACATCCTGCAAATCACCAATCCGCAGATGTTCTGGAGCACGAGCAAATACCTTGTGATACAAGTTAAATAAACATTTTAAATAATATTTGTTTCCGCCCGTTATCGCACCAGTCCCGACTAGGAAAGTGCATAACGGGCGGTTTTCCGTATCTGCGTCAGGATACTTTTGCAATAACATGATTCACGGATTCGACCATCATAACATGTCCACAACCATATCCGGGCGGATTGTTTTTCATAAAAAACAAAAAAAAGCGCCCAAAAGTTTGCTTATATCATAATAAGTATGTACTTTTGCACTCGCTTAACGGAACGGGATTTAGCGCAGTTGGTTAGCGCACGCGTCTGGGGGGCGTGAGGTCGCTGGTTCGAGTCCAGTAATCCCGACCAAGCACAAGCCGGCAACATTGCTTGAAGCATGTTGCCGGCTTTTTTATTTGCACCCATTCTGATTGTCTACAACAAGCTGAAAGCAGCCGTCAATTATTATTGCCGACAACTCCGGAAACGCCATACACGCTTTGAAACCATACAAAAAACCGCCCGACAACCTATCACAGCAAAAGCAATAAGCCATCGGGCAGTTTACAACGGGAATCATTGAAAGTTACCAACGACTCCCAACATGTATCTTCATCCTTAACGGTTCTTGTACATAGAGTCGTAATACTTCTGGTAGTCGCCTGAAGTAACGTTATCCATCCACTCCTGGTTGTCCAGATACCAGCGCACGGTCTTCTCTATGCCTTCCTCGAACTGCAGGCTCGGCTCCCAGCCGAGTTCACGCTGCAGCTTGCGCGAGTCTATGGCGTAGCGCATGTCGTGCCCCTTGCGGTCGGTTACGTAGGTTATCAGGTCCATGTCCTCGCCTTCCTTGCGGCCAAGCAGACGGTCTACGGTCTTTATCACAACCTTTATTATGTCGATGTTCTTCCACTCGTTGAAGCCGCCTATGTTGTAAGTGTCCGCCGTCTTGCCCTCGTGGAATATCAGGTCGATGGCACGGGCGTGGTCTTCTACATAGAGCCAGTCGCGCACGTTCTCACCCTTGCCGTAAACCGGCAGCGGCTTGCGGTGGCGTATGTTGTTGATGAACAATGGTATCAGCTTCTCAGGGAACTGGTACGGGCCGTAGTTGTTGGAGCAGTTGGTTACTATCGTTGGCATGCCGTAAGTGTCGTGGAACGCACGTACGAAGTGGTCTGAGCTTGCCTTTGAAGCAGAGTAAGGAGAGTGAGGATTATACTTAGTCTCCTCTGTGAAGAACTCGGTGCCGTAGGCGTGGTGATGCTCCGAGCTTGCCTTTGTCGTGAACGGCGACTCTATGCCTTCGGGGTTCGTCAGCTCCAACGCACCGTAAACCTCGTCGGTAGAGATGTGGTAGAAGCGCTTGCCCTCGTAGCCTTCGGGACGGCTCTCCCAGTATTCCTTGGCGGCCTGGAGCAGCGTCAGCGTGCCCATCACGTTGGTTTGGGCGAAGGTGAACGGGTCTTTGATAGATCGGTCTACGTGGCTCTCGGCTGCAAGGTGGATTATTCCGTCCACGTTGTAGTCCTTCATCAGCTTCTGTATAGTCCCGTAATCGCAGATGTCGGCCTTGACGAACATGTAGTTCTCCTTGCTCTCGACGTCCTTCAGGTTGGCAAGGTTGCCGGCATAGGTCAGCTTGTCGAGGTTGATGATGCGGTACTCGGGATACTTGTTTACGAACAGGCGCACTACGTGGGAGCCGATGAAGCCCGCTCCGCCTGTGATGATTATGTTACGCTTGAATTCCATGACTTGTTTCTTTTTTATCAGTTTACTTTATAGTTTTCATGTTGTCCATACATATTTTCAGCGAATCGGTCCAGTAAGGGACGCTTACTCCGAACGTCTGCTTTATCTTAGTCTTGTCGAGCACGGAGTATGCAGGGCGTGTCACGGGGCTGGGGAACTCGTCGCTGTGGCAGGGCTGGATGTCGCAGCCGGTGTTGCCTGCAAGCTCGGCTATCTTCTTCGTGAAGTCGTACCATGAGCATACGCCCTCGTTGCTGAAGTGGTAGACGCCTGTCTTGCTGTAGCCCGACTGCGGATTCTCTGCCGCATAGTCGGCAAGCACGGTCTTTATAACCAGCGCAAGGTCGTAGGCGTAGGTCGGGGTGCCGGCCTGGTCGAACACCACGTTCAGCTTGGGCTTCGTGGCCGTCAGGTTGAGCATGGTCTTGACGAAGTTCTTGCCGAACTCGGAATACAGCCATGCGGTACGTATTATGACGTGGTCGCAGCCTACGGCTTCGATATTCTGCTCTCCCTCGAGCTTGGTAGCGCCGTATACTCCCGTCGGAGTGCCCTTCTGGTCCTCGCGGCACGGGGTGTTGTACGGGTCGCCGCCGAACACGTAGTCGGTCGAAATCTGAATGAGCAGGCCGCCTACTTCCTTCATGGCCCCGGCAAGTATCTTCGGAGCCTCGGCGTTGAGCTTACGGCAGAGGGCCTCGTCGCTCTCGGCCTTGTCCACGTTCGTATAGGCAGCGCAGTTGACTATGCAGCGCACGCCGTTTTCCTTCACGATACGCCTTACTGCCTCCGCGTCGGTTATGTCGAGCAGCGTGGTTTCGACGCCCTCGATGTTAACCACGTCGGTAAATATGTAATTGTCGGCGGTCTGTCCGCTTACTATGCGCATCTCGTTGCCAAGCTGGCCGTTTGCGCCGGTTACCAAAATATTCATTGTCCTGATTTTTTATTTTGGAATACTAAATTCATAATTGCAGGAATGAATGGCCTTGCGTATCGGATACATCAAAGTTCCGACACCACAAGGGCATTCTGATTCTTCACTCTTCGTTCTCCACTCTTCGTTCTTCACTCTTCACTCTTCACTCTTCACTTAAATGAACGGTGTCTCGAAGTCTTTGAGCAGCGGGTGCTTTGTATCCTTCTCGCTCAGCAGGGCCTTGCCGGTCGGTATGCGCCAGTCTATGCCCAGGCTGTCGTCAAGGATGCTTATGCCGCCGTCGGCTTCGGGATGGTAGAACTCGTCGCACTTGTACTGGAAAACGGCCGTCTCGCTCAACACGGCGAAACCGTGGGCGAAGCCTTTGGGAATGAAGAACTGGCGGTGGTTGTCCTCAGTCAGTTCGACCGCTACGTGCTTGCCGTAGGTCGGACTGCCCTTGCGTATGTCGACGGCAACGTCGAGAACGGCTCCCTTGACGCAGCGCACCAGCTTGGCCTGGGTGAACGGCGGACGCTGGAAATGCAGGCCGCGCATGACGCCGTATGACGACATGCTCTCGTTGTCCTGAACAAACTCGACATGACCTACCTTTTCGTCAAACTCCCTTTGTGAAAAGCTCTCGAAGAAATAACCGCGAGCGTCCTTGAATATGCGTGGTTCGATGATTACCACTCCGTCTATTTCAGTTTTTATTACTTCCATTTTCTATATAAAATTGGATATCCGGATTTACAAAAGCATAAAAATCTAATTCGATGCAAAATTAGGAAATAAATGTCAAAATAATATTGTCTTTAGTTTCTTTAACTTAAAAACGGGGCACCTGATATTAGCAAAATACCATGTCTGCCGCAGGCGTTAGTTTCATACTGCCCAAGACAAAACTTACGCCATGCAGCAAGCATGACACGTATGACGCAAGCGCATGACATAAAAAGCGGAGATGACAGATTTGAGAGTCTGCCGAAGCATCCTGTTAACGCCTTGTTTACCAACAATTTACGCACTGATGCCATACAACATTGCGGCATGCAGCAATCCATGTCGACGGCGTTTACTGCCACGGCGTTTGCAAAAGGTCACCTTTCAGGCTCCAAAAGGTAACCTTTTACAAGCCAAAAGACGGCCTTTTGCAACGCAAAAAGCCGTCTTTTGAATAATGTCCGTTTTACGGATACAAAGATGTCTGTCAGAAGCTGACGGTGCGCGAGCCGTCTTCGTTCTCGCTGATATTCACCTTTACGGCATCTTCAGGCAGCAGGTCTTCTATCAGTTCGGGCCACTCGATAAAGCACAAGCCGCCCCCGTAGAAATATTCCTCATAGCCCATGTCGTAGACTTCCTCTATCTTCTTTATACGGTAGAAGTCGAAGTGGTAAATGGTATCGCCCGAAGTCTCCGACGTGTACTCGTTGACTATGGCGAAAGTTGGCGACGTTATCACGTCTTCAACGCCGAGCTGCTCGCATACGGCCTTGATGAAGGTTGTCTTGCCGGCACCCATCTTACCGTAAAAGGCGAACACGCGGCCGCGGCCCATGTTGTCGATGAAATGGCTGGCGGCCTGGTTGATGTTCTCTAAGTTGTCGATTCTTATTTCCATTGTCTTATCTTTGTTGTGGAGCCTGACATGCGCACGGCGTACAAACAGCGTCGACCGCCATAAAAGCCTGCAATGCCCGGGCGCCCGTTGCGCACCCGTAAAGCCGCAGGCTGCACGGCTGCCAGACTCACATTATTATTAAATATCACCTTTTTCTCACCTTCATTGTTATCAGCGGCACAATCATTTCCTCCATCGAGATGCCTCCGTGCTGGAAGGTGTCCTTGTAGTATGAGACGTAGTAATTATAATTGTTGGGGTATGCGAAGAACGAGTCGCCCGTGGCAAAGACATACGACGTGCTAAGATTGGGCGCCGGCAGCATGGCCTTGTGCGGTTCCTTTATCACGAACACTTCCTTCGGATTGTAGTTGAGGTTCTTGCCGAGCTTGTACCTTAGGTTGGTGTTAGTGTTGCGGTCGCCTATAATCTTAACGGGCTTAGAGACGCGTATGCTGCCGTGGTCAGTCGTTATCACGACGGTATAATCGCTCTGCGCAAGCATCTTGAACAGGTCGGCAAGCACCGAATGGCGGAACCAGCTGAGCGTTATGCTGCGGTAGGCCGACTCGTTGTTGGCGAGTTCACGCACCATCTTCGACTCGGTGCGGGCGTGGCTGAGCATGTCGATGAAGTTGATTACGACAACGTTCAGGTCGTTCGTCTTCAGCGAATTGAACTTCTGCAAGAACTTGTCGGCGCCGGTCGAGTCGTTTATCTTATGGTAAGAGAAGGTTTCACGGCGCCTGTAACGCTCGAACTGCGTCTTGATCAGCGGTCCTTCGTTAAGGTTCTTGCCTTCCTCTTCGTCCTCGTCGACCCACAGGTCGGGAAACATCTCGGCTATCTTGACAGGCATGAGGCCGCTGAATATGGCGTTACGGGCGTACTGCGTAGCCGTAGGCAGTATGCTGACGTAGGTCTGCTCGTCAATATCGAACATGTCGCCTATTTCCTGCGATAGCATGCGCCACTGGTCGAGACGGAAGTTGTCGATGACAATCATGAAGACCTTTTCGCCCGCATCGAGCAGCGGGAATATTTTCTTCTTGAATATGTCGACACTCATCATGGGGCGTTCTTCGCCCTTGTTTTGCTGCTTCAGCAATGACGGGTTGACCGACTTCAGTTTTGACAGCTGCGGGTTGCCGGCAGACTGTCCACGCATTATTTCGTCCATCCAGTCCATGTAATGCGCCTTGACATAACGGGCGAAGCCGTTGTCGGCCTCTTCCTTCTGCATCTTGAGCATCTCGGTCATGTTGCTGTCGGTGTTGCTCAGCTCAAGTTCCCAGTGGACTATGCGCCGGTAAACATCCATCCAGCCGCTTATCGTCTTGCAGTCGTTTATCTGCATGGCTATGTTCTGGAAACTCTGCTGGTATCCGCTTTGGGTTACTTCGGTCACGATTTCCTTCTGGTGGATGTTCTTCTTCAACGAAAGGAGTATCTGGTTGGGGTTTACGGGCTTGATAAGATAGTCAGCTATCTTGGAGCCGATGGCCTGGTCCATGATGTTTTCCTCTTCGCTCTTGGTAACCATAACCACAGGCGTGGCGGGCGATATTTCCTTAATCTTCTGCAAAGTCTCAAGTCCGCTGAGGCCCGGCATCATCTCGTCAAGCAGAATCAGGTCAAAGGTCTTTTGCCTGCACTGGTCTATGGCGTCGGTGCCGTTGGTCACGGTCACTACGTCATACCCTTTCTTCTCAAGAAAAAGTATATGGGCGCGGAGCAGTTCCATCTCGTCGTCAGCCCACAAAAGTAATCCGTTGCTCATTGGTTTGGTTTTTATTATCGTCCGTAAAATTATCAGAAGCCGTCAAGGTCGTAATACTCGTCCTCAAGGCCGTAACTGTCCCGGCGGTCGTCGTCCTGTTGGGCATTGCCGCTGTTGGTGTTGCTTGTACGCTTCTCGTAATCGTCGTTAAACTCGATTATAAAGTCGTCTTGCGTTGTCTGCGTGCCTGAAGGCTGGCCTGTGTTGCCGGTAGCGTTGCTGCCGGCCTGCGCACCGGCAGGCTGTTTGTTACCGCTGTCGTGCCCTGGCGTTTGTCCGCCTGCTGCTGGTTGCGTGTTAGTTCCGCCTGCAGGGTTGCCTCCGTCAAGAGGAATGAAGGTTTCGCCCGAGTCTGGTTCAGTCTGCTGCGCATTCTGCTTGCCGTCGTCTATGATGAACAGGTCGCCATCATTGCTTCCTGTTTCAGGCGCATTATCCTGTATGTCAGGCACTATCATCGTGCCGTCGTCCGTTCCGCCTGCTTTTGTTTCAGGCTCAACCGGTATGGTTATAGCGCCTGCATCGGCAGGAGCGCTTACAGCCGGAGCGTTATTCTGTTCGTCAGGCATGATGATGAGGTCGTCTGTTCCGCTGCCACCAGTTGCCGGACTCTCGTCGTCAATAAACAGGCCGTCCTCTATTACGCCGCCTTGATACAGGCCGTCGGCATCGCTTTCGCCTGACGGCTCGTATTCGATCGAAGCCGGTTCGGTAAGCAGTTTTACCGTGCTTATGCGCAAAGGAACAAAGTGTTGCTCGTAGAACTTGTCGTAATCGTTATAGCTGTACTGCGTACCAAGCAGTTCGAGGTTGGAGTCGCTGATGACAAACGTGCGGGCTTTGCCCGTAAGTGAGCGTATCCGGGCATTTCCGCCCACCTGGCGCGCGTACTGCATGGCTTCGTCATAGCTCATGAAGCCGCTGATACGCATGCGGTGGAGCGCGCCCTGCTCGTCGACAATGACGTCGAAATTCCTTACGATGAAGTTGGTGAAGTTGAACCTGGCAAGCTCGAACAGCAGCTTGTTCTCGTTGACGGAATCGGGTGAATACACGAACATGAACGAGAAATTCACATTGCGCTCGGCAACAAACTTACGGGTCGAGATGGAGTCGCTGTCGCTAAGCACTACGGCACGGCGCTCCCAAATGTCGCTTATGTCAAACTTGCCGCCATAAAGTTGACGGCCGGCCTTTACGCCGTTGATTATCATTCCGGCCAGTTCACTAACGTCACTGTCGGGATATTTGCCCACAACCTCGCCCATGTCTGCCAGGCAGCCCTCGCTGTCGCCGCCGTTAAGCTTGCTCAAACCGCTGATGAAGATGAACTTGTCGCGGTTGGCTCCCATGGGGAAACGCGACGCTGACAACGCCGTATTGGCGCTAACCTCGTCGAACCTGTCGGCCTTGAACGCCTCGTAAGTGGCCGCATACAGCGAGTCTTCCAAATGTACGCCGAAACGTGCGTTCTCCTCGAAATTCGGGTCGGCAAGCAACGCGGTCCATTGACTCTCGGGGAAATCGCGCTTCAACAGGTCGAGATACGTGGCAGCCTTGCCGCTGTCCTGCCGGCGCGAGTAAAGCAGGAAGAGATGATAATATGCTTCGTCGAGATTCTCGTAGTCCTTGTAATTGTCAGTAAGGCGGCGCAGGTTCTTCTCTCCCAGCACAAGATTGTCGAACTTGTCCTTGAAAATAACACCTGCATGGAACAGTCCGTCTTCAATTATCTTGTTACTCTCGGCCACCTGTTCCGGAGTAAACGGTATCTGTTTCAAGTAATACTCGCGCTTGTGTGGATTGTTCTGTGCGCTGTCGAGCGAGTTCTTGATAGAATCCTGCATGGCCTCGGCAGCCGCTATGGAGTCGCGCATCTCGTCGGTAAGTTCCTCAGGCATGCTGGTTTGCGCCACGACAGTCTTGTTGGAACGTTGCCAGTCGTCGACATTCTCGCGCCGTCCCCACAATTTCTGGAACGTAGCCTTACCCTGGCTGACGGCAGTCGGGTTGTAAAAATACCACGTCCCGTTCTTGTCGGTCATGTTGTTGGACGTGTTGTTTTGCGCCGTATTGCCGGCTCCACCCTGCTGGGAAAGATACTGCTGGGCCTCGGCTTCTGCCTGCGCCTTGCGTTCCTCCTTTTCTTTCTTTTTCAAAGCCTCGATTACACGGTCGATGGCCTCGTTCCTCTCGGCCTCGGGCATCTTGGCAAGAGCCTGCAATGAGTCCTGAAGATGCACGGCCTCGGTATAAGGCACAAGCTCGTCAAGTATCTTGGAGCGGTCTGAAAGCTGCTGGTAGTCGTCACGTTCCTTGTCCAACAGACCTATGGCCTCGCCATAACAACGGCGGGCGTTGCTGTAGTCCTCGCGCTCCCAATATAAGTCGCCGAGCTTCAGGAGAAGCACGCCTTTCTCTATGCCGCCACGTGTTGACTTGGCATTACCCTGTTCGTATGCGGCAATGGCGCTTGTGGTATCCTTCTGGTTGAGGTGAATGTTACCGATGGCATAATAAACCTGGTCAAGATATTCTTTGTTGTTATCCGACCGTGCCATGCGGCGCAGCTTCTTGATCATCTTCTTCGACTGCTTGCCGCCCATCACCTCGGTCATGGCAATACGTGCGTTGAACTCGAGTTCGTATGGCGGATGCATCCTTATGACGCGTTTAAAGGCCTTGTATGCGTTTTCGTTGTTACCGAGGGCGGCCTCGAGCTGTCCCATAAGGTACCACTCGCGTGCCTTCTGCTTACGGCGCATCTCGTGCTTAATGACCTTGCGCAAATAAGGTATGGCCTCGGCATATTGCCCCGTATGGATGTAATAATCTGCGTAAGTATAGTCCCACTCCTTGCGGGCGCGCCAGTGCAACGAGTCGCGGCGCATTTTGATTATAACGTCCTCGGCATCGTAAATCCAATCCTGTTCAATGTAACATTTCGCAAGCCATGCCCTTGCTCGGCCGTATATTGCAGGCTGTGTGGAATAAAGACGGCTCATATAGGCGAACGTCGAAGCTGCCTCGTCGAACGAGCCTTTCATGAACTGTGAGCGTCCCATAAGCAGCCACGCCTTCCACAAGAACGGGTTATACTCCTTGCGGCTGAGCCATTCGATGTCTTTCTCGGTCTTTTTCCTGCTTTTAGTCCATTCAGGACGTTTTTTAATGCTATGCAACTTTATGGCTTTCTGGCATTTTTCTATTGCTCGGTCAAAATTTCCCGCTCCCAGTTCACGGCTACCCTTATTGCCAACGGTATAAAGGGGAATCATTTCGGTGAAATTGTCCCTATTGCCTTTTTCCTTCTCAAGAGAACCGTCAATGTATGCAAGAGTTCCGTTATAATAAGTATTATAACGTGCGTTGAACGAGTGCCACCAACGGCTCTGTGCAGTGTTCTTCTCAGTAGAACAGCTTACAGCCACCATGATGACAACTATAGCCAATACGGGAATTATATGTTTTGCGAACTTGATATGCATATTGTTTTTAAAAAGCCACAATACCTTTATTATAACTTGCAATCGGCCGTTTTATTGCATAATAATGACAAAACTCTCATCCTTCCATTAGCATTATGGCTTCGTCTTTCAACTGGTCCGGCAAATTGATACCTCGGAGATTCAAGCTTATAAGCCAGTCTTTCACTTCAACGGCTTTCATTGTGTACATGACTTCGGAAAACTGTGCCGCTTCGTCGTCAGAATACTCGTCAGACCTGCGTCCCTTAAATTCGTCAAGTTCCTCGTCATCGAAATACTCAATCTCTCCAACGGCATTCTCAATAACGCAATCCTGCAAGCATTTACCCGGTTCGGAACTACAAGTACTGCAAGCCGCAGCATCCTTTGGAGGATTTTCGACTCCGGCATTACGTCCGAACATCTTGAACAACACTACCGCCAACAGCAGCAAAATTGCCAAATACAACAAATACGGTAATGCTTCCATATCATTCAACTTCCTTAATTATGAAGCCGGCTTGCCTCAAGTCGTCCCAGAAACGGGGATATGACTTGGTTACTACATGCGGATTGTCAATCTTCAATCCAGGAAATACGATTGATGCGGGAGCGAATGCCATAGCCATACGGTGGTCGTCGTAAGTATTAATAACAATGTCGCTGTCCGGCTCGCATCTCTCGCCGTCCCATGAAAGTTCGCCCTCACCGGTCTCGCCCAATACGTAACCAAGTTTACGCATCTCTATTTTCAAGGCTTCTATACGGTCTGTCTCCTTTATTTTCAATGACGACACCCCTGTAAACCGGAAGGGAGTGTCGGTCAAGGCACAACAAACGACAAGCGTCTGCACCATGTCAGGCTGATTGACGAAATCGTAATCAAGGCGCGGCGGCTTTGTCTCGACCAACTTAAGCGTAACCGTAGTCGGGACCCTACGTTCCTTTGTCTTGAACATTGTCCTGACACCAAGCATGCTGAACAAGTATTTTATGGCTGAATCGCCCTGGCGCGAACCGTCAGTCAGACCGGTAAGCCGTATTTCAGACTCATAGTTTCCGCCCAAAACAAGCATCTCGTACCAGTATGACGCAGCACTCCAATCGTTTTCGATGAAGAACGGCTTGGGTTCATATAATTTGGGATTTACCTTAACCGTATCTATTCCTATCCAATCTACGTCTGCCCCAAAGTTTCTCATAACACTTAAGGTCAGGTCTATGTACGGACGTGAAACTATCTCGCCCGTCAATCTAACCTCAAGTCCGTTGGCTAGCATCGGACCTATCATGAGCAGAGCTGATATGTACTGTGAACTTATGTCGCCCGGCATTTCGATCTGCCCGCCGTAAAGTTTTCGTCCCTTTATCCTTAATGGAGGATAACCTGCATTGCGCTCATAGCTAATTTCAGCACCGATATACCTTAGCGCATCTACCAAAGCCTTTATTGGACGCTGCTGCATACGTTCCGTTCCTGTCAACACATATTCACCAGGCGTAACAGCAAGGTACGCCGTCAAGAAACGCATGGCCGTTCCCGCAGCCTTTATGTCAATAACCTCAGGCATGTCGCGCAAGGCATTCAGTATAACCTCCGTATCGTCACAATCCGACATGTTGCCGGGCACCAGCTTATTGCCTGACAACGCGTTAATAATCAACGCCCTGTTGCTTATACTTTTCGATGCCGGAAGGTTTATTGTGGCATTTATCCTTTCAGGTGCCGTCAATATATATTTCATATAATGCAAAAGTACTTCAACTTACATATCAACAAAAGAGACGTGACCTGAACAGAAAACTTATCACACTAAAACGTTGAAAAAGTTTCCATTAACGCCACGCTACAATAATATTAAAGGAGTATCATTTCCTAACAAGGCGGAAGCCTATGTCCGAAACTCCCGGTAAAATCTCACGCATCATTATATGGCTGACCCTGACATGCAAAGAATCACCTTTCTGCAATTCTCCGTCTGACAAAATAAAGTCATATTGGAAAAAGCTAAATCCGTCACCAAGGGCATTGCCCTTGCTGTCATACAAACGGCAATTGAGCGTGTCAACATCGACCCTGTGACCCGGCTCGATCGTCCTTTCCACCAGCAAACTCAAGCCGGTAAACGGATAAGCAACATTAATACGCAAGCCTATTTCCTGCCTGTAACGGCCAGAGTCCCTAAGTTTCGGCACGTCAAACACGAGCGTATCACTGCGTTCCCAACCATCCACAGGGGTTGGTTTGTACTTATCGTAAACTACATCGCCAATACATGATGACAATGTCCAAACCACAACGACGGCCACCGCCAATGTCAATAAAGTTTGTTTCATTTTTCACTCAAGCCTGCACAAACGCCCATAACAAACCTACTAAAACACCGATAAGCCTGCCTGCGCAGGCTTATGGCAAGACCAACTTTCATTAACTTTCGCCCTTAGGCTGGCCGGCATTGTCGTTAGCAGCGCCCTTTGCCTGTTTAGGAGCGCGGCCTTTCACGCCCTGCTTGGGAGCGCGGCTCTTCTGCTTCTTCTTTTTCTTGTTCCTGTCAAAGCGCGTAAGGCTCTCGTTCTCAAGCAAGTCGACAGGTCTGTCGTTTTGCCTTATTACGCCATCTTCCTGTAATGAAAGAGGCTTCTCGCCACGCTTGTTCATATCTATTACCTCCAAAGCCCGCTTTGCGGTAATGGTCTCAAGATTGGCAGGAATCTTCTTGTCAGTGGAATACGATACCATGCCGGCAAGAATGTCACTTTTGAACAAGTAATAGTCACTGTCCTGGGTCTGCAACACAACCTCTTTACTGGGCAGCCTGCGGCTTGCCTCGATATAATTATCAACCTCGTAATTCAGGCAGCACTTGAGCTTGGCGCACATTCCGGCAAGTTTCTGCGGATTAAGCGATATATCCTGGTAACGCGCCGCACCAGTGCTTACCGATACGAAGTTCTTCATCCAAGTGGCGCAACACAGTTCACGACCGCACGGTCCCGTGCCGCCAATGCGCCCGGCCTCCTGACGCGCGCCAATCTGCTTCATTTCTATGCGCACATGGAAAGTTTCAGCCAGGACTTTTATCAACTGGCGGAAATCGACTCGTTCGTCCGCAATATAGTAGAATATTGCCTTGTTTCCATCGCCCTGGTACTCAACATCGCCTATTTTCATCTGCAGATTCAGGTTCTTTGCTATCTGCCGGCTCTGTATCATGGTATCATGCTCGCGGCTCTTTGCCTCACGGTATTTCTCCATGTCTACGGGCTTGGCCAGTCGGTATATGCGTTTTATGTCATCGGCCGACTTCAGGTTGGCTTTGCGTATCTGCAGTTCCACGAGCTTGCCTGTCAGCGTAACCACTCCTATGTCGTGGCCCGGATTGGCCTCAACGGCCACAATGTCGCCTTTTTTCAGGTCAAGATTATTCACGTTATGGTAATAACCTTTGCGTGTATTCTTAAACTGCACCTCGACAAGATTGGTGCTACCCGTATTGCCGGGAACGTCGGCAAGCCAGTCGTAAGTATTCAGCTGGCGGTCCTGCCGACCGCAACCTCGGATGCACAGACCGCGGTCGCAGCCGTTGTATATCATGAATTTCCTGTTCTTAAAGTCCATAACGATTATATATGTACGAAGTGTGGAAAAACGAAAAGCGGTAATACTTTTTTCGGCGAAATACAACGCCGGACTCAACCGCACTTAAGCATATTCCCACTTCATTTGGTTTTACAATTTTCAATACATCATCATCCGTGCGCCCTCACAATAAGGATGCCTCAGGCACTGATCTCAGGGCTTCCTTATTAACGAGACTATTATATGCGTCGCCATATCGAAGAACACTATCTTGGCATTTGCATTCTGCCCTATGTCGCGCATTGCCCTGTTCATCAGCTCAGACATCTCCATGACATTAGCTTCGTTAATGTAGGGAGCAAAGTTACGGGCGAAGTTTTCCTCGTCCCGGGTCATATAGCACAGTTGCGGATTGTGGAAGTTGTACATGAAGTTTTCACGCACAAGACGCATGAAGTATGTAAGCATGCGCCGCTGTTTCTCACGCCCCAAGCCTGCAGCCGTGTCGCTCCATTTGCGCAGATCCTTAATCTTACGCATGTAAGCAAGACGCATCAGAGAAACAAACAAGTCGAAAAACTGCCTCTTCTCATTGTCAGCATCGAGTTCTTCAAGAGCCGTCAGCCAACTGCCGCCAGCCGCACGAGCCAGCCGCCTGGCTGCGTCTGCATCGATTCCACGCTGTTCAACGAGCGCACGTTCAATCGCACCGTCGTCTATCCGTTTAATGTCAATACGCTGGGCGCGGCTTCTTATGGTATCCAAAAGCTTCTCAGGTTCCTCGCAAACCATGATGAAAACCGTTTCATGCGGCGGTTCCTCGAGCAGCTTCAGCATTTTGTTGGCACATTCGGCATTCATCCTCTCGGGCAGCCATATCACTACAACCTTGTACCCGCCCTGGCTCGACTTCAGACTTAGTTTCCTTATAAGCAGGTCGCTCTCGCCTACTCCCATCAAAGCCTGCTGGTTGGCGGCGTTCATCTCGGCAAGCCACTGGTCAATCGTGAAGTAAGCACCGCGCGAAAGCAAATTCCGCCATTCGTCGGCAAAATCATCGCTCGTCATTTTATGCTCCGAGCCTGTACCCGTCGGACGTATTACGGGATAAGAGAAATGAAGGTCGGGATGGGCGAACTTGGCCGACATCGCACACTGGCGGCACACTCCGCAGACATCATCCTCCGTATGGTCCTTGCATAAAAGGTAGGAAGCCATCGCCAGCGCTAGCGCCATTTTGCCACAGCCATGCGGTCCGCACAGCATCATTGCGTGTGGCACACGGTCTTCCTTCACCATCTGCCGCAACCTCTGCTTCACGTCCTCCTGCCCTATGACATCGCCGAATTTCATTCTTTCATTTAGCCAAATCGCTGCAAATTTACTAAAAATCCACCTTATAACATGACAAAAAGGCGGATATTTGTCCGCCTTTCACATTTTTATATCTTAATAAACAGCTTATTTCACAGTCTGCATAAACGGCAAGCCGCAAGCCCAAAGACAGCCGATGTCATTTCTTTTGCCTGTCCGAACCTACCCAGGTGGCATTGTGCCATACCTGCTCAAGAGGCCCGCGCTTATGTGAACGGAACCACCATTTGCAGAACGAGAACTGCAATAACACGAACGCTGCTCCCAGCACAAGACTCATGGTGTGGCCGCTGACCGCATACAGTCCCAATCCCCAATGGTAAAATATGAATCCACCAACAACCGACTGCCCCAGATAGTTGCTAAGGCTCATCTTGCCGTAAGGCAGTATCTTAGCCAACACCCGGCGCGCCCTTGTTCGGTGGTATGCCCAGGTAAGCAGGCTTACATAGAAAAACATCATCGCAAGATTTTTCCACATGTCGAGCATTACGGTCAACGAGGCCGACACACACTCCGCATCGAACATCTGCGGCACGGTATAACGCAACGGGCACAATACCGCAAACGCCACGACCGACCACAACATCACTTTCTTCCAGACGGCGGCATTATTGCCTTCATCATACAACAGGCGGCGGCGCCCAACCCACAAGCCGAGCAGAAAGAGGAACAGCGTCTGCGTGAAACGTCCGTGCTCGATAGCCCACGTAAAGTTGACAGGCAGACCGTAGCGCAGTCCTGCCATGGCAACATCAAACCAGCTGCCGCCTTCCTGCGCAGGCAATATTGCTTGGAACATAGCTCCAGAACCCAAATCGAGCGGCTGCAACTGCGGATCAACCAATCCTCCTACAAGATATGCAAGCTCTATCGGCTGGAGCGCGAACAACACGGCAAAGAAAAGCAGCACACGGTTGCCGGCACGTACAAACGGCAGCACAAGCAGTCCGCACACCGCATAAACTGTCAGTATGTCGCCGTTGAAGAACAACAGGTCGAGCAGACCGAATACGAAGAGGAGCACCATGCGCCAGACGAAACGCGGTCTGAAATCATATCCGCGCTTTGCCTGATTGTCATGCTGCACGAAAAGCGTCAGTCCGAACAGCATGGCAAATATGGCATACATCTTGTTCGACAACATGAAGAACATCACGTCCCACACAACATTGTCCAACTTGGTAAGCGGAGGGAAGTTATAGAAGTTGAGATGCTCTATGAAATGCAGCATCACAATGCCTGCCACAGCTACGCCGCGCAGCAAATCGGCGACGTCGATACGCGTGTTAGGCAACGCTGAAGGTTGGTAACTTGACATGGTTTGTACCTGTATAATTAAGTTTTTGTTTACAATTTCATGGTAGCCGCATGCGGACTAAGCCATAATTTGACGGGAACGGATGCAAAGGTAAGCATTTTATTCAAAATAAGCGCCGGCGCCTGTAGTAATTTATTCCGACTGCAGAGGACACCTCACATGCAAAACGAATCACAAAAAATGTATAAGTAACTTATTTTAAGCGTTTCAGATGCACGATTTTCGCCTATTGCGGGTTTTATTAATAAATAAACCATTACGGGAGGAAAACTTATGAAAAGGATTATTTTCTTGATAACAGCAATAATAGCAGTCGTTACAAGCCTCAACGCCCAGGACGACGGCGAGCGCAAACTGACGAAAAAGGAGCGCAAGGCCATTGAAGCACGCATCGACAGTATGAAACACGCCAAGGCGGAACAGGCCATCAATGACTCGGCCTTCGTGCTCGAGGCCAACCTTGTGACGTTCAAGCGTGGACAGACGGCCCATGTCACTTCAAACACCAACTTCATGGCAATAATAGGCAACGAGGCTTCCATACAGGTGGCGTTCAACGTGCCGTGGCCGGGATTCAACGGCCTCGGAGGCATCACCCTTGACGGCTATATCTCACGGCTGAAAAAGAAGAAGGACAAGGACGGCAATCTGTACCTGGAGATGGGAGTCAACGGCAGGGGCATTTCCGCCCAGGTGTTCATTACACTTTGGAACGGCTCAAACAAGGCTACGGTTAACGTCATGCAGAACTTCCACTCCGGCAAGATTACCCTCGACGGCGTTATTGTGCCTGCCGAGGAGAGCGAAGTGTTCAAGGGTACGGCGTTGTAACCGTAGTTAAAGAACGTGACAGACAAAAAAAGACGGGCAAGTGGCTAATGTTTTGAGATGAATAGAATGCCGTATGAAACCACGGCGGACTTCCGCCGTATTTCATACGGTGCCCGTCTACACAGCACAAGCGCCCGATTATTAACAAGAAAGCAATATGACATTCAGGCAATCTACAACCGCAGACCTACCGCAAATATGGCAGATAATAATCGATGCAAAACGGATTATGCAGGAAAGCGGCAGGCACCAATGGACGGACGAGTATCCTTCACATGAAAGAATCGAGGCCGACATAATGTCGGGCGACGCCTACGTGGCATGCGACGGCGACGGACGTATCGCCGCATACGCTTACATCACGGCGCAGCCCGAGCCTGCCTACGACTCGCCCGACGTACACTGGCACTACAACGGACCGTACATGGTAATCCACCGCCTTGCCGTTTCCGCCTTGTCGCGCGGCTGCGGATTAGGGCGGACGATGCTCCTGCATGCTGAAAAAGTATGCTGCGACCACGGCATAGGCTGCATAAAAGTAGACACAAACCATGACAACGCCGAGATGCTGTACCTGCTCGACTCGCTCGGCTATGCCCGGCGCGGCAACGTAAGTTACGGACCGAGAGGCGAACGGATAGCCTTCGAGAAAACATTATAAAACCAACAGCCCCAACACTCACAGCGGCCTGACGACATAAAAGCAGGACGAAGCCATAAAATTCCTAATATACGGCAGTGCCGAAAGTTGCCTGCAAAGCCTTATCGGCCGTAATCCGAACTTCACTTCATAATGCGGATTGACAAGCCAGAGCCGCCTGTCACAAACTGTATAGCCTGCATAGGCGGCTTCGCGTTCAAACATTTCGACGGTGCAGCGTGTGCGCCTGATGCTTATGAGCTCATTTATCTTAGATGCGTCCTCGCCAAACAGCCGCAACATAAGGCTGAAAGCAAGTTCGGGCAACAAATGAACAAACGGTAAATGTGACACCACCCAACTGCGCGCTATCTGCTGGTGGCCGCCGAAAGGCATCTGCCATGCAGGGAAAGCAACAAAGAGCCGTCCACCCGGAGCAAGCAGGCGCTTCAGCGCAAGCAACATTTTTCCTTTTTCAGGTATATGCTCTACCACGTCATGGCATACTATCAGGTCAAACAAGCGGCCGTCGCCACGATAGTGCATTACGTCATCACAAACAAACGTACCTGCCGCGCATTCGCGTGAGAAGAAACTTTCCGCCTGCCTCACGCGTTGTTCCGAAAGGTCAACCCCCACCACACGGCATCCGCGCCGGGCAAAAGGCAGAAGGTTGCCACCCTCGCCACAGCCCACTTCCAATACGCTGATGTCGCCAACATCCATAAATTCAGACAAATAAGGGATAAAATACTTCTCCGTCGTAGCGGCTTCTTCCCTGAAGTAACGGTACCTGTCAGTATGTCTTTTCTGCATCTTTTATTCTCCTGTTTTTAATATATGATAAAGGAACAGGAAAAATACTGCATTGCCGCCACCGTCAGTCGCCGTTACCGAAAACTATCCTTATGCCTACCGGCAGCGACAGTTGCAGTGGTTTGTCGTTCCACTGCGTGGTTGTCTGTGAACCGTTAGGCACATACCATGTCAGCTTCGGACTGAAGTAAAGTTGCAGATGCGGAGTGATATTGTAGCCAATGCCCACTCCGGCGTTTACCGACCACTGCCAACGGGGCAGGTCAAGACGTACTTTACGGCTGTAAACCAGCTTGTTGTCTATGTTGTAACGGCGCTCCGCCGTGCCGTACAACGGTATGTCGAGTCCGACACCAGCCGTGCCGTAAAGCGTCCAACGGCCGCTGCCCATGAACGAATACGTGGCACCTACCGGCACTCCCAAGAACACCGTGCGCTGCCGTTCACTTATGTTGGTGGTGTCGCTTCCGCCCGTTTGCAGGCTGGTCGTGTGGCGCGTCATGCGCAATCCGAAGTCCATGCTCCACCTGTCAGTCAGCCGTTTGCTGAAACTCAACCCTAACTGTAACGGCTTGCCGTAGCTGCGGCGCGTGTAGATGCGCCCTTCGTTCACTAACGCAATGCGCAGCAAGGCATCGCGTTCGAGCGGGTCGATGCCGTCGCCTACGTCGTAGGTAAGATAATGTGTCAACTCCTCCCACGTTTCAACGTCGACCCTCGTGGCTGAACCTATCGAATGGCTTATCAAACTGAACACTCTGGGCAGCAGGCTCTCCGACGCCTGTCCGGCCACGGTGTTCATGGCGAAACTCCACCTTTCAGTACCGCCGGCAGGCACATTAACCAGCCTTATGTCGGCGTCGGCTATAACAACACTGTCATCCGTTGCCGCCAACGAAACCAGCACGGAGTCTACCGGAACATATACGGCGGTCAAAACCGTATCGGCTAGCAGTGGCAGGCATTGGGCCTGGGCTGCCATTACGCTGTCAACACGCGGCTTAACGGCGCTTTCTTCTTTACGCAAATACGTGTCTTTTGCCTCTACGGCGCCTTTTTCATCGGCACGGTGACTGATTGCCGTTTGTCCGGTCTTAGCTACCGGTATATCAGCGACATGCCTTCCACGTCTACCATTAAACATTATTATAGCGACGGTCGACACAACCAAAACAAAGACGGTAATAAGGCCGGCACGGTAAGCCTTTATCATTGATTGCAGCTTGCGCCTCGCACGCAGGAGCTGTGATGATGACGAGCGTGGCACTATGCCGAGAATGCCGGCTATCTCGTTGTGCGACAGGCCGTCAAGCACCGACAGGCGGAACACCTGTCGGTAACCGTCGGGCAACGTGTCGACCATCTGTATTATCCTGTCATACGGTATTTCAGCCGGGGTTTCCTCCCCGCCGCTTTCGTCTATCACGTCGCCTGCATGGTCCAGCGATACCGACTTGCCACCCGCCTGCATGTATCTCAAGGCAAGGTTTGTCATTATCCGTTGCATCCACGGCTCCAGACGGGAAGCGTCGCGCAACGAACCTATCGACGTGAAGACTATGATGAAACCATCGTGAAGCAGATCGGCTGCCACGGCGTCAGTGCCGACGATGCGCCTTAACGTATTCATCATTTTCCCTGAATACGCCATGTAGAGCGCAGCCATAGCCCCACTATCGCCGCGCTTGCATCTGCCCACCATTTCCGTTACGTCCATCAACAACGCCGACGTTAATCTCGTTATATATATAAACAAGATTACAAAAACTGCATTTTACTGCATCAAAAACACCATTATTTTGATTGATAACGATTAAACTGACGTAATATTTTATCATGCCCATGACTGACAAAAAGGCGGAGCCATACCCTTGTTTTTCCAATACACGGCAAACGGCGGTGCAAAAGGTTACCTTTCGGGCGGTAAAAGGTCATGTTTTGCAAGCTAAAAGGTAACCTTTTGCAAAACGCTGGAAATCAAGCTGTTGCAAAAGCGGCACGAGCATGGCGGCAAAACGGTTGGCGGCATATACGCAAGAAGGGCCGGACTCTTGCGAGCCTGACCCTTCGTTTTACTGTTTCTTGACTTTAAATTACAGCAAAGCCTCGAACTTCTCCTGGAGCTTTGCTTTTGTAGTAGCGCCTACGAACTTGTCAACAACCTGTCCGTTCTTGAAGAACAGTATTGTCGGGATGTTGCGGATGCCGAACTCCATTGCTATGTCGTCAGCCTCTTCAACGTCGCACTTGCCTACAACGAGCTTGCCGTCATACTCCTCTGCCAGTTCGCCGATGATGGGAGCGATAGCCTTGCAAGGTCCGCACCATGTAGCCCAGAAGTCTACTACCAAAGGCAAATTGCCGTTCTTAAAACTCTCAAAGTTCTCATTTGTGATTTTTACTTCCATTGTTCTCTTATTTTAGATTAATGATTATGTTATCTTATGTCGTATTACCAACAAACAGTATGCCAACAGTCGGCCAGCCTGCCAAACGGCGTTTGCCGCCCTGTCATGTCACACTTGCGGCGGCACATTCCGCCGCACACGACAACATGCCGCACACAGCCCGTCAGTTTATCTTGTAGCCGAGCGCCTCATTGCCCTTGATGTAGCTGATAAGCTCGCGGCAAACGTCAACCTTGCCCGTGCGGCTGTACAGCGTGAACGGCCTCGTAGAGTTGCCGTCGTGCACCATGAAATAAAGCTGCGTGTTGCCGGGACAGTCTTTTATCACCGAAACAAGGTCTGACACGGTGGTGTCGTCTATGCTACCAGCGTCGAGTGTTATTGTCAACCGCTCTATCTGCAGGTCCTTAACGGTCTGCAGATACTGTATGTCGGTGACGCGCATCTCCATCATGTCGCTGCCGCGGAACCGCTGTACGAACTGTGCCTTGACCATTACGGTACAGCCCTCGACCAGCATTCCCTTCCACTTGCCCCACTCTTCGCCGAAGAAAGCCAGCTCGCCCGAGCCTTCAAAGTCTTCTATCGTGACGAAGCCGCACGGCTTGCCCGTCTTCGTGAAACGGCTGCGCACCATGGTGACTATGCCTCCGAGGATTACCTCCTGCTTCTTCGAAAGTTCCTGCTTGTCGGCAAGTTCGGCGCAACGGGTGTTGCACAGGTTGTTGAGTATCACCTCGAAGTCGTCGAGCGGATGGGCGGACAGGTAGATGCCGACAAGGTCGCGCTCGCGGTTGAGCTTCTCTATGGTGCTCCATGTGTCGCCCTCGGGTATCGGCGGAGTGGCAATGTCAACTTCGGCCATGTCTCCGAAAAGCGAGTTCTGCGCCGCGTTCTTCTCCTGCTGGTAAAGGTAGCCGTACCTGACGAGCGTGTCAAGGAACGGCTCGTCTTTCGAATTGCGGCCGAAGTAGCTTTCGCGCTTAACGTTGAAGCTGTCGAATCCGCCGCTCAACACGAGACTCTCTATGCACTTGCGGTTGCAGGCGCCGAGGTTGACACGCTCAACAAGGTCGAACACGCTTTTGTAAGGACCGTTCTTCTCGCGCTCCTCTATAATGGCTTCGGCAGCCGCCGAGCCCATGCCTTTTATGGCGGCAAGGCCGAAACGGATGGCTCCCTGCGAGTTAACACTGAACTTCTGGCGGCTCTCGTTAACGTCGGGACCGAGCGTCTTTATGCCCATGGCCTTGCATTCGTCCATGAGCTTGGTTATTTCAGTTATGTTAGTGAAGTTGCGGCTCATGTTGGCTGCCATGTATTCGGCCGGATAATGCGCCTTGAGGTACGCCGTCTGGTAAGCCACCCACGAGTAACACGTGGCGTGACTCTTGTTGAAAGCGTAGCTGGCAAACTTCTTCCAGTCTTCCCATATCTTGTGGAGCACCTCGTGCTTGTAACCGTTCTTCTCGCCTCCCTCATAGAAAAGACCCTCCAGGTGGTTCATCTTCTCGATGAGCTTCTTACCCATAGCCTTGCGCAGGGTATCGCTCTGGCCTCGCGTGAAGCCTGCAAGCTGGCGGCTGAGGAGCATGACCTGCTCCTGGTATACGGTGATTCCGTAAGTGTCCTTGAGGTATTTCTCCATGCAAGGGATGTCGTACTTTATCTTGGACGGGTCGCGCTTGCGCTCGATGAACTCAGGTATGTAGTCCATAGGGCCCGGACGGTAGAGGGCGTTCATGGCTATGAGGTCCTCGAATACGGTAGGATGCAGCTCGCGAAGGTATTTCTGCATGCCGGCAGACTCGAACTGGAACGTGCCTATGGTGCGGCCTTCGCTGTACAGCTTGTACGTATCGGGGTCGTCTATCGGTATGGTGTCAAGGTCGATAACCTTGCCTGTCGTCAGGCGGATGTTCTCCACCGCCTCCTTCAGGATTGACAAAGTCTTCAGTCCGAGGAAGTCCATCTTGATAAGACCGGTCTCCTCGATAACACTGCCTTCATACTGCGTGCAGAGCAACTTGTTGCCGGTCTCCTTGTCGTCGGCGGTAGATACGGGCACCCAGTCGCTTATAGGGTCGCGGCAAATGATTGTTCCGCAGGCGTGGATGCCGGTGTTGCGCACGTTGCCTTCAAGCATCTTGGCGTACTCAATGGTCTCGCGCATGCGCGGGTCGGGCGATGCCTCGGCCTCGCGGAGCTCCTTCACGCACTTGATGGCATTGGTGAGGTTCATCTTCAAGCCGTCGGGCAGGCGGTCGGGAATGGCCTTGCAGAGGCGGTTGGACTCGTCAAGGGGCAACTTCTCGACACGTGCCACGTCCTTGATGGCCAGCTTGGTGGCCATGGTGCCGTATGTAATAATGTGCGCCACCTTGTCGGCGCCGTACTTTTCGGTCACCCATTCGAGCACCTTGCCGCGTCCGTCGTCGTCGAAGTCGGTATCGATATCGGGCAGGGAGATACGGTCAGGGTTGAGGAAACGCTCGAACAGCAGATCGTATTTTATCGGGTCTATCTTGGTGATGCCAAGGCAATAGGCGACCACGGAGCCTGCGGCGCTGCCACGTCCGGGACCCACCATGACGCCCAACTGGTCGCGGGCGGAGTTGATGAAGTCCTGTACGATGAGGAAGTAGCCGGGGAAACCCATGGTCTTCATTATGTAAAGCTCGAACTTGACGCGCTCTGCCACCTCGTCGGGAAGCGGGTCGCCGTAGAGCTTCCGGGCTCCTTCGTATGCCAACTTGGCCAGATAGTCGGCCTCGAACTTTATGCGGTATATCTTGTCATAGCCTCCGAGCTTCTTTATCTTCTTCTCGCCGTCCTCGCGCGAGAGCACCACGTTGCCGTTCTCGTCCTGCGTGAACTCGTCGTAAAGCTGCTCTTCGGTGAAGCGCTTGCGGTATTCTTCCTCCGTGCCGAACTCTTCCGGAATGGGGAAGAAAGGCATGATGGGGGCATGGTCGATGCTGTATGTCTCGACCTTGTCGAGCACTTCGCAGGTGTTGGCAAGGGCTTCGGGCACGTCGGCGAACACCTCGTTCATTTCGGCCTGCGTCTTAAACCACTCCTGCTTGGAGTAAAGCATACGGTTGGGGTCGTCAAGGTCCTTGTTGGTAGACAAGCAGAGAAGGCGGTCGTGAGCCTCGGCGTTCTCCTCGTCGACGAAGTGGCAGTCGTTGGTACATACCAGCTTGACGCCGTATTTGCGTGCGAACTCCATCAGCACCTTGTTGGCCTTCTGCTGCAGGGGGAAAGTTTCTCGGTTGGCGCGGATGCGCGGGTCCTTCACTTCGTGCCGCTGCAACTCGAGGTAATAGTCGTCGCCGAAAACGCGCTTGTACCACTGCAGGGCCTCCTCGGCACCCTCAAGGTCGCCCTTGAGTATCTTGGCAGGCACCTCGCCGGCTATGCACGCCGAGCAGACAATAAGTCCCTCGTGGTACGTCTCGAGGTCGGCGCGGTCGGTACGCGGACGCATGTAGAAGCCGTCTACCCATGCACGGCTGACAAGCTTGATAAGGTTCTTGTAGCCCTTGTAGTTCTTCGCCAGCACTATAAGGTGGTAACCGCCCTGGTCGCCTTTCTCCTTAACCTTGTCGGCCTTGGTGCGGCGTGCAACGTACATCTCGCATCCGAGTATGGGCTTGAACTCAGGCTTGCCCTGTTCCTTCAATTCGCCGTTCTTCTTCTTGCAGTAGTTGAAGAACTCCTTGATGCCCATCATGTTGCCGTGGTCGGTCACAGCCATGCCACGCATGCCGTCGGCTATGGCCTTGTCGACAAGCCGCTTGACGCTTGCCTGGCCGTCGAGAATGCTATAATATGTATGTACGTGTAGATGAACGAAATCTTGCATGCTTCCTCTTCAAAGTATTTCACTTGGAGCGTCAAAGTTAAGGCGAAAAAACGAGACTGCCAAAATATTAGTGTGAAAAAATTGTTCCACAGACGGGGAGCCGCCGTCAAAGCGTTGTATGACAAGATGTTCGTAGTTGTTAAGTTTTCTTAACCGCGATAGACTTAACGCTTCGTGGATGCCGTCGGCGGCCGGGAACAGTACTGCAAGCGGGAAAAACCGCAAAAATCAGATACAAACGTAAACCCCTGACACACACGGTGTTACATAATTCGCAGAACAATTAAAGTGGAATATGCCGCAAACATCATCGCAAAAGGTTACCTTTCAGGGTGTAAAAGGCCGCTTTTTGCCATGTAATATGCCGCTTTTTGCAAGCGCAAACGGCACGAAACGACACACCTATTCAAGCGAACGGCGTACACGAACACACAAGCAGCAGTCTTTCGCAGCATAAAACGACTCGCCTGCGGCACGGCATCCGCCTTGGCGGAGTCTATTTCACGGAAAATGATTGTAAAAGTTTCGGAATGCCGGAGGCAAAGGAAACGATGGAAAGTTTTCACAATAAGGCGGTCAGCCACGGCTGCCTATGGCGTCAAACAGCCGTCAGACGACCACATGACGATCAGTATTTGTCGAGTATTTTCTTGATTTTCTCACGACGTTTCTTTTGCTTTTGCTTCTTAAAGTTCAACGACTCAAAGAAGTCGAAGCCGCCTATCAGGCTATTGTTCCTGGGCAGGTTGTACTTGTCGAACTTTTTGTCCTTCGTACTGAAACCCAACTTCGGCCTGTGGCCGATTATCACCACCTCGTCAAGGCTGCGCCCGTTGGGCAGCATCCAGATGGAGTCGGTCATCTCGCTACGCTCGAGTGTAAGGCTTTCATACCCCTGGCGCACAAGCGTGACGCTGTTGAATGCGCCATCTATGACGAAACGTCCGCGCATGTCGGTCCTGACAACTCCCTTGGGATTGATGTAGACCGCCACGCCGGCCACCTGGCGCCGGGTCTCCATATCTAAGACAACGGCGGAAAACTGGGCTTCGCACTCGACGGCGACCAACATCACTAAAAGCAATATGTAAAGGAAACGGGCCATACAGAAAAAATATGGCACAAATGTAATCAATAATATCCATTATTGGAATAAGTTTAAACATGTTTTCATATAGTTTCAAACAGAGTAACACGAAATGCCCATGTTTACCACGCAAAGCGTAAAAGAATAAGATGAAAAATTTGGGTAATAAATAAAAAAGGAGTAACTTTGCACAAATTTTTGTACGTCAACAATTACTATGGGAAGAAGAATAAGAAAACTCAAGAACGTCAGGCTACACCGCGAAGGCACGGATACGCTGGTCTACGGACTGGTGGCCATCGTCGCCATAGCGATGATACTTTGGGTCTATGTAGACTGCAAAGCATTCTTTTGGGCGTTCATTGTAGTTTTCGGAACGATATACGCGATTGTCGTCAACTTCTTCCGCTGCCCCAAACGCTACTATGACGGCGACACAGAGAAGATAGTTGTCGCACCGGCCGACGGCAAGGTGGTAGTCATAGAAGAAGTCGAGGAGAACGAATACTTCCATGACAAGCGCCTGATGATAAGCATTTTCATGAGCTTGTTCAACGTACACGCCAACTGGTTCCCGGTAGACGGCAAGGTTAAGTTCGTACACCACCAGAACGGCAATTACCACAAGGCATGGCTGCCGAAGGCAAGCGAGGAGAACGAACACGCCGACATAATGCTCGAAACACCTGAAGGCACCGAGATACTGTGCCGTCAGATAGCCGGAGCGGTGGCCCGCCGCATCGTAACCTATGCCAAGGCTGAAGAAGACTGCTACATAGACGAACATCTGGGATTCATCAAATTCGGCTCGCGCGTCGACGTTTACCTGCCTCTCGGCACTGAAGTCTGCGTGAAGATGGGACAGAACACGACTGGCGATAAAACCGTAATAGCAAAGCTTAAATAAAGTTTGTACGGCACCAGGACACCACATGGCGGTAACGCCGGCAGGGAAAGACCGGGACAGGCGTGGGACAAGGCCGGAACAAAGGATAACACCGTACACCCCGGCAACAAGGCAAAAAGGCTTTGCAACCCGAATCCGAATTAAGCGGACATTGCCAAACATAAAGACCTAACAGCCGCTAACAATGATAAAAAAAAACATACCCAACACCATAACATGCTGCAACCTCATATCAGGTTGCGTCGCCACGGCATTCGCTTTCAGCGGACAACTCAACCTTGCACTGCTTTTCATCGTCATAGGAGCCGTTTTCGACTTCTTCGACGGCATGAGCGCACGCCTGCTGAAGGTGTCGTCGCCCATAGGCAAAGAGCTTGACTCGCTGGCCGACGACGTAACGTTCGGCGTGGCTCCGGCTACAATGGTGTTCTTCGAACTCGGCGTGATGGACTATCCCTCATGGCTCGAACCTGCACGCGGGGTGCTTCCGTTCTTCGCATACGTCATGGCGGCGTTCTCAGCATTGCGCCTCGCCAAGTTCAACCTGGACGAGCGCCAGGCCATGGGATTCATCGGCCTGCCCACCCCTGCCAACGCCTTGTTTTGGGGAGCGCTCACCGTTGGAGCGTGCGACTTCATCGAGTCGTCGCCCTACATGGTGTTTGCCGTGATGGCACTTGTCGTGGCAAGCAGCATTATAATGGTGTCTGAAGTGCCCATGTTCGCACTGAAATTCAAGCACTGGGGCTGGAAGGGAAACGAGCTTAAATACATTTTCATAATAACCTGCATACCGCTGCTGCTCATTTTCAGGATATCCTCGCTGGCGGTAATCGTGGCATGGTACGTAATTCTTTCCATTTACGAAAACACAAAAAAGAATAAACGATGATAGCTTTCCTGCTCAACTTCATTCTGATAATAATCTTTGTTGCTTTCATCGTGGTATGCGTCGTCGCCTACCGCATATACCGCTCGTTCCATAACATAAAGAAAAAGTTTACGTCGGGCTTCAAGACTAACGCCGACAGGCAGGACAACACATGGCAGAACAGCGGAAGTTCGTCATGGAACAGCGACGAGACGATTATCGACAGACGCTCGCCCGACGAGGCGAACCGCAAGATTTTCTCCAAGAACGAAGGCGAATACGTAGACTTCGAAGAGGAGAAATAACAACCACTGACAATTTACTGACGCCACATGTAATGACGGATGTCTGCATCCGGCAGGCATTTCCCATGCACATATACCAAAAAAGAGGGAAGGACACGCCTCACGGCGCATCCTTCCCGGATAAAAATTGTTGCATTGATTATTTATTAACGACCTTGAACGACTTGACTTTCCGGCCGTTCTTGGCTTTCAGAATATAAACACCCTTTGGCATCGAAGACACGTCGCTGCCGTTTTTCAACAGCTTGCCGTCTACTGAATAAATCTGGTAAACGGTGTAAGCGTCGTCGTCCGAGCTGACATTGGTAATGCCGCTAACCATCGACGAAGCGCAGACATTAATATTACGCGTCATCTTTTCGTCGTCGCCAGTGGCCTCGTCGTCATAAGCGGCGACCTTGAACGTTGCGAGCGAGACGGCGTTGTCATCAGCAATAACAGTCAGCACGTTGTCAGTGACGTAGGCATCCCAACCGTCCGGCGTGTCGCTTTCAACAGTAAACCACGGATTCTTGTCATATCCGGCAAAGAGTTTCGCCAGGTCTATGTCGAGTTTTTCGCCAGGTTTCACGATATAGTTAGGCTCCGCAATCCAGTTCAGGTACTGCTCGAGATTAGTGTAACCCATAGGATCCTGCCACTCGTTGTTGTCCGCCACGTCCGGATTTGTACCCTTGACAGCCTCCCACCAGTCAGGCATACCGTCCTGGTCGGTGTCATAATCAGCGGCACGTTTCTGTCCTTCAACGGGGAAATAGCCGAATCCCTCGGCATCGGTCTCGCGGTCGACAAGTCCTTTCTTGCCCGAAACGCTGCCCACTGTGCTTGTAGTCTTGGTCAAAGTCTCGTTCACCATGCGCACGTCATGCTCGTCGAAGAACGGCTGGTTGGCGCCAACATCCGAGAGGACGGACTTGTATGCAAGGCGTGCAGGCTGGATTTCAGCCATCGACTCGTAGAAAGGAGCATCCACGAACACTGGGTCGTACTTCTCCTGACCTTCCGACCAAACCTCTTCGTAAGTGTCACCGTACTTGTCAGGAGTCTGCGTTCCGTCAAGTTCCTCGCGTATGTTGCCCGTCACGTAATACTTCTGCGTGCCCTGGGCGGTACCCTCTATCTGTGCGCGCAGCAGCTTCTTCTGCGTTGTCGAAGGTCCCATCTTGTAGTAATTGCCCACAAACTGTCCTTCATGCGTTCCTCCATCAGTCGCACGGCCTTTCCAGTTGTAGCACACGTTGTTGAATATGTCGCTGGCTCCGGCGTACTGTCCGTTGCTCATTCCTCCTCCCAGACTCCAGTTGCGGCCTGAGTTGTGGGCGAGCAGGTTGTGATGGTAAGAGCCGGTCTGTCCTCCGATGGTGGCTGCATAGCCGTGGTCTGTTCCGCTGCCATAGTTAGGATGGTCGGCAATACACAACGCTTCAGAAATCAAAGTGCGTTGCAACGTGATGTTCCAGGAGTTCCTTGACGAGAAAGCCTCGTCTATTGTCCAGCCAATAGAGCAGTGGTCCATGATTGAATGGTTGTTTCCTGCCATGCCCATGCCGTCGAGTCCGCGCGTGGTATTGCCGTTGTGATAGCCCAGACGGAGGCGGACAAAACGGGTAATGCCGTCGTTAGCCATGCCGAAAGGCGAACTGCGGAAGAGTATGCCCTTGCCTGGAGCTGTCTGTCCGGCAACGGTTACATACGGGTCGGAGCAGGTAAGGCGGGCTTTAAGGTTGATTGTGCCTTCAACGTCGAACACTATCGTACGCGGTCCGTCCACCTCCCTGATACCGTACCTGAACGTTCCGGGTATCGGATTTTCAGAACCTTCGACGTAATCCTCAAGCGACGTGACGTGGTAAACCACTCCGCCACGGCCGCCTATGGCGTACCTGCCGTAACCTTCGGCACCCGGGAAGGCGTCGCGACGCGGACGGAAAGTCCATGTCTCGCCCTTGTACGTATTGCCGTCGGCGTCAACTTCATCGACACGCCAGTAATAAGTGTTGTGCGTAGTGAGGTTTCCAAGAGTATATTCAGGCTCGGTCAATTCGCCGACGAAATTCATTCCGTCCTCCGATGTGCCAACATACAGATTATGCTTGACGGCAATCGAAGCCGGCGTCCACGACAAGACGATAGAGCCTTCATCAGCATTGAGGTGCAAATCGGCATTTGCCGGGAACGGGTCGAGTGCCGTAGTCTTCGGGTTAGGCTGGTCGAACACCAGACCGTTTAGGTATATTCCAGTAGACAGATATTCAACTCCAGCTTCAGGTTTCGACACGAACGAGATTGTGACATCCTTCCCTTCAGCCACGTCGAACTCAACGTATGCCTGGCCGCAGGCCGACGGTATCTCGGCGTCGTTGGTCATCATGACACCTGTCAAGACTGTCTTACCGTCCACCAAGACGTCTATCGGTGCGGTGGCGCCCTGCTTGTTCCTTACACAGTTCATGTAAGCAAGCATCGAATGGCTGCCTGCAGGCATTCCCTTAAGTACAAGATTGATGGTCGCGCTCTCACTTGTCAGTTCGGGAGTATTGCCGTCTCCGTCAGAGCCAAGCACCGCCACGGCGTCACCTACGAGACGTGCCTTGCGGGCGTCGGTCACGAGCGCCTTGTTCCACTGCGGACGCAAAGAACGGTTAGCGATGCCGTCTGGTCCGCAATTTATAATAATATCAAAACTCTCTGTTTCACTAACACTGACTTTCATAGTATCAGCCAATCCTTGCTTTACAGCCCACGACATGAAACCAGGCTCGCATACTTCGCTTGCCTGTCTGCCACTCATGTCGAAATCCACTTTCTGCGCATGCGAAGAAAGGGACAGGGCAAACAGCGACGCGCCAAGGAATAATCTTTTACGCATTGTTTTTTAAGAATTTAAAGGTTAATAAACGATTTGCTTATATAACGAAACAACAAGTCAGGTTGTAACCCTTATAGGCAAAAAACAAAGACTTTCTATCAAAAATAAAAATGTATCCAAACAGTTAACGGCGGCTTAACTGAAAAAGTCAAGCCGCCGTCAACTACGTATTATGCTGTCCGTACTTAGTTATGCACCAGCGTTCCGATGTTTTCTCCGTCCATTACACGCTTGAGGTTGCCTACCACGTCCATGTTGAACACATAGATAGGCAGGTTGTTCTCTTTGCACATTGTCGTTGCGGTAAGGTCCATCACCTTCAGTCCGCGCGTGTAAATCTCGTCGTATGTAATGTCGCTGAACTTCGTGGCCGTGGGGTCTTTCTCCGGGTCGGCTGTGTAGATGCCGTCCACGCGGGTGCCCTTAAGCATGACGTCGGCCTCAATCTCGATGCCACGCAGCGAGCTTCCGGTGTCGGTAGTGAAGTAAGGCGAGCCCGTGCCGGCGCTGAATATGCAGATATAGCCGGCCTCCATTGCCTCGATAGCCTTCCACTTGCTGTAAAATTCGCCGATAGGCTCCATGCGTATGGCCGTCATCACCTTGTTCTTAACGCCCAGTGCGCCGAGCGCCGAACTGAGTGCGAGCGAGTTGATTACCGTTGCGCACATGCCCATCTGGTCGCCTTTAACACGGTCGAAGCCCTTGCCCGTGCCGCTCAGTCCGCGGAATATGTTGCCTCCGCCTATCACAATGCCTATCTGCACGCCCATGTCATACACTTCCTTTATCTGGCGTGCATAGTCTGAAAGACGTTCCGGGTCGATGCCGAAATGCTGGTTGCCCATCAGGCTCTCGCCGCTGAGCTTGAGTAAGATACGTTTATACTTTACCATAATTAATATTTTTGATTTTGAATTAATGTCACTGAACATTCGAATATACTATATGACGCGCGTGCGCACGACGCCGTCCGGGCGGCCGCCGGCAGTCATCCCTTCGGCTGAATGACGGCCTCCACTTCCTTGAACATATACGTGCTGACGCCGCCGTCTTCACGCCTCAACACAAGGCGGCCGTCAGGCTCTATGCGCTCGATTGCCGCCATGAAGGCGCCGTCCTTGTCACGATAGGCATGGAAGCCCTCACGGCGGTAAAGGGACTCGGCATACAGGCGGTCTACCTTGTCGTAACGGCCGGCGTTGACCATGCCAAACAGGGTCCTGAAACTATCGAGAAACGAGGCAAGGACTTCACTGCGGTCGACTTCGCGGTCCAAGATGAGACCTAGCGAGACGGGGTTAGGCGCGTCACCGGTAAACTTACGCTGGTTGACGTTGACGCCCGTGCCAAGGATGCACCTGCCTACAAGTCCGCCGGCAACGGTACACTCGGACAGCGTACCGCTTATCTTCATGTCGTGCCAGTACACGTCGTTGGGCCATTTGACCGTCATGCCGCCGGCGTAACGTACAAGAGCGTCCCTCACGGCAAGCGCGCCAGCCTCTAGCATCACGAACTGACGCCTTACGTCGAGACGTTCGGGACGGGTCATCACGCTGAACAAGAGGTTCTTGCCAGGCTCGCTCTCCCACTTGCTTCCGCCCTGTCCGTGGCCTGCCGACTGGTATTCGGCCACTACGACGGTCATCAGTCCGCCCTCCTCGCCGTCGTATCCGTGCAGGTAGCGGTTGGTTGAGTCGGTCTCGCCTATCCTTATAATCTTAATGTCTTCCATCATGTTTGCGTCTACTTTCATTCTCAGGCAGTCCTGTGCGGCTTCACTTCAACGGTTTACGGGATTGAATGCGTCTTCTATGTGGTTAATGCTGAAGTCGCCGTCTCCCGTCCCCGTCACGGCCACTATGTCGAAACGCAGCGGGAACTCTATGCCGTAAAACGCCACATACTTTGCCGCCGCAATGCCCAGGTTGCGCATCTTGCGTTGGTCAACGGCAAGTTCGGGTGCCATAACGTCAGCCGTCTTCCTCGTTTTCACCTCCACGATGACAAGCTGGTCGGCGTCTATCGCCACTATGTCGAGGTCGCGGTGGCCGTCGCGCCAGTCGCGGTGCAGTATGCGGAAGCCGCACCGTTCAAGATATTCGGCTGCCTTCTGCTCGCCCCACCGCCCACGGTCGTTGTGTTCTGCCATTGTCTGATATTAACTTTGCGGCAAGAGCCATGATGCCGGAATACCGCAGACTGACTGTGGGAGGCGCATGTCGCCTCCGCCTGTACCCAGCCCCGCGCCTTGCCGGCTGCCTCTTCCTTTTCTGCAAAAATACAACTTTTCCACAACATCCACGTCCGGAGAAGCTGAAATTTGGTACTTTTGCACGACAATAAAAGCAATAACGGTAAATATGGAAGACAACCAACTGAAAAAAGACGAACAATACATGCGCAAGGCTCTGGCCGAAGCCGAGGCGGCACGGCAGGCGGGCGAGATACCGATAGGCGCGGTCATAGTGTGCAAGGACAGGATAATATCACGCGCGCACAACCTTACCGAGACGCTCTGCGACTGTACTGCGCACGCCGAGATGCAGGCCATAACATCGGCTACCAACTGCCTCGGCGGCAAATACCTTGCCGACTGCACGCTGTATGTAACCGTTGAGCCGTGCGTGATGTGTGCCGGCGCCATAGGCTGGGCGCAGATAAGGCGCGTGGTTTACGGCGCTCCCGACGCCAAACGGGGCTTCACCGTCTACGCCCCCAAGGCCCTGCACAGCAAAGCCACGGTTACGGCAGGAGTACTCGAGGACGAATGCCGGCAGCTGATGCAGGACTTCTTCAAGGACAAGCGCTGACCCGCGGCAGCGTAACCTGCCGCCATGAGCAGGCGGCATCGCCGCGCACGGCGTTGACACATTGCCGGTATGGCGGCCTGCAGCATTGCATAATGACAAACCGGAAATGTCCGTACTTTTGGCCGAAATAGAAAAACATGCATGCCGCCTGAAGCCTAAAATGAGGTAAAAAGCGGCCCTATCGGGTGCGAATTGACGTCGTTCGGTTTTACACACATGCCATTCGAAACATAAAAGGCCGTGTTTGCCAACCTAATCAGCCGTGTTTTGCAGCGCAATATGCCGTCTTTCACAATGTAAAAGGCCACGTTTTGCAGCACGAACAGCCGTAACGGATGCACACTCCGACCGTCATGCAGCGTATCGCACTGGCCACCATGCACTTACGTTTGCACGCAAAAAGCGGCGGAAAATCAGCCCGAAGCCTTTTAAATCCGCAGCGACGGCCTTGCAGAAGCGTCAGGCAAATCGCTTTTGTAAGCAAAAAGACAGATTGGGATACATAATGTCAAGGAGTAAAAAAACATCAGCTGATACAATATTTTACGTGCAGGCGTGTTATTAAAAATAAAATACTAAAATAAATCTATCACTAAAAAAACATTACCATGAAACAAAACCAATCGGGCAACAAGGCTTACTTGTTTTCCATTGTACTCGTAGCCATACTGGGCGGACTGCTCTTCGGCTACGACACCGCCGTGATTTCAGGCGCCGAGAAAGGCCTGCAGGCATTCTTCATAGGCGCGCAAGACTTCACCTACACCGACGGCTGGCACGGCTTCACGTGTGCCAGCGCACTGATAGGCTGCATCATCGGCAGCGCCGTATCCGGCTACCTGGCAACCAACTGGGGCCGTAAGAGGTCGCTCGTGTTCGCGGGCGTCATGTTCTTCATCTCCGCATTGGGGTCCATGGAGCCTGAATTCCTCTTCTTCGAACACGGCGTGCCCGGCTATTCGCTGCTCATCGCCTTCAACATCTACCGCGTCATAGGTGGCGTGGGCGTAGGCCTGGCCTCCGCCATCTGCCCCATGTACATAGCCGAGGTGGCTCCGTCCGGCATACGCGGCACCCTCGTGTCGTGGAACCAGTTTGCCATCATCTTCGGCCAGCTGGTGGTATATATGGTAAACTTCCTCATCCTGGGCGACCACACCAACCCCGTCATCGAGTCGATAGGCCAGGGCGTCAACGCCGTAGCCCCCGGCAGCGACCCTTGGACAATATCAACGGGCTGGCGCTACATGTTCGGCAGCGAGGCGATACCCGCCGGCCTGTTCGCCATACTGATATGCTTCGTGCCCGAGACGCCGCGCTATCTCGTAATGGCAGGACGAGACGGCAAGGCCCTCGGCGTGTTGCAGAAAATCAACGGCGCGGCAGAGGGACAGAAAATTCTTAACGAGATAAAGAACACCATTACCGAAAAGACCGAACGCGTATTCACATACGGCGTGCTGGTAATCTTTGTCGGCATCATGCTTAGCGTGTTCCAGCAGGCCGTAGGCATCAACGCCGTGCTCTATTACGCGCCGCGCATCTTCGGCGACATGGGCATGGAAAACCCGATGATGCAGACCATCATAATGGGCGTGGTAAACATTCTGTTCACGCTCGTCGCCATATTCACCGTCGAAAAATGGGGACGCAAGCCGTTGCTCGTCACCGGCTCGATAGGCATGGCCGTAGGAGCGTTCGGCGTTGCGCTTACGTTCGGCAACATGCAGTTCGCCATGGTTACGATGATTAGCATTATGGTTTACAGCGCGTCGTTCATGATGTCGTGGGGACCGATATGCTGGGTGCTCATCTCCGAAATATTCCCGAACACCATCCGCGGCGCCGCCGTGGCCATTGCCGTTGCCTTCCAATGGATTTTCAACTGGATTGTAAGTGCCTCGTTCGTGCCGATGTTCAACATGCAGACCGCCTCCGACCCACACTTCGGCCACTGGTTCACCTACGGACTATACGGCGCCATCTGCTTGCTTGCCGCCATCTTCGTTTGGAGAATGGTGCCCGAGACCAAAGGCAAGACGCTTGAGGACATGACGAAACTCTGGAAAAAGAACTGAAGTAAGTGAAAAGATAAAAGGGAAAAGTGAAAAATCCGCTTGTCATTAAACCGACAATACTATTAGATTTTTCACTTTTCCCTTTTATCTTTTACCTCACCTCAGCGCACTGAACCCGTTGATTGCTATCGGTACGGCTAGCAGGAACGAGAGGAAGTCGGCGCATGCCTGGCACATCTCTACGCCCTGAAGGCCGAGGAAACGGGGCAGTATGATAATCAAGGGAATGAAGAACAGGCCGTTGCGCGACGCGGCAAGGATGTTGGCCTGCCACGGCTTGCGTATGGTCTGCATCATCATGTTGGTGTACATAACTACCGCGCCGAGCGGCAGCGTTACCAACTGCCAGCGCAGGGCCACACGGCCAACGGCGATAACGGCAGGGTCATGGCGGAACACGGCTATGATGTCGGCAGAGAAAAGGAAGCCCAACAATACGCAGACAAGAAGAAAGGCCGTGCCCTGTTTTACTATGAACCAGTATCCCTCGCGCACTCTGGCGTAAAGGTGTGCACCGTAACAGAAGCCGCACATCGGCTGAAAGCCCTGGCCGAGGCCTATCACGGCGGCGAAGATCACAAACGTTACACGGCCTACGATGGACATGCCGGCAATGGCGGCGTCGCCGAACCGTCCGGCAGCCACGTTAAGCAGCGCAACGCCTATACTCGCCATGCCCTGGCGGGTGAAAGATGGCGTGCCACCGGCGAGTATCTCGCTGAACATCGAAGCCTTCGGCGTGAAGTTGCTCAAGTGTATCCGTATGGAACCGCCCTTGTGCGTCATCAGCAGCAGTACGAACATACTGCACGCCTCGCCGACGAATGTGGAAATACCCGCGCCCGTTATGCCCATGTCAAAAACGAATATCAAGATCGGCGCAAGCACGACGTTGATTATGGCACCGGTAAGTATTCCGAACATAGCGTATGCCGCGTTGCCCTGGAAACGCATCTGGTTGTTAAGGCACAACGCACCACACATGAACGGCATGGCCATGAAGATGAAGGCAAGGTAACGGTTGGCGTAAGGCAGTATGGTCGGCGTAGACCCGAGAAGCAAGGCTATGGGCTCAAGCAGGAACAGGCCTACAACACAGCCTACAACGCCTGTAATAATAGCACTGAAAAAGCCCGTGGAGGCCATGCGCGAGGCATTGTCGTGGCGCTGGGCGCCTAGTTCGCGCGATATGTAGTTGCCCGACCCCTGGCCGAAGGTGAACCCTACGGCCTGTATTATCGACATTATGGGGAATGCTATGCCCACGGCGGCCGTGGCCTGCGTGCTAATACGACCAACGTAAAACGTGGTAACGATGTTGTAGACACTCGTTACAAGCATGCTTATTATTGTCGGCACCGCCATGGTATATATGACTTTGTGAACCGGCGCGGATGTCAAGAATGTAAAGTTGTCCCTGTTGTGCATATCCGTTTGTTTTAGTTTCCGCCCTGTCAGACCGCCGTCCGGGATGCGATATTTCCGGTTAACCGTTGTAAAAACTCATGCAAAGGTAATAAAATCAAGACTAACGGCAAAAAACGTCTTCGTTTTTTAAGAATAAGAAACATATCGCCACACGGTCACAAAGACACCGGCAACAGGCATTAATGCCCCGCATCCGGACATATGGAATACGGTAACGGGCGTAAGCCGGTTACAGTACAGGAAACACGCTACCCTTGATTTTTGGCAACGCAGTAACTTACTGACAATCAATAAATTAACAATCATACGGCAAAAGGCCGTGTTTTGCGTTGCAAAAGGTGGCAAACCGCAAGGCAAAAGGTTACCTTTTACAAGCCGGAAGGCGGCATACTTGACAACCATAAAATATGATACGCGACGGCCGACAGCATTCGCCGCACGCATATTGCACATGAAATACACGGAAATAAACAAGCTTGACTGACAAAAAAAGACCGGAATGCCACGTAAACAAGGGCATTCCGGTTTTCATTTCTTATGGCGGTTGGCACGCTGCTCGCGGTATTTGGCCTTCTGGCGGGCCGAGCCGCTGCCGTGCGCTCCCGTGATATACTGCTTCTTCTTGGCTTTGGTCTTTACTTTGCCGCTGCCGTTGTCGTCTTTCTTCCTAGCCGGGCGGAACACTATGCCGCCGCCTGCTATTATGTCGTCAATGTCTGCCATTTTTATTATAATGTAAAGGATTGGTAAATAAAAAGGTAAAAACATTGGGTGAGAGGGAAAGAAAGCAAGGGTGCAACCTACGGACAAGACTTCACGCCCTTGCTCTTTTACCCTCTCGCCTTAATATCAATGGTGGAACAGCCTTACGCCGGTGAAGGCCATTGCTATGCCATACTTGTCGCAAGTCTCGATAACATTGTCGTCACGAACCGAGCCGCCGGCCTGTGCTATGTATTCGACACCGCTCTTGTGGGCGCGCTCTATGTTGTCGCCGAACGGGAAGAAGGCGTCGCTGCCGAGGCATACGCCTGTGTTCTTGGCTATCCATGCCTTCTTCTCCTCCATGGTGAACACCTCAGGCTTCTCCTTGAAGAACTTCTGCCATGTGCCCTCTGCCAGCACGTCGTCGTGCTCCTCGCTGATGTAAACGTCGATTGTGTTGTCGCGGTCGGCACGGCGTATGCCGTCAACGAAAGGCAGGTTCATCACCTTCGGGTGCTGGCGCAGCCACCAGATGTCGGCCTTGTTGCCTGCCAGGCGCGTGCAGTGTATGCGGCTCTGCTGTCCGGCGCCGATGCCAATTGCCTGTCCGTCCTTGACGTAGCACACCGAGTTGCTCTGCGTATACTTAAGTGTGATAAGGCTGATGATAAGGTCGCGCTTGGCCTCGTCGGTGAACGTCTTGTTCTTTGTCGGTATGTTCTCGAACAATGCCGGGTCGTCCAGACGTATCTCGTTGCGTCCCTGCTCGAAGGTTATGCCGTAAACCTGCTTGTGCTCGACAGGTGCCGGAGTATAGTCGGGGTCTATCTTGATGACGTTGTATGTGCCCTTGCGCTTAACCTTCAATATTTCGAGTGCCCCGGGGGTGTAGCCCGGAGCTATGACGCCGTCGCTGACCTCACGCTTGAGCAGGGTGGCAGTAGCCTCGTCGCATACGTCGCTCAGGGCAACGAAGTCTCCGTAGCTGCTCATGCGGTCGGCTCCGCGGGCGCGGGCGTAGGCGCATGCGAGCGGCGATAGCTCAATCTTAACGTCGTCGACAAAGTAAATCTTCTTCAGTGTGTCGCTGAGCGGCAGACCTACTGCGGCTCCTGCGGGCGAAACATGCTTGAAGCTGGCTGCGGCGGGCAGGCCTGTGGCGGCTTTAAGCTCCTTTACGAGCTGCCAGCTGTTGAGCGCGTCGAGGAAATTGATATACCCCGGACGGCCGTTGAGCACTTCTATGGGCAGTTCGCCTTCGTCCATGTAAATGCGCGAAGGCTTCTGGTTCGGATTGCATCCGTACTTTAATGCTAATTCTTTCATTTCCGTTTGTTTTACGATTCTGTGTGCAAAATTAGTGCAAAATCGGCTTAATTCAAAATAAATGCGTAAGAAACCGGCATTTATGGCATGCGGCAGCCGCTACGCAGGCATGCCTATCGGCCACGGTCTGTGCCGTTGCGCTTGCGCAGCACATTATAATATATGATGCCACCGAGGAGGCCCAGAACCAGTCCCACGCTTATATTGCGCAACACCGCGCCGCAGCCGGCGCCCAGCAACATGCCTATAAGCATGTAATAGCCGTAAGGCTTCGTCCTGCCCTTGTTCTTGTTTTCCTGCTCTTCCATATACCGTCAAACAATGATTATGCTGACAAAATTAACGAAAAAAACGGTATAAGGCAAAGCACGCCGCCACGTTTTTCGACAGGCAGCGAAAGCACATGCGTAACATCCTGGCAACCAACGACTTGCAAAAGGCCGTCTTTCAGGCTGCAAAAGGTTACCTTTCAGGTCGCAAAAGGCGGCATATTGGACGGTAAAAGGTGGCCTTTCAGAAAAACACATACAAAAAACAGGCCATGAACGGGTGCAAAGTAGTTAAATTATGTAAGACTTTTTTCTTAAAGAATGTAAAGAGGCATTGTTGAAGTTAATTTTCAACCATTTTACCGTAAAATGCAATATAACAGCAAGTAAGGCCTTGCCGGCGTACACTATGGCACGCTTTTTGCTAATCGCAAAAGATGTAAACATTCTTTGATAGCTTGCCTATTTTTATTAACTTCGCAAGCGAAAAAAATCAACTTACCCTTTCATACTAAATTACTGAACCATAGAGACATGAAGAGCCTAAAGATATTTGCCGTAGCGATGATGTTGCTGACAGTGGGAATGCCCGCCTCGGCCGACAACGACAACGACGGCAAAAAGCAGGAACAGGAACAATACAAGGAAATAGATAATTTCGACTTTTTATACGACAACGAGGCTTACGACGAGAACTTGGAGTATTCCGAGATAGACAACATGCTCGAGGAAGCCTTCTCACACCTCGGCGCACGCTACCGCAGGGGACAGTCGGGACCCAACGCCTTCGACTGCTCAGGATTCACAAGCTACGTATTCAAGAACCTGGGCATAGACCTTAACCGCTCGTCGCGCTCGCAGTACACGCAAGGCGACCCCGTGGACAAGGACGAACTGCGCACGGGCGACCTGGTGTTTTTCACCGGCTCAAACGCCAGGGGTCCGATAGGCCACGTGGGAATAGTAGTCGACGTAGACCCGATAAGCGGCAGCTTCAACTTCATCCACGCCAGCATAAAGGGCGTCAAGGTAAGCAACTCTAACGAAACATACTATTCACGCAGGTACGTCGGAGCACGCCGCGTGATGGAGTAAACGCCATTAAGAATTAAGAAAAAGAATGCAAGAAGAATGAATTTAGTGGTTTCATCTTGATGTTTTTCTTGCCTTTCGGATCTTAATTCTTATTTTACGGTAAATGAAGAACAACTTCTTTTTCATAATTCTTTGTGCAAGTGCTGGCATGTCAGCATGCACAATGGCGGGTACCGGCAAGAAAGCGCCGGCACCCGTCGTTAGTATTGAGCAATACGAAGAGGCAGACACGCTGGCGGAAGACCACCCGACGGCCGACACTTTGGTTGTAGCCATGACGGGCGACATAATGATGGGCACCACCTACCCTGCCCACGCATTGCCCGAAAACGACGGCTACGGCCTCTTCAGGGATGTTAAAGACATTCTGGAACGCGCCGACATAGCCGCCGGAAACCTTGAAGGCACATTATGCGACACGTCCAGCATTACGAAAAAGAAAGAGTCTGAACACTCTTACTCGTTCCGCACGCCGGTAGAATTTGCCCCAAGGCTGAAGGAGGCGGGATACGACTTCCTCTGCATGGCGAACAACCACGCATACGATTTCGGCTATGAAGGCGTGCGCTCAACCGAGAAGACACTCGACAAACTTGGAATAAAATACGCAGGACTGGCCGGGCGCAACGAGTGCGCCATAATAGAACGCCGTGGCATAAGGTTCGGCCTGTGCGCCTTCGGGCACAACTCGTACACCCTCAGGCACAACGAGCATTGGAAGGCGAAGCAGATTTTAGACAGTCTGAAAATGCTTACAGACGTCGTCATTGTGACCTTCCACGGCGGCGGCGAGGGAAAGGGCTTCAGCCACCTGCCCTACGGCAAGGAGGAATTCCTGAACGAAGACCGCGGCAACCTGCGACATTTTGCACACTTCTGCATAGACAACGGAGCCGACATTGTATTCGGCCACGGCCCCCACGTGGTGCGTTGCGTAGAGCTTTACAAGGACAGGTTCATCGCATACAGCCTCGGCAACTTCTGCACTCCGTACGGCATAAGCATAAGCGGAATATCAGGCTACGCGCCGATAATAGAGGCTAAAACAGACAGGAAAGGCAGGTTCATTGAAGGACAGATACACTCGTTCATACAGAAACGCGGCCTCGGACCGCGCCGCGACACGACAAACACTGTTGCTGACCAGATAAGACGCCTGACTGACTCCGACATAGCCAACAGTCTGCTGGTAATTGACAAGAACGGGAAAATAAGGAAAAAGTGACACGCCGGACGGCAACCGGAAACAAATAAAAGGCCGCACATACGGCAGACAAAAGCCGTACAACATCAGAAAGGAAAAGCATCAAACAACATAACGCCCCCGTAAAACGCAAAATCCTCAAAAGGCCGATGGCCTTTTGAGGATTTTGTTTTAGGCATTTCACTAAATTAGTCTTCTTTCTTTGTGATGACCTTCTTCTCAGCAATACGCGCTTTCTTACCTGTAAGATTGCGGAGGTAATACAGCTTGGCACGGCGAACCTTACCAACCTTGTTTACTTCAATGCTGTCGATGTTAGGAGATTCGAGAGGGAAGATACGCTCAACACCCACAGAGCCTGACATCTTGCGGACTGTGAAACGCTTCTTTTCGCCCTGGCCGCAAATCTTGATAACTACACCGCGGTAGAGCTGGATTCTCTCCTTTGAACCCTCGATGATTTTGTAAGCGACAGTGATTGTGTCTCCTGCTTTGAACTCAGGAAACTTCTTGCCGGTTGCAAATGCTTCTTCAGCAACTTTAATTAAATCCATTGTTGTTTTATAATTAAATTTGTTCATCGTTCCGGCGCAACATAACGAGGCAACTCTTCTTCCTGTCAGCGATTACGCGGAAAGCGGTGCAAAGGTAGTCATTTTCCATCTGCCTGCCAAATGTAATCTTATTTTTTTACATTTTTCTTTGCACTGTTTGCGTTTTTAACTAACTTTGCACTGTTTTTAAGGTAAAAATCATGCGTAACCGACTAATATTCTGCGGATTCGTTTCCGCCGCGCTGTTATTGACGGCATGTTCGTCAGGCTATAAAATCACTGGCTATGAACGGTCACGGATACTCATAGACAGCACTTATGACGCTACGGCAGACAAGGCCGCGGCAGACTTCATGAAGCCTTACAAAAGGCAAGTTGACAGCATAATGAGCCCCGTGGTCGGCATGTCAGCCGAATACCTGTATGCCGAAAAGCCCGAAAGCAAACTGTCAAACCTGCTGGCTGACATCCTGGTATGGAGCGCCAAAGACTACAACGAACGGCCGGACTTCGCCATTTACAACATAGGCGGCATACGCTCGTCAATAGCAAAAGGCAAGGTGACATACGGCGAGGTACTCGACGTGGCGCCATTTGAAAACAAGATTTGCTTCGTAACGCTGACAGGCGACAAGGTGAACGAGCTTTTCGGGCAAATAGCCAAAGTCGGCGGTGAGGCCGTAAGCCACGGTGTCGAACTTGTGATAACAAAGGACGGCAAGCTGAAATCGGCTTTACTGAACGGCAAGGAGATAGACCCGAAGGCAAAATACCGCATAGCCACGCTCGACTTCGTAGCCCAGGGCAACGACAATATGGCTGCCTTTAAAAGCTCGACAGACATAAACTCGCCCTCAAGCAAAGACAACAACGTGCGTTTCATCATAATGAAATACATGCAGGAGAAGATGGCTAAAGGCGAAAGCGTTAGCGCAGAAATTGAAGGTAGGATTAAAATCGATGGACAATGAGACGCATTCTTACAACCATAATCATGGCCATTGCCGTTGCAACAGGCATGGAGGCCAAAGGCAAGAAAATAACGATACTGCACACTAACGACACTCACAGCTGCGTGTATCCGCTGAATCCCAACCTTGCCGACACAATGCTGGCCGGACGGGGCGGTTTTGTAAGGCGTGTGGAAATGGTTAAGGAAGAGCGGCGCAAGGAGCCGGGACTGTTGTTGTTTGACAGTGGCGACTTCTCGCAAGGTTCCCCATACTACACACTCTACAAAGGCGATGTAGAGGTTGAGCTCATGAACCTGATGGGATATGACGCTGCCACACTGGGCAACCACGAGTTTGACAACGGAATAGAAAACCTTGCAAGGTTGGTGAAGAAGGCCAAGTTCGCGATTGTCTGTGCCAACTACGACTTTACGGGAACCATACTCGAAAACCTGATAAAGCCTTACACGATAATCAAAAGAAACGGTATCAAGATAGGCGTATTCGGCTTGTCGCCGCAACTTGACGGCCTGGTGATGAACAGTACGAACTCGGGAGTGAAGTTTATTGACCCTGCCAAGGCTGCAAATGAAACGGCCAGACTGTTGAAAGAGGAAGAGAAATGCGACATGGTTGTCTGCCTTTCGCACCTGGGTTGGGACATTCTTGGAGTTGACGACACGGAGACCATACCCCAAACAAGGAATATCGACATCGTGCTCGGCGGCCATTCACACTCGTATTTCACGGAAATGCAGTATATTAAAGACCTTGACGGTAAGGACGTTCCTAACGACCAGAACGGCAAGCACGGAATTTTTGTCGGCAAGATTGTAGTATCACTGGCAAAAGAATAGCAGTGCAACTATGTCAGGGCAAGGCCGATACGACTTTCCTGACGGGCCGTATTACGCGCCAACGGCGAGTATCCGCCATGATGTCCACACCCTGCCCGACCTTAAAGACAGAACGCAAGGAGACACGGTGGGACTAAAGTTTAACACCAATCGTGCCACATTAAAATAGGGAATGACAAAATATTCAGCCGATTGTGCCGTTATACAATAAATGAGAAAACTTTTTTCCATAATATTACTTTTGCTGTTTGTGCTGACAGCCTCGGCTCAAGGCGGCGCCGTACAGAACCGACCGTACACTGACCTGCGGCCGTTTCACTTCGGCGTGGTTGTGGGCACGCACTTCCAGGACATCGAGTTCAACAACGTAGGCCCGCAAATGGTGATGAACGCCGACGGCACACAGGCGGAAAAAATTATAACCTGCGACCAGGACCGTTGGGATATGGGCTTCAACGTCGGTGTGTTAGGCGAGTTCCGCCTTAGCAACCACTTCGCCTTCCGCATAGCCCCAACAATGTATTTCGGCAACCGCCACATAAAATTCTACAACCTTACGGACAAGCTGGACAACGGCGACCCAATCATGCAAACACAAGACATGAAGTCGGTCTACATCGGCATGCCTCTCAACCTTATATTCAGCGCGCCACGACTCGACAACGCAAGACCATACATCATGGTGGGGGCTGACCCCATGTTGAACCTTTCGGGAGGCGACAACGACTACGTGAAACTGAAAAAATACGACTTCTGCCTTGAAGTCGGACTAGGTTGCGACATATATCTGCCTTTTTTCAAACTGCGCCCGGAACTCAAATTCTGCTACAGCCTGATAAACAGCCTCGACACGAAGCATCCTGACAGACTGCGCGACCAGAACATGGCAATGTACGCAAAGTCGGTAAACGAGGCACGCAGCAAGATGATTGTACTGTCATTCTACTTTGAATGACGCCACGTCACGCAAACTCCGAATGAAAGTGCGCCGGCAGCTTGTAACTCTAACGGCAACACCAGCCGGAAAAGGCGCCGCCAAGCGCCAATATTCATCCCTGCAGGAAACTTCCACACGAACGTTAAACAATCTAAAAACAAATACCTAAAATTAGGTATTCACAATAAATGTATTACCTTTGCATCGTACAAATTTTGGTACAAAACATTATTAATCAAATAAAAACAAGAGTATTATGGCTTACGTAATTGGTGACGATTGTATCGCTTGCGGTACTTGTATCGACGAATGTCCGGCAGGAGCTATCTCTGAGGGCGAAAAGTATTCAATCAACCCTGACATGTGCACAGAGTGCGGAACTTGTGCTGATGTATGCCCGTCAGAGGCTATTAGCTTAGGCTAAGACTTAAATTGAAAATCACGATTTAGGCGGTTCGAAACATTCGGGCCGCCTTTTATTTTTATCATACGGCACGCAATCAAGAGCCACATAGATGCATTATGCGCAGGCTGCGCAATTGGAGAACACACAAAACCGGACAGGCCGAAACAATATAGTAGCAAAGGTTTAAAACAACCTTAAAAGGATGTCGGGATATATTGAATACTTTTGCAGCTGTAACCAAGAAAAACGACAATCCGAAAATGAAACAGTTAAAAGCAAAAGTGACAATAGCAAGAAAAAGGGAAAGAATGTTCAACCGTATTTTCGGCATAGTGCTACCTCTTGCAGGCACGGCTCTAATAGCCATGGCAACGACAGGCTGCATAAAACGCAATAACTTCATAAAACAGACACAGACAACAGAGGCTGTAATAACCGACTTCATAATATCGGCAAAAAACGATGCAAGGCAGGCCATAGTAAGCTATTCGGTAAACGGACATACGTACACCAAGGCAATAAAAGAATATACGCCGGAAATGAGCCGTGGTGACTTAATAACAATAAATTTCATGCCCGACTCGCCTGACAAGCCACGCTATGTCAGGAAAAGCGCATGGACAGAGCTATTGACAGCCATTACGGGCGTGATTATCATCGGCCTGGGAGTTACAGCCACATACCTGCAAAGAAAGGCTAGACGGAAAAGAATGAGGCTGATGGAAACAGGAAAACGCATCGAAGCTGTAATAACCGACATTAAACAGGATGAGAACCAAAGCATGAAAGGCATGCACCCGATAATAATAAGCTGCCGTTACATATCGCCCGAAGGACGCCTGTACCTCTTCAACAGCGCTCCGGCATGGCACCGCAGCTTCGAAATCAACCTGCGTACGAAGATTCCCGTCTATGTCGACAGTGACAATCCTTCACACTATTATGTAGACGTTGAAAGCGTTACCGACTGAATACATTTTAATGACGCGTACTGATGGATTTTCAAAAGGTAACCTTTTACATTACAAAAGACAACCTATTGCGCTCCAATATGCCGTCTTTTACAGCCTGAAAGGTGGCATATTGCAACGAGAGAGATAACGCCCTGTATGACTCAAAATAAAAAGCTGTCAGGGATAATAATAAACATTGATTAGATACCCGTAAATGGGCAACTTGTAAAAGAAGCAGGAAACGCGGAAGTCATTTGCCGAATGAGTATGCATATATAAAAAAACGATGCACACCTCAGTTGGTATGCATCGTTTTATACAGGTTATAAACCTGTCAATTACTTCAACACGCTAAGAGCCTGTGCTGCTGTCGCATTCTGTGGGTCGATTGCAGCTACTTTCTCAAAATATGACTTTGCAGTAGCATTGTCCTCTTTAACTATGTAGTAATAGCCAAGATAGAGATACGGCTCAATGAGCAGTTTGGGATTGTTCTCAGCTTCAGCGAGTTTTGCATATTCCTCATAATAAGGCTTTGCAAAGCCTTGCGTACTCTCGGGGTCAAGCTGTGAGTTGATACGGGCACGCATAAGGGTTGCATAAAGCTTGTTTGAAGGAGAATCGGTAGCAATGCGACCATAAATCTCATCAGCTTTCTTGAATGCATTTACCTTCTCTTCATTAAGTGTCTCAATGCCGGCTGCCTGCTGCATGTAGAGCTGTGCAAGACCATCGAGATCGGGTACTGACGGCTTCTCTATCTTTGAAAGATACTCGTCATAGTAAGCAAGACCGTTGACAAAGTCTTTCTTTGCAATGTAAGCGTCAGAAAGCTGCTTTCTCACGTCGTTAAGCTCGGCGTTCATGTCCAAGGCTTTCTTGAACTCCTCGATTGCACGGTCATAAGCGCTATCGCCCATCAAGGCATATCCGTAATACTGATAGTCGCGTGCAGAAATCTTGGCACTGTCAGAATTGTTAAACAACGCATCAGCAAACTTCAACGCATTCTTGTAATCCTTCAAGTCGGTATAGTTATAGAATGTGATACGGTTCATTGCAGCGCTACGCGGATTCTTGTTCACACCGAAAAGAGAAACTTCAAGACTCTTCTTCGAATTGGCAAGAAGAAGTTCGGCAGTTGCGTATTCAGTAAGATAGTTCTCCTTAAGCTGGTTAAGGTCAACCTTGCCATAATATTCTACCGCCTTATCAAGCTTATTGGCACCATAATAGAAGTGAGCAGCCTCGGCGTCAACAGGATATGTAGGATCTACCTTACGCAAATCCTCGAGTTTTGCAACTGCACCTTCAGGGTCTACCTTACGGTAAACAGAAGCATACTTGATGTAGCCGACAGGGTTCTTCGGGTCAAAATGTATGGCCTGGTTGTAGTAGCTTGCGGCACCACCACCCTCGTTGCTTGCAAGAGCAGAGAGGTCGCCGAGCAAGATTGAAGCAAGAGCCTTACCCTTGTCATCCTTACCACGCTCGATTGCCATGTTGGCATATTCGCGGGCAGAAGCCGTGTCCTTGATTTCCATGAACGCACGGCCTAATCCAGACAACGCTTCGGCATTCTTCTTGTACTCCTTGACAAAATCCTTAACCTGGTCCTTGTAGGCAGAGGGGTTTGACTTGTTCTCAACAATAACTTTCGTAATGGCATCAACTTGTGACTTAACGTCCTGAGCCATTGAGGGAGCTGATATAACTGATACCAGAGCTCCAGCCAATAAATATTTAATTGCTCTCATAATTCAGAAAAATAAACAATCATTCAACAAAACATTCTACCTAAACATAATAAATTTATTCATCATCGTTGACACGAACTGACCTTACTGTTATATCGCCGCGCATCGGCAATAATCCGGACTTGAATATAATCAACTGTCCCTTTGGTTGCTCAATAAAATGGGCAAAGCCCCAAGGCAAACCGTGTATAGGGTCGTTCAACAACGCATATATCGTTCTTACCAACGGATAACGTCCGTCAAGCAAGTATGCCTGATAAGGTTTCCAGCTGTTCATGTATGTTGCTGTATCAAACTTACTTACAGACATAACTGTTATATTCTTCTTAAATGTAGTATTGGTGGTGTCACGCTTGTCGTTCAACCAATTTGAACCAATGATGCCGATTGCATTAGGAGTTTTCTCGACAAAATCGATTACTTCCTTGCTCGTATTGGCTGCAACAATATTAGGACTGTTTATAGGCTTACCGTCAAGAAGAGAATCTACGCAAAAATGCACAGTACTCGATTTCTTGTTGTCAAACACCACTAAAATGTCACCACGCTTGGACCCGGGCACTATGTCACCCCAAGTCTTGGCCTGTCCGCTAAGCACACGCTTAATGTTCTTAATAGAAATACACGAATCGGTATTAGCTCTATTTATTATAAGCGACAACCCGTCGTAAGCCAAAGGAATGGCCACAGGCAGATAATTACGGGCTTTAAGGTTCTCAAATTCTTTCTTAGTGAAATTCCTTGAGGTAATTGCAAGCTGAATACTGTCTGTCATCAACATATTGACAGCATCAAGCTCATTAGTATAAATAGGAGTCAAATGAGCATCACGGTAAATGCTCTCAAATACTTGTATCTGCTCATCAATGATAGGACTAAAACTTTCGTCAGAAGCGAAAGATATCGCTCCTGACGAATAAGTATCAGTTCTACCACTCTTGGGCTTGTCCACGCATGCGTAAACAACCCCCAAGAGTAGCGTTAATCCTACAATTCCGTAGAATAGTTCTTTCTTCATTTTGCTTATATTACTGCAATTTGAATGTTACAGGCAATGTGTAGCGTACGTTAACAGTCGTACCGTTCTGCTTACCAGGAGTCCAGTTAGGCATGTTGCTTACAACGCGGACAGCCTCCTTGTCAAGAGACGGGTCAACGCCACGAACAACATTAACATTTGAAATAGAACCTGACTTGCTAACAACGAACTGCACGATAACACGGCCTTCAATACCATTTTCAGCTGCGATTACGGGATACTTGATATTATCACGCAACCACTGCATCAAGGCACCTTGGCCACCAGGGAACGAAGGCTGCTCCTCAACTACGTCGAAGACCTTGTTCTCTTCCTCTTTCGGAGGTTCTGGCTGTGCAATTTCTTCCTTAGCCTTAAGGACTTCACCGCCGATTTCGTCATTACCTACAACGTTGAATGCACCGATTGTCGTCTTTGTCTTCTGGAGGTCATCCTGATTCTTCATTTCTTCCTCAGGTTTAACATCCTCGTCCTTCTTGATGACAGGTGCGGTGAACTTAATAGAGCTCTTGACCTTCTCAACCTGCTTAGGCTGCTCAATCTTAACGGGAGCTTTCTTTTCAACCTTGGCCTGCTTCTTCGTCTGAATAGAAGAAAGCTCGACAGCAGTTGTAACAGCAACCCTTTGATTAGCCTGAATTACATTCTTGATCGCTATGGCAGAGAATATGACAACAGCAGCAATAAGCACTATTACGATAGACCAAATGTTGCGCTTGCCAGTCGACTTACGAAGCCTATAGGCTCCATACTCCTGGTTTCTGCCTTCAAACACAAGGTCACACCATGCATTAGATATTAAATCTACTTTTGACATTGTCTTTCAATTTTAAATGTGAATCACCGACATCCCCTTAGTCCAAACGAACGCCCTTACTAGTAAGGAGTTTTTTGTCGTCAGGAGAAATATTGTCAATGACATACTTACCAATACTGCAAATCTGCATCTCATCCAGAGCGTCAACCAGATTCTTGTAAGAAGCGTTGTCTGTAGCCTTGATAATGATTGTCAAAGTAGGAAGCTTTTCGCCACCGACCTGACCATCCTTAAGCTTTTCAAGCTCCTTATTATAAATAGAATCGGGATACTTGGCAGGATCCTTAAGCTTTTTGGCATCAAGTTCCATCTTTGCCTTCATAATAGCGGCAACAGGAACAGAACCATCTTCAGTAACGTGGTTAATCAACACGCTACGAATACCATCCTTACCCCAAGTAGTTTCTTTCAAGCATGAGGGATCCGCATAATTTGGAATACCCTCCACATAGAAGATCTTATCGTTACCGGCTACAAAGATAGTAATAGTCTGTGAAGCCTTTGTCGCAGTCTTATCCTGCTCCTGGACATTCTTATCGTTACTCGGCATCGTCAAAAGCATTGCCTGGGGCTTACTTAAGGACGTACAAAGCATGAAGAACGTGATAAGAAGCATCATCATGTCCACCATAGGCGTGAAGTCTACGCGAAGGTCGACTTTCTTCTGTCTACTTGTATTCTTTTTTGCCATTGTTTAGTCCTCCACTTTTTTATAAGAAGTGATTAGCTCGTAACGGTTCTGGTTCATGTCCTGAAGCTCAGACATCACCCTCTTAATAACCTTGTAAGGAGTTTTAGAGTCAGCCTTAATTGCCAACTTCATATCAGGATTAGCATCAGTGACAGTCTGCACCCAAAGTTGGAATTCGCTCATACCGCCGTCAATACTGTCCGTAGGAACGCCCTTATCCTGCTGGAAAGAGTTCATGTGGGCTGCGTCCTGATTAAGGAACGAAGCCATATCGTCCATAGACACACCGATATTGGTTGCACTGCGCACATTCTTCATCTGCGTCCCGTTCAGCGATACTCCGAACTGGCTAGCCATGGTGCTAAGAGCCGACTCCATGTCGCCCGGCTTGTCCCAGCCCAAGAATACCTTACCCTTATTGTCAATAAGGATTGTAAGGACGTTCTTGTCGGTTACCTTGATCTCTGACACCGAGCCAGGCGTAACGACTTTCACCGCCTCATTCTTCACGAATGTTGATGTCAACATGAAGAACGTTAGCAGCAAGACCATCACGTCGCTCATAGGCGTCATGTCGATCCAGGTACTTTGTCTCTTAATTTTTACTTTACCCATAGTAATTAAAATTTAAAAGGGTTAGTAAAATTAAGCTTCTTCCGTGTGATTGGCTTCGTATGTCTGAGCAATAGAATAACCAACCTCATCAAGGGCGTATGTCAGCTTGTCGATCTTGTTTGTGAATGTGTTATAAGCAATAACCGAGCACCAAGAAGTCAAAATACCGAACGCGGTGTTAATCAACGCCTCAGAAATACCAGTAGAAAGAGCGAGAGAGTCACCACCACCACCGGCAGCCAAAGCCTGGAATGAACGGATCATACCGATAACGGTTCCGAGAAGACCGGTAAGTGTACCAAGAGTTACGATTGTTGCAAGAATCGGGAGGTTCATCTGCAGGGTAGGCATTTCAAGCTGAGTAGCCTCCTCGTGAGCCTGCTGGATCTTTGCCACCTTCTGAGCCTTCTTCAAACCTGTAGCTGCTTCCATTTCCTTGTAAGCGCGGAGAGAAGCTGAAACTACGTTAGCAACAGAACCCCTCTGCTTGTCGCAGATATTCTGAGCTGCTGCGAAATCACCCTTGTTAACGGCTGCCTTAACGTTCAAGACGAACTTAGCCAATGAGCCCTTACCGAAAGCTGTGCGGAGAGCGAGCCAACGCTCGATGCTCAATGCGATAACTGTAAGCAAGAGAGTCTGGATGATAGGAACGATTACACCACCTTTATAAATGGTTCCGAGAAGGTTTGTCGGGTGACCTGCGGGATCGTTGCCTGCAAAGTTAGAAGGATTACCGAGCAGGAAGTTGTATATGCAAATCGCAATGATAAGACATACAATGATAACCCAAATCGCTGCTCTAATTCCCTGGAAGCCCTGGTTTTTCTTAGGGCTTGCTGCTTTTTGTGTAGTTGCCATAATTTTAATTTAAATTTGTTAGTTAGTTAATTATTAAGTTATAAAGTTTTGATTTAGCGTTAATAAGCAATTCTATTTGCTATGTAAAAAGGCTGCTTTCGCGTAAAGAAGCTCACAAAGATAACAATTTATAGGTAATAAAAGCATCAAGCATAGTGTTTTTAACAATGTTTTTGACTTTTATTAATGTCTTTTAATTGCCTCTTATTGCCGTCTTTTCCGGGCATCTGCCTCACGCAAGCCTTGCCACAGCACTTTTTATTCTCGACATAGCCTCGCGTATGTTATCGTCGCTTGTCGCATAACTCATACGGAAACATTCCGGATCGCCGAACGCGTCGCCTGCTACAGTCGCAACATGGCCGACCTCGAGCAAGTAGAGGGCGAAGTCCGTAGAATTGTTTATGACATGCGTACCGTCAGTCTTTCCGAAGAAGCTGGAACATTTAGGGAACAAGTAGAATGCGCCTTGCGGTACGTTAACCTCAAGTCCGGGTATGTCTTTTGCCAGACTTACAATAAGGTCGCGACGGCGTTCGAACGCCTTGCGCATTTCTTCCACGCAATCCTGCGAGGCCATATATGCTTCAACGGCGGCCTTCTGGCTTACCGAACACGGACCGCTTGTATATTGTCCCTGCAACTTGTTGCATCCCTTGACTATCCACTCTGGTGCAGCAATATAACCTATACGCCAACCTGTCATGGCATAAGCTTTCGACACTCCGTTGACCACGATAGTCCGTTCCTTCATGCCTTCAATCTGTGCGATACTGTGGTGCTTGCCTATATAATTAATGTGTTCGTATATTTCGTCAGCCAAGACATACAAATCTTCGTGGCGTTTGATGACATCGGCAAGTCCACGGAGTTCTTCTTCATTATACACACTACCCGTAGGATTGCTCGGCGAACAAAGTATCAGGAGCTTGGTTTTCGGGGTAATGGCAGCCTCGAGTTGTTCGGGAGTCATCTTGAAATCCTGTTCAAAGCCTGCTTCTACAATTACAGGCTCGCCTCCTGCCAGCTTAGCCATCTGCGGATAACTTACCCAATAAGGAGCGGGAATTATAACTTCATCGCCGTCGTTAACCAACGCCATTATGGTATTGCATACGCTCTGCTTGGCTCCGTTTGAAACAAGAATCTCGTTTACGCCGTAATCCAGTCCGTTCTCACGTTTCAGCTTCGCAGATATGGCCTCGCGCAGGTCCATGTATCCCGGTACAGGAGAATATCTTGAAAAATTCTCATCAATAGCCTTCTTGGCAGCGTCTTTAATATGTTCGGGTGTATTGAAATCGGGTTCGCCGACGCTCATGTTTATTACATCAATGCCTTGCGCCTTCATTTCACTACTCTTCTGCGACATCGCAAGTGTAGCAGAAGGAGCCAAACGATTAAGACGATCTGATAACTGTGCCATAATACTTTCAGTTTATTTCTGCAAAATTAATTATTTTATTCGTTCCTGGGAAATAAAAGGAATTATATTTTAATGTCATGACGTTAAAAAAACGTGACAACAGCAAACATATCCAATCCTGTTTGTTACAAATGCAAATTATGCCCCATGCGGTCTTTCTTCGTCTTCAGGTATTTATAGTCATATTCGTTGGGAACGACCTCTATTGGCACATTCTCTACTATTTCCAGACCATAAGCCTCAAGACCCACACGTTTGGTGGGATTGTTGGTCATAAGCCTCATCTTGTGTACACCAAGATAACGGAGCATCTGGGCTCCGCATCCGTAGTCACGCTCGTCAGGCTTGAAGCCAAGATGCACATTGGCGTCCACCGTGTCGTACCCTTCTTCCTGCAGCTTATAGGCTTCTATCTTGTTCATCAGTCCTATTCCGCGTCCTTCCTGCTGCATGTATATCAGCACGCCCTTGCCTTCCTTCTCTATCATCTGCATCGCCTTGTGCAGCTGCTGTCCGCAGTCGCAGCGCTTGCTGCCGAAGATGTCTCCCGTTGCGCATGACGAATGAACACGCACGAGTACAGGCTCGTCCTCTTTCCATTCGCCCTTTATCAGCGCCATGTGCTCCAGCCCGCTGCTGGTCTGGCGGAATGGCACGAGCTTGAAGTGGCCGTATTCGGTAGGCATGTCAACCACCTGGCCCACGCTTATCAGCGACTCGCGTTGCAGGCGGTAAGCAATCATGTCCTTGATGCTTATGACCTTAAGGTCGTAGCGTGCCGCAAACTCGAGCAGCTGTGGCAGGCGGGCCATGGTACCGTCGTCATTCATTATCTCCATCAAAGCGCCGGCTGGGTACAATCCGGCCAGTTTGCACAAATCGATCGTAGCCTCAGTGTGTCCGCTGCGCCTAAGCACTCCGTTATCCTGGGCGTAAAGCGGGTTAACATGCCCTGGACGTCCGAACGTCTGGGGGGTTGAAGCAGGATCGGCCAACGCCTTTATCGTCTCTGCCCTGTCGTGCGCCGACACGCCAGTAGAACATCCCTCAAGCTTGTCTATCGTTACGGTGAACGGAGTACCGAGCACCGACGTATTCTCAGACACCTGGCGCGGCAGGTCAAGCTCGTCACACCGGCTCAACGTTATAGGTGCGCACAGCACGCCGCGCGCATACTTCAGCATGAAGTTAACCTTCTCCGCCGTTATCTTTTCAGCCGCGATGATCAAATCGCCCTCGTTCTCACGGTCCTCGTCGTCGACAACGATGACGAATTTACCTTCCTTGAAGTCGGCCAAAGCCTCTTCGACTGTATTGATTTTCAAGTTTTCCATAAGAGTTGTTATGTTCACCTTATTATATATATGCAATCTAATTGCCCTGTTTCAATTCCGTGATTCTCCTAATTACCGCATCGTTAGTATCCTTAACTACCTTCAGGTCATGGAGCAGCCGCAGCCTGAAGCGCCACATCCTTAAATACAGGAACAAGCCGACAGGCACGATTATTGCGGCTGTAACATTAAGCCACTTGCGCTCGAACGGGCGCGTATGCGCCTTGACAGCCATGAACGGATAATCGTTGAGGCATCCCAATATGACCTTGTCCTTAGTGTTGGACAAGTCTTCTATCAATGCCTCCATCTGTTCGTTAAGTTCCTCGATCACATGGTCGGGGGTATACTTGAAGAACACCTTTACCACGTTGGGAGCCAAAAGCAAATTGTGTTCACGCACATAAGCATCTATCTCCGTATTTATCTGCGCCAGCTTTTCGGCGTCGGCGGCATAGTCCGGGTCGTTGATAATCACGTCCTTGCGGTAGACGGCACGTTTTATGCGCAGGCCGAGCAGTTTCATGAACAGGTTGCGGTAGAAGTCTATGTTGAACACTACCGAATCGTTATTGGCCTTGTACGTGAAGAATACTGCCAAAGGCGTAAGGACGGCAAGTGCTATGGTCTTGCCGAACCATATGGTCCACATGCCTCCACGAGCCATGCGGTAGCCCGAATTGTCGAAGATGAAGAACACGATGAACACCAGCACTGAAATAATGACAGGCACTCCGAGTCCTCCCTTGCGTATGATTGCTCCCAACGGTGCGCCTATGAAGAAGAACAACAGGCACTGCAAAGCCACTGAAAACTTGTTGATGGCCTCTATCTTGTGCTGCCTTATCAGCTTGTCTCCGTCAGCGGTGAGCATGCCCTTGAAGTCGAGGTCGCTCATCTCAGTCCTTACCCTGCCCAGCGCGGTGTTTACAGCCTCAAGCTTGGCATCCGCCGCCATGCGTCCATATATCGAGTCGAAACTGTACGTCCGTGTGGCAGCCATCTTCACGGCCCTCAGCGAGTCAGCCTTGCTTATCCCCGTAGAGGTGTAATACCTCATGCGGGCATCTTTGTAGAACACACGTCCCACACTGTCATATACATGGTTCAGCGAGTCGATGTCGAGGCTGATCTGCCTAACGCTCTTGCCCTTGGCGTTGTTTGACAGCGCTCCGGCATCGGCCAAGTCGAAATCGGAATCAAAGTCGAGCAAAATCTTCTTGCTTACGAAAGTCTCTCGGCGGTAAGGCACTCCGGCGCCCCTCACAACCTGCTGCGACTTCATGTTCTCAAACCACTCGCCGCTATAAAGCGTAAGCAGCAGGTGCTTCTTCTCCGCCGTCGACTGCAACATGCCCGAGTCGGCCAGTATTATTGCCGCATCCTCATAGCTGTCGGTCATCTTGTAAATCATGACACCGTACAGCTTGCCCGTCTCGAGGTCTTTCTCCTGCACGTAGAGGTTGCACCCCGGTATGCCGTCATAAAACACTCCCTCGGGAATCTCAAGTTCTGGGCTTTTCTGTTTCATCGACAGCAGCAGGCGCGAGAACGACATGTTGGCGTTAGGCCCGATGACATTTTGGAAATAAAACGAGCCGAACGATATGAACACCACAAGCACTATCAGCGACCTGAAAGCCTGCATCAGCGAAATGCCGGCGGCCTTTATCGCCGTAAGCTCGCTGCTCTCGCCGAGGTTGCCGAACGTTATCAGTGACGAAAGGAGTATGGCCAGAGGCAGAGCCTGCGGCACAAGCATCAAGCTCATGTACCAGAAGAACTGGGCCAGCACCTCCATCGACAAGCCCTTACCTATCAGTTCGTCCACGTACTTCCAAAGGAACTGCATCATCAAGATGAACTGACAGATAAAGAAAGTGCCGACAAAAAGCAGGCCGAACTGGCGGGCTATGAACTTGTCTAATTTCTTTACTCGAAGCATTATTGTTCTAAATGGATTCAGGCGTTACCTTACCAGCTTGCAAAATTAGCACAAAAATATCAGAAAAACGACATTATTATAAAAATAAAAAGCAAAATGGCAAAGACTACGACACGGAACAAATCATATCATTAGCGTATAAAAGCCAATCAGGCAAGTGTACGGCAGGGGCGACACCTTCTTTGACGGAGGCTGCATGACAGCCTACATCTACAAGCGACCCGGACGGCAGCAAAGTCTTTAAAATACAGCATCAAAGCCCCGTAGAACGGTGCAACATCTCCATATTGGCGTCCCAGATGTCCTCGAGGGTGTCCGTATCGCCGTCAGGGGCGAAGTCGGTTATCATGAGGATGTAGTCGCCCGTGATGTCGCTCTTGTCCATCCTGAGCTCGAGGTAGGTGTCGCGGTACTCGTCCTCGCTCCAGCGCAAGCGTATGTACCCCCTGTCCTTCTTCTCGAGCAAGGCAGCTGTCCTGACTTCATGGTGGCTCCAGTCGTTGCCCCAAGTGAACGTGAACACGTCTCCGCTGAACTTGACATCGTCGGCAAACCACTTGGCCAAGCCTTCCGGAGTGCTCATCAACGACCATATTATATTAGCCGATTTCGACTTCAGTTCACGCTCAATACTGATTTTATTAGCTTCCATAGCTCATCGTAAATGAGTAATCTGCCACAAAAATACTAATTAATTCGAAGAAAAACGATAAAAAGTTGCAATATTTTTTGGTATGTAAAGAAATTGTATTACCTTTGCACCCGCAAACAAGCAACAACGGCGGGATAGCTCAGCTGGTTAGAGCGTCGGATTCATAATCCGGAGGTCGTGGGTTCGGGTCCCACCCCCGCTACAAAGACACCCTGTAAATCGCTGATTTACAGGGTGTCTTTGTTTTATACCACTTCCATAGCAACTCGCTTGGGCACATCACGGCGCGCGTTATTTCACCCTCAAGCATGCAGGCGGACTTAGATTTTTGATAAATCCACAAATCACTGGTTTCCAGCATATTATCATTCGCCTTGTAAAAAGTTACATATTGCAGGCCAAAAGGTGGCATATTGCAATGTAAAAGACCACGTTTTGCACGTCTGAAGACAACGTCTTGCAAAACTATAAATAATGATACAGCCCGAAGAAGGCTGTATGGCATGACGGCTACGAACCGCACCGGCAACGGCACGGAACATCCCAACCTGCGGCAGACAAATAAAAATAAAAGCTCGTTTCTCTCGTTTTTATTTTGTATTTCTCTCAACTTGCACTATCTTTGCACTCTAAAAACAATTAGTTTACCAAAATATATGGCCGGAACAAAAAAAATAAAGACTGCCCTTGTCTCTGTGTTCCACAAAGACGGGCTTGACGAGCTGCTTGCAAAGCTCAATGCTGAAGGAGTGAAATTCTTATCTACTGGCGGTACGCAGAAATTCATCGAGTCGCTCGGCTACGAGTGCCAGACTGTCGAGAGCGTGACATCATACCCGTCTATCCTGGGCGGCCGCGTAAAGACGCTGCACCCGAAAGTGTTCGGAGGCATACTGGCACGCCGCGACAACGAGGGCGACCGTGAGCAGATGGCACAATACGAGATACCTGAAATCGACCTCGTGATAGTAGACCTTTACCCCTTCGAGCAGACAGTGGCAAGCGGAGCTTCAGAGGCCGACATCATAGAGAAGATAGACATAGGCGGAATATCACTGATACGCGCCGGAGCCAAGAACTTCAAAGACGTGGTGATAGTCCCGAGCAAGGCTGAATACAGCGTACTGCTCGACATTCTTAACAAGAAAGGCGCACAGACCGACATTGAAGACCGCCGCATGCTGGCAACGCGCGCGTTCGGCGTAAGCAGCCACTACGACACGGCCATTCACGACTGGTTTAATTCTTAATCCGCACAGCACGGCCGCCACAGGGCGCGGCGCGAGCCGAATCCTGTCGCCGCCGGCGGATTACACAATCATGAGTTGCTCAGGCCGGAGCCCGATAAAGCATGACTGCCAGGCCGGAGCCAATTACGTATCGAGAAACGAAGTTAGACGAAAGTCATTTTATGTAGTAGTTTGATTATGGGATTTTTTTCATTTATCCAAGAGATTGCGATGGACCTTGGCACGGCCAACACTATCATTATCAGTGATGACAAGATTGTTGTTGACGAGCCTTCGGTGGTGGCCCTCGACCGCCGCACGGACAAGATGATAGCCGTGGGCGAAAAGGCCAAGATGATGTATGAGAAGACTAACGACAACATCCGCACCATACGCCCGCTGCGCGACGGCGTGATAGCCGACTTCACGGCCTGCGAGCAGATGATGCGCGGACTTATCAAGATGGTACATACGGGCAGGCGCTTCTTCTCGCCCTCGCTGCGCATGGTCATCGGCGTGCCGTCAGGCTCGACCGAAGTTGAGCTGCGCGCCGTGCGCGACTCTGCCGAACATGCAGGCGGACGCGACGTCTACCTTATATTCGAACCTATGGCAGCAGCCATAGGCATTGGCCTCGACGTTGAAGCGCCCGAGGGCAACATGGTCGTAGACATAGGCGGCGGAAGCACCGAGATAGCCGTAATATCACTGGGCGGCATAGTGTCTAACAACTCTATACGCACCGCCGGCGACGACCTTACGGCCGAAATACAGGAATACATGAGCAAGCAGCACAACGTAAAGGTGAGCGAGCGCATGGCTGAGAGAATAAAGATACACGTGGGCTCGGCGCTGACCGACCTGGGCGACCAGGCTCCCGAGGACTACGTGGTACACGGTCCCAACAAGGTTACGGCCCTGCCGATGGAGGTTCCGGTATGCTACCAGGAGATAGCCCACTGCCTCGACCGCACCATCGCCAAGATAGAGAACGCCGTACTCTCGGCGCTGGAGAACACCCCGCCCGAGCTTTACGCCGACATTGTAAAGAACGGTATTTACCTTACAGGCGGCGGCGCGCTGCTGCGCGGACTCGACAAGCGCCTTACCGACAAGATTAAGATACCATTCCACGTGGCGGAAGACCCCTTGCACAGCGTGGCTAAAGGAACAGGCATCGCAATCAAGAACGTTGACCGCTTCTCATTCCTCATGAGGTAATACGAAATGCGTAACCTGATTGATTTTATTACAAGATACAATCACTGGTTTGTCTTTGTCATACTCGAAGTTGTCAGCTTCGTCCTGCTTTTCAAGTTCAACAGCTACCAGGGCAGCGTATGGTTCTCGTCTGCCAACGTGGTAGCCGGAAAAGTGTACGAAGCCGACGCCACGATAAAAAACTTCTTCAGTCTGACAAAGATAAACCAGCAACTTAATGTGCGTAACCTATACCTTGAGCAGACGGTCAGGAAACTGTCCGAGCAGGTGCATGCCGAGACTGGCGACTCGTCGTGGCTGTTCCGCACGCAGGCCGAGGTGTTGAAGGAATACAAGCTGATACCTGCAAAAGTCATAACCAACTCTATCGACAAGCGCGACAACTTCATCACCATAGACAAGGGACGGCTTGACGGCGTGAAACCCGACATGGGAGTAGCCTGCGGCACAGGCATAGTCGGAGTAGTCTACATGGTGTCCGACCACTACTCTATCGTCATACCCGTACTCAACTCCAAGTCTAACATCAGCGTAACGATAAGGAAAAGAGGATATTACGGTTACCTGCGCTGGACTGGCGGAGCGTCAGACCTGGCATACGTCGACGACATTCCACGCCATGCCCATTTCCGCCTGGGCGACCTTATCGAGACCAGCGGATACTCGGCAATGTTCCCTCCGGGCATCATTGCGGGACAGATACTCCACGTTTACAATTCGCCCGACGGACTTTCTTACCGCGTACAGGTACGCCTTACGACCGACTTCGGCAACCTTCGCGACGTATGCGTCATCGACAATTCGGCGATGAAAGAGCGCATCGACCTGCTGCGCAGCGCACAAGACTCATTGAAACTTAAGCAGAATTAGGAGAGTCAAGCAATGAAGATAGAAGCTATAAGACATCTCTTCACATTCATCGTTTTATGCCTTGTACAGGTGTTGGTGCTCAACCACATCAACCTGCTGGGCTGTGCCACGCCCTTGCTGTACATTTATTTCATCATGCTTTTCAGGCGTGGTTTCCCCCAATGGGGCATCTTGTTATGGAGCTTCCTCATCGGACTCTGCATAGACATGTTCTCCAATACGCCCGGAGTAGCAGCCGCATCGGCCACCTTCCTCGGCCTCCTGCAACCTTACCTGCTTGGCATGTTCATACAAAGGGACAGCCCCGACGACCTTAAACCAACCATGCAGTCGCTCGGCACAGGCCGGTATTTCTACTATACGCTTTCGTGCGTGCTGGTGTTCAACATAATATTCTTCACCATAGAGTCGTTCAGCTTCTTCAACTGGCTGCAATGGATAAGGAACATCGGCGGCAGCACGGCACTTACTGTCATCCTGATACTCGTCATTGAGAACGTCAGGAAAAGATAAAACGGCATTACTCAAAACGCAAAAAAGCGGAACATGGATAAAGATTACGGACTTGATAACAGGCAATATGTAATCGGCGGAATAGCCATATTCATTGTCGTAGTGTACATTATAAGGCTTTTCACACTACAGATAATGAGCGACGACTATAAGAAAAACGCCGACAGTAACGCCTTGCTCAAGAAAGTTGAATATCCTGCGCGCGGCGTAATATCAGACAGAAACGGCCGGTTGCTTGTCTATAACCAGAGCGCCTACGACATAATGGTCGTAATGAACGAGGAGAAAGGACGCCTCGACACGCTCGACTTCTGCGAATCGCTCGGCATAACAAAGGAATACTTTGAAGAAAGAATGGCCGAGATAAAAGACAGGAACAAGAATCCGGGCTACTCGCCGTTCACCCAGCAGATGTTCATGAGCCAACTGACGGAAAAGGAATTCAGCATATTCCAGGAAAAGAGCTACCGTTATCCGGGCTTCTACGTAAGGCGCCGCAGCGTCAGGCAATACACTTCGCCTAACGCAGCGCATGTACTTGGCGACGTCGCCGAGGTTTCGCGTGCCGACATCGAGGACGATTCGTACTACCAGCTCGGCGACTACATAGGCAAACAGGGCGTTGAGAAATACTACGAAAAGCAACTCCGAGGCGAAAAAGGAGTGCAGATACTGCTGCGCGACGCACACGGACGCATACAGGGAAGCTACATGAACGGCAAGCTCGACCGCCGTCCTGTGGCGGGAAAGGACCTTACGCTGGGCATCGACGCAAACCTGCAAGCCCTCGGCGAAAGGCTCCTTGAAGGTAAAATCGGCAGCATAGTAGCCATCGAACCGTCGACGGGCGAAGTGCTTTGCATGGTGTCATCGCCTACCTACGACCCGCGCACAATTACCGGACGCAACAGGAGCAAGATGCACCACAAGCTCGCCAACAACTCGTGGCTGCCACTCCTTAACCGCTCCATCATGGGAGTCTACCCTCCGGGTTCCACGTTCAAGACAACACAAGGCCTGACATTCCTCAACGAAGGCATAATAACCCCGAACACAATGTTCCCCTGCCACCACGGCTTCTACTGCCGCGGACTCCACGTAGGATGCCACGGCCACGCCTCGCCGATAAGCCTTATACCGGCATTAGGCACGTCGTGCAACGGCTACTTCTGCTGGGGACTGTACTACATGCTGGGCAACAGGAAGAAATACAAGACCGTGCAGGACGCCATGAACACGTGGCGCGACTACATGGTGAGCATGGGCTTCGGCTACAAACTCGGCGTAGACCTGCCCGGAGAGAAGCGCGGACTCATACCTAACGCCCAATATTACGACAAGGCTTACAAGGGTTCATGGAACGGACTGACCGTAATAAGCATCGCCATAGGCCAGGGTGAGGTGCTGCTTACGCCATTACAGATAGCCAACTTGTGCGCGACAATAGCCAACCGCGGCTACTATTACACACCGCACGTAGTGCGCAAGGTGCAAGGCGAGCAGCTCGATGCGAAATTCAGGGAGAAACATTACACCAAGACAAGCCGCCGGGCATACGAATACATAGTAGCAGGAATGCGCCGCTCGGTATTGAGCGGAACCTGCGCAGCGGCCAACCGCGCTGACTACGAAGTGTGCGGTAAGACGGGAACAGCACAGAACCGCGGTCACGACCACTCTATTTTCATGGGCTTCGCACCAATGAACAACCCGCAGATAGCCGTCGCCGTATATGTGGAAAACGGCGGTTTCGGCGCAGAATTCGGTGTTCCGATAGGCGCCCTGATGATGGAACAGTACATAAAAGGCAAACTTTCGCCCGAATCGGAGAAGAAGGCGGAAGCATTCCAACATAGAAGAATATCTTATGGCACAGCAAGTAGATAGACAACCCAGCGTCCTGCGCTCTCTGGACTGGTGGACAATAGGCATTTACCTGGCGCTCCTGGCGTTCGGGTGGATCAGCGTATGCGGTGCGAGCTACACCTACGGCGACACCGACATATTGAGCCTAAGCACACGCTCGGGCATGCAGATTATATGGATCGGCACGTCTATATGCCTCGGTTTCGTGCTCCTCATGCTCGACGACCGCTTCTACGACACCTTCGCCTACATAATTTACGGCATCCTATTGCTACTGCTTTTCATAACGATATTCAACCCACACGAGATAAAAGGTTCGCGTTCGTGGCTAGTAATGGGACCGCTAAGACTGCAACCTGCCGAATTTGCGAAATTCGCAACAGCCCTGGCTGTGGCTAAACTGATGAGTACGTACGGCTTCAACATGCACCGTTGGAAAGACTTTGCAGTAGCATGTGCCGTCGTAATGCTGCCAATGCTGTTCATCATCGCCCAGAAAGAGACAGGCTCCGCCCTTGTCTACATATCATTCTTCCTCATGTTCTACCGCGAGGGAATGACCGGAAGCGTTCTGTTCACCGGCGTGGCGATGATTATTTATTTCGTCGTAGGCATACGTTACGAAGAAACTTTGCTGCTCAACACCGGCACATCAGTAGGCAAGTTCGCCGTGCTTCTGCTCGTACAGATATTCACCTCGGCTATGGTCTATAACCTTTGCCGCGAGCAAAGACAGGCCATCATGATGCTTGTCTACTCACTCGGAGCCACCCTGCTGGCGTTTCTTTTCGCCGAGTTCGTCATACCTTTCGACATCGTATGGGTGCAACTTGCCGTCAGCGCAGCCCTTGTGGGCTACCTGCTGTACAACGCATTGAGCAAACGGGTCAAGAAATACCTGTACATTCTGATTTTCACCGTAGGCTCGATAACATTCTTTTATTCGGCCGACTATGTGCTCAACAACATTCTGGAGCCACACCAGAGAGTGCGTATCAACGTTCTGCTCGGCCTTGACGAAGACCTTTCGGGGGCAGGCTACAACGTACACCAGAGCGAAATAGCCATAGGCTCCGGCGGACTTAAAGGCAAGGGATTCCTAAACGGCACACAGACGAAGCTGAAATTCGTACCCGAACAGGACACCGACTTCATCTTCTGCACCGTCGGCGAGGAAGAAGGTTTCCTCGGTTCGGCAGGCGTTTTGCTGCTGTTCCTAGCCCTAATATTGCGTCTGATCAAGATGGCTGAACGTCAACCGTTCAAGTTCGGACGTGTCTACGGCTACTGCGTGCTTAGCATATTCCTGTTCCACGTATTTATAAACGTAGGCATGGTGCTCGGACTTACTCCCGTCATAGGCATTCCGTTGCCGTTTTTCAGCTACGGAGGCTCGTCCCTATGGGGCTTCACCATACTGCTTTTCATATTCCTGAGAATCGATGCAGGGCGTAATCTCATAAGAACCTGACTCAACAGAAACTGCCGGCAACGAAGCTATATTAAATCTGAGAACTTGTGAAACTTTACTAAATACTTTATTATGAACAGATTATTATTGTCACTGGCGATGCTGTTAACAACGCTAGCAGTAAACGCACAGAATCCCCGAGTAAAGACATCAGAGGGTGTTCTGGAAGGAATTGAAGAATCAGGTATAAAAGTTTTCAAAGGCGTACCTTTCGCACAGCCGCCGGTCGGCGACCTCCGCTGGAAAGCGCCGCAACCGGTAAAAGCATGGACAGGCGTGCGCAAGGCTATCGACTTCGGTCCGAACCCGATGCAGCAGCCTCTGTTCGGCGACATGAACTTCGGCACCAAGAAGATGAGCGAGGACTGCCTGTACCTTAATATATGGACTCCGGCAAAGTCAATGGACGAGAAACTTCCCGTGCTTATCTACTTCAACGGCGGCGGACTCGTAGCAGGCAGCGGCAGCGAACCGAGATACGCAGGCATGTCGATGGCCCGTAAAGGAATAATATCGGTATCGGCAAACTACCGCGAAGGCATCTTCGGCTTCTTCGCACATCCCGAACTGTCGGCCGAAACTTCATATAAAGGCTCAGGCAACTACGGCTTCATGGACCAAGCTGCGGCTATAAAATGGGTCAAGGAGAACATAGCTGCCTTCGGCGGCGACCCCGAAAGGATAACCATAGCCGGCGAATCGGCAGGCTCAATGTCAGTCAGTGCGTTGATGGCTTCGCCCTTGTGCAAGGGACTTTTCGCACAAGCCATTGGCTCAAGCGGCTCCGTGCTCAGGAACGGCAACCTCAAAACGCTGAAAGAAGCTGAAAAGGCAGGCAAGGAAAAGGCTGAACAATTAGGCTGCAAGTCTATCAAGGAAATGCGCGCCATACCTGCCGAAGAACTGATGAACCGCGCCGCCGAGGCCGGACTGCCCGGCTATAACGTTGACGGTTACTTCTTTACAAAACAGCCAGCCGAGACATACGCCAACGGCGAACAATGCAAAGTGCCACTGCTTGTAGGAGGAAACTCGTACGAAATGCCCGCAGCTGCCGTATTGCAGGGCAAGGCTCCGACTATCGAGAATGTAAGAATCATACTGACAGGCATTTACGGCAAGAACGCGGACAAGGTGATGCAGATGTACGGTTTCAATACGGATGCCGACGTGAACGGCAGCGCCGGAATACAGTTGGCATCTGACCAGTTCATCGGTTTCTCTACATGGAAATGGGGATACATGCACGCAAAGACCGGCGGATGCCCCGTATACAGGTACAACTACTGCCATCCGCGCCCGGCAATGAGGGTTAAAGGCAAGGTTGCAGGACTTGCAGGAGGAGTGATAGACAAGAAGGACGGCGAGGCCGAACAGCCCATAGCACCGGGCGCAGTACACTCTGCCGACATAGAATACGCCATGGGTACGCTGCCCACCAACCGCGTTTACGACTGGCAGCCCGAAGACTTCATCATGTCAGACGTATTCTCAAGCTACTACGCAAACTTCATAAAGACCGGCAACCCGAACGGACTCGGACTGACGGACTGGACACCGATGAACGCCACAAACACTCTTCCGACGCTGCAACTCGACGTAGAATCAAAGATGACATACGACGAAGGCGAGCAGAAGCGTTACGAGTTTATAGACAAGATACAATCGGAATAAACATTGGAAATAACATAAAATAAAGGCGTCCTGAATGGCAGGGCGCCTTTATTTTATCAATTCGAGCTTTATCCAAGCCTTTAATTCGAATTACTGAGCCAGCTTGTTGTCTGAGCCGAGCACGTCGATAATCTTGTGCTTGTACATTTCCTCCATGAGGTCGCGTGCAGGTCCGCAGTACTTACGCGGGTCGAACTCTGCCGGTTTCTCAACAAACACCTTGCGAACAGCAGCGGTAAATGCAAGACGAGAGTCAGAGTCGATGTTAATCTTGCAAACAGCGCTCTTGGCTGCCTTGCGCAACTGCTCTTCAGGAATACCTACTGCATCGGGCAACTTGCCGCCGTACTGGTTGATCATGTCAACATACTCCTGGGGAACTGAAGACGAACCGTGGAGCACGATCGGGAATCCGGGCAGCTTCTTCATGATTTCGTCGAGTACGTCGAATGCCAAGGGAGGAGGAACAAGGCGGCCAGTCTTCGGGTCGCGTGTGCACTGCTCGGGCTTGAACTTATAAGCTCCGTGGCTTGTACCGATAGATATTGCAAGAGAATCAACGCCGGTCTTGCTTGTGAAGTCGATAACTTCCTCAGGCTTTGTATAGTGTGAAACCTCTGAAGCGACCTCGTCCTCGACACCTGCAAGTACTCCGAGCTCGCCCTCAACAGTTACATCGTACTGGTGAGCGTAGTCAACAACCTTCTTTGTCAGGGCAACGTTCTCGTCGTAAGGCAGTGAAGAACCGTCAATCATAACTGAAGAGAAGCCCATGTCCACACAGCTCTTGCAAAGCTCGAAGCTGTCTCCGTGGTCGAGGTGCAGTACTATTTCAGGATGAGCGCAGCCCAGTTCCTTTGCATATTCAACGGCGCCTTCAGCCATGTAGCGCAGAAGTGTCTGGTTGGCATAGTTGCGCGCACCCTTTGAAACTTGCAGGATGACAGGCGACTTCAGTTCTGAAGAAGCCTTGATGATAGCCTGAAGCTGCTCAAGGTTGTTGAAGTTGAACGCAGGAACGGCATAACCACCGTTAATGGCCCTTGCAAACATATCACGTGTGTTTACCAAGCCAAGTGTCTTATAACTTACCATAATACAAAAAAATTTTATGTTGTTATGAAAAATCTTCCATTCTAACACCGCAAAGTTAACACTTTATTTCGTCACGACAAAAGGTTGGCATCACTTTTAGCGTTGCAAAACCATGAATTTTCAGATTAATTTTATCTTGTCAAACTACGTTACGGCGTTTTGACAAGTGAATTTTACAAAATGCCATGAAAAGCCTGCCATAAGGATAAAAAAAGAACTTACACCGCGGCATAGGCTGACGTTAGGGCACAAAAAAAGGAGTACCGCCGTACTCCAACCTTGTTAACCTTAAATCTAATACTATGAAAAACACGATGCAAAGGTAAGGATTTTTCTTAAACCTGCAATAGTTTTATTGTAAAAATCACAACAAAATGCGTTTTTCTTGACACAGGTCAAGACCACGGCGGTAAAAACCTTGAAAACGGCCTGTCAGCCCCTCAAAATACCCTTCAGCAGGAACGTCGCATTCTGGTTGCGCGCCACGCCCCGGGTTATCTTGTAAGTGTATGTTATGTTGTCGGCCAATTCTATCTCGAAGCACCAGTTGTGGAAGCGTTGCGGATTGTCGTCTTCCATTTTAGACAGTTCGAGGTCGTGGGTGGCTATTATGCCCGTTACGGGCAGCTCGGCCACGGCCTGGAGGAACAGGCGCGAACCGTTGAGCTTGTCCAGCGAGTTAGTGCCTTTCAGTATTTCGTCGAGTATAATCAGTGTACGCCCTCCGTTGCGGCAGTTGTCAAGCAGCTGCTTCAGCCTCAGCAGCTCGGCGTTGAAATAGCTTATGCCCCGGCTTAGGTCGTCTGACGTGCGCATGCTGGTGAAAAGGCCGAACGCCGACACGCGCAAGCTGTCGGCAAAAACGGGCATTCCGTTCATTGCGAGGACGTAGTTCACGCCGACCGAGCGCAGGAAGGTGCTCTTGCCGGCCATGTTGGCACCCGTTATTATATAATACTCGCCGTCGTTAACGGTGAAATCGTTGCGCACGGCGGCGTCGCCAAGGAAGGGGTGGTAAAGGCCTTTGGCCTCGTAAACCACACTGCCTGAATCCAAAACGACGGCATCAACGGCCTTAGGCTCGTTGAAACGGAACGTACCCATCGACACGAGGGCGTCGATACGGCTGACGCAGTCAACCCATCCGCCTATGCTGCGCATGTAGTCATTCTGCCACTTCAGGAACCGCCGCACGAGGAAATAGTCGCTCATGGCGAACATGTTGAATATTACAAGACCTATGAAGTTGCCCCTGCGGTCGAGCGCATTAAGTATCTCTGACAGCTTGCCGAACGAAACGAGCGCGCCGCCACCATCGTCTGCAAGCCTGTCCTTCAGCCCGTTAAGCTCATCGCTCTTGAAGCCTGCGCCTTCGATGTGGCGTATTATCTCGATGTAAACATGCAGGTTGGCGTGCAGTTTCTCTACGGCGCGGCTTATGTCGTGTATCGACCTTGAGTTAAGCCCTATAACTACGAACATCTGCACCACTCCCCAGAGGACGGGCAAGGTTGCCGGCACCACGCCGATGATTGACAGTACAATCAGTACAGCGAAACAGATAATGGCCGCAACGGCCACGGCTAGAGTGGACTTAAGCCCGGCCTTGGGCGCGATGTGCATATCACCGACACTGGTTACCGCCCTCAATATCTCGCCCGAGTCAATCTTGCGGCCCTTCGCCGCTCCTGCGTTCTGTCCGCGCGCACCGGTTGCCATGAATTCCGAACGCCACTTCTCCATATCCGCCAGCTCGTCCACTGCGGCACGCCTGCGTTCTACCGCAGCCTTATCCGGTAGCAGGCTGCCGAGCCAGTCCGCAAGGGCGTCGCCTCCGCCGGTCGTCACCGTGCGGTCGATGCGGTTGTACAGTGAGTCGTGTCCGAACACGTCCATGTCGAAAGTGAAGGCATGATGCGGGTCTATATAACGGCTTCCGCCGCTGAAACACGAGTAGTCGCCCGACATGTACTTCAGTTCCCTGGCATAAACGCCGCACAGCCTCACGCGCTTGTCAATCCTCCTGCCGTTCTTCACGTCGGCACGGCGCACCACTACATACACCGCCAGCATGGCAAAGGCAGACATGAGCCACTCGGAAGAAAAGTCCCTGACACAATAAACCACAACCGAAACCACGGCAAGTCCGAACGTCATAAGCTCAGACGCTATGTAAACCCTGTTGTGCTTCTTCAGCTGCCGTATCTCCGCCGACAGCGTCTCAACCTTTTCCGAATAAAAAGACCTTATCTCATCCTTGGTCGCGTATCTATTGTCCATTATCTTCACATTATTAAAAAATTCCTTACAAAGGTAAGGCTTTAACACCGCAAAACGGGGCACGACGTACATAAAAAAGGTTAACACTCCACAAGCGTCTACGCCGGATTGCGCCAACCGTTTCCCAAAAGGTTACCTTTCGCGTTGTAAAAGGCCACATATTGCACGACAAAAGGCCGCCTTTCGCATCGTGAAAGGCGGCCTTTTACAAACGCGTTGACTGTCAATAGGTTACAAACACGCCAGAATATGTCTCAAAAACAGGCGCTGACGACGACCAACGACGTTTAATTTTTAATTGTTACTTGTTAATTTCATTCTTCCGAAGGAAGGATGACCACGCCCTCCTGCTTCATTCCGTCCATCATTATCTTCAGCGGACGGCTGAAGCGCACGTGGCGCACAAACTGCGTTTCCTCCACCGCCGGCATTGCGTCCAACAACTCTTTATGGTAAATGCCGTCGTCCTTGTAGGTGTTTATGGTGAAGTAACCTACCCCGAAACTTGTAAGATTCTGGAAGAAGTGGGTGCCCTGGCTCGGGTCAACGCGGTAGTTGGCCAGTCCGGCCTCTACTATTACGCGCGCCGCACTGATATGCGGCCACTTCACGGGAATGCCCAGCCAAGAGTCGCTCGAACCCCAACGGCCCGGCCCCACGAGCACGTAGTTCCTGCCCTCGTCAACAAACTTGCGGTTAATGCGCTCTATCTCGCCGGCTATGCGCGGATTGTTTGAGGCGGTAAAGTTCTCATCGGTCTTTATGTAAACCACGTCAACAACGTCTTCGCTTATGCCGTGCCCGAGCGAATTGTACGAACGCAGGAGGCACCGCGAGTCGTCGATTGACGACAGGTCTTCGTCAAGCATCTGCTTGCTGTCTACAATCGGGCGCATCTGCAACATGTAGAACTCGCCCGTGCGGTCGCTGTTTATGTTGCATGCGAACTCAATCTCCACCGGCCTCTTCATGCCCTCGACGCCGTATTTCATCGCCATCTGCATCAGTTCGGGCAGCGGGAACACGTTCTGCTGCAACACTCCGCAGAACGAAATTATCTTTCGTCCGCCCTCGTAGTAGCCGTCACGGACTATCTGGTCGTACGGGTCAAACGTAGATGATATGTATCTCAGCGAACCGTCGGCATCGGCGTCAGTGACATTCAACTTCAGGATGTTGAATCCATCATCGACCTTGAAATCATCACCCACATCCCTCATGTCAAGCGCATAGAACCGTGTCTGCGTCTGGCTCAAGGCAAGATTCATCGTACTGGTCTGCAACACGTGCTGCGGATGGCTCGGACAAACCCTCAACGTCAATCCGCCGTCGACGACATACTTGCCCAATCCGAGTGCAAGGTCGGCTATACCCTCTTCAGAAGTCTCGTTGCCTATCGGATAATAGTTGATTGAACGCAGCACGCCCGATATGTTGGGATAATAGCGGTCGCCGTACTGCTTGCCCACGACTTCCTGCAAGATTACTGCCATTTTCTCCTGGTCGATTACGTTGCTTGTTGCAGTCATGTAAGCCTTGGAGTCCTTGTAGTAGACTGAAGCGTAGACGCTCTTTATGGCGGCGGCAAGCATCTGCAGCATCTGGTACTTGTCGTCAAGGTTGGGTATCATGTAAGTGGCGTAGATACCGGCGAACGGCTGGTAGTGAGAGTCTTCAAGCAGGCTCGACGAGCGCACCGCAATCGGACGGTCGGTGGCTTCGAAGAACGTCAGGAAGTCGGCTATGTACTTGTCCGGCAACTGGGCGCGGAGGAAGTGTTTCAGTATCTCCTCGTCGCTTGCATCACTCAAGGCTATTGGGTAAAGGTTGTTGCGGTCCATGAACTGGTCGAACACGTCGGTACAGAGGACAACGGTCTTGGGTATTGACACGCTGACCCCTTCGCGCTCGTTGAACTCGGGATGGCGCTTGATTATATTGTCGAGGAAAGCCAGTCCGCGGCCCTTGCCGCCCAGCGAGCCGTCGCCTATGCGTGCAAAGTGCGCATAGCGGTCGAACTTACCACGGTCGAACACGGCCACTACGCCGATGTTCTTCATGTGGCGGTACTGCACAATGGCATCGAATATGATCTTGCGGTGCAGGTCTACGTCCTGCAACTTGTGCCACGTAACGGTCTTGAGGAACTCAGATACAGGGAATATCGCCCTGGCGCAGAGCCAGCGGCTCATGTGGTTGCGCGATATGTGGTAGAGCATCGAGTCGTAGGGAATCTTGAAGATGTTGTCCTGCAACTGCTTCAGGTTGCGCACGCGAAGCACCTCGGCATGGGTCTTCGGGTCGCGGAATATGAAGTCGCCGAAGCCCATGTGCTCCTCCATGATGTGGCGCAGGTCTATGCTCATGGCCTTTGAGTTCTTGTCTATGAAGTGGAAATGCTCCGCCATGGCCTTGGCCTTGTTCTCGGTCTCGCTGCTTTGGAGTATCAGCGGCAGGTATTCGTTATGCCTGCGTATGTTCCTTAGCAGTTTCAGTCCGGCCTCGGGGTCCTTCTCGCCGTCCTTAGGGAAGCTGCAGTCGGATATCACGCCGAGGGTGTTGTCGGCGTAACGCTCATACAGGTCCATGGCCTCTTCGTACGTACGGGCAAGCACAACCTTGGGCCTGCCACGCATGCGGAGCGCCGCACTGTGCGGATTGAGCGCCTCCTCGGAAAAGTGCTGGCTCTGTGTGAGGATATAGCCGTAAAGGGTTGGCAGCAGGGATGAATAGAAGCGGATGCTGTCTTCAACCAGCAGGATCATCTGAACGCCGGCCTCGGCTATGTCGTGCTCGATGTTCATCTTGTCTTCTATCAGTTTTATGATTGACATGATGAGGTTGGTGTTGCCCAACCAGCAGAACACGTAGTCGAAGATTGACAGGTCTTCGTTGACCATGCGGCGTGTTATGCCGTGTGAAAACGGCGTCAGCACGACGCAGGGAATGTCCGGGAACTGGGCCTTGATGCCGCGGGCTACGGCGAAGGCGTCGTTGTCGGCGTTGCCGGGCATGCATATTACAAGGTCTACGCTGGTGCTTGCCAGCACGTCGGCTGCCTCCTCGGTGGTGCTGACCTGCATGAACGAGGGGGGATAACGCATGCCAAGCTCCATATACTCGTTGAATATCTTTTCGTCTATGCGTCCGTCGTCTTCAAGCATGAAGGCGTCATACGGGTTGGCCACAATGAGTACGTTGAAGATGCGGCGTGTCATAAGGTTCATGAACGTCACATCCTTCAGGTAGAATTTGTTCCACTGCTGTGGTATGTTTTCTGTCATACTTGTATGTTGGTTTTTGATGTTTTATTACGAGAAAACCCAGCTTTGAGGTTGCCGGGGCGTTTTTCAGGTGGCGGCGGCACATGTTGACGCCTGCCCGGAAGCGGGCATGAGCGCCGTCGCGCCTTGTTTAAAGGATTTTACCATCCTATCTGCAAATATACTTATAATATCCCGAAAACGTGAAGGGCATTTGTGTTTTTCTTATTTTTTTACAAGCAAAAAAAAGGCCGGAGCCCCTTGCGGAGCCCCAGCCCGTGAGTGTTGGTTGATTTTACAAGTCAGCGACTTCGGTTATCTGACCGTCGAGCGTTACCTTAAGATCCTTTGCGTAGTTGTCAAGGTCTACCAGGTAATACTTTTCACCGGCGGCAGTCTCTATGTAGTCGCAGTCGTCAATGCGCTTGCCGGGATACTTGGCCTCGACAGCCGAGCGGACGTCGGCAGGCACGTTGCGCGTATAGTCGGTTGACGTCATCACCCAATTGTACTGTGAGTCGAATATGATTTCCTTGCTCAGGCCGTCGTGGCGTACGTCAATCTCATATCCGCCGCGCTCGATGTCGATGTCGACCACTGTTGCGCCGGGGTACTGGGTGTTGATGAACTGCTGTATCTCGAGCGGCATGCTGTTGTTTATCATGTCGTCATGAGTTCCGCCGCCGTCCTCTTCAACTTCGCGTATGAGGGTGCCGTTGATGTCGAAATACAGGCTGTAGTCGGGACGTCCGCCCTGCTCTACCTCGATGATGTAAACGTTGTCGTATGCCGGACGCTGTATCTCGTCGATGTCGTCAACACTCCAATTCTGCAGGGCGTACGTGGTTACAGCATATCCGTCCTGTACAGCCTGGGGCAGGGCCTGGAGGTCGCGGCCGTAATCTATCTCGGTCATCACCCACTCGCCGCCGGCTGTGAACCAAGCGTCGTGCTCCCTGCCGTCCTTCATGAACTCGGCCACAAGGTAGCCACCCTGCTCCATGTCCCACTCGACACGGCCTACACCTGAATATTTCTGGTCGAATGCTTCCTGCACGGCACTAGGCACATTGCCGCGGAAATCGTCGTCATCGTCGTCGCACGAGGTCGTTACAAACACGCCGAGGGCACACACCATTGTCCATTTCAATAAATTCAAAGTCTTCATAATAATCATGTTTAAATTGTTTTACTTATTTCTTACCTTAATAATACATGCCCTAACGTGTGTCTCATGTCAAGACTGTATGCCGGGCCTTGTCTTGATGCAAAAGTAGACCGTGATTCTGAAAACAATCTGAAATAATGAAATATTTTTGTAAAATCCAATACATTTTTCATTAAAGCCATGGCAACGGCCACAACTTGTGACATCAAGACGCCGCCGACAATGTTCCCGGTGACCGTCCAAGCGGACGCCATGGGTAACCTATAATAACGGTACGTGAACGGCCTGCTACACAAAAGGCCGTCTTTAGCGATGCAAAAGGTTATCTTTTGGCTTCTAAAAGGCGGCCTTTTACAAGGCAAAAGGTTACCTTTTATAAAACATTGGGAAACAAGGACTTACAAAGCCGTTCAACATACCGTCGACAAGAGAGGCACAGTGGAGTGTCAAATGCGCCGCAAGCGGGCGGCAGCTGCTTACGGAAAACAACCATAAGTGCAGGAGTGACGAACTTATTAGAATGTTTTAAGCTATTTTGTTTGCGTTTTGTCAGTATTTTATAGTAACTTTGCAGCCATGTGCCAGCAAACGCCATGCGGCCGGAACAAGGCTGGATGGCGTACTGCTGCCGTATAAAATAGGTATTAAAAACAGGAAAGACCGATATGGAAAAGAAACTGAAGACATCGACACTCTGCGTGCGCGGAGGGAGGAAACCAAAGAACGGCGAGCCAGTAGAGCCGCCCATCGTACAGTCAACAACGTTCAAATACGACGACAGCGACGAAATGGGAATGCTCTTCGACCTGAAAAAGACAGGATACTTCTACACCCGCCTGCAGAACCCCACCAACGACGCCGTAGCCGAAAAGATAGCTGCGCTTGAGGGAGGAGTGGGCGCAATGCTTACATCGTCAGGACAGGCAGCCAACTTCTACGCAGTGCTTAACATCTGCGAAGCAGGCGACCACATAGTAACATCCAACGAGATTTACGGCGGCACGTACAACCTGTTCGGCGTGACCATGAAGAAGATGGGCATCGACTGCACGTTCGTAAACCCGGAAGCAAGCGAGGAAGAATTACAGAAAGCGTTCCGCCCTAACACCAAAGTGCTGTTCGGAGAAACCATATCGAACCCCGGATGCAAGGTTCTCGACATAGAGAAGTTTGCCCGGTTGGCACACAAGAACGGCGTGCCGCTCATCATCGACAACACGTTCGCAACACCGGTGAACTGCCGACCGTTTGAATGGGGATGCGACATAGTGACCCACTCAACGACAAAATACATGGACGGACATGCCACACAGGTGGGCGGATGCGTAGTGGACAGCGGCAACTTCGACTGGGAGGCGCACGCCGGCAAGTACCCCGGACTGACAACTCCGGACGACAGCTACCACGGACTTACATACACCAAGGCGTTCGGCAAGATGGCCTACATGACAAAACTCGTTGCCCAACTGATGCGCGACCTTGGCTCCACACCGTCGCCACAGAACTCGTTCTACCTCAACCTCGGCCTCGAGACGTTGCACCTGCGCGTTCAGCGCCACTGCGAGAATGCACAACGCATAGCCGAATTCCTGCACGACGACCCGCACGTGGCATGGGTACGCTACTGCGGACTGAAAGACGACAGCAGCTATGAACTCGGACGCAAATACATGCCGAACGGCTCGTGCGGCGTAATGTCGTTCGGACTGAAGGGCGACCGCGACACCGCAGTAAAGTTCATGGACTCGCTCAAGCTGATAAACATAGCCACACACGTGGCAGACATACGCTCGTGCGTGCTTCACCCCGCAAGCCACACACACCGCCAGCTAAGCGACGAGCAGCTGCGCGAGGCAGGCATCGCCCCCGACCTGATAAGGCTGTCGGTAGGAATTGAAGACGTTGACGACCTGATTGACGACATCAAGCAGGCCCTGGAAACGCTTTAAAAGATTCCGTACAGAACTGTACACTTCATCCATCCAATAAAAAGTCCAGGCATGATATAAATGGCTTGATACGCTCCATAAGTCCCAAGCATTGTGAAAAAAATGCAAAAAGTAAGGAACTACAATCAAATAACCTTGATTTTCTTTGGAAGTTACATCAGAAAGCCATACTTTTGTAAGCAGCAAAATAACATAATGTTAGTTTCTTAATACTCATATACTATGGAATTAAACAAAATCATGCAGGACCTGGAGATGAAGCATCCGGGTGAGAAAGAGTACTTACAAGCCGTAAGGGAAGTCTTAGAATCAATTCAAGACACTTATAACCAGCATCCTGAATTCGAAAAAGCGAAAATCGTGGAGAGAATGGTTGAGCCGGAGCGTATAATCACATTCCGTGTGACTTGGGTTGACGACAAGGGCGAAGTACAGAACAACCTCGGCTACCGAGTTCAGTTCAACAGCGCCATTGGCCCGTACAAAGGCGGCTTGCGCTTCCACCCGGCAGTGAATGTCTCAATGCTCAAGTTCCTCGGATTCGAACAGACATTCAAGAACGCACTCACAACTCTGCCCATGGGCGGTGGCAAAGGCGGTTCAGACTTCAACCCGGTTGGCAAGTCAAATGCCGAAATCATGCGTTTCTGCCAGGCCTTCATGCTTGAACTTTGGAAGAACATAGGACCTGATACAGATATCCCGGCAGGTGACGTCGGCGTTGGCGGACGTGAGATAGGCTTCCTTTACGGAATGTACAAAAAGCTTGCACGCGAATATAATACAGGTGTCTTGACAGGAAAAGGCTCTACTTGGGGCGGTTCAATCCTCCGTCCGGAGGCTACTGGCTTCGGCGCACTCTATTTCACACAACACCTTCTGCACCAAGCAGGCAAAGACATCAAGGGTCTGACAATAGCATTGTCTGGCTTCGGAAACGTAGCCTGGGGTGCTGCAACAAAGGCTGTTGAACTCGGTGCTAAGGTTATTGCAATATCTGGACCGGACGGCGTATGCGAGATACCTGAAGGCATAACAAAAGACATGATCGACTACATGTTGGAAATGCGCGCTTCAAACCGCAACCAGGTTTCAATGATGGCAGACAAATTCCCTGGCAAGGCAATATTCACTCCTGGAAAGAAAGCATGGTCAGTTAAGTGCGACCTGGCACTTCCTTGCGCATTCCAGAACGAGCTGAACGGTGACGACGCTAAAGAACTTATCGCTAACGGTACATGGTGCTGCTGCGAAGTTTCTAATATGGGATGTACGCCTGAAGCTATCCACGAATTCCAGTCTAACGGCATATTGTTCGCTCCTGGTAAGGCTGTTAATGCCGGTGGTGTTGCAACATCAGGTCTTGAAATGACCCAAAATGCAGCTCACCTGGGTTGGGCGGCTGAAGAAGTTGACGCAAAACTCCACTTCATCATGCGTAGCATCCATGAGGCTTGCGTTAAATACGGAACACAACCTGACGGAACTATCGACTACGTTAAGGGTGCAAACATCGCCGGTTTCATGAAAGTAGCACAAGCTATGCTTGAACAAGGCATAATCTAAGACCCGTTATTTAGTGAGAAACAGTATAATTCTAACAATTATATTTCTATTTATTGGCCAAACTTTTCTCTTTTCACAAGAGAAAGGTTTGGCCAGTTATTATTCTAACAGGATGCACGGAAGACGCATGAGCGACGGTTCACGATACCATCGCGACAGCCTTACATGCGCACATAAAAGCTATCCGCTCGGCACAATGCTCAAGGTCACAAACCTGAAAAACAAGAAAAGCGTTATAGTTAAGGTTACAGACCGCTGCGGAAGCCGCCGGATTATAGACCTATCATACGCTGCGGCAAAAGAAATCGGCATGATTACAGCTGGCGTCGCCATGGTAAGGGTCGAAAAATACGAAGAAGATAGAGGCATTCCATACAGGAGGGAGAAACAGACAGAACTGCCTGAACTTGACTTTGAAATAACCGACAAGTCCAACGACTACACTCCTGAGTGGCAAAGAAACGACAATAAGGAAAACGAAATAGAAAAGGATAACGGAAAAGAAGCCAAAAACAAAAAAGCAAAAGAACCGAAAAGGCATAACAAAAAGCAATAGTTTAATACAGCAATAGTATTTAAATAGTATTTTAACTGTGCCTGCATGTACCATACCGGCATATATACAGACTGTCGAAAAAAGCTTTCCTGTCGTTAAAATGCACAACAATCCACCGGCTGTAAAAAACGCTTTACGGCAAAATATGTAAACTGGCACTGAGCATAAGGACAAAATCACGTTCAGAAGAAACTACCAACCGACACAAAAGAAATATCCTTTTACTAGCTTTAAACTAAATATCCAACCCACCGCAACGACTTTCCAACCTCTCAATTTACCTTTGCATGTATTAAAAAGAGTTAACAATTGCACTTGTATTTAATATTTATTTGGTTTATATCATAAACCATTTTATATTTGCATTGTATTCGAATGCAACCCCGTAAAGTTACAACTGCAGTGTAACATAAATGTGAATGAGACTGCTAAAGAAGTTACTAACCGACAAAACGAACAATTATGAAAAAGACAATGTTAACCACGGCACTGCTGCTAGCTGCCCTTTTATCATCTGCAACGGCCTCGGCACAGAAGAAATCAAGCTCACTGTCAACAATATCCCAAACGACAAGGGAACAATCCTCATAGCAACAAAAAGCGGACAATGGGCAAAAGTAAAAGCACGGAAAGGCAAAATTGAAACCATCTTGCACGATGTGCCTGAAGGAAAAGGCACGATATACGCATTCCACGACGAGAACGACAACAAGAAACTCGACGAAAAGGACAACATCCCAGTAGAGTATTGTGCCTTCAGCGATTACGAAATAAGCGCTGGGAATAATAATATCAGCATCGAGCTTATATACGTTCCAGACAAGATAATGGACAAACAAGAAAAAAACCAATGACCGATAACCGACCGAATTACACCCTCCGGCCACAAATGTTCTGACCGGTGGAATAACTTAGAAATAATTCAACCCATTAAATTACAGCCAGTATGGAAAACAACGAGAAACTGTCAGCGGAACAAAGCCTTAAAATTATAAGTGAAGCCATCGAACAAAGCCGAAACGAAATAATGCAAAACGCAGGCGCGCCAATGGTGTTCTGGGGTGCGCTTACATGCGTAACATCAATCATTATATGGCTTCTTTGGACAGCAACTGACAATCCTTCATGGAACGCCCTTTGGTTCTTAATGGCAATAACAGGCTGGTCAATCATGACCGTAAAAATGAAAAAACAAAGAGGAAGGCCTTCAAACATCTTAAGTAAAATACTCTGCGTGTCGTGGATGTCTTTCGGCCTGTTTGCAATGGTAACGGCAATACTCGGAACTATCTCACTAAACAGTCTCCACTATGCCGGCAAACTGCCCATAGCATCAGTCCTAATACTCCTTTTTGGGCTTACAGGCATGACCACAGGGCTCTTGCTACGCAACAAGATAATAGTCCTACTGGCAATAATATCCATTTTTATCTCAAACTCGGCACTTATGCACCCGGGCCCGTATGATTGCATTGCTATTTGCGCGACTTCATTGATACTGCTTATCATACCTGGAGTTATCATAAACAGAATTTACAAAAAAAGATAATGGACATGGAAAACAACGAGCAACTTTCAGCCCAACAGAGCCTCAAGATAATAAGCGAGGCAATAGAGCAAAGCCGCAAGGACATGACGCGCAGCTGCGGAAAGACACTGCTGATGTGGGGTACCATAATCTGTCTGACGGCAACCGCGATAGGCATTTTATGGAAACTTACAGGTTCATGGTACTGGAACTTCATGTGGCTGGTAATGGTTTTCGGCGGCCTGCTTGCCAACAGGAAGATAACCAAAAGCGAGAACATAGCCGGAACTCCAAAAATGTTTGTCAACGACATGGTAAAAAATATCTGGAAAGCATTTGCGGTAACAGTCTTCATCGCCATACTTGCCGGTCCATTCTCCATCTTCGACGGTGAGTCACAGAGCCACGAGCTTCCTATAACAGCCACAATTATTATCTGTATCAGCCTTGCAGCATTCATTACAGGACTTGTGCTGAAAAGCAATACCATAATATTATGTAACTGCGCAGGCGCATACAGCAGCACGAGCGCGGCACTTGAAAGCAACGGAGCAATGGAAATGGCTGCCGTATTCATGGCCGGACTGATAATGATGGTGGTGCCGGCACTGATAATATTGTATAGAATGAAACGCGCAGGGGAAGGCGCGGCGCAGGCAAAAAATAACGAGTAAAACGCTAACCAAGGAGAAAAATGTTTAAACCGTTAGACCCACTGCTGCACAGCGAACTGCGATTGGCTGTGATGTCGCTGCTGTTAAGCGTAGACGAAGCCGACTTCGTTTACCTTAGGGGACAAACGAAAGCCACCGCAGGCAACCTGAGCGTGCAGCTTGACAAGCTGAACAATGCAGGATACATTGAAATACAAAAGAGCTTCCAGGGCAAGAAGCCGCACACAACATGCCGCATAACGGACAAAGGGCTGAAAGCTTTTGAAGAGTATGTAGAAGCCCTGAAAAGCTACATTCCGCAACAATAGCGGATACATGCAGTTGACTTTACTGCGCAAGAGTATAAAGACACTGGCAACCGAAGCCTGCACGGCATGCCATATCCATAATGCTGCAAACAGAAAAAAGGGAACCAACCGAAGCTGGTTCCCGTTTTTCTGTTTATGCAGTAACATTATTTCTCCAATGTTGCCAACACCTCAATCTCAACCAAAGCGCCTTTAGGCAAAGTCTTAACGGCAACGGCTGAACGTGCGGGGAACGGCTCCTTGAAGAACGTAGCGTAAACTTCGTTCATTGCGGCGAAGTTGTCCATGTCAGAGAGGAACACGGTTGTCTTTACCACGTGGCTCAGGTCGATGCCTGCCTCGGCAAGAACGTTTGTCACGTTAGTGAGCGACTGACGAGTCTGCTCCTTTATTCCGCCTTCTGCAAACTCACCCGTAGCAGGGTCGATGGGCACTTGTCCTGATGCGAACACGAATCCGCCGGCAACTATTGCCTGGCTGTAAGGGCCTAAAGCCTTAGGCGCCTTGTCTGAATGTAATGCTTTCATTTCCGTTATTTATATTTTAAAGGTTTGTCAATCAACTTTATCCACGGCCTTATTTCAGGCTGAATCCCTTCTTTGCAAGTCCTTCCTTTATTGCCTCGACATGCTCGTGGTTGCGCGTCTCGAGCTTAACGCGCAGCTCGCACCTGTTGATGCTGTGGCTGTATACGCCGCGCTCGTGGTGTACGCTGAGCACGTTGGCACCCATTGCAGCCAGCACTTCGATAACCTCGAGCAGCTGTCCGGGCTTGTCGTCAAGCTCCATGGCGAGCGTGCAGATACGTCCGCCCTTGTCGAGACCGCGGTTTACGACACGGTTCAGGATGTTTACGTCGATATTTCCGCCGCTCACAAGACAGATGGTCTTCTTGCCCTTGATTGGCACCTTGTTGAACATAGCCGCAGCAACGCTCACAGCACCTGCACCCTCGGCTATCATCTTCTCCTCCTCCATCAGGCGGAGTATGGCAGCACAAATCTCGTCTTCGCTTACGAGGGCTATGTCGTCGACATACTTCGAGCATATTTCGTAAGTAAGGTCGCCAGGAGTCTTCACTGCAATACCGTCGGCAACGGTAGACACGCTGGCAAGAGTTTCAGGATGATGGTCGCGTATGCTCTCATACATGCTCGGCGCTCCGGCTGCCTGCACGCCGTAAACCTTTACACCAGGCTTGAGCGACTTTATCGCGTATGCAACACCGCTTATCAGTCCGCCGCCGCCAATCGGCACGACAACAGCCTCAACGTCTGACAAAGCGTCGAGCAGCTCGAGGCCTATCGTACCCTGTCCTGCAATCACATGGTCGTCGTTGAACGGGTGGATGAACGTATATCCATGCTCGTCGCGGAGCTGGAGCGCACGCTGGTATGCGTCGTCGTAGACACCGGGCACAAGGCAAATCTCCGCACCGAGACGGCGGGTAGCCTCAACCTTGCTTATCGGCGCGCCCTCAGGCAGGCAGATAAGCGACTTTATGCCGTGGCTTGTAGCGCCGAGCGCAACACCCTGGGCATGGTTGCCGGCTGAACAGGCTATAACGCCCTTCTTCTTCTCCTCGTCGCTCAGCTGCGAAATCTTATAATAAGCTCCACGCACCTTGAACGAGCCGGTAATCTGCAAATTCTCCGGTTTAAGGTAAATATCACTCTCTGGGTTCAGCTTGGGCGCATGCACGAGGTCGGTGCGCCTAAGAATCTTACTAAGCACGTAGCGTGCCTTGTACAGATCATCTAAATTAAGCATATTTTTCGTTTTTCAATATTCGATATGCAAATTTAGGCAAAATATCTGATACTTATATCCGACAGCACAAAGAATTTTACATTTTAAAATGATAAAAAATGCTATCAGACCACTCCGCGCCAACAGCCTCGCACGGTCTGGCTGCCCCCAGTGCGGCGCCCCGCCGGGCACTGGCGCAGGCCTATGTGGGCACAAAACGCAACAAACTTATAACCGGTTGATTTTCAACGGTTTGCGAAACATGGTCTTTTAGCGTGCAAAAGGTTACCTTTTAGCATGTAAAAGGTAACCTTTTGTATTGCAATAGGATGCAAATTGGAAATATTAGTATCGTTCGTACATTACGGCACCGTCACCTCATGTCGCCCGGCGCAGTGCCGAAATGGTCCTTAAAGCACTTCGAGAAGTAAGACGGCGACGAGAAACCCACCTCGTAAGATATTTCAGACACGGTCATGTTGGTTGTCTTCAGCAAATGCTCGGCACGCTTAAGCCTCGTCACACGTATCAGCTCGACCGGCGACGAGCCCGTAAGCTGCTTCACCTTGCGGTACATCTGCACACGGCTTAGGTTGAGCGCGGCACTCACAGTCTCGACAGTCAGATTAGAGTCGGCAAGGTATTCCTCAACCACACGACGGAAGTCATCCATGAAACGGCTGTCCACGTCGCCGCACTCTTTCTGCACATTATCGGCCACAACGCCGTATACATATTTAAGCCTCTTACGGTTTTCGAGCAGGTTGCGCACGCGCGACACCAGCACCTTGCTGCTGAACGGCTTCGTTATATATGCGTCCGCGCCACAGTCGTAGCCCTCTGCACGTTGCTCGGCAAAGGCCTGCGATGTCAGCAGGATAACAGGCACGTGGCTCGTAGCAGTGGCCTCCTTTACACGCCGGCACATCTCAAGGCCGTCCATGACAGGCATCAGCACGTCGCAGATTATAACGTCAGGCACATTCTTAAGTGCAATATCAAGCCCCTCCTTGCCATTTCCCGCCAGAATGACGTCATATTCGCCATGCAAAATCGAGGCCACATACTGCCTTACCTCTATATTGTCGTCGACTATGAGCACCAGCAGGCGCGAGTCTGAAGGCACCACGCCGCCATTGGCGTCACCGGCTGCTGTTTCGGCAGCGTCTTGCCGCCCGTCATATTCGCCGTCGGACACACCTTCGCCACCGCCGTCCTTGCCGGCGACAGGCAACTGCACGGCATGGAAGCCATTGCCACTGCCGGCGCCAGACTGCTGCTGCAACGGCTCCGGTGCAGCAGCGTCACAGTTAAGCGGCAATCTTACAACAAACTCGGAGCCCTTGCCCTCGACGCTGTCTACCGACACGTTGCCACCGTGGAGTTCCACAAAGGCCTTCACAACGGCCAGCCCCACACCGGTGCCGCCACTGTTGTTTTCCACCCGGTAAAACTTATCGAATATCTTGCCTACGCTGTCCTTCGACATGCCTATGCCCGTATCGGCCACGGATATCTCGGCATAGCCACCACTTTCGGCCACCTTCACAGTTATGCAACCACCCTGCCTGTTATACTTAAGCGCGTTGCTTATCAGGTTGTAACAGATGCGTTCCACCTTGTTATAGTCGGCCTTGATGTTCAGGCACACGCCGGCGTCTATGCTTATCGCCACCTTGTGCGCGGCAGCAAGCGACTTGAAGTCGTCCACCCACATCCTTATGCTGTCGCAGAGGTTAAACTCGGTCAGCGCCAGAGTCATCTTACCGTCCTGTATCTTACGCAGGTCTAGTATCTCACTGACAAGATTAAGCAGCGTGGCGGCGTTGCGCTTAACCGTCCCCAGCATCTGCCTTTGAGCCGGGGTGATGTTGCCGTCGTCGAGGATACGATCCACCGGGTCGGCTATCAGCGTCAGCGGGGTGCGCAGGTCGTGGCTTATGTCGGTGAAGAAAGCCAGCTTGGCGTCAGCCGCCTCGCGCTCCATGCGCCTTTTCACCATTGCCATGCGGTATGATATGACGAACACCACCAAGACAAGAACCAATATGACGATGCTCAGCATGAAGTAAATCTTCTGGTGGCTGTACTGCGTGAAGAAGAAGTCCAACTTGCCATGAAGTTCCTCGAGCTGCGAACTCATGTGGCTTATCTCCTCCGCCTGCATGAGCATAGTCTCCGCATTGTCCTTCGTTACGAGGGCCGCCTTCATGTAGTTGTCCTTCTTGTAAGGCCTGCCCTCAAGTATGTTGAGCGCCAACTGTATGACGAGGTCGCCGCGCGTAGGGTATATGTACGAGGCGTCGAGCACACCGTCGCGCACAAGGCGTATGCCTCCGTCCTTGCCGGGCAGCGCGTCTATGCCCACGAACTTTATCTTATCACCTAACCCGAGGCGGCGTGCCACCTGCCATGCGCCGAACGCCATGCGGTCGTTATGGGCGAACACATAGTCAGGACGCACGCCTCCGGCAAACACGCCCTCGGCTATACGCCGTCCGCTTTCCTGCTGCCATGTGCCGCTCTGGCTTGCAACAAGCCTTATGCCGGGATACTTCGATAGGGCTTCGATAAAACCTTTGTGGCGCTCAATGGCCGGCGACGAGCCTTCAAGACCCATTATCTCGGCCACCGTGCCCTTACCTCCGAGCTTGGATGCGATGTATTCTCCGATGGTACGCCCTATCTTCACGTTGTCACCCCCGATAAAGGCTGTGTACTTGCTGTCGCCCGCCCTGCGGTCGAAAAATATCACGGGAATGCCTTTACCGTAAGCCTTAGCTATGGGCTTGGTAACGGAATTCACCTGGTTAGGTGCAACAATGAGTATGTCTACACCGTCATCGACAAAGCGGTTTATCTGCTCAGCCTGCTTCTCGTCCTCGTCATCTGCCGACTTGATGCTTAACTCCACGTTTTCGTGGACGTACACCGCGTCGCGCAATTCGTTGTTAAGCTTGTTGCGCCAGATGTCTTCACTGCACTGCGACACGCCTATTACATAGCGTTTCTTGCCGTTTGAGCATGACGAGAAACAAACCGACAGACAGAATAAAGACAACAAGACGAGAACATCAAACACGCGGGAAGAACGGCAGGACGACGCATGGCGCGTCTTGCTGAAAGCTCGCCTTGCAGCCGTAAGCGCATTGACGGACGAATATAAGCCCGCAAGCGCCCCACCAATCATTCTCATTCCAAACATCTGTTCCCGTCTTATTATAAAACCGTCGGCCCTGTGTCAGGCGTCAAGCCTCCACACGCTGCCGTCCTTTGTGTCGTTAACCTCGAAGCCGGCTGCAGCCAGTTCGTCGCGTATGCGGTCGCTCGTGGCCCAGTCCTTGGCGGCCTTGGCCTTGGCGCGGAGGTCGAGCACCATGTCGACCACCTTGCCGAAGGCTTCCTCACGCTTCTTGCTTCCGCCGCTTTCAGCCTCTTTCAGGCCGAGGATGTCGAACGCGAAGAGGCGCATAGCGCCGTCGAGTTCTTCAAGGTCGGCTGCCGATATGGCGCCCTTATGGTCGAGTATTATGTTTATTACGTGGCAAGCCTCGAACAGAAGGCTTATCACCACGGGTGTCTGCATGTCGTCGTTCATGGCGTCGTAGCACTTCTGGCGCAGCGAGCCTACAAACTCCTTCACCTGTGCGTCGCTTTCGGCTGACGGCTTGATGCGCTTCAGGTCGGCCAGTCCGGTCAGCAGACGTGCCAGTCCCTTCTCGCTTGCCTGCAAGGCTTCGTCAGAGAAGTCGACCGTGCCGCGGTAGTGGGCGGAGAGTATGAAGAAGCGTATCGTCATGGGCGAGTACGCCTTCGACAGCAGCTTGTGTTCGCCCGTGAAGAACTGTTCGAGCGTAATGAAGTTGCCGAGGCTCTTGCCCATCTTCTGTCCGTTGATGGTTATCATGTTGTTGTGCATCCAGTACTTCACCATCTGGCTGCCCTGCGATGCCACGGCCTGTGCTATCTCGCACTCGTGATGCGGGAACACGAGGTCCATGCCGCCGCCGTGTATGTCGAAATGCTCGCCCAGATACTTCCTGCCCATGGCCGTACACTCGCAGTGCCAGCCGGGGAATCCGTCGCTCCATGGGCTCGGCCAGCGCATGATGTGCTCGGGCTGTGCCTTCTTCCACAGGGCGAAGTCGGCCTGGTTGCGCTTCTCTCCCACTCCGTCGAGCTGGCGGCTGGCGTCTTTCACGTCGTCAAGGTTGCGGCCTGACAGTATGCCGTAATGGTATTTCTCGTTATACTTCGCAGTGTCGAAGTAAATGCTTCCGTTGCTCTCGTAAGCGAAACCGTTGTCGAGTATCTGCCTTACCAGCTCCTCCTGCTCGATGATATGGCCCGTGGCATGCGGCTCAATGCTCGGCGGCAGCACGTTGAGCGCCGCCATTGCGTCGTGGTATCGGTTGGTGTAATACTGCGCTATCTCCATAGGCTCGAGCTGTTCGAGGCGCGCCTTCTTGGCTATCTTGTCCTCGCCTTCGTCGGCATCGTGCTCAAGATGGCCCACGTCCGTGATGTTGCGCACGTACCTCACCTTGTATCCGAGATGCTTCAAGTAACGGAAAAGTATGTCGAAAGTTATGGCCGGGCGGGCATGTCCCAGATGCGGGTCACCGTAGACGGTAGGTCCGCAGACATACATGCCGACGTTAGGGGCATGCAGTGGTTCAAACCGCTCTTTGCTTCGTGTAAGCGTATTGTAAATCAAGAATTTCTGTTCCATGTTCCTTTGATATTTATTCCAATTGCAAAGTTAGTGCAAATCGAGCTAAATGCAAAATAAAAAGGTAGTGAAACGAACTTTTATTTTCATTTACGAGATGCAGCCTGACTTATATAAAGTTAACGCAAATCGAGCTAAATGCAAAATAAAAAGGTAGTGAAACGAAAATGCGTATCAAAAATTACAGTCTTGCCAAAGGTGGCATATTACATTGCAAAAGACGGCATATTACACGCCGAAAGGTGACCTTTTACAAGGCAAAAGGCAACATATTGCACGGTAATAGGTAACAACCTGGCTGACAGAACATTAGCAAACTATCAAAAAACCGGGGCGTACAGGCGTATATGAGGTTTCAGACCACAACACGCCGAAAATTCAGCAACACATCAGTAATGTATATTCAAACATCCGTAAAATATCCACACCGGAATAGTCCTGAATGCCTTAACTTTGCAACGGGACAAGTAAATACCACTATAACAAACTAACACGCAACGGAATGAAAGCAGCAATAATATCGACGGCGATGCTGATGTTCTTCGCCACGACGGCCGTCTCGTGCGGCAACGATGACTACGACAGTTACACAGGACAGAACGTAGTAAATGGAACTGATAACGGCGAGAGCGAAAACGACAGCACACAACAAAGCAACAATAACGGACAAAACGAAGAAGAAATGACAAGGAAAATCACAATCAGCGCGGGCGGGGCAAACTTTACCGCCACACTTGCAGACAACAGAACGGCACAAGCATTCGCAAGCCTGCTGCCGCTGACGCTCGACATGAACGAACTTAACGGCAACGAAAAGTACTTTTACCTTGACAGCAGCCTGCCAGCCGACAGCAACAACCCGGGAACCATCAACGCAGGCGACATCATGCTCTACGGCTCGGACTGCCTCGTGCTGTTCTACAAAACGTTCAGCACATCATACAGCTACACAAGGATAGGCTCGGTAGACAATCCGCAGCAGCTGGCAGAGGCCTTGGGCAGAGGCAACGTTAAGGTGACTTTCAGCGCGGCTGAATAAGAACAGCTTCATAATATCAAAGGTTTTTTAGGTCTGAAATGCAAGGAACGGAGACCGCCGACAACTTGGCCGGTCTCCGTTCCGCGTTTTTCCTATCAACGGGAAAAGCCAATCTTACTTTAAACTAATAATTTTTCAAGAGAGACATTGTCAAGCCTCAACGGCTTACTTGTAGTTTACTATTATTGTAATCTTCACTTCTGAATACCTGGTGTCGCGCCGTCCGGGATAATACGGCTTGGAGCCGCGCAACATGTAGATGCGGTTCTGAGCGGGCTTACGCACAGTAAGAATCATATTACAGCCTTCGGAATCGTATTTCTCGGTGAAGTCGCCGCCTTCCGACCCACGCTTGAAGGCCGAGATAAACTTGCCAATGTCCATGTGGCTCAGCTTCAGCACGTTAACAACCTTCTTCACTTTAAGCGTCTTCGGGTCGCGCTCTACCGCCGAAGTAAAACTGCTCGAGCCTATCGACGCATAGTTGTCGACAAGCCTGTCGATGGAGTTCTGTGCCATGGCATCAGCCATCGACAATGCCAGGAATACGGCAAATATAACAATTCTGCGTATCATAAGCGTAAAAAATCATTCGTTCAACATTTCTTCCACCTGCCGGCGCATCTCCGGGTCGTCTATTCCGTCGAGCACATCCTGCTCCGCACTCTGCACGGTTTCCGACCTGCTGAGCCGTTCCTCTATGCGGTTTGCCTCGTCGAGGGTATTCTCTATGTTCTCGCGTATGCGGCTAAGGTCGTCTATGCGGCGGCCGTTTTCTATCACGTAGCTGCCGCCATAGACGCGCGCCAGCATGCGGTCTTCATGATAATCGGAGTAAAGCGCTATGCCGGCCACAAGCAGCAGCACGGCAGCCGTTGCGCTTACGGCGCGGCGGAACATGGCGACGACAAGCGCCTTGCGCTCCCCGTCGGCTGGCAGCGAGCCGAAAGCGGCGAACATGGGGCGGTAACGCCTCAACTGCTCGGGCAGGTCGCTGCGGCCGAACTGTCTGTAAAGCCACTTCTCCTCGGCAAGCGTGGTCTCGCCGTCAAAAAACCTTTCGATGAGCCTTTCGGCCCGTTCTATGTCTTTAGTCCTCATCATCTTTATCGTTAAGAAAATGTTTCCTCACTGCAATACGCGCCCTGCTGAGCATCTTCCGCACCGATTCCTCGCTGCTGCCGGTAAGGCGCGCAATCTCTGAAAACTCCATTCCGTCGATATGGCGCAGGCGTAGCACCACCTGCTGGGCAGCCGGAAGGGTGTCGATAATGTCCATCATACGGTCTGAAACAGTACCGTAAACACTGCTGACGGAAGGCGCAGCCAGAGCCACATTATCCACACTGACCGTAGGCCGGCGGCGGCGCAGGCGGTCGATGCAAAGGTTGCGCACAAGCACTCTTGCCAAAGGGGCCAACGGCGAGCGCAAGGTGTCGACCATGCCGCACAGCTTAACTAAAGCATCCTGCACGACGTCCTCGGCATCTTCGGCACAGCCGAGATAGCCGCAAGCCACTTGCAACAGCATAGGGCGCATGGTTTCAGTTTCACGTTCAAAGTCCCTTACGGTCATTTGTCAAATCTTATTTAGCTTGGCTGCATCTGTCTTGCCCTGTCAGGATGCCGGCATGTCCTTCACACAGGATGCACATTCAGCCTTTATATATGCCGCTCTTTCAACCAACCGGTAAATGCATACCTGCCGGTACGGCATCAACAATGCGCTTGCGCTGCGCCCGATTAGAATTTGTTGAGCTTGCTCGTGTCCACCTTTGAACTGCCGTTACCCGACAATGAGACTTTATCTGCCACGCCTGAAAGCGACATGCGCAGAACGCCTGACGTGTCGACGTTGACCGACTTGCAGTCAAGAGTGACGTCAAGACTACCTGCACCGTTACAACCGACGTCCAAACTGCCGCCACGGAAGTCTATGTCGTCACTGCTACTGCCGTAAACCGACATCTTGGCATCGTCAGCTTTCAGCTTTACAGACATTCTGTTTCCACCTGAATTAGACATTACGATACGCTTGGCTGCAATATTTCCTTCAAAGACGGAGTTGCCGTAATTGTTGTATTCAAAACCGTCTGCAACATAAAAATCAGCCGTCATCTTTGAGCCTCCCTTATTCCGGAAGTCTACCGAGCCGGCACTTACCTTGCCATAAAACTTCATATTGCCGGAATTATCAAACTTAATGTCATTTAAGGCGAAGCTGTCTGTGCGGCATTCCAAACCTCCCATGTTTTTCATGTCAATCCTACCGACCTTGACAACGCCCGGATTGAAATTCATATTGCAACTATTATCTATGCGCACCGCACTAGTTGACGATTTGCCGGAAATGCTTTTGCAGTTGAATTTCAAAGCTCCCTTGTTAGATATGTCCAAACTCTCAACGCTGAAATTACCAGCATTAAAAGACATATTTACACGGTTTGAAACCTTATCGAGCGACGGAGAGGTTATAAACAACGTTAATGGTTCAGTCAGGTTATATGTGGAGTTTCCCCCGTTTTTTTTCTTAATATCAATGTTCAGTATCCCATCTTCAACCGTAATGACAGCCTGGTCGTATATAATCTTCTTCGCACGTACGGCAACCTTATATGTATCGCCCTGCGTGTAACGCACGTCGACATTGAAAAAGGAATTGATACCGTGGAAGTCTTTCAAGTCGAGAGTCTTATCTACCACATATTCCCCGTCATCGGCAACCACCACCGAACCGGAGTTTCCAACCGTTTCCCTGGCCGTTGCACTGCATGCCGTAAAGGCGATGGAAATGGCCATGACCGCAAAAGTTAATCTATTAATCTTCATAATCCATAGTTTTTTAATGTTTACTTTTGCTTATACTACGCAAAGATAGGCCATTTGTGACACCGGCAAACCAACTTTTTTCAAAAAAATTTCCATTGACGGTGCAGCCGTTTGTTACAAGCGCCATAACCATCTGTATTCCAACATATTACAAAAGGTTGCCTTTTGCGTTGTAAAAGGTAACCTTTTAGACGGCAAAAGGCAAGCTTTTAGGTCGTAAAAGCTTGCCTTCCGCAAAACAGTCAATATTGATGCAAAATCAGGCTGACGGCAAGTTATGCCTCTTTCTGCCTTGTACCCATGCGCGCCTCGACGACGTTGATGACGTAGTCGGCCAGTTTCTCGCACTCTGAAACCACGTCCATGTACATCGTACCGATAGCGTAAGTGTACTCGTGGGCGTTCACGTCGTTGATGTTCTGGCTGCGCAGCTGGTCGCGGTAGTTGTTTATCTCGTTCTCTATGTTGAACGAGCGGTTCACGTCGAGCTTGTCCTTGCGCCCGGACAGCATTATGTTCATCTGGGTGAGGCTGTCGTCGGTCAGTTCGAACATCTGGTGCAGGTGCTCGTACTGGCGCTCGGTGAAATCTTCCTTGCCCTTCACCTTGCGGTTAATGGAGCGTGCTATGTTGTAGCAGCTGTCGCCGATGCTCTCAATCTCGGATATCTCGCGGAGCATGGCACGTATCTTGGCCTTGGTCTCGTCGCTGAGGTGCGCGTCGCTGACACGGTCAAGATATTTTGCAATCTCTATCTCCATGTTGTCGCTGATGCCTTCGTATTTCTCGATACGGCTGAACAGTTTGTTGAAGTCAGCATCGTTCTTGGTGCCAAGCAGCTCGCGGACGAAACCGAACATGCGCTGTATGCGCTCGGCAAAGAGCTGTATCTCCTTCTGCGCCTCGAGCACCGACAGCTCGGGAGTCTTCATGATGGTGTCGCCACCGATGTAGCGCAGGCGGAACTCGTCGTCGCCTTCCTTAGTCTTGGGCTTGATCAGCCAGCATACGACTTTGGATATTTGAGGTATGAACCATATTAATATAAAGGTGTTGCAGATATTGAACGCCGTATGGAATGCCGCAAGTACGACCGAGAGCAACGCCGGGTCGAGCGAACCTGAAGCCGGGTCGTAGCCTACGATAGAGCAAACGCCGTCGACAAAAGGATAGAAAACGCACAGCACCCACAACACTCCGAATATGTTGAACACCAAGTGGGCCATGGCTGCACGCCGTGCCTGGGTGTTTGCACCGAGGGCTGCAAGGTTGGCGGTAGCCGTCGTTCCGATGTTCTCGCCCATCACGAGGGCGATGCCGAGGTATATCGGAAGCACGCCGCTCGAACAGAGCATCATCGTAATTGCCATAAGGGCGGCCGACGACTGGAGTATGCAAGTAAGCACGGTGCCTATCAACAGGAACACGATAATCGTGGCATAACTGCCCGTATCGAAAGAACTGAAGAATTCGATTAGCTGCTTGTTATGCCCCAGGTCCATCTCGTTGCCGGTCTGGCTGAGCAGGGCAAGCGAGAAAAACATGAACGCTATGCCGAAAAGGAAGTCGCCCACGTAGCGGTGGCGGCGCGTATAGATGAGCAGGATGCCGGCTATGAACGCTGGAAACACCACGTCGGTGAAGTTGAAAGAGAAACCCAAGCTCATTATCCAGGCGGTAAGCGTAGTACCGATGTTGGCTCCCATAATGACGGAAATGGCCTGGGCGAGGGTCAAAAGGCCGGCGTTGACAAACGAGACTGTCATAACCGTGGTGGCCGACGACGACTGGACGGCGGATGTTACGAACACTCCGGTAAGCATACCGGTAAACCTGTTTTTGGTCATTGTACCTAAGATGTGGCGCAACTGCGAACCGGCCATCTTCTGCAAAGCTTCGCTCATCACCTTCATTCCGTAGATGAGGAGGGCTAATGATCCGATAATCTTAAAAAAAATCCAAATCGACATATTTTAAATTAATTTGATGTCGCACATAATGCAGTATCGAAAAAACGGAGTATCTTTACAATCGTAAAATCTAAAACTGCATGAAAAATGAAACAGCTAATACAAATTCGTTGCAAAAATAATAAAAAAACGCAAAATGTCACAATAGGAAGCACTCTTTCTGAGATTTTCCGTGAATTAAATTTAAAAATGGAGTACGGCCCGCTGAGTGTTAAAGTAAACAACAAGGTAGAAGGCCTGCACTACCGCATCTACCACAACAAGGACATCGAATATCTTGACATAACATCGTCGTCGGGTGCGAGGGCTTACACGCGCACACTGTTCCTGGTGCTGTGCAAGGCCGTGCACGACCTGTGGCCGGGCTCCGAGGTGGTTATAGACATTCCCGTATCAAACGGATACTACTGCAACCTGAACATAGGACGCCCCATCACGCAGTTTGACGCAGAAGCCGTAAAACAGCGCATGCAGAAAATAATCGACGACGCAATACCTATAAGACGGTATGAAAGCACGACCGAAGAAGTGGTCGACATGTTCAACGAACTAGGCATGAAGTCGAAAGTGAAACTGCTGAAAAGCGTAGGAAGGCTTTACACGACATACTATGACCTGGACGGATACAAGGACTATTATTACGGCACCCTTCTCACCAACACGCGGCAGCTATATCTTTTCGGACTGGAAAAATACTATGACGGACTGCTGTTGCGCATCCCCTCGCGCGACAATCCGTCGCAACTGGGCGAACTGGTACGCCAGGACAAGATGTTCGACATATTCAAGGAACACCACCGCTGGCAAAAGATTCTCGGCATATCTACCGTCGGCGACTTCAACGAGGCTGTACAGAAAGGCATGTCGACCGACCTGATAAACGTATCGGAAGCTCTCCAGGAAAAGAAGATTTCACAGATAGCCGACATGATATCGACACGGCGAGGCGTGAAAGTGGTGCTAATATCAGGACCGTCGTCAAGCGGCAAGACCACATTCTGCAAGCGTCTGTCCATCCAGCTGCTGACATGCGGTATCAAGCCTGTGCAGATTTCGCTCGACGACTACTTCGTAAACAGGGAGGAAACCCCCAGGGACGAACACGGCGAATACGACTACGAAAGCCTTTACGCACTCAACATACCACTGCTGAACAGCCAGCTCAACGCCCTGTTTGCCGGCGAGGAAGTGGAACTGCCGAAATATAACTTCCAGACAGGACGCAGCGAAAAGAGCGGACGCAGGCTCAAAATGAGCGATGACAACATTCTCGTAGTCGAAGGAATACACGCACTCAACCCCGAACTTACAGCCTTGATACCCGAAGAACAGAAGTTCCGCGTATATGCGTCGGCGCTCACCACAATCCTGCTTGACACGCATAACTACATACCGACAACCGACAACAGGCTGCTGCGCCGCATCATACGCGACAACAAGTACCGCGGAGTGAGCGCAATGGAGACCATTCGCCGATGGCCGAGCGTGCGTGCAGGGGAAAACAAATGGATATTCCCCTACCAGGAAAACGCCGACATTATGTTCAATACGGCAATGCTGTTCGAGCTTGCCGTAATAAAAAGCCAGGCAGAACCGCTGCTCGAACTTGTGCCCGAAAACGCCGACGAGCACGCCGAAGCCTACCGCCTGCTGAAATTCCTGAAATATATTGCGCCGATACAAAACCGACAGCTGCCGCCAACGTCATTGCTGCGCGAATTCCTCGGTGGCAGTTCCTTCAAATACTAAGGTATCCTGCACGGCGCCGTCAGGCAGGACACTTTCCACCATTATATATATAGCGGCATGGCAGGAGACGGCGGAACTGACGCACAAAGTATTTTGGAACAAAGCTTTAACTTTTAACCACACCGCATAAAACACCACAACGAAGGCCCTCGCATCATCCAAATGCAAGGGCCTTATACATATACCTACTTATAAATTAACACCACAACCATAAACCTTCAGACAGCTTACAGACAAGCAAAATGTAACTAAACAGGTCCATGTATACGTTCAAGCACATCCAATCAGCTATCAATCTGTTACGACACACGCCGAAAAGCGTGCTGCAAGGCACAAAAAAAGCCGTCAAAACATGGAGTAAACCTGTTTGTTTATAAATTTATCAAAAAACATTTTGATAATTCAATAATCTTTCCGAACTTTGCAAAAAATGCAACAAGGGCAACAACCTTACGGTAACAGCCACGACTGTCCGGTTAATAAAGCACCATGTTGCACTGATGAAAAACATGATTAACAAGCTCAAGCTAAAAATACTTTGATTTATGGCAGAAGAATTGGAAGTAAAGCAATTAGACGATGTCGTAGTGCGTTTCTCGGGCGACTCGGGCGACGGTATGCAGCTGGCGGGCAACATTTTCTCGACAGTTTCAGCTACGGTAGGTAACGGAATCTCAACATTCCCCGACTATCCGGCGGACATCCGCGCCCCGCAAGGCTCGCTTACGGGCGTATCAGGATTCCAGGTACACATTGCAAGTGGCCGCGCATACACGCCCGGCGACATGTGCGACGTGCTCGTGGCAATGAACGCCGCAGCGCTGAAGACACAGTACAAGTTCGCCAAGCCACAGGCAACGATCATCATCGACACTGACAGTTTCGGTCCCAAAGACCTCGAAAGGGCCGAGTTCAAGACTCAAGACTACCTCGGAGAGATGGGCATCGACCCCGACCGTGTGGTCGCCTGTCCAATAACACAGATGGTTAAAGACTGTCTTGCCGACAGCGGAATGGACAACAAGGCCATACTGAAGTGCCGCAACATGTTCGCACTCGGTATCGTATGCTGGCTGTTCAACCGCGACATAAGCTTCGTTGAAGCGTTCCTGCGCGAGAAGTTCGACAAGAAGCCGGCCATAGCCGAAAACAACATTAAAGTTGTAAACGCCGGTTATGACTACGGACACAATGTAAGTGCAAGCGTACCGGCAACATACCGCATCGAATCTAAGAACAAGGTGAAAGGCCGCTACATGGACATCACCGGCAACAAGGCTACCGCATACGGACTCATTGCAGCCGCAGAAAAGGCCGGAATGAAACTGTATCTTGGCTCATACCCCATCACTCCTGCCACCGACATCCTGCACGAGCTGGCCAAACACAAGTCGCTCGGCGTGATGACAGTACAGTGCGAGGACGAGATTTCAGGATGCGCCAGCGCCATCGGAGCATCGTTCGCAGGCGCATTGGCCGCCACTTCCACATCTGGACCTGGCATCTGCCTCAAGTCTGAGGCCATGAACCTGGCCGTAATAGACGAACTTCCGCTCGTCGTCATCGACGTACAGCGTGGCGGTCCGTCGACCGGCCTGCCTACAAAGAGCGAGCAGACCGACCTGTTACAGGCCCTCTTCGGGCGCAACGGCGAATCACCCATGCCGGTAATCGCCGCAACAAGCCCCACAAACTGCTTCGATGCAGTGTACGCTGCGGCAAAAATCGCCCTCGAGCATCTTACTCCCGTAGTGCTGCTCACCGACGCATTCGTGGCCAACGGCTCTGCCGCATGGAAGCTGCCGAACATCGACGAGCTGCCGGAGATTCATCCGCACTACGTAACTCCTGAACAGAAAGGACACTATACGCCGTACCAGCGCGACCCGGAGACCGGCGTACGCTATTGGGCGATACCCGGACAGGAAGGCTATGAACACATATTGGGCGGTCTGGAGAAAGACGGAAACACCGGAGCAATATCAACCGACCCGGAGAATCACGACAAGATGTGCCATCTGCGCGCATTGAAAGTATACAAGATTCCTGTTCCTGACGTTGACGTACTTGGCGACGCTGACGATGCCGACCTGCTTATCGTAGGCTTCGGAGGCACGTTCGGCCACCTGTACACAGCCATGTCTGTACTCAGGGAAATGGGTAATAAAGTGGCGTTAGCCCACTTCAGCTACATCAACCCGCTGCCTAAGAACACCGCCCAAGTACTTACAAAATACAAGAAGGTGGTTGTTGCAGAGCAGAACCTCGGCCAGTTTGCCGGTTACCTGCGCATGAAGGTTGACAACTTCGCGCCATACCAGTTCAACCAAGTCAAGGGACAGCCCTTCGTTGTATCAGAACTTGTCAAGGCGTTCACCAAAATTATCAAGAATTAAGAGTTTAACCAGAAGTTAAAGACGTTGCGGATATAAATGTAGAAAAGGACGAATAACGTGCTTGCACACGATTTCAAGACACGCCGAACAAGCCCTTCGAGGCCGGCGCTGACAAACGGCGGAAGCATCGTTCCAAACATCTAAGAATATCCGGAACCATTTAACAGCTAAAAACATAAAAGCGATGAGTTACACTGCTCAAGACTATAAGAAGGGACAACCGCGCTGGTGTCCCGGTTGCGGAGACCATTTCTTCCTGGCTTCGCTTCACAAGGCGATGGCTGAACTCGGCGTGCCGCCGTATCAGACAGCCGTAATTTCAGGCATAGGTTGCTCAAGCCGTCTGCCATACTACGTCAACACGTACGCCATGCAGACCATACACGGACGCGCGGCAGCAATAGCTACTGGCGCAAAGGTTGCCAATCCCGACCTGACGATATGGCAAATCAGCGGCGACGGTGACGGACTTGCCATCGGCGGAAACCACTTCATACACGCCATGCGCCGCAACATCGACCTTAACATGATATTGCTCAACAACCGCATATACGGTCTGACGAAAGGCCAGTACTCGCCAACGTCACCACGCGGATTCGTCAGCAAGTCTTCACCTTACGGCACGGTGGAAGACCCGTTCCTGCCCGCCGAGCTTTGCTTCGGTGCAAGAGGCCACTTCTTTGCACGCGCCGTAGCCACCGACGCAGAAGGAACAGTCGACATACTGAAGGCTGCCTACAAGCACAAGGGCGCATCGGTATGCGAGATTCTGCAAAACTGCGTAATCTTCAACAACGGCTGCTACGACTCCATTTACAAGAAGGAAGGCCGCGCCAAGAACGCCATCTACGTGCGCCACGGCCAGCCCCTGCTCTTCGGCGAGAACAACGAATACGGCCTGATGCAGGAAGGATTCGGCCTTAAGGTTGTGAAATTGGGCGAAAACGGCATCACCGAGAAAGACATCCTCGTACACGACGCACACTGCCAGGACAACACCTTGCAGCTGAAACTCGCCATGATGGACAACGAGCATGGATTCCCCGTAGCACTGGGAGTCATCCGCGACGTCGACGCACCAAGCTACGAAGAAGCCGTAAAGGCACAGATTGAAGAGGTGAAGGGTAAGAAGAAATACCACAACTTCGCCGAACTGCTCGAGACCAACGACACTTGGGAAGTAAAATAACACTTTACCGAATACGAAAAGCAAGAAGGATGCGCCTCATTTTGACAGTGCATCCTTCTTTTTTTATTGCAAAATAATCATAACGGAACAACAGGATACGGGATTATTTTTGTAACTTCGCAGGAAAAGGCGGCACGCACGAGCCGCACAATCTTTCCATGTCACACTAAAAAGACAACAATATGGCAAAAGAAAAGAAGAAAAACAAGAGGCTGACGAAAAACCAACTGACCGAAATGCTGCAGGACCTGTTCATGCGCAACGCGGACAAGACGCTCAGCTTCAAGCAGATATTCAAGGACTTACGCCTTGTAACCCACCCTGCGAAGATGCTCGCCGTAGAGATTATGGAAGACATGGCTTGGGACGACTTCCTAAGCAAGGTAAGCGATAATTCATACAAACTGAACATGAAAGGCCAGGTGCAGGAAGGCAGGTTCATACGCAAGTCGAACGGCAAGAACAGCTTTGAACCTGACGACGGCGGCAAACCGGTATTCGTGGCCGAGCGTAACTCGAAGTCGGCGCTTACCGGCGACCGCGTCCGCGTAACCTTCATGGCGCGCCGGCGCAACCACATCAAGGAGGCAATGGTAACCGAAATACTCGAAAGGGCGCGCGACTCGTTTGTCGGCAAGCTGAAGGTTGAGCGCGACTTCGCCTTCCTCGTGCCCGACGGCAACGTCTTCGCCAACAACATCATCATACCCAAGAACAAGCTGAAGGGCGGCAAGACCGGCGAGAAGGCCGTGGTGAAAGTGACCAAATGGCCTGACGAAGACAACAAGAACATCATAGGCGAGATTGTCGACATACTGGGCGAACAGGGCGACAACGACGTCGAGATGAACGCAATACTCGCCCAATACGGACTGCCCTACAAGTACCCGAAGCGCGTGGAGGAAGCCGCCGACAAGATAACGGGCGAGATTACCGAGCAGGACTACAACGAGCGCGAGGACTTCCGCGAAGTGACTACATTCACCATAGACCCGCGCGACGCAAAAGACTTCGACGACGCGCTGTCGATACGCAAACTGGGCGACAAGCTCTGGGAGGTAGGCGTGCACATTGCCGACGTGTCGCACTACGTCACCGAAGGGTCCATCATTGACAAGGAGGCGCAGAAGCGCGCCACGAGCGTATACCTCGTAGACCGCACCATACCGATGCTGCCTGAACACCTTTGCAACTTCGTCTGCTCGCTGCGCCCCGACGAGGAGAAGCTGACATACAGTGCCGTGTTCGACTTGGACGACAACGCTGAGATAAAATCATGGCGCCTGGTACACACGGTGATAAAAAGCAACCGCCGTTTCGCCTACGAAGAGGTGCAGCAGATACTTGAAGACAACGGCGTTATCGACGGAACGGGACAGCCTGCGCCGCCAGCAGGACCTGAAGGATACAAGGGCGAATACGCCGAGGAACTGGTAACGCTCGACATGCTGGCAAAGAAGCTGCGCGAGGCGAGGTTCAAGAACGGCGCCGTGAAGTTCGACCGCGAGGAGATGCGCTTTGAAATTGACGAGACAGGCAAGCCCGTGCGCTGCTACTTCAAGAAGTCGAAAGACGCCAACAAGCTGATAGAGGAGTTCATGCTGCTTGCCAACCGCAGCGTGGCCGAGAGCATAGGCAAGGTGAAGAAAGGGCAGAAGGCAAAGACCCTGCCCTACCGAATACACGACGCGCCCGACCCGACGAAACTGGAAACCCTGCGCGAGTTCATCGTGAAATTCGGCTACCGACTGAAGACTGCCGGCACGAAAGGCGAGATATCGCGCAGCCTCAACAAGCTGATGGACGACTGCAACGGCAAGCGCGAACAGAACCTTATCGAGTCGGTAGCGCTCAGGGCGATGATGAAAGCCAAATACAGCGTGCACAACATAGGCCACTACGGACTGGCGTTCGAGTACTACACCCACTTCACCAGCCCCATACGCCGCTATCCCGACACCATGGTGCACCGCCTGCTGACACGCTACCAGAACGGCGGACGCAGCGCAAACAAGGAGTACTACGAAGAACTGTGCGAGCACTCGAGCGACATGGAGATAATAGCACAGAATGCCGAACGCGACTCCATAAAGTATAAGATGGTGGAATACATGGCCGACAAGATAGGCAACAAGTACGACGCACACATAAGCGGCATAACATCGTACGGCATTTACTGCGAAATCGACGAGAACCACTGCGAGGGAATGGTGCCCATGCACGACCTTGACGACGACTATTACGACTTCGACGAGCGCAACTACTGCCTCGTAGGACGGCGCCACCACCACAAATACCAGCTGGGCGACCCCATTAAAATCATAGTAGCCAAGGCCAACATAGAGAAAAAGCAGCTCGACTTCGCACTCGACGAAGACTGACAACGGCAGGCTGAAGGACCGGTAACGGCATATAAGCCACCAACGCCTTGAGGACGTACAGAAAGCCCCGCGCATCGGAACCGGCATTGCCGGATGGCTGCCGGATTAAGGTTTGAAGCCGGAAAAACATCATACAAGACGTGCCAAAACCACATAGCGGAACACTTCCGTGCATGGTTTTGGCACGTTTTCTTTTACTCCCGTCATACGAATCCAAACCATTTTGAGAGCCTTCGCAGTCCTGTTTCATAACAGTCTGAAATTCAATGCGTTGCAAAAGGCCGTCTTTTAGCCTGCAAAAGGCGGCATATCAGGAGGCAAAAGATAACCTTTTGCAACGCAAAACATATCCTTTTGGAAAAGCGCCGCAGCCGGCACGCGCCATACAGGCCGTGCATACATGGCACCGACGCCCGATAAGTACAACGCGACGGGCACAAAGAAAGCGGAAGGTTGAAAACACGACGACGTCAGACATGCGTCCGCCGTGCTTGCACCCTTCCGCGAAACAATCTTTTTACCTTATATTTACTTATCTACCTTTTCCAATATAGAGGCCGGCAGTTCGGGCATTGCGCCGCTCTGCGTACATACGTATGCAGACACTTCCACAGCCAGCTTGTGAGCGTCGGCAACGCTCATGCCGCTCAATATGGCCGAGCAGAACGCTCCGGTGAACGAGTCGCCCGCACCGACGGTGTCCACTACGTCAACATGCGGCGTAGGCTGGAACGACACGCAGCCGGGAGTGAACACGTAGCTGCCGTTGACTCCGCACGTAAGCACGAGCATGTCTAGGTTGTACTTGCCTAAAATCAGCCAGCACTTGTTGCTCATGTCAAGTCCCGGATAGTCGAACATGCGGCCTATCATGACAAGCTCCTCGTCGTTGATTTTAAGTATGTTGCAATGCTTCAGCGAGTCCATCAGCACTTCCTTTGTATAGAAGTTCTGGCGCAGGTTTATGTCGAAAATCTTTAACCTGCCGCCACCGTCGGGCATGGTTTCGAGGAATTTCCTTATAGTAGTCCGCGAAACGATGTTCCTCTGTGCCAGCGAACCGAAGCACACGGCACGGCAGCTCTTTGCCACTTCCTCAAGTTCCGGCGTGAACGGGATGTTGTCCCACGCCACGTTTTCACGTATGTCGTACGTCGGCACGCCGTTGTCGTCAAGCTCAACCTGCACCGTACCCGTCGGATAAGGTGTCTGCGGCATTATGTAGTCGAGCCCTTTCGCATCGAGCGCCGCCAGCGTTTCGTCGCCGAGCTTGTCCTTTCCCACGGCGCTGATTGCAATCGAATGGAAGCCGAACTGCTTCACATGATATGCGAAATTAGAAGGTGCGCCACCAAGTTTCTTACCTTCGGGGAGAACGTCCCACAATGCTTCTCCCAATCCTACGATTATGTCAGTTTTCATAATTATTGTTTTTTAGGTTTTAATGCCGCGAGGGTTACGGCCTGACCGGCATTCGGCGGGCTTGTCCGCCATGCCTGTGCCGCCTGCCGCCGTACACCCCGGCGACTCTTTGTCAATGTTTTACTTTGTTTATATAACTGAAAAGATATACCACGCCGACAGCCATTACCGCTACGGCTCCAGCCTGACCAATGGCATCGCTGGCAAATCCCATGAGCAGCGGGAACACCGTTCCGCCGAACAGACCCATTATCATAAGTCCCGAAACCTCGTTCTGCTTGTCGGGTTCAGACAGCAGAGCCTGCGAGAACACTATCGAGAATATGTTCGAGTTGCCGTAACCTACAAGGGCGATGGCTGCGTATAATACTATTTTAGACGTTCCGAAGAGCATTCCCAACATGCTCAGCGCCATCATTACGACGCTTATCACGAAGAACGTCTTGTTGTTCATGACGCGCAGGAAGAACGAGCCTGTAAGACAGCCGACAGTACGGAAGATGAAGTAAAGGCTCGTAGCGAAGGCTGCCTCGTTAAGGGTCATGCCCAGACGCTCGATGAGCAGCTTCGGCGCAGTGGTGTTAGTGCCGACGTCTATGCCCACATGGCACATTATACCAAGGAACGACAGCAGCACGATAGGTTTGCCGAGCAGTTTAAGGCAGTCGCCGAAGCTTGACGCCTTGCCCTCGTTCTTCTCCTCGTTTATAGGTGTGGCGAACAGCAGCAGGGCAGAAATAACACCTACGACGAAATAGACAAGGAACAGCACTTTCCAGCCGAAGCCGAACGAAGGCATGGCTGCCGTGGCTCCCCACATGGCAATGTAGGGTGCAAGGAACGATGCTATGGCCTTCACGAACTGACCGAACGTAAGCGTACTGGCAAGGTTGCCGCCCTGGAGCACGGTTGAAATCAGAGGATTAAGTGATGTCTGCATCAGAGCGTTGCCTATTCCGAGCAGGCAGAACGAGGCGAGCATCACTCCGAAACTGCTGCCGCACAGCGGCATTACGAGTGAAACTACCGTCACGACAAGCGAGAGCAGCACGGTATTCTTACGTCCTATGCGGTTCATCAGCATGCCCGTAGGCACTGAAAAGATGAGGAACCAGAAGAACACCATCGAGGGGAAGATGTTAGCAACAGAGTCGCTCAGTCCAAGGTCGGCCTTGACATAATTGGACGCTATGCCCACAAGGTCTACAAAACCCATGGCAAAGAAGCAAAGCATCACGGGCACCAATTTCATGTAATTAGTCTTGTTGTTCATGGCTATGCGTTATTTTTTAATTAAAGGATATACTTTCAGTGAAGACACGGTGGTCTTCTTGTCACTGTTGATTGTAAGGGTATTGTACGGTTCGGCAGGGAACACGAGGTTGGTCATCACCGCGCGGCCGTCGTTACCGAACACTTCAACGCTGCTCTTGTCGACGAATATGCGCAGGCTTGTCAGCTTACCGTGTACGGGGGCGGTGGTCACGGCCGGGAACAGCTCGCTGAACGACTTGTCGCCACCCTGGCGGCGGTCAAACGAAAGCGTGCCCATATTGCCGTCGTAGACAATGGTAACGTACTCGCCCTTCTGGTTTGACAGCATCATCTTAACCGTTGCACCGTCCTGCGGAGCCATGGCAAGGTCGATTTCATACGCCCCTGAAGGTGCCTTGAACATATTCTTGACAGACAACCTGCCGAGAGTGGCCTTCTTGCTTACCACCGCATCGCCGCGCATGGCCGTCATTTCAGCCACGGGACGCGAGCCGACATAGTCAACACCCTTGTCGCGGAACAGGTAAACGTCGCGCGCTATGGCGTTGGCACTTCTGAACTGGACAGTCGGCACCTGGTTGGCATACTGCCAGTTGCTCATCCAGGCAATCATCACACGGCGTCCGTCAGGAGCGTTGTCGAACGATACTGCGGCGTAATGATCCTTGCCGTAGTCCATCCATTTCGTCACTTCGGGCTTCGTGTCGCAAGTGAACTTGTGACCGTCAAACGTTCCCGTGAAGTACTGCGTTGCGCTTCCACCGAACGGTCCGCCGGGGTTTATGTTGCATACAAGCACCCACTTCTTCTCGTTTGTACCCTCGACAGGCAGCTCGAACAGGTCGGGGCACTCCCAAACGCCGGCATGCGAGCCGTACTCCTTGCCGAAACTGCTCTCATAAGTCCAGTCCTTCAGGTTGGCAGACGAGTAGATACGCATCTCCTGCCCTGCCGCAAGTATCATTATCCAGCGTCCTGTCTGCTCGTGGCGGAACACGTGCGGGTCGCGGAAGTCAGGTATGTCGGCAACTATTATGGGGTTACCTTCGTAACGGGTGAACGTCTTTCCGTCGTCGGTACTGTACGCCATGCTCTGCGTCTGGCTCTCTGCGGCCGAAGTGTAGAAGGCGACAATGGCATCTTTGCCAAAGCCTGCCGTGTTGTCCTTGTCAACCACCGAGCTGCCGCTGAACACCATGCCGTGGCCGTCGGGAACGAGAGCCACGCCCTCGTTGGTCCAGTTTACAAGGTCCTTACTTGTGGAATGACCCCAGCTGATGTTGCCCCACTGCGAACCGTAGGGGTTGAGCTGGTAGTACAGGTGCCACACGCCGTCCTTGTAGAACATGCCGTTAGGGTCGTTCATCCAACCCCATTCGGGCGTATGGTGGTACACTGGGCGGAAAGGCTCGCCGGCTTTTATCTCGACTTTGTCGGTATATTTCATGTCCTTCCAGCACACATGGTCCTTTATTCCGCCTGTAAGACGGCTGTTGCCGTTGACATGTATGTCGAACAGGACTTTCTTTCCATCGTATTCGGACAGGTCGAACGGAACGTAGTAATCAACGTTGTCGACCGCAAGGCGCACTTCAATTGTGCGCACGAGGTTGTTGCCGGCTATCACCTTAATGTTGCATATTTCAGCATTTTCCTGCACTGGCAGCATTATGTAACGGCTGCCGTCGGCCATACGGACGATGCAATGCGAGCCACTGAGGAAAGAGACATCGCTTGTCTGTGCCGAGACGCCACAAGAGGAGGCGCCTAGAAGCAGTGCAACCAGTATGTTCCTTATTTTCATGATTATTTTATTTAATGATTATTTTCTTGCTCAATGTATTCCCGGGAGTCGTAAGCCTTACTATACATACGCCGCTGCCGGCTATGGCAATGGTGCCGCTGCCCACTTTGAGGCTTGTCGATGACACCATCCTCCCGCCCAAGTCAAAAACCGACAACGTGGCGTTTTCGTATGCGTTTGTATAAACCAGGCGGTCTCCGGCACTCTCTATACTGAACTTTCCATCAGCCTCGACCGACGGAACGGATGCCGGATCGCCGATGTTCTCATCAAGATTCCACGCCTCAAGACTGTTGACATGGGTGCTGCCGTCTGCAAAAGCCTCAACGCCATCGGCCTCGGCGTCTGTCGGGAACAGGCGCATCGAGAACGCCCATGTGTCGTTTACGAATACGTCCATTATCGAATGGTCGACAAAGGCGTTGATTTTCAGCACCTCGCCAGCCTGTATCCTGCGTGGCAGTTCACTGCGGTAAACACCGTTGAAGGTACCGTTGTCGTTAACGATACGGTCTATGCCGGTAAGGTCGACAGTAAGCGCATTGTCGGTAGGCGAATAATAAAGACGGGCCTGTTTGCCTCCGTTCTTGAATAGGTTGAAGCCGAAATCGCCCGAACCTACCACAAACTCGCCGCAAAGCTCGTACTTGCGACCCGACACGGGAGCGAGAGACTCAGTGCCGGCAAGGTCGAAACCAGTGCGCGAATACTTGACTCCGGTGCGCATGGCCTTAAGTCCTTCGTAAGGTTTCTGCACGAGCGTGCCGTCAGACGCAAGCGAAATCTCGCGCGGCAGACTGTAACAGTGAGCCCAGCCCAGCTTGTAATTCTCGTCGGAAGGCAGCTTGTCGGGCACTATGCCAAGCAGAATGGTCTTGCCACCGTGGCTGAATATAGTAGGCGAAAGCAGTCCGTAGCCTTCCTTGCTGAAGCCTTCAAGCTCGAGCTTGGAAGGATTTTCCACAGTGGAAGACGTCGGGACGAAGTTCCCGTCTGAATTAATGTCGCCCGTCCAATAAATAACTTCCACGCCTGACTGCGTGTTCTGCGGGGTGACCGTAAAGAGCCACTTGCCGTCAATATTGGTTATGTTGGGCATTTCCCAGAAAGTGCCGTTCCTTGAGGCCGACGTTCCGCTGAAGAACGTGCGACCGTCATTGCTCCACTTGCCTGTCTCTGCATCATATTCGTGCAAGGTCGTCGTGCCTATTCCACCCTTTGCCGAGCCTACGATGATGTATTTCTTGCCGTTGGCGGTGAAGAAGTACGGATCACGGAAGTCATCGCTAAGTCCGGACGGGCGGCCGTCGATAATGGGATTGGCGGCATTTTTCGTCCATGACGTAAGGTTGTCGTCATCGGGCAGCGCCATGTTTATCGTTGCACGGGCGTTGTCAACGCCTGTGTATATTATCGCCGGCTTGCCGCCGGTTAGTCCGTCGTCGGTGAAAACAGCTCCAGACCAGCAGCCCTTGATGTCATACGAGGTCTCGGGGGTAAGCGCCGTCCTGTCCTCGTGCCACTTATACAGGTTTTCCGAATAGATGTGTCCCCAGTGCAGGCGTGCCATGTAGGGACCGTTGGCGTTTTTCTGGAAGAACAGATGGTAATTGCCGTTTGAATAAGCCATGCCGTGACACTCGTTGGTCCACGCCGCACCGGGCATTCCGTGGAATGCAGGACGCATGATGTCGGACGCGAAACGTGAGTCAGGTATGCTTAAGTCGGCAGCATTCTCGGCTGTCGGAGCAGCAGCCTCGGCTGCCGTCAGCACCTTATTATATACTGTAATGTCGTCAATCAGCCCGTTGAACGTGTTGAGCAGGAACTTGTCGAAAGTCTTGTCAACAGAGCTTTTACCTATAAGCAGCGTGTTGTCTCCGACGTTGATTGGCGACATGCACCGGCTTGTAGCCACCTGCTCGCCGTTGCGGTATAGCGTGGCAGTGCGGTTGCCGGCGTCGATAACGGCGACAAGATGGCTCCATTCATAGCGCGGCAGTTTGCCTTCGGCTGTCAACGTAACGAGCCATCCGCCCGTGTAACACTTGAAACCGTAATCGCCCTGCGACGTCAGCGTGAAGGCAAAACCTTTACGCCCGGCTTCGTCAAGGTTGCCGGCTATCCATGTCTCGGCGTTCTCGGCCTCGGCGGCGTTCATCATCGGATAAGTCTCCGGCGCGCACCACAACGACACGGACAAAGCCTCCGTGCCCATGCCGGCAGCGTCGATCCCTGCGGCTACGTATGTAGAATATCCGTCAAGGCGCAAAGCCTTGCCTACGGCACCGTCTACATTCTCCGGGGCAAGGGCTCCGTTTACCGCCCACTTGCCGCCGCTGACGCTCTCGGCTATCGTGTTGTCACTGCCGACCGTCATGTCGAAACGTGCGGCTATGTCTGTCTGTGCCGTCGCCGTAAGACTTACAGCCAGGGCTAATGCTATGTTATGAATCCTCTTTTCCATTATCGTAATTTAATAGTTATTGACCAGTGTTGCAACAAAACGCGTGCCCGCGGCAGTACATTGTACGACAAGCCGGGCGTCATAGGACTTGGATTCTTGACTAATCGGTAAGTAACTGTATCACAACGTCTTACCTTTAATGTTCCAAGATGCGGCATATTGCCATGCAAAAGATGGCTTTTCAGGCTGCAAAAGGTAACCTTTTACGGTGCAAAAGACCGTCATTCGCAAACTTGGATTTTTGCTCCAGCCATTACATCTCAAATCCGCCGCAGGCACGCCTGCTACATGCTACTGTTTCAGATACTCAAGACAATTCTTAGTAAGCAGTTCTATGTTGTCCTGATAGATGTTCTCGGTGTCCTTCTGGTTCCACTCATAAGCGTTAAGGCCTATGGCGATGATGCGTCCGAGGTAGTCGCCGTCAGGATTAAACTCAATTATGCCGGCGCAGCAATAGTCGAGCACGTGGCCCCATGTGGCAAGTACGGTTGAATTGGTAGCCTCTTCAAAGCCCTTGACAACATTGGGTGATGTAGATATGTCGAGTGCTGCCACGTTCAAGTCCCACATGCAGTTGTGGTCCTCGCGCCAGCCCGGTCCTTCCATTCCGTAAGTATCGTCGCCGAAGCCGGTCTGCTCAGAGGTCGCAACCTCAAGGCCGTTGTATATCGCGTGGCCGGTATGGTCGTAAGCCTCGCTCTGCGCACTGCCTATAACGGCATTGGCCGTCCATATGTCTGTGCCTACACCGCCTTCGCCAGAGCTGAACAGGTTAGGTGCGCGGTTCTCTGAAACGCGGCCTATCGCAGCTACGAGCTGGGTGGCGTGCTTGGTGAGCAGCAGGTTGCCGCCGTTCTTAACGTAATCTGAAAGGGCGTTGACTACATCTGCTGTAACAAGCTCAGACGGCAGGTTCTGCCAGCCCTGGTTGATGCCTACACGGTCAACCTGTACCCATATTTCACCGTACTTGTCGGGTGTAACCTCGCCCGAAGCCATGTCGGCAGGGGTAAGCACGGTGCCGTCCTGGTAGTTGGCACGGAACCAGTCGAGTGCGGCCTTCTCGTCGTCGTCGAGTGCAGACTCGTCAGCCGTCGGCAGCAGCATCGCCGCAGGAGTCACATCGCCGTCGTAGCGTGCCATGACGGTTTGTCCCTCAGACACCGAGCCGTCGGCGTAACGCGCCTTGACGGTGAAATAAACGTCGATGTTCTTGTCAATGTGCCTTGCCGTGTAAGATGTAGCCGGAACGTCAAGGTTTATCAGTTTTGAACCGTTCTTGTCTATTCTAACGCCCAACAGGTTCTCGGCCTGCGGCAGGGTCCATGTCAACGAAACGTTGCGCCCTTCCTGGGTCATGGACAAATCGCTGACTGACGGATACATGGAAGCGCCTGCTGAAGCCGAAGGCATGTCCACGTCCGAACATGCTGCGAACGAAAAGCCCGTCAGCACGACAGCCAATATCTTAATTATACTTGTTTTCATTGTCGTCTTGTTTTGATTGTTAAAATGCTTTTTCCTTTGTTTTTCGCAAGGTCACGGGGCTAGCGAGGCACCAGCCTGCCGCCCGTTTCCCTGCAATATGCTTCATGACGGAGTTTACTGCTTCGGTTCGTCGTAAGTTCCGTTGGCGGCGTTGTCAACCTCGTCGAGCGGTATCGGGAAGTAAACGTCGTCGTCGCTCATTGACGCACCCTCGTAATAAGTACGCAGGCTGCTCTCGTTCTGCATGTATTTGTTCACCACGTCTACCACTGTGCCCCAGCGCACGAGGTCAAACCAGCGGTTGCCTTCCATGGCCAGCTCGAGGCGGCGCTCCATGCGTACGGCGCGGCGTGCGTAGTCTTGTGTCCAGCCTTCGGCGGGATACGGCTCAACCTTATAGCTTGCGCGCATCGGGTCGAGGTCTACCGGCGAATAAGCGGCGTCAATGCTGCGCTTTGCCTTATCGCGCACGTCGTTGATAAGTTCGCGCGCCTTGCCAAGGTCCTTATTGGTCTCGATGAGGGCTTCGGCCTTCAAGAGAAGGATGTCAGCGTAACGTATCAGGCAGAAGTTAAGGCCTGATGCTCCCCAGGGCACAATGCCGGGAACCATGTTGGGGTCTTCGGGAGCGAGCTGGCCCTTCTTGCCGGAATACTCTCCATATATGTCGTAAGCACGGCACCAGCTTGAGGTATAGGTATGGCCGCGGAACGGGAAGCCGATGCGTCCTACCGTGAAGTCGAGGCGCGGGTCAACGTTGCCCTGGTAGTCGCCCGTAACATTCACATTGTTGTCAACGTCGCCGGAGTTGCCGCTGAGGTATGGCAGGCCGGCGTCGTTGGTGCGGAATGCGTTGACAAGGTTCTGGCTGCCGAGGAAGAAGTCGTCGCCGTTGCCGTAAAGGTTGCCTTCACTGATTGTACAGTTAAGCATGTTGGGATAGTTGTAGTGGGCGTTGTCGGCAGTAACTGCAAACTGTATGGCCATGATTGACTCGTAAGTGTTGTCAAACTCAACTTTCGACATGTCGAGGAAGTTTGGATAAAGCTCGTACTGGCCGCTTCCTATTACATAGTCGGCGTAAGTTATCACCTCTTCCCAGTCTTGCTGGCTGTTGTTCAACGAAGCTGTGAACGCGCTGACCTTTGCCATGAGTGCGGCTGCGACATACTTGTTGAAACGGCCCTTGTCCTGCTGTTTTTCAGGCATTGCAAAGTAAGCTTCGCGCAGGTCTTGCTTTATAAAACCGAATATCTCGTCGCGCGAGTACTGGTAAGGAGAAACAGAGCTGGGATCGTCGACAGTCTCGTCAAAGTATGGAATGTTCTTGAACACACGAATCAGGTCGAAGTAGAAGTAAGCGCGGAGCGTCTTCAGCTCGCCCAGCATTGACTCGCGGTTGGCCACGTTGCTGCCCTCGATGGCCCTCATGGCCTTGTGCACACGGTCGATGGCATAGAAGTTGTTACGCCACTTGTCGCGTACGCACACGTTGTCGCTGCGGAGGTTTGACACTTCAAGGTCGTGGATGTTGCTCTCCATTGAAAGAGAGCCGCCGCCTTTGTAAGCATCGTCAGAGCGGACATCGAATATCCAGTTGGTTATCGGGCCCTGGAACGACTCGTTGTTGCCGAAGAAGTGGCACTCAAGGCCTGCGTATGCCGATGTCAGAAGACCCTCAATCGTGGTAGAATCGAGCTGTGCATCGGTGAATGTACCCTGCGGAACGAGGTCGAGCATGTCGTCGCATGACGAGAAGAACGTCGGTGAAACGACCACGGCCAGTCCCAGGGCGGCTTTTGCTATGTTGCTTTTAATCGTTTTCATGTCTTGATGTTTTATATTGCGGGGCGCAGTACCGGCAGGCATCCTGATAAGTCTGCCGCGGCTTGTTGCAGCCTGCCGTCAGTCTTCTGGCGGCTTGCCGTCATGCCTCCCGCGTGCATTTCTGCTTTAAATGTTAGAATTGGAGGTTTAAACCGATTGAGAATGTACGTGAACGCGGATATGGAGAGTTGTCCACACGTGCGCCGTAGCTGCTTAACGGAAGCTCGGGGTCGAGTCCTGAATAGCCGGTTATGGTAAACACGTTCTCAACTTGTCCGTAGATGCTGAGTCCCTGGCAGAACTTCTTTGCTATCTTTGAAGGCAGGTCATACTGGAGTTTGATGTACTTCATCTTGAAGTATGAGCCGTCCTCTACGAAGTAAGTAGACATGCGCATCTCGTTGTTTGCATCGGTAAGCGCCAGTGCCGGGATTGTAGAATTCGGATTCTCTGGAGTCCAGGCGTTCAGTATGCTTGCGCCGTGGTTGATGTCGCGCAGGCCGGTTCCCATGAAGTCGAGCTGCTTCTTGACAATGTTGTAGATGTCGAAGCCGAACTCTCCTGTGAAGAATGTGCTGAGAGTGAACTGCTTGTACTTGAAGCTGAGGTTCAAACCGATTGAGAAGTCGGGGTTCGGGTCGCCTATTACGCAGCGGTCGTTTTCGTCGATTACACCATTTCCGTCAAGGTCCCTGTACCTGATACGTCCGAGGCCCTTGCCGTCCTGGTCGGCCGAATTATATACTTCCTCTTCCGTTTTGAAGAGTCCGTCAGCCACGTAGCCATAGTAAACGCCCATGGGCTGGCCTTCCATGATGCGCCAGTCACCGGCGCTGATGAAGCTTACGTAGTCGTTAAGTTTCTCAACCTCGTTGCGGTAGAGCGAGAAGTTGAACGATCCGTCCCATGAGAAGTCGCCGTACTGCTTGCTGTGGTAGTCGGCCATGAGCTCGAAACCGTGGTTCTTCATGCTACCCGTGTTACGGTAAACCACTGCGTTTTCACCGGCAACAGAGAGTACAGGAGGCATGGTGAGCATGTCTTTCGTATTCTTGATGAAGTAGTCAAGCGAGAGTCCGAACGAGTTGTTGAACAGGCGGAGGTCAAGACCGATGTTGGTCTGTGTTGTAGTTTCCCACTTCAGGTTCTTGTTTCCTGATGCTGAAACGATAACTCCACCAACGACAGCATTGTTAGTTCCTGTAATGTCGTATGCTCCGTTGCCCGACGTATAGGCGTAAGAGGTGTAGCCGGCGTAGAAGTTGTCGATGGCGGCGTTGCCGTTCTGGCCCCAGCCCAAACGTATCTTGACGTCGTTTACGATGTCGTTCTTCGGGAAGAACTTTTCCTCTGACAAGCGCCATGCTGCCGAGAATGCGGGGAATACGCCTGAATTCTGACCCTTCCAAAGCCTTGACGTTGCGTCGCGGCGTATCGTAGCAGAAAGGAGATAGCGGTCAGCATAGTTGTAGTCGGCCTTAGCAAAAAGGGAGAACAATGCCCACTGGTTCTTGCCTCCGCCGTTAGTCTGGTCGCCGGTACCTGCGCCAATCTGCATGAAGCTGTCGTCTTCAAATGCATAGTCGTAGCGTGTGGCTGACAGGTCCTGGAATGTGTACTTGATTGCCTCGACACCTCCAAGTACGTTCAGGTGGTGGTTGTTAATGTCGAGATTATAATTAGCGGTGTTGGTCCATGTCCAAGTGTCGCCCGTACCGTATGCGCGGTATACGCTGTTGCGGTCGGTCGAGTTAACCTTGCGGTTGAGAGTCTTGTTGAAATACTGCACGTGCTCGATACCGAGGTTGCTCTTCAGCGTGAGTCCCTTGACCGGAGTCACCTCGATGTAGCCGTTTCCGAAGATTCGCCAGCTGTCGTTGCTGTTGTCGCGTCCGTTGTAAACGGTCTGAACAGGGTTGGCGAAGTCTGAATTACTCAAATACATCGGGTTGGCGAAATTGCCGTTCACGTCGTAAACAGGAATAGCCGGGTGCTGGAATATTGCCATTGCGGGCACACCACGGTCAGCGTTGGTGGTGAAACCGCGGTCCTGCCAGTTGGCTACCATGAGGTTCTCGCCTACCTTAACGTATTTGCCAATGTTGTATGTAGAGTTGAGTCGTGCCGAATAGCGGCGGTAGAAAGTGTTGTCAACCAAACCGTCCTGGTTAACATAGTTGAGCGAGAACATTACAGAACCCTTCTCGCTGCTGTTTGTCACGCTTGCCGAGAGGTTGTGAGTCCATGCCTCAGAATATACTTCATCCTGCCAGTCTGTATTTGAAGACCTGACCGTATGTGCCGCGTCGAGCCACTCGCCCAGCTGCGGAGTTGCACCGCTGCCGTAGAACGGGTGGGATGCCGTCACGTTAGAGTTCTTTGCTGCCGTCCAGTAAGCCTGTCCCCACTGCTCGGCCGTGAGCATGTCATAAGTCTTTGCAACGGTCTGTAAGCTGAGAGAATAGTTTACGTTGACTGAGAGTTTGTTGCCCTTGCCCTGCTTGGTGGTGATTATTATCACACCATTAGCTGCACGCGAACCATAAATTGAGGCTGAAGATGCGTCCTTCAGCACCTGTATCGACTCTATGTCGGCCGGGTTGATAGAGTTGAGGTTCTCGGTAGAAGCAACACCGTCGATGATGTACAGAGGCGAGTTGTTCGGGTTTACCGTACTCATACCACGCACGCGGATGGTGGAGCTGCCGCCTCCAGGAGCTGCGTCGTCGGCAATAGTCACACCGGCAAGTTTGCCCTGCATAGACGAAAGCATGTTAGGATTGGCTGCGCTTATCGGCTCGTCCATGTCCATTACAGCCACCGAACCTGTAAGGTCGGCCCTGCGCTGGGTGGTATAACCCGTCACGACGAGCTCTTCCATAACGTTGTTGTCCTCCTGCAACACGACGTTGACATTAGGACCTGCGGTGACAGTAGCCGTCTTATATCCTATATAAGATATCTTCAACTTGGCTCCCTGTGCCGTTTTAAGACGGAATTTACCGTCAAAGTCTGTCACTGTGGCATTCTTGGTGCCATCTTCCGTTACCGTCGCACCGATAACGGCATCGCCATTACCGTCTTTCACCGAGCCGCTAACGTCAGCCTGCTGCTGCGCGAAAGCGGTCGCGCCGATGGCGATGAACACTGCACTAAGCAGCATCCGCTTAAATTTTGCAATCATAACTTTGTCTTTTTACGGTTAGTAAATACTTATTCTAAAAGTTCTGCCGCAAAATTAGTTTAACTTATAAAAAGAAGATTAAAAATTCATTTCATATACTATAAAAAAACGTTCATGAAACAAAATTGATACGGTTTGAACTAAAAATACACGGTAAAAGCCACTAAAACCGGTTCATGTGAACGAATATCATGACAAAAAATCAATAACAAAACACAAAATACAAAGCTAAAAATACGAAAACACCATAAAAAAATACATGGCCTCGATTGCGAAAGGCCATGTACCGAATTAAGACAAAGTATGTTCGCGTACAAGACAAACGAACAATGCGATAATTAAAACATGCTACACTGATAAATAAACTGAACTTGGCACATTAAATTCCCATGACATTCCCCAAAGGGGAACATGGGCAAGACAAGTTATTCAAGACTGTAAACATTCATCGATTTAACAACATACGAGCCACGCTCGGCTTCGAAAAGCATGCTGTTGTAGGGTGCGGAGGGAAAGACCGTATTCGTCATGACGAACTTTCCACCGTCGCCGAACGCTTCAATGCTTGAACGGTCGACAAACAGGCGCAACCTGATATTATCGGCATTTGGCGCCGGGGCAACGGTCATTGCGGGGAAATCACGGCTGAAAGACGTGTCACCACTGTTGCTGCGATCCATGACAAACTGCATGGTTGCCACGTCATAATACATCATGACACTTTCACCTTTTGCGTTGGACAAGGTGAACGATATCTTTTTAGCGCCGTTGTTCTTTATTTCCAACTCTATCTCATACGCACCCTTGTTGGCGTCAAGCAGGCTGCTTATGCTATATGTGTCGCCGACACGGAATTCAGGGAAATGCTTCCTGCCATGCCGCGCCTTTTCTATCTCAGGCGACGGGGCGCACCTCAGCAACAGGTCGCCATCCTGACGGTATAGTGTAAGGTCGCGTGCTATCGTATTGGCAGAACGATACTGGCGTGTAGGCACCTGTGCGGCATACTGCCAGTTGCTCATCCAGCCGAGTGCGATGCACCTGCCGTCGGGGACATTGCTAAATGTCACGGTCGCATAATGGTCCTTGCCATAATCCATCCACTTTGTCTTCGTAGGATATTTGTTTACGAACTTCTTACCGTCGAACGTACCTACGAAATATTGGGTCGCACTACCGCCAAACGGTCCGCCGGGGTTAATATTGATTATAAGCACCCAATACTTTTCATCCGTTCCCTCAACGGGCAGCTCCACGAGGTCGGGGCATTCCCATACGCCACCATGCGCGCCTTGCTTCAGGCCGAAGTTGCTTTCATGCTTCCATGACTTAAGGTCGGGCGAAGACCACAATTGCATCTCCTGGCCTACCGCAAGTACCATGACCCAATGTTTGCCTGGAGCATACCAGAAGACTTTCGGGTCGCGGAAATCCCTTTCGGTAGATGTTATGACGGGATTACCAGCGTATTTTTCAAACGTTTTTCCACCGTCAGTACTGTATGCAAGGCTCTGCATCTGTGCATCACCCCACTGCGTAGGCTTGGCTGAAGTATAAAACGCAACTACGGCATCGCGGCCGAAACCTGCCGTGTTGTCCTTGTCGACGACGGCCGAGCCGCTGAATATAGTACCCCAGGCATCGGGGGTGACGGCGTCGCCGTCGTAAGTCCAATGAACGAGGTCGGTTGAGTAAGAGTGCCCCCAGTTCATGTTGCCCCAGGTGGAGCCGTAGGGGTTATGCTGGAAATAGAGGTGGTATACACCGTCCTTATAGAACATGCCGTTAGGGTCGTTCATCCATCCGTATGCCGGCGTGTGGTGGTATACCGGACGGAACTTCTCCGTGTTGGTTGTGTCGAACGTGTCTGACAGGCTCATCTTATCCCAGCACAACGAGCCCCGGGGCACGCCCTGGACGTCAATCTTGACGTCCCTGCCTGCAAAAGCCTTCAGGTCAAAGGGTACATAATAGTCTACACGCTCGCGCGCCAGGCGCACATTGACAACCACCGTGGCCTGCCTGTTGTTCTCTACTACGCACAGTTTGGCCTCAGGCGCGTCGTCCTGAACGGGCAATAACAGGTATCTCGGGGCCTCGACTACAGACACTATGTTCTGCTCGTTGGCCAGGTGGGATATCTTAAGCTGCGGCGCGGCGGGCAATACCGACGGCACCACGGCAAATGCCAGTGCTAATAAAACGGTCTTTACTTTCATGATTATCTGTTGTTTGACATACTAAATAAGGCATGGTTTCAACCGGATGCAGACGCGCTTGTAACTGCCTGGCATCCAGCCACTTTCCAAAAGGTTATGTTTTAGCTTGCAAAAGACGGTCTTTTACGTCCTAAAAGGCCGCCTTTTGCAAGCCGTTTTGCCGTCTTTAATAATAACGGACGTCAATGTTGCCCAACTCGATGGTGCCGCCATAACTGTTGACCGACCAGCAATTCTTCTGGTTGCCGTATATGCGGTTTGTGTAAGCCACGTTGTCGTTGATGTAGACCACGCACACCGAATTGTCAGTATACACGGTCACCTTGTATTCGTTGTCGGCAGGAGCGTTAAATATGTAACCGTCAATTCCGTCAATGAAACCCTTGCCGGCAGGGCCTTCCTCCTCGAAGTTGATCTTGCGCCGGCCATTGCCCTCGGGATTTACTATTATGGAATAATATTTTTCCGAATCCGTGCCACGGCAGAGCGAGATGCCGAACTTGTCGTCAGCTCCCTGCGTCTTCACGGTGAATGATATCTTATTGTGTACATTCAAACGATTGAACAGTGCATAAGCGTCACCCGTAAGCGTGTACGTACCGTTATTTACGGTAACTCCGTTGTCGCTCTTTGCCATCAGCCTGACGTCAGACACGGTCGAATATTTCTTGTCAACGCCTTCCACAGCGCCGAGTGTCAGCGTGCCGTCTTCATGCTGTATAAGCTTGTGGACTACAAGGTTGCCTGCCCATTCGGGTTCGTTTGGCGATGCGCCTACGGCAGTATTGTCTTCTCCGGCACGTGTGGGGCACCATCCCCAGATGTAGCGGTTTGTACCGTCCGAGGCTGTCTTGCCGGCGTAAAAGCCGCGCGAGTCAAGGAATCCCTCATGGTCGTCGGGCCAGATGCCGCTGTCATTGGCAGTAGTGGCTTTCAGTTCGTCAAGCGTGCGCCCCTTGAAATACTGCACCCTGCGTATTGCCGAATGTTTCTCTGAATACACCAGGTACCACCAATCGCCCATCTTGAACACGTCGGGGCACTCGTAGAAGCGGTCCCACATCATTGTCATAAACACGCCTGAATGGTTCCAAGCCTTCAGGTCGGCAGAAGTGAACTCGGCAAGAACACCCTTAGTGCCTTGTTTTGTAGACACGAGCATGTGGAACATGCCGTCGTCGCCCTTGAACACGAACGGGTCGCGGAAGTCTGTCGTGCTATATCCGTAGTCGGCTCCACGCAGATAGAAGGTGCGATTCTTGGTCCACTCCTTGAAGTCAGCCGACGTTGCCACCATCACCACTTCACGATTGCTGGTGTGACCGGTGTAGAAGGTATAATAAAGCTTGTCTGCCTCGTTGTAGATGGTGCTGCCTGTACCTATGGCAGCATCGGCCTCGGCAGCCGTTCCGGTAGGAATCACCTCGCCGAGCGAAGTGTACTTGGAACAGTCCTTGGTGCTTACACCCCAGATGGGATGGTAAGTGTCAGCCGGATTAGGGCGGTAGTCCTGCAGGTAAAGCACCTTGAAGTCTTGTGCCACCGGGTCATAGAACGGCATGGGGTCGCCTACATAGCCAACGTAAGGACGGTAATACGTATCAGCCTTGCTTTCGTCGGTCGGGGCGAAATATTCTGTTGTGTTATTCCAATCCTTCTGAGTCAAGACAGGATCATCGGCGTCGGAACAGCCGCTGAAGGCTGTCAGGAATGCCGCCAAAGCAAAAGGATATATCATAGTCTTCATAAAATTTATTTGGTTTAAGATATTGTTATTTCCAGGCTGCCGGCTACAGCCGGGCAGTATTGCAGGCCCTGCGCCATGCCCGCCCGTATGCCGGCTTGCCTATATTATTTATTACTCACCTTGCAGGTAATTTATTGCGTTAAGGGTCATCTTTTCCACATTGCCGTGATACTGGTCTCCGGAAGCGTCAACTCCGTATGAATACCAGTCGTAGGCACCTGAACCGATGCAGAGGACGCGTCCGCCTGCCGCGTTGGCCGGATACTCCCATACTACGACAGCGCCGTCGCCGCCATAACCGAGGTCAAGTCCGCCGTGCAGGTTGCGCCAATCGTCCAATGTCGGATAACCGCCCCAGTCGGAACCGATGTGCCACTGGCAGGTACTGTTAGTTATCCTGTAGCCGGCATCACAAGTGTAAACGCCCTGCTTGCCGTCAATAGTAGTCACCAGACCCTGGTAAATCGGATGATTCTCATGTCCGTCGACAAAGAAGCTCCACGGACCTGAAGTAATCTCGCCGCTCTCTTCTACCTGTCCCCAACAGTTGTTCGGGTTGTTGCCGTCGGCAGTGGCACCAATCTTGGCTGCGTAATAAGTGGCAAAACGAGTGAGCAACAGGCAGCCGCCGTTGTTATAGAAGTCCTTAACGGCCGGCAATGCTTGCAGCGCCGCAGGTGCGGCAGCGTCAAACTTGTCCATGTTGTCGATACCGCCGTCAATATGTAGGTGCCACCACATCACTTTGCATTCGCCCAGGTCGACGTTGCCGTTCCTGATGTCCTCGAACGACACATACTGCGAATTGGCCACATTCTTAAGCATCCAGTCTGCAGCGGCGCGCTCCTCGTAACCCAGCCCATCGATTGTGGAAGCAAGTCCTACGTAAACAGCGCTTGGCGAATCAGACTTGATTACAGTAACCTTATATACAGCTGTTGCAGTTTTATAAGTAACAGTAAAGTCAACCGGATTGGTGAAATCGACAGGTTGTCCTGAAGCCGGGGCAACCGTAGCACCCTCGGACGTTACAATCTCTGTAACCATGCTGGTTATGTCGGTAGAACTCGGCACACGTACGATAATCGTGCGGTCGTCTTCATTTATCACGCCAATGTATCCATTCGCCTTGAACGACAATATACGTGCAGCGTCGTGCACGACGTTGACAGTATAGTCAAAGTATGCATCGCCGTTGACAACCTGAACATTCTGCGGGACAGAGAAGTCGGCCAAGTCGCCAACCTTCATGGACGCCACTGCGCCTTCGGACACCTTGATGTCGGTGACTGTCATTGCGCGTGTATTGTAATTCTCAGGTACGCCCACTGTGACAGTCCTGTTTACATTATCTATTACGCCTTCATATTCGTCCAAGGCAAAGGACGTAATCCATGTATCTCCATCCAGACGGAGATCAGATGTATTGTCGTCACTGCAGCTTGCAAGAGCAAAAACCGACACGGCAAACAACAATACTGAGGCAAAATGCTTTATTATCAGTTTCATGATATGTGTTTTTATTTAGTTAATGTATCACCATCCGCCACAGTTCTGCGTGTAGTGGCCGTTGCTGGCACTAATCTGAGCGAAAGGTATGGGCAAATACTCGTTCTTGTTCTTGGTAAACGAAGCACCCTTGTAAATTGCGCAGTTGTCAGCCTCTTGGGCATAATACTTGTCAAGAACCTCTTTGGCTTCACCCCAGCGTACAAGGTCGAAGAACCTGTCGCTCTCCATCGCCAGCTCAAGACGACGCTCGAACTTCAGCATCTTCAATGCCTCGTCCTTGCTGTAAGAGCCGGTGTAAGGCTGGATGTTGAACGTAACACCATAGTCGGCAGGATAATTTGCTATCATGCCTGTACTCTGCTTGGCACGGTTACGCACCTCGTTAATAAGGCTTACGGCCTCGTCTATCCTGCCGTCGTTCAGCTGGATAAGAGCCTCGGCACGCATAAGAAGCACGTCTGCATAGCGTAACACGATATGGTTCATCGGCGAACCCCACCATGCACCTTTTATAAGATAGTCGCCATCGGGGTCAACATTATGCTTCAGAGTAACATAATATCCGTAAAGACCGTTGCTTCGGCTCCATGTCGAGGTTTTGTCCATGATGTAGTTCTTATTGAACTCGTAAGGCATTCCAGGCATTCCGACAGTTAGGAAGAGGCGTGGGTCTGCGCTTTCGTTAGCCTTGTCATAGTCCCTGTCATTGAAGGTGTCAAGGTAAGGATGGCCGTCAACATCTGTCCTGAAGGCGTTTACAAGATTCTGGCTAGGCTTGTAGAAATCGCATCCGCCGTCTGTTACGCCGGGAATGTTGGGAACTATCAGGCCGAACGACCAGTTACAGTTACCGTTTGCCGTTCCATCGTTAGTCGAGTATTGCATTGCCCACAACGATTCGCAGCCGTTCTCATACTGAGGTTCTGGGCGGAAGTTGTTATGGAAGTCACTTTCCAGGTCGTAGCCGCCGGCTTCCATTATCGACTTCTCTGTATACTGAACGACCTTTTCCAAGTCCTCGGCATTGATACTGGTAACCTCGTTGGTCTGAGGATCATCCTGGCGGTAAGCCTTGTAGAGGTAAGTCTTTGCCAGATAAGCAGCTGCTGCAGCCTTTGTAGGCCTTCCCTTGTCGGTCTGTGTGTCAGGCAGGTTGTCGAAAGCGAACTGGAAGTCGTTGGCAATCTGCTGCCAGCCTTCGTCATTTGTATATGCAGTATTGGTCAGGTTGTTGTATTCATCGGGCGAAAGGTTTTCGTCATTGGCGAATACGATGTGCTTGTAAAGTTGCTTCAACAGGAAATGTCCATGACCACGGAGGAACTTCATTTCGGCGATACGCTGCTGCTTGAGCGGGTAAGATTTCTCGTCAAGCTGGTTGAGCTGCTGCAAAGCAGTGTTGACACGCGAGATGCAGTTATACAGACGTTGCCACATGTCGCTGATGTTCCAGTCGGTCGTCATGATACCTTGTGAAATCTCAAGCTTGTGGAACACGTCACCGTCCTCTGTTCCGTTACCGCCCTTGTAGGCATCGTCAGAACGGACATCATAATTCCACATCGAGAAAGACGAGTTGATGTCTTCAGCCGAAATCCAACCTGCGTAAGCTGAAATCACAAGATTGTCTACATATTGCGGATCTTTCAGTTGCTCGTTGTCGATAGTTCCCTGAGGTACCTGGTCTTCCAGAAAGCTGGTACAGCCCGAACAAAGCAATGCAAATCCCAAGGCTGTTGTATATAATATCTTTTTCATTGTTTCCTTATTTTTCTGTTAGTATGTCTTTTAGAAACTTACATTGATACCGAAAGTAACGTTCAGAGGTATCGGGTATCCGAAGTTTGGATTCTCCGGATCGACACCGGTGAAGTCTTTGCTCTTTATAGTCAGCACATTCTGCGCACTAAGATAGAAGCGCAGGCGTTCCATCTTAAGCTTCTTCGTTACTTTTTCAGGCAGATTATAACCTAACTGGATATTGCGCAGCTTAAGGAACGAGCCGTCCTCTACAAAATATGTTGACACGCGTTTCTCGTTATTTACGTCATCTCGGGACAGTGCAGGAATAGTTGAGTTGGGATTCTGCGGAGTCCATGCGTCAAGCACACGCTTACCCTTGTTCAGGAAGCCGATGTTAAGACCGCTCCAAAGGTCGGTTTCTTTCTTCAAGTCACTGATAATGTCGGCACCCTGTACACCCTGCCAAAACATTGTGAAATCGAAGTTCTTGTATTCAAGGTAAATGTTCAAGCCATAGCTGAAGTCAGGAACCGGATCGTAAATCCACTTCTGGTCGGCTTCGTTGATAACGCCGTTACCGTCGAGGTCGCGCCAGCGTATGCGTCCGGGAGCAGCACCTTCTTGCGTTGCATGGTTGTCAACTTCCTCCTGAGACTTGAATATGCCGTCGGCAACATATCCGACCTGCGCACCATTAGGATGTCCAACTACGCTTTTTACACCGTTGCCGCCGAATGTGCCGTTTGCAGCCACGGTTGCCGGCAATGCGGTAATCTTATTTCTATAAGATGAGATATTAGCGGAAATGTCATACTTCAAACCGAAAGATGTCTGGTTACGGTAACCAAGGTTTAACTCGAATCCCCGGTTTTCCATCTCGCCAGCATTGACCCACTGCGAGCTACCCTCTCCCATGGCAGCGATTCCAGCCATCTGGACAAGAATGTCGGTAGTCTTCTTATAATACCAATCGAACGAACCGTACAGAGTCTGCCTTAATACGGAGAAATCAAGACCGATGTTAGTCTGTGTGGTAGTCTCCCATTTGATGTCATCATTTCCTATCTGGTTTCTCTTGAATCCGGACTGGAGTATGCTTCCGCCGTTAGTTCCGGCTATGTCGTAAGACGTTCCGTAGCTTTGTCCGCCAGACTCGTTTACTCCATAATTGGGCACATAAATAGTGTACCTGGCTATGTTTGAGATTTCCTGGTTACCAGTCTGTCCCCAAGAAGCCCTTATCTTCAAGTCGTCAAGCCATTTTAGGTTTTTCATGAAATTCTCGCGACTAATGCGCCAGCCAAGAGAGAATGAAGGGAATGTCGCATATCGGTTGTTCTTACCGAAACGTGAAGAACCGTCGTGACGCACTGTAAGCGAGAACAGATACTTCTCGTCATAAGTATAATTAAGTTTTCCAAAGAAAGAGACAAGTGAATACCCTTCGCCCGAACCGTAAGCAAGGGCGGTGCCTACACCTGCGTCCGGCCACATGAAGTCGGGGTTGAGGATTGAGAAGTCCTCCTTGTAACCTGAGAACCATTCGTCGTCTTCGCGGTTAAGCTCCATACCGACCATGACATCTCCGCGGTGTTTTCCTATCTCAAGATTGTAGGTGGCAACGGCGTTCCACATCCATTTCATCCAATGTTCCTGCTTGGCCTCAACAGCATTTTTGTCGTTAGCGACGTTGCCTTCGGTAATAGGATAAGTAAAGATACGCTGTTTCTTCTGGGCGTAGTCGATTCCGAACGTAGAGCGGATGTTGAATCCCTTGAAAAGGCTAAGGTTTACATAGGCGTCGCCGAACATTCTCCAATATGTGTACCGGTTGTCCGAATTACGCTCTAGACGGGCAACGGGGTTTTCCCTGTCAGGATAGCCGCCCACCGGTCCGGCATACTCGCCGTTGATGTCATAAACCGGCAGTGAAGGATTGAACTGAAGTGCATTCTCAAGGAATCCGCCGGGAGCCTGCACCTCTGAAGTACGGTTAAGAGTGAAATGCTCGCCGATGGTCAGAATCTTGTCGATGAGCTTATACTCGGAGTTCATACGCGCAGAGAAGCGCTCAAAGTCGGAAGTCTTGATGATACCAAGATTCTTGTAATATCCCAATGAAAAATACGAAGAACCCTTGTCGGTACCATTGCTTACGGCAACGTTATAATTCTGCACGATACCAGTACGCGTTGTTTCGTCTACCCAGTCTGTGTCGGCAGATGGTACGGTATTGCCCGAATCGAGGAAGCGGTCCATCGTTATTCCATTGAGCTGCGGATACCCGTTGGCGTCGTAGCCCCAATCATAATGGTAACCTAAGGGATTAGTGTTAGGGTCCTGCCCACCGTTGACATAAGCCTGCCACATGGCCTGTCCGTACTCCTTTGCATTGAGCACATCCAGCTTGTTGGCATACAATGAAACCGACAGCGATGCGTCCAAATCAATCTTCAACTGGCCCGACTTACCCTTCTTTGTAGTAATAATGATTACGCCGTTAGCCGCGCGCGAACCATATATGGATGCCGAAGCCGCATCCTTCAACACTTGTATCGACTCGATGTCGTTACCGTTAAGTTCGTGCATGCCCGACTTTGTAGGCACACCGTCGATGATGTAGAGCGGATCGTTGTTGTTAAGCGTACCCACGCCACGTATGCGTATGGTAGCCGAACCGCTCGGGTTACCGTCGGCGGTGATGTTCATGCCCGGGACACGTCCCTGGAGGGCTTTCATCGGGTTGTTCTCATTGAGGTCGGCTATTTCGTCCATGCTTACTACCGACACGGCACCTGTAAGGTCTGCCTTTCTCTGAGTCGTATAACCCGTCACCACAAGCTCGTCTATCAACTTGCTATCTTCGGTCATGACCACGTTCAGCGACTTGCCCGGGTCTACAGACACGGTTTTGTAACCCATATAAGAAATGGAGAGCTTCTTGCCCCCTGATACCTTAAGCCGGAACTTTCCGTCAAAGTCGGTCACGGCTGCGTTTTTTGTGCCTTCCTCGATTACTGTTGCACCGATGATAGGCTCGCCCGACTCGTCCCTTACTGTACCGTCGACGTCAACCTGCTGGGCGAACGCCACCGTACAAGAAACGAGGAATACTACACTAAGCAGCATTCGTCTAAATTTCTCAATCATAACATTATTTTTTACGGTTAGTGTATATTAGTTAAAGTTTTGCCTGCAAAATTAGCTTAACTTATTAAAAGAATATCAAACAATCATTTCATAAATTATAAATATGCGTTCATGAAACAAATTTGATACTGTGTGAAATAAAAATACAAGCATAAAGCCCCTGTTAGCATTTTTTACAGACGGGAAAACAACAATCAAAGTTAACAACACACCTCGGCAGGACTGTAACAACAGGAATGAACCGACTGCCGAGGTTAAAAACACAAGCACAGAGCGCTGCAGGGCGGCTGATAATGCAGATATACAGTGAATATTGGACAAAGAATACAGTTTATCGGTCAACAGAGCTTTGGACTATCGTTATGACAGATTAAGAAATTCAGTAATTTTTGTAAAAACAGGGAACTGCAAGGTTGCGAATTATAAAAATAAAATAAACAGGCATACCCGTTCGCACAAAACAGGGTTGTTTACATAGCAAAAGACGGCTGATTGCCGGGCAAAAGACGGCATATTATACTGCAAAAAGCATCAAAACAGCTTATAAAAGGCAGCCTTTACCGGTGCAAAATGCCATGTTTTGCATCGGTTTCAACACGCATTTTATGCACACTTTAGCATCAAGCAGAATAACAGCCGCCATATCAAGCATTTGCGTTTGCACACGAAAAGGCCTCATAAATGCAGCCGGACGCATTAATTTTCAGGACAAGGGCCTCCTGCAACACCAAGCAAAATCAAGAAGAAAGCAAAACTTGTGTTTAGCTTGCATAATGGCATATCGCAACAATCGTAAAACATCATGCACCCCGAAGCCTTGCCGGAAAAGACGCCGCCATGACGTTCCACATACGCCACAGGGGCAACAAACATCTGCCCCCAGCACATAATTAAAAATAAAACGAGTAAATTTGCAGGAAAAAGCAGTACGTATGAACCAGAAATACATAATAGCAGTCGACTCGTTCAAGGGTTGCCTTACGACGGCGGAGGCAGGAATGGCTGTGGCGGAGGCGCTGCACGAGGCCCTTGGCGACATAGAAACGGTATGCCTGCCGATGTCGGACGGCGGCGAAGGCATGGCCGAAGCATTCACAACAGCACTCGGCGGAAGCATGACCGGAGCTTACGTGCACGACCCGATGATGAGGCGTGTATGGGCAGAATACGGATTGGCGCCCGACGGCACGGCGGTAATAGAGGTGGCAAAGGCGTGCGGACTGACACTGTTGGGCGAGGAGGAGCGCAACCCCTTGAGGGCAACGTCATACGGTGTAGGCGAACTTGTGGCTGCCGGAGTAAGGCGCGGATGCCGCCGGTTCATAATAGGCCTGGGCGGAAGCGGCACGAGCGACGCCGGCATCGGCATGCTGAAAGCGCTGACGGAGAAGCTGGCGCCACGCGGCGGCACGATAGACGACGCGCTGAAAGGCCCATTGGGCGAATGCAGCTTCACGCTGGCGTGCGACGTGGACAATCCCCTACTCGGCGCAAACGGGGCTACGGCGGTGTTCGCACGGCAGAAAGGCGCCACGCCAGAAATGATGCCGCTGCTTGAAAGGCGCGCCATGCGGTTTGCCAAGGCCTCGGCAATGCACTTCGGCTTCGACCGCTCATGCCAGCCCGGAGCCGGCGCCGCCGGCGGACTGGGCTATGCCTTCATGCAATACCTGTCGGCGGTACAGGTATCAGGCGCCGACCTGCTGCTCGACCTACTGGACTTCGACAGCAAGACAGACGGTGCGACGGCCGTGATAACGGGCGAAGGACACGCCGACCGCCAGACGCTGATGGGCAAACTGCCGGTGCGCGTAATGGAGCGCGCACGGCAAAAGGGCGTGCCCACGTGGCTGCTGGCAGGGCGCGTGGAAAACAGGGACGAACTGATTGGCGCAGGATTCGCCGTAGCCGAAAGCGTAACTCCCGACGGAATGGACCTTAACGAAGCTATGAGGAAAGAAACAGCCATGCGTAACATGGCGTCAGCGGTAAGGAAGCTGACAAGCCGGCTTCCTTACCTATGAGTAATTATACCTAACGCACGAAACGCCCCACAAAACGCCTTACTCGCTCGGTGTATTGGCGCGGATAGCTATGGAATGACTTTGCATGTATGCAGCCCGGCGTTATCCAGATGTCGTTGAAATGACGGTATTTGCCGTCGGGGGAAAGATATACCGGGTTGGCGTTGTAAAGGGGGAACACCATTTCAGAGGGTACATAGCCGTCTGACGAGCCGTGTATGTAGAGCATCGGCGTCTCGTTCTTGGCCAGCTGCCTTACGGGAGCCGCCTGGCCGAACGTCCAGCCGTAACGCAGCTTGCACAATACGCTGGCGGCATAAAGCACGGGGAACGACGGCAAGCCGAACTGGTCGGCAAGCTGGTGGCTGAACTCGTCCCACACACTTGTGTATCCGCAATCCTCAACAAAACACCTTACACTAGAAGGCAGGTTCTCGCCGGAGACGTTCATCACCGTGGCTGCCCCCATCGACACACCGTGCAGTACAATGCGCGTCCGGCCGTGGGAGTCGGCAAACAGGCTGTCGGCCACTCCAATCCAGCGTATCACGTCTTCCCTGTCCTTCCATCCCATCTGTATTTCGCCGCCGTCGCTCAGTCCGTGGGCGTGAAGGTCGGGCAGCATTATGTTGTAGCCCATGTCGGCGTAAATCTTTGCCAGCGGCAACATGCCTACGTAACTGTCCTTATACCCGTGCACGAGTATGGCTGTGCGCCCACGGGCGTCGCGTCCGCGTGCATAAACGGCGTGGTGGCGGCAGCCGCCGGGCATGACTATAAACGTGTCGCGCAGAGCTTTAGCCTTGTTCAGGCTGTCGACCCAGTGGCGCATATAAGGATACTCGCCATACATGCGCCTGTAGCGTAAGCCCATGTCACGGGCGTCAGCTGCAGGTTTAAGGGCGTAGTCGAGCATGAACCAGCCCGCGCCGAACGAGAGCAAAACAAACACGGCAAACACGCTTGCTACAGTAACGGTAATCTTATTTATCCTTGACATTGCAGTATCCTCATCCTTTCATTATCAATCAACTTTTAATCTTGGCATTGCCATTGCGTGCCTTACGGCCTGGCATTTGCCGCCGGCCAAATGACAAGAGGCGTGGACGGCGCCCGGAAAAATCACTTAGTGGCGACAATATTAAACTCGCTTACGTTTGAGACGACCTCGTGGTTGCCGCTGACAGCATACGCCCTGAAAGTCAGGTTGCCTTTCTTCAACTTCTTGCCGGCCTTCACCATGGCTGTATAACGCACGCCCTTGCCCGGCATTATGCACTCGACATGGATTGTGCTTGATATGGCCACATGCTTGTTTCCGGTAGTTTCGACCACAATGGGCTGCACGTCATACACAGGCTCGTTCGACTTATTGTACACCTCGAAGATGACCTTGCACAACTCGCCTGGATTTAAGTTGCGGTCCTGGTTGTCGTCGACGAAGCGGGCTGCACGCACCTCAAGCGGCATGGCGGTTTCGTGTAAAGGCTTGTCGAAGCCGTCGTAACGCACCGTCGGGGGCACGTCTCGGGGTTCGGTCGCCGTATAATCGCCAGTATAGTCGGAGCCCTTGAAATCGTAAAGCACGTCGTCGCCGCTGTTGGTAGGGTCGAATCCGCTTGCGCCATCATCGTAATAAGCGTCGTCTCCATAATAATACGTGTCGTTGCCCCTGGTTGCAGCGTCGCGGTGTTCACGGTATTTCCGTTCAAACCTGTAATCGCTTTCGCGCTGCCGTTCCTCTGCCTCCTTCTCAGCTTGCGCTTCGATGGTGCCGCCGATGACTGCTCCACCGGCCATGCCGACAAGCGTCCCGATGTCGCTTCCGCGCGGTCCGCCTGTTATTCCGCCGATTGCCGACCCGATAACCGATCCCAACATCGCTCCGGCAGTTATTCCATCACCCTGGTATGTGCCGCAACTGCTGACCAGCAATACGCCACTCAACGACAAAATACCTATTTTATTCATGACAGCCTCCTTTCATTTGTATACACGGCAAAGTTACACATAAAAATCAACACCAAAATACAAGAATGCATTAAATTTTTGTTGGTGCATTCTAAAAATAAGTTAGCAAATATTACGACATTGCATTAATGTGACATTTTGCCATTGAACAAGGTGAATTTTAACTACTAATTAGTGTGTCAAGTTACGATACACCGTGTAGACGAACAAACAAATTGACATTTGTTAATATGGCTTTTAATTTATTTGAACATCATACAAATTTATGTTTGAATGCAAAATGTTAAAATATTCAGACAATAAGTAGTTTTATTATATAAATCTGGCATTTTTTGTAAATTATATCTATACTTGCGAAGTAATCGGACAATTGCGTGCATAAAAATACATTCAGGCCGCTTTTGTTGCGAACAGCTATTTGTGAAAATACGTTAACTTGCCAATTCCTAGAATAAATATGAAAAATACAACAATAAAATCAATATCAGCATTGCCCACGTCGGTACAAACGAAAGTTAGCAACAGGGGCGCGGGAGGCACTTGAATAAGCATTGCATATCACATTAGCCCAACAATAAGTTTTGCGACGGGTACAAGGAGGTCTGCCTGCCGCAATTCTTGAGAACAATATAACCGACCTCCCAATTTAATCATAAATATCTATGAAAAGATTCACAACTCTATTCTTATCCTGCACCATGTGTGCATGTATGGTCTTCGCCCAGGATGCAAAGCCGTTTAAGGCAAAGTATATGGGAAATATGCTCGGGCGCAGCCTGCAGACCAATTTGAGAAGTGTGGCAAAAACTTCTGCGGAAGCTGCGATAACAGAAGACTTCTCCAAATTCACAAAGGGTACGGAAGAGGCTCCCGACAATGAAGACCTCGGCAACAATGGAACAATACCAGAAGATTACACACAGACGCCGGGATGGCAAGGCGCAGGTGTATACCAGGCAGGCGGAGTTGCGTATATCGGCATGGATAATTCAGGCACAAAGGGATATCTGAGTACACCGGAAATGGATCTCTCGGCCAATAACGGATTCTTTACAATAAGTTTCAGGGCAAAATCGACAAAAGCCGAAGGCGACCAGATATATATTCAGAACTTTGTCACTGGAGCATATTTTAACGAGTCGTCGACCAATATAAACATAACTAATGAATGGAAAGAATATACCGTACAACTGAATGCGGGAACATCGACCAGCTATATAAAACTCAACTCGACTTCAGCCGAATGGTATATCGATGACATAAAAGTTGCTTGCGACGGCCTGCCATGCCCGGAAGGTCTGGCAGTGACCGGATATAAAGGAACCGAAGCCACACTGAATTGGAACGCAGTGGAAGGAGCGGATTACTATGTATACAATCTTTTCTACTTCAGCATGGAAACCTTTAAATATGAATACCTGAAGAAAGACGAAAGGGTTGATGGTACGTCGGTAACCGTAACCGGACTCGACAGCAAAGAGACTTACTTCTGGCAAGTGGCAACAGTGAAAGACGGTATGCAGTCAGCATATTCGGACCAGTCAACAATAAAGATAACCAAACAGGCGCCGGAGACATACCAGCCAACTGACTACGACGGAACACAGTTTACTGCATCTTGGGAAGACTTGGGTGAGGGAAGCCAATATAAGCTGAGCGTGTACTCATATATCAACGGAGGAACTTATTACGAAGAAAGAGTTCCTTTCCTGGAGCAGACAGTTTCAACCAATTCGTTCCTAGTAACCGGCCTTGACGAAAATACGATCTATTATTATACCGTACAGGGAACAATGCAGGACGGCGAAATAACCATGATTTCAAAAGAACTTCAGGTTCGTCCGAACATCGAAGCCCCGCAAGTCGCAGAAGCAACTGAAGTAACGTCAAACTCATTCGTCGCAAACTGGAACACCGTGAAAAGAGCCAACCTGTACCTGGCAACAGTCTACAAGGAACATACGGCCACTGCTGACGGTGAATATGTATTAGCCAACGGTAACTTTGAATCATACACTCCACAGGAGACATCAAATCTTACACTTCCGCGCGAGACAGGTGCAGGCATGTGGTACATAAACTATGTTGCTTCTGGAGACGGCTACATCGCTATTGACAACTCGTACAGATACGTGCTCGGTTATGGATATATGTACTCACCGATGTATAACCTTGCACAATTTGACGGAAAGGCATCACTTGACATAACCCTGGCAAGCGATGACGCAACATCTGCAACAATTTCGTTGGCAGAGTTGGGTACAGGCGACGTTCTCAACGAATTTGAAAAACACACGGTGCCTGTAAGTAAGGAAATGACTACACACCACATAGAATTCAGCAAGGGAACTGAACAATGCTGCGTGCTTATACACTTTGATTTCGGTTACTACCTCAACATTAAAGACCTTAAACTGACTGTTAACATGACCGAAGGCGGAAAGATTGAAATACCATTCGACAGTAAGGTGATCGATGCTACAGAAGAGCAATGCTTCCCTGTCAACAATATTGAAATAGAAGAAAGCGACCGCCTTTCATACGACGTTATTGCAGCCCTTTCAAACGAAGAAATATACGTAGAGTCACCTAAGTCTGAACGTATGTATGTTGATATCGCAACTTCAATAAAGGACATTAACATGTCAGCAAAGCCAACGGTAAGGATCAATGGTGATGAACTGTATGTTGAGAATCCCGACTCGGAAAATGTCGAGGTGTTCAACGCTGAAGGCGTGAAACTATTGGAAAACAAATCCGGTAATACTGTTGTAAAGACTAGAATCCCCTATCCAGGCATCTACATTGTAAAAGTTGGAAATAAGGTTACAAAAGTTTATGCCGCAAGATAAAAGTCATAGAACTTGAATTTATTACAAGCAAGGGATTGCCTTAATGGCAATCCCTTTATTATATATAAAATCTGAACATGCCAGACATGCACAAGCTCTACAAGAAAACAATATGGATGTATAGCAATACCAACAGCCACTCCCATTCACTGAGAAATATACATTAATACATGACAACTGTAACAATAATGGGAATAAAAAAGCGCCCTTTCCTCACGGAAAGGGCGCTATCAATAGAGATATACTTTCGATTCAGATTATTCAGCCTTAGGAGCTTCCTCAGCGGTTGCTTCTGCCTTAGTTTCCTCACTAACCTGTGCTTCAGTAGCAGCTTCGGCGCTCTTAGCACGACGGCTACGACGAGTCTTCTTAGCTGCCTTCGGAGTCTTGGCCATGTTCTCATCGAAGTCAACAAGCTCGATGAAACAAATGTCAGCTGCATCGCCCTGGCGTGAACCGAGCTTAATGATGCGGGTATAGCCTCCGGGACGGTCAGCTACCTTGGTAGAGATTTCCTTGAAAAGCTCAGTCACAGCATACTTGTTCTGCAAGTAACGGAATACAACACGACGAGAGGTCGTTGTATCGGTCTTTGAGCGGGTAATCAAGGGCTCTACATACATTTTGAGGGCCTTGGCCTTTGCGAGAGTCGTAGTGATTCTTTTGTGCATTATCAACGAAACAGCCATGTTAGCAAGCATAGCCTTACGATGAGATGCAGTACGACTCAGATGGTTGAATTTCTTATTATGTCTCATTTTTGTTAATTCATTTTGAGAAAACCTTCAGTCGTGCCAGTCGGGCAGTCGTCCGGCTGACACGAATTGGGTTATTCTTTGTCTAATTTGTACTTTGAAATGTCAGTTCCAAACGACAGATTCAGACTCTCGAGCAAATCATCAAGCTCTGAAAGCGATTTCTTACCGAAGTTGCGGAACTTCAAGAGGTCTGTCTTGTTGTATTGCACCAAGTCGCCGAGGGTCTCGACGTCGGCTGCCTTCAAACAGTTAAGGGCACGTACAGACAAGTTCATGTCAACGAGCTTCGTCTTAAGCAGCTGACGCATGTGGAGAACTTCCTCGTCAAACTCCTGGTTACCCTCCACGTCGTTGTTCTCGAGAGTAATCTTCTCATCTGAGAACAGCATGAAGTGGTAAATCAAGATCTTGGCAGCCTCTTTAAGAGCGTCTTTCGGGTGTATGGAACCGTCCGTAGTAACTTCGATAACCAGTTTGTCGTAGTCGGTCTTCTGTTCAACACGATACGGCTCTACTGAATATTTCACGTTACGAATCGGAGTGTAAATAGAATCGATAGGAATTACGTTTACATCAGTGCAGAATTCGCGGTTCTCGTCAGCTGGAACATATCCACGACCCTTGTTAATGGTAAGGTCAATCTGCATTGAGGCTTTGGCATCTAAATGACAAATCACCAAATCAGGGTTTAACACTTCAAATCCAGTCAGATACTTACCGATGTCGCCAGCTTTGAACTCGGTAGAATTCTCTACGGTGACACTAACTTTTTCGTTCTCGAATTCTTCTACTACTTGCTTGAACCTTACTTGTTTAAGGTTCAAGATAATGTTGGTGACATCCTCTTTTACTCCGGGTACTGAGGAAAACTCATGCTCAACACCAGCAATACGTATGGTGTTTATAGCATAACCCTCAAGCGAAGAAAGAAGAATGCGGCGAAGAGAGTTACCGATGGTAACACCGAAGCCAGGCTCAAGAGGACGAAACTCGAACTTGCCGAATTTGTCATTAGCCTCCAACATTACGACTTTATCAGGTTTTTGAAATGCTAATATCGCCATTAATTTAATGATTTATTTAGAATACAACTCAACGATTAATTGTTCCTTAATGTTCTCAGGAATGTCAGCACGTTCGGGCTTGTGCAAGAGCTTACCGCTCTTTGTATTCTCATCCCACTCCAACCAAGGATACTTACTGTGGTTGAAACCGGCAAGAGCTGCTTCGATAACCTCAAGTGACTTTGCCTTCTCGCGAACACCTACAACCTGTCCGGGCTTAACCGAATAAGAAGGGATGTTAACAACCTGACCGTCAACTACAATGTGACGGTGGCTTACCAACTGACGTGCAGCTGCACGAGTAGGAGCAATTCCCAAACGGAACACAATATTGTCGAGACGGCACTCAAGGCTCTGTAAAAGAACCTCACCGGTAATACCGTCAGCCTTAGCGGCACTTTCAAACAAATTACGGAACTGACGCTCAAGTACACCGTATGTGTATTTAGCTTTCTGCTTCTCTGCCAACATGACACCGTACTCAGACATCTTTCTACGACGAGTGTTGCCATGCTGTCCAGGAGGGAAGTTTCTCCTAGACAAAACTTTGTCCGCACCGAATATTGGTTCACCAAAACGACGCGCGATTTTTGATTTCGGTCCTGTATATCTAGCCATGATTTTTTAAATTCTTTAATCTCCACCATTAACTCCTACACGGAGTAAAAGGCAAATGAAAATTGTGTACTTGAATTAAACTCTTCTTCTCTTTGGAGGACGGCATCCGTTATGCGGTAACGGTGTTACGTCAACAATCTCAGTAACTTCGATGCCAGCACCATGTACGGCACGGATAGCAGACTCACGTCCGTTACCGGGTCCCTTAACATAGGCCTTAACCTTACGCAAACCGAGGTCGTAAGCTACTTTTGCACAATCCTCTGCAGCCATCTGCGCTGCATACGGAGTGTTCTTCTTTGAGCCGCGGAAGCCCATCTTACCAGCAGAAGACCATGAAATAACCTGGCCCTCACTGTTAGCCAAAGACACTATAATGTTGTTGAAAGAGCTATGAACATGAAGTTGGCCCATAGCGTCAACCTTTACATTTCTTTTCTTAGATGTTGCTGATTTCTTTGCCATAACTAATTATTATTTAGTAGCCTTTTTCTTATTAGCAACAGTCTTCTTCTTTCCCTTACGGGTACGAGCATTATTCTTAGTACTCTGACCGCGAACCGGAAGACCGTTACGATGACGTATTCCACGATAGCAACCAATATCCATGAGTCGCTTAATGTTCATCTGGATCTCAGAACGGAGATCACCTTCAACTTTGAATTCAGCGCCGATAATCTCACGGATTTTAGCTGCCTGATCGTCAGTCCACTCGCTGACCTTCAGGTCACGGCTTACGCCTGCCTTGTCCAATATCTTTGCTGAACTACTTCGACCTATACCATAGATATAAGTCAATGCGATTTCGCCACGCTTGTTTTGGGGCAAATCTACTCCAACAATTCTTATTGCCATTTTGTTATTAAATATTAAAAAATTAGTTTTTAGCCCTGACGTAATTTGTACTTGGGGTTCTTCTTGTTGATAACGTACAAGCGACCTTTACGACGTACAATCTTGCACTCGGGTGTACGCTTCTTGATTGATGTTCTCGTTTTCATATATCTCTATAAAATTATTTGTATCTGAACACTATTCTGCCTTTAGTCAAATCATACGGACTCATCTCAACCTTAACCTTGTCTCCAGGAAGAATCTTAATGTAGTGCATTCTCATCTTTCCAGATATATGGGCTGTGATAGGGCATCCGTTTTCCAATTCAACTCGAAACATCGCGTTTGACAACGCCTCGACTATCGTTCCGTCCTGTTCTATTGCGTCTTGCTTTGACATATTGTTTAATATAAATTTCCTTCTAATTGTTCAACTTCTTCAAACGAAGATAAAATTTCAGCCTGTCCCCTTCTTATTACCACAGTATGCTCAAAATGGGCGGCTGGTTTGCCGTCTCGCGTCTTAATTGTCCAACGATCAGGCAGCATGTAAATCGTGCGGTCTCCCATCGTTATCATAGGCTCAATAGCAATGCACATTCCTGCCTTCAGAAGCACTCCACTTCCTTTCTTCCCGTAATTCGGGACAGCTGGATCTTCGTGCATATTCCGTCCTATTCCATGACCTGTCAACTCTCGAACAACACCATAACCAAAAGACTCACAATACTCTTGTACAGCATTACCTATATCACCGACATGCTTACCAGCGACAGCATTTTTTATTCCAAGATACAAAGCCTCTTTAGTTGCCTTAAGAAGGCTTTTTGTACTTGCTGAGACTTCACCCACACAAAACGTGTAACATGAATCTCCATTAAAGCCATCTAATAACGTTCCACAGTCAACTGAAATTATATCGCCGTCTTTCAAGACTGTCTTCTCATCAGGTATCCCATGAACGACAGCATCATTAACCGATGTGCAAATACTGGCGGGGAAAGGATTACCAAAAGGGTTAGGAAAGTTCTTAAAGGTTGGTATGGCACCATTGTCCCTTATAAACTCTTCCGCTATTTTATCTAACTGAAGCGTGCTAACACCCGGTTTGATATGTTTAGCTATCTCACCGAGTGTTTTACCGACTAGTCGGTTAGCATTACGCATCAGTTCAATTTCATCTTCTGTCTTAAGAAATATATTCATTCAGTACAGAAACACACTTAATCAATATGCGGAAACATTACCGTTTCGACCGCGGATACGGCCTGAATTAAGCAATCCATCATAATGACGCATCATCAAGTGGCTCTCGATCTGCTGTAAGGTATCTATAACAACACCTACAAGAATAAGAAGAGAGGTTCCACCAAAGAACTGAGAAAATGCGTCTTGGACATCCAGCAATCCAGCAAGAGCAGGCATAATTGCAATGAAAGCAATAAACAATGAACCTGGCCAAGTAAGACGAGACATGACTGTATCGATATAATTAGCCGTATCTTTTCCAGGTTTGATTCCAGGAATAAAACCATTGTTACGTTTCATATCCTCCGCCATCTGAGTAGGATTCAAGGTTATCGCAGTATAGAAGAAAGTGAAAGCGATAATCAGAGCTGCAAAAACAATATTGTAAAGCAAGCTCCTATGATCCATCAAAGAGCGGATAACAAAACCAGTCTGATCTGTTGAATACTGAACGATAGCCAACGGAATGAACATCAAAGCTTGCGCAAAGATTATAGGCATAACGTTTGCAGCAAACAGCTTCAAAGGAATATACTGACGGGCACCGCCATATTGTTTGTTACCAACAAGGCGTTTTGCATATTGCACAGGTATCTTACGGACACCCTGAACGAGCAGCAAAGAAGCGCAAACCACAGCATATAGGATAGCTATCTCAATGATGAACATAACAAGTCCACCACCCGAAATCGCCGTAAAGCGGGAACTTACCTCCTGTACGAAAGCCTGAGGCAAGCGGGCGATAATACCAATCATGATTATCAAAGAAATACCATTTCCTATTCCCTTATCTGTTATGCGCTCGCCAAGCCAAAGGACAAACATACTACCTGCAGCAAGAATTATAGTCGCAGCTATCATAAACAACGACCAATCAACCCCAGACGACAGTGCGCCATAGGCTTGCATCTTCAGGTTCATCAGGTAAGAAGGTGCTTGGAATAAAAGAATACCAACAGTCAATATACGTGTATACCAATTGATTTTCTTTCTTCCACTCTCGCCTTCACGCTGCATCTTTTGGAAATAGGGTACCGCAACAGCAAGAAGCTGCATCACGATGGAAGCAGAGATGTAAGGCATTATTCCCAATGCGAATATTGACGCATTTGAGAACGCTCCACCGGAGAACATGTCAAGCAGCGACATAAGACCGCCACTAGTTTGCGTCTGAAGTTTCTGCAACATTGACGGATCTATTCCCGGCAGAACCACGAACGATCCAAAACGATATATTGCCACAAACGCAATGGTGATGAGGATTCGCTGACGCAAATCCTCAATCTTCCAACAGTTCTTCAGTGTCTCAATAAACTTTTTCATTTACTTAGATTATAGTTGTGTTACCACCAGCTGCTTTGATAGCTTCTTCAGCTGTCTTAGAGAAGGCATGAGCTTCAACCTCAAGTTTTGCTTTAAGCTCACCGTTTCCAAGAATCTTCACAAGTTCCTTACCATTGGTAAGACCTGCCTCTTTAAGCTCGTTAAGTCCAATCTTAGTAAGATTCTTTGACTCAGCAAGCAACTGAAGAGTTGAAAGGTTCACTGCAAAATACTCTTTATGGTTGATGTTCTTAAAACCGAACTTCGGCACACGGCGTTGCAAAGGCATCTGGCCACCTTCGAATCCGATCTTTCTCTTGTAACCAGAACGAGCTTTTGCACCTTTGTGTCCACGAGTTGACGTACCACCGAGACCTGAACCAGGTCCACGGCCCAAACGGCGACGTGAATGCGTAGATCCTTCAGCTGGTTTCAAATTATTTAATTTCATAATTATTCTCCTTTAAATGTAATTAAGTTACTCGATAACAGTCACCAAATGATGAACCTTCCTAATCATACCGCGAAGTTCAGGAGTGTCCTCACGCTCAACAACTTGTGATATCTTATGCAAGCCAAGCGCGGTAAGCGTACGCTTTTGGTCAACAGGAGCACCAATTTTGCTCTTTATCTGCTTAATCTTTATTGTTGCCATATCTTATTGTCTCCTTATCCTCTAAATACTTTTTCAAGACTTATGCCACGAGTCTTGGCTATTGTATAGGCATCGCGCATCTGGCTCAATGCAACTATCGTAGCCTTAACAAGGTTATGAGGGTTAGATGAGCCCTTTGACTTTGCGAGCACATCCTTAACACCAACGCTCTCGAGCACGGCGCGCATAGCACCTCCGGCAACGAGACCTGTACCGGCTGCAGCAGGCTTCAAGAATACTTGAGCACCACCAAATGTAGCTTCTATCTCGTGGGGAACCGTACCCTTAAGAATAGGAACCTTGATAAGATTCTTCTTAGCGGCCTCGACACCTTTTGATATTGCAGCTGTCACTTCACCTGCTTTTCCAAGGCCCCAGCCGATAATTCCATTACCGTCACCGACTACAACAATAGCTGCAAACGTGAAGGTACGACCTCCCTTTGTAACTTTAGTGACACGGTTAATAGCAACCAACCTGTCTTTCAATTCAACGTCACTATTTATCTTTACTTTGTTCATTGCCATAATCGTTTAAAAATTAAGTCCTCCCTTACGGGCTGCATCAGCAAGCTCTTTGACACGACCGTGGTAAAGATAACCATTACGGTCGAATACAACTTTGGATATTCCAGCCTCAACAGCCTTCTTAGCAATAAGCTCACCTACCTTGGCAGCTTGCTCACACTTCGGCATAGCCTCCATACCGAGAGATGATGCTGAAACCAAAGTATTACCAGTCAAGTCGTTAATAACCTGAACATAAATCTGTTTATTGCTACGGAAAACACTCATCCTCGGACGTTCAGCTGTTCCGTTCACACGTTTACGGATTCTGAACTTTATCTTAATTCGTCTTTCTTCTTTCTTTGTTGTCATAATCGTAAAATATTAAAGTTACTTAGCAGCGGCAGTCTTACCAGACTTTCTGCGAATGACTTCGCCTTGGAACAATACACCTTTACCCTTATAAGGCTCCGGCATACGGAAAGAACGGATTTTTGCACAAATAAGTCCGAGCAACGCTTTATCGCAAGATTCCAATATGATGAGAGGATTCTGATTCCTTTCAGACTTTGTTTCAACCTTAACCTCACTAGGCAGCTGGATGAATATCGGGTGAGTATATCCTAAAGCAAACTCGATAATATTTCCCTGGTTTGAAACGCGGTAACCAACACCTACAAGTTCGAGAACTTTCTTGTAACCTTCGCTTACACCAACAACCATGTTGTTAACAAGCGCACGGTAAAGTCCGTGGAATGCCTGCTTCTGCTTGTAATTAACAGGACTGTTCTCATCAATTTCAAACAGAATGTGGTTGTCTTCTATCTTGACGATTATCGAAGAATCAACTTTCTGAGAAAGTTCGCCCTTAGGACCCTTAACGTTTACAACACCATTATTGAGAGTAACTGTAACTCCAGCGGGAATACTGATTGGCAATTTACCTATTCTTGACATATTTCAATCCTCCCAATTAATATACGTAGCAAAGAACCTCGCCACCTATCTTAAGTGCTGAAGCTTCCTTGTCAGTCATTACACCTTTGGATGTAGACAAAATCGCGATGCCCAATCCGTTAATTACTCTCGGCATGTCCTTATACCCAGTATACTTACGCAAACCGGGAGTTGACACTCTCTTCAAACACCTAATGGCGTTTTCTTTTGTTGCAGGGTCATACTTCAAAGCAACCTTGATTGTACCCTGGGGGCCATCCTCAACGAACTTGTAGTTCAGGATGTAACCTTTCTCGAAGAGGATTTTAGTAATCTCTTTCTTCAAGTTTGAAGCTGGTACTTCGACAACACGGTGGTGAGCCATAATCGCGTTTCTCAACCTCGTCAGATAATCTGCTATTGGATCTGTCATAAAATATAATGTTTAATTAATCGGGACTGCCCCGACAATATTAAATAAAAATGCTTCTCTGCGGAATTTACCAGCTCGCCTTCTTAACTCCAGGAATGAGACCAGCTGATGCCATCTCACGGAATTGGATACGTGAAAGGCCGAACTGACGCATATATCCCTTCGGACGTCCCGTTATCTTGCAACGGTTGTGCAAACGAATAGGATTGGCGTTGCGAGGAATGCTCTGCAGCTTCCTGGCAGCCTCATAAGCTTCAGCAGGGTCATCAGAAGTAGCGATGATTTTCTTCAAAGCCGCACGCTTCTCGGCATAACGTGCGACAAGCTTCGCACGCTTAACCTCGCGGGCCTTCATTGATTCTTTTGCCATATCTATTAATCGTTTTTAGCGTTCTTGAAAGGTAAACCAAATGCCTTAAGCAGAGCATATCCCTCTTCGTCAGTCTTAGCAGATGTAACGAAAGTGATATTCATACCCTGAATCTTGTCTATCATGTCGATATTGATTTCAGGGAAAATGATTTGCTCCTGCACACCGAGAGTGTAATTTCCACGGCCATCAAACTTGCTCTCGATACCCTTGAAGTCACGGATACGCGGGAGTGCGATGCGGATGAGTTTCTCAAGGAACTCATACATACGCTCACGGCGCAAAGTAACCATAACACCAATAGGCATCTTCTTACGGAGCTTGAAGTTTGCTATATCCTTCTTAGAATATGTAGCAACGGCCTTCTGGCCAGTTATCGTTGTAATCTCGTTAATAGCTACATCAATGACTTTTCTGTCCTGAGTAGCCTCGCCAAGACCCTGGTTTACAACAATCTTCTTCAGGACAGGAATCTGCATTGTAGAAGAATAGTTGAACTGCTTCTGAAGCGCAGGAGCTATGGTCTCCTTGTAAACTGTCTTTAATTCAGCTGTATTCATTATTTGATTTCCTCCCCTGATTTTTTAGCGATACGAACTTTCTTGCCGTCCTCGGTTCTCTTGATTGCAATACGTGTAGCCTTGCCGCTCTTCGGATCAATCAGGCTCAAGTTTGAGACGTGTATAGGCGCCTCTTGCTTAATTATGCCACCTTGAGGATATTTAGCGCTTGGCTTCATGTTCTTAGAAACCATGTTGACACCTTCAACAATGGCTCTCTGCTTCTCAACCAAAACCTTAAGCACCTTTCCGGTCTTGCCCTTGTCCTCACCGGCCAAGACAATAACCGTATCATTTTTCTTTATATGCAACTTGTTCATTACTTTTTCACTTTTAATGGTTAAAGAACCTCCGGTGCCAAAGAAACGACTTTCATGTTTACCGCACGAAGCTCACGTGCCACAGGGCCGAAAATACGGCTACCACGAAGCTCGCCTGCGTTGTTAAGCAAAACACACGCATTGTCGTCAAAACGTATATAAGAACCGTCGGCACGGCGTACTTCCTTCTTTGTGCGTACAATCAAAGCCTTAGATACTGCACCCTTTTTCAAATCACTTGACGGGATGACGTTCTTGACAGCAACGACAATTATGTCACCCACACTTGCATAACGACGACGCGTACCACCAAGGACGCGAATGCACAAAGCCTCGCGTGCGCCGCTGTTATCACATACTGTAAGTCTTGATTCTGCCTGTATCATAATTACTTAGCTTTTTCAATTATTTGAACTAATCTCCATCTCTTTGTCTTACTCAAAGGACGGGTCTCCATAATGAGCACTGTATCACCTACATTTGCTTCATTCTTTTCATCATGTGCATGGTACTTCTTTGTCTTCTGGACGAACTTACCATATATAGGGTGCATTTCCTTGAACTTAGCGGCAATAACAATGGTTTTATCCATTTTGTTGCTTATAACGACACCCGTTCTAGTCTTTCTTAAATTTCTCTTTTCCATCTGAACCATTGTTATTTATTAAGCTCCCTTTCGCGGAGAACTGTTTTCATGCGCGCTATGTCACGACGAGCAGCCTTAATCTGAGATGGATTCTCTAACGGCGTGATTGCGTGATTCAACTTCATCTGATGGTAATTTGCAACCGCAGTCTCAAGCCTCTCTACCAAATCCTTGGTTTCAAGCTCTTTTACTTCTTTAATCTTCATAATCAAGCGTTTTTATCGTAATCACGTCTAACAACAAACTTTGTCTTAACAGGCAACTTCTGTGCAGCAAGACGGAGAGCCTCTTTAGCCACGTCAAAAGGTACGCCTTCAACTTCAAAAAGAATGCGTCCGGGAGTCACAGGAGCTACCCATCCTGCGGGGTCACCCTTACCTTTACCCATTCGGACATCAGCAGGTTTGCGGGTTATAGGTTTATCTGGGAAAATACGGATCCATACTTGGCCTTCACGCTGCATATAACGGTTGACAGCGACACGGGCTGCTTCAATCTGGCGGCTGTCCAACCATTTAGCTTCAAGTGTCTTGATGCCAAACGATCCGAAAGCCAATTGTGTACCCCTGTGGGCGTTGCCTTTATTGCCACGCCCGTCTTGAGGTCTTCTATATTTTACTCTTTTTGGCTGTAACATGATAGCTTCTTTCTTTAACGGTTATTGTTTCTCTTACGGTTTACTCTTGATTTGCCGTTAGAGCGTCCGCCCTGCTTCTCCTGCGCGAAATTAATTGTAAGATCACGCTTCTCGTAAACTTCGCCGCGGCAAATCCAAACCTTGATGCCCAACAGGCCGACCTTGGTCAAAGCCTCAGCCTGGCAGTAGTCGATGTCTGCACGGAATGTATGCAAAGGTGTACGTCCCTCTTTATACATTTCCTTACGGGCCATTTCAGCTCCATTCAGACGTCCGGTTATCTGTACCTTGATACCTTCAGCTCCTGCACGCATCGTGTTAGCTACAGCCGTCTTTATAGCACGACGGTATGCCATCTTACCTTCAATCTGGCGAGCGATGTTATTAGCAACAATTGACGCATCCAGTTCAGGTTTCTTTACTTCATAGATATTGATCTGAATCTCCTTATCGTAAAGCTTTTTCAGCTCTTCCTTCAATTTATCAACATCCTGGCCGCCTTTACCTATTACAAGACCCGGGCGGGCAGTACATATTGTGATGGTGACGAGTTTCAATGTGCGCTCAATGACGATACGAGATACACTGGCTTTAGCCAAACGTTCGTTCAGGTATTTACGGATCTTCATATCCTCTACAAGGTTGTCTCCAAAGTTCTTACCACCGAACCAATTTGAATCCCAACCTCTGATAATACCGAGACGGTTGCTTATCGGATTAACTTTCTGTCCCATTCTGCTTCTTATTTTTCGTCATTAGTTTTGGCATCAACAAACAATGTCACATGGTTACTGCGTTTGCGAATCCTATAACCGCGTCCCTGGGGTGCGGGTCTCATACGCTTCATCGTAACACCTTCGTCAACGAACACTTTAGATATATAAAGTTCACCATCTTCTGCCTTGCGGTCATTCTTGACCTCCCAGTTCGCGATGGCAGAGCGGAGAAGTTTCTCAACATCAGCTGCTGCTGCCTTCTTCGAGAACCTCAAGACTCCAAGAGCGCGATTTACTTCCATACCACGTATCATGTCAACGACATAACGCATCTTACGCGGAGAAGAAGGCACGCCTCTGAGCTTTGCGAAATACAATGTTTTACGGGCTTCCTTAATTTTTTCAGCCGCTATTTTTTTTCTTGCTCCCATTATATTGTCTTTTTATTTTTCAATGGTTAGCCTGCTTTACTTCTTATTACCAGCATGACCGCCGAAGCGACGAGTGAGAGAGAACTCACCAAGCTTGTGGCCGACCATATTTTCGGTAATGTAAACAGGAATGAATTTATTTCCGTTATGAACTGCAACGGTGTGGCCTACGAAATCAGGTGATATCACCGAAGCTCTGGCCCATGTCTTAACAACACTCTTCTTGCCACTCTCGTTCATCGCGAGAATCTTCTTCTCGAGTGACACGTTAATATATGGACCTTTTTTTAATGAACGACTCATAATTTACACTAGTTAACTTGATTATTTCTTATTAGCTCTTTCAATGATATACTTGTTAGAAAGCTTCTTAGGAGCCCTAGTCTTGAGACCCTTAGCGTACAAGCCCTTGCGTGAACGCGGATGTCCTCCTGACTGGCGTCCTTCACCACCACCCATCGGGTGATCGTGCGGGTTCATAACAACACCACGGTTGTGAGGACGACGACCAAGCCAACGAGAGCGTCCTGCCTTACCAGATTGCTCAAGAGCGTGATCTGAATTGCCCACACTACCTACAGTAGCCTTACAAGCACTGAGAATCTGGCGAGTCTCACCAGAAGGGAGCTTAACTACACAATAACTGCCTTCACGAGAAGTCAACTGAGCGAAATTACCAGCCGAACGAACGAGCAGCGCACCCTGTCCCGGACGCAATTCAATGTTGTGAATTACAGTACCGACAGGTATGTTTGCCAAAGGAAGCGCGTTACCAATCTCAGGCGCCGCGTCCTTGCCAGACATAAGGGTTGCACCTACCTGCAGTCCGTTAGGAGCAATAATGTAACGTTTTTCACCATCAGCATAATACAACAAAGCGATACGAGCCGAACGGTTCGGATCGTATTCGATTGTCTTAACTACAGCTGGAACACCATCTTTCTCACGCTTAAAGTCGATGAAACGATACTTTCTCTTATGACCACCACCGAGGTAGCGCATGGTCATCTTACCAGTATTGTTTCGACCGCCGGTAGAACGTTTACCATAAACGAGAGACTTCTCTGGTACGGATGCAGTAATCTCCTCGAACGTACCAATAATCTTGTGTCTTTGACCCGGAGTTACCGGTTTAAATTTACGTACTGCCATTTTTTATTTTAGATATTGCTGTAAAAATCAATTGTGTCGCCCTCTTTCAGGGTAACGATTGCCTTCTTGTATGCGTTTTTCTGGCCTCTAATCAGTCCGGCCTTAGTATAGCGGGCAGAACGCTTGCCTGCATAACGCATAGTATTTACGTCTTCAACCGTAACATTATACAGACTCTCGACTTCTTTCTTAATTTGGAGTTTGTTAGCCTCAGGACGTACAATGAAGCCGTAGCGGTTAGGCCACTTGTCTGTAATCTTGGTCATCTTCTCAGTGACCAATGGTTTTATGATAAATGCCATATACTTTTCTCCTTGTTTACTTGTTTAAGATTTCGTCGATAGCCTTCAGCGAATTCTCAGTCATGACAACCACGTCAGCATCCAAAACCTTATAGGTGTTCAGAGTTGAAGCTGGCATCACAACGGTGCGCTGCAAATTACGAGCCGACAAATATACGTTTTTATTTGTTTCCGGCAAAAGGAACAGCAATTTCTTGCCTTCAACTTTAAGATTTTTAGTAATATTTACAAAATCTTTTGTCTTTGGAGCGTCAAGATTGAAATCTTCAACAACAATTATCGAATCTTCCTTAGCCTTATATGACAAAGCGCTCTTACGTGCAAGGATGGTAACCTTATGGTTAAGTTTTATGCTATAGTCGCGGGGTGTCGGACCAAATACGCGGCCACCACCTCTGAGCAACGGTGAGTTGATATCACCACGGCGAGCACCGCCGCCGCCCTTCTGGCGTCCGAGCTTGCGGGTAGAACCTGCATGCTCGCTTCTTTCCTTTGACTTAGCCGTTCCCTGGCGCTGAGCAGCCATATAGCGCTTTACGTCGAGATAAAGAACATGGTCGTTTGGTTCAATTCCGAAGATAGATTCGTTTAACGTAACCTTTCTCCCAGTGTTTTCACCTTTGATATTTAATACGTTAATTTCCATTATTTCTCAATTAAAACGGTTGAACCTTTGCAACCAGCAACACTACCTTTCACAAGGATGAGGTTATGCTCCGGTATTACTTTTAACACTTTGAGGTTTTGGGTTGTAACCCTGTCACCACCCATCTGGCCGGCCATGCGCATTCCCTTGAACACCTTTGCAGGATAAGAACATGCACCGATAGAACCCGGCTTGCGGGCGCGGTCGTCCTGACCGTGAGTACTCTGGCCTACACCACCGAAGCCATGACGCTTCATTACACCCTGGAAACCTTTACCTTTAGAGGTACCGACAACGTCAACGAAAGTTGCATCGTTGAAGATTTCGACAGTGATGGTGTCACCGAGGTTGTACTCCTCGTCAAACTTGAACTCGGCCAAGTGTCTCTTCGGTGTTGTTCCAGCCTTCTTGAATATGCCCTGCATAGACATGGTGGTGTTCTTTTCCTTAGCCTCACCAAAGCCTAACTGCACAGCCTTATAACCGTCCTTCTCAACGGTCTTAACCTGGGTAACAACACAAGGACCAGCTTCGATAACAGTGCACGGCACGTTCTTGCCGTCGGCACTGAAAACGGATGTCATTCCGATTTTTCTTCCAATTAATCCTGGCATTTCAATTATTATTAAAAATTAAACTATACTTTGATTTCAACCTCTACACCGCTGGGCAACTCAAGTTTCATGAGAGCGTCAACCGTCTTTGCAGTAGAACTGTAAATGTCAATAAGGCGCTTGTAATCGCTCAACTGGAACTGCTCACGAGACTTTTTGTTAACGAAAGTACTGCGGTTTACAGTAAAAATACGCTTGTGTGTAGGGAGTGGAATAGGACCGCTTACAATTGCGCCGGTTGCCTTCACAGCCTTCACGATTTTCTCTGCTGACTTGTCAACCAATTTGTGGTCGTAAGACTTCAGCTTGATTCTGATTTTCTGACTCATGTTTTTGACTTTAATTTATAATTTTAAATCAACAAGAGAAGAGGTACGCCCGTTAAGAGTCATTCGCTAACGTGGCGCCTCATTCTCTTTATAGTTTATCGGATTATACCAAATCTACGCGGCCCTTTATTTCCTCAAGCACAGTCTTTGCGATTGAGCTTGACAGAGGTGCGTGGTGATCGTACTCCATAGAGCTTGTTGCACGACCTGAAGTAATGGTACGCAGTGCGGTTACGTAGCCGAACATTTCTGCCAGCGGAACCATAGCCTTGATGATGCGGGCGCCGCTACGTGTCTCGTCCATGCCTTCTACCTGTCCGCGACGCTTGTTCAAGTCGCCGATAACGTCACCCATGTTCTCTTCAGGAGTTACGACCTCGAGCTTCATGATAGGCTCCATAAGCACCGGACCAGCCTTGACGCAAGCGTTCTTATAAGCATTGATTGCTGCGATTTCGAAAGACAACTGGTCTGAGTCTACCGGGTGGAACGAACCGTCGAGCAGAGTAACCTTAAGGCTGTCCATAGGATAACCGCCGAGCACACCGCTCTTCATTGCAGTCTCGAAGCCCTTCTGAACTGACGGGATGAATTCCTTAGGAATGTTACCGCCCTTCACCTCGTTGATGAACTGCAGTCCGCCTTCCTTGTAATCCTCGTCGATAGGACCAACGTTTACTATGATGTCGGCAAACTTACCGCGGCCACCACTCTGCTTCTTGTAAACCTCGCGCAGGTTGACAGTCTTGGTGATAGCTTCCTTGTAGTTAACCTGAGGCTTACCCTGGTTACACTCAACCTTGAACTCTCTCTTCAGACGGTCAAGGATGATGTCGAGGTGAAGCTCACCCATACCTGAGATTACGGTCTGGCCGCTCTGCTCGTCAGTATGAACGGTGAATGTCGGGTCTTCCTCTGCAAGTTTTGCAAGACCGATACCCAGCTTGTCAACGTCTGCCTGGCTCTTCGGCTCAACTGCGATACCGATAACAGGGTCAGGGAATGTTATTGACTCGAGTACGATAGGATGACCTTCGTCGCAAAGCGTATCACCAGTGCGGATATCCTTGAAACCAACGCCTGCACCTATATCGCCAGCATCGATGGCCTCCATAGGAACCTGCTTGTTAGAGTTCATCTGGAACAGACGGCTTACACGCTCCTTCTTGCCAGAACGAGTGTTGTAAACGTAAGAACCAGCCTCTACCTTACCTGAATAAACGCGGAAGAATACCAAGCGGCCTACATACGGGTCAGTTGCGATCTTGAATGCAAGAGCCGAAGTAGGAGCTTCCTCTGACGGCTTGCGGTCTTCCTCTTCTCCAGTTGTCGGGTTTGTACCTACGATATTCGGAGTGTCAAGAGGTGACGGAAGGAATGCGCAAACATAGTCGAGCAGGGTCTGAACACCCTTGTTCTTGAACGAAGAACCGCAAAGCATAGGAGTACACTGCATTGCGAGAGTACCCTTGCGGATTGCAGCTATGATTTCCTCTTCAGTGATAGAATTAGGATCATCGAAATATTTCTCCATGAGAGCCTCGTCATACTCGGCTGCAGCCTCGAGGAGCTTTCCTCTCCACTCGTCAGCCTCGTCCTTGAGGTCAGCAGGGATATCGTCAATCTCATATTCTGCACCCATTGTCTCGTCGTGCCAGTAAATGGCCTTCATCTTAATCAGGTCAACGAGTCCCTTGAAAGTTTCCTCGCTGCCGATAGGAACGACAAGTGATACAGGGTTTGCTCCAAGTACGTCCTTCATCTGGCGGAGAACGTCAAAATAGTCGGCACCCGAACGGTCCATCTTGTTGACATAGCCAAGACGCGGAACGTTGTACTTGTCAGCCTGGCGCCATACAGTCTCTGACTGCGGCTGAACGCCGCCCACAGCACAGTAAGTTGCCACAGCTCCGTCGAGCACACGCAGAGAGCGCTCAACCTCGGCGGTAAAGTCAACGTGTCCCGGAGTGTCAATCAAGTTTATCTTAAACTGCTTGTTGTTGTATTGCCAATAACAAGTAGTTGCAGCAGAAGTAATAGTAATACCACGCTCCTGCTCCTGTGCCATCCAGTCCATTGTAGCGGCACCGTCATGAACCTCGCCAATCTTGTGAGTCTTACCTGTGTAGAACAGGATACGCTCAGAAGTTGTCGTCTTACCGGCATCGATGTGGGCCATGATACCGATATTGCGGGTCAAATGTAAATCTTGCTTTGCCATGTTTCTTTTTACCTAACTATTTTTAAAACCTGAAGTGAGCGAATGCACGGTTAGCCTCAGCCATGCGGTGCATGTCTTCCTTACGCTTGAAAGCGCCGCCCTGATTGTTGTAAGCGTCCATGATCTCAGCAGCCAGCTTGTCAGCCATAGTCTTGCCGCCGCGCTTGCGTGCGAAGTTGATCATGTTCTTCATAGAGATGCTCTCCTTGCGGTCGGGACGGATTTCCGTAGGCACCTGGAAGGTTGCACCACCGATACGGCGGCTCTTAACCTCAACCTGTGGAGTAATGTTGTCAAGGGCTGTCTTCCATATTTCAAGGGCAGACTTCTCCTCATTGCTCATCTTCTCCTTTACGGTATCCAATGCTTTGTAGAAAATCTCATAAGATGTATTCTTCTTTCCGTCATACATCAGATGATTTACGAACTTTGAGACCTTTTGGTCGTTGTAAACCGGATCCGGAAGGATCACACGCTTCTTTGGTTTTGCTTTTCTCATTTCTTTTGAAATTAATTCTGCATGGGGCTGTTCACTTGTCTTCAGCGTCCCCTCCGGGACTGCTTACTCAACCTTTATAACAAATCTCCAGCAAAACGTTTAAATAAAATGTCTGTTGTCCTTTTACTTTAAAGACTTATTTACTTCTTGGCTTTCGGGCGCTTAGCTCCGTACTTTGAACGGCGCTGTGTGCGATTAGCTACGCCTGCGGTGTCAAGAGTACCGCGAACGATGTGGTAACGTACACCGGGAAGGTCCTTTACACGACCGCCACGTACCAGTACGATAGAGTGTTCCTGAAGGTTGTGTCCCTCTCCCGGTATGTAAGAGTTAACTTCCTTCTGGTTTGTCAAACGAACACGGGCAACTTTACGCATTGCCGAATTAGGTTTCTTCGGGGTTGTTGTGTACACACGAACACATACGCCACGACGCTGCGGACATGAGTCCAAAGCCGGCGATTTGCTCTTGTCAACAAGCGCCTTTCTACCTTTTCTTACCAATTGTTGAATTGTAGGCATTGTTGTTAATTTTTAGTTATATATTGTTTTGTTATTTTCTATCTTTAAGCAACAATCTGAAACACAGACCATTTTGGGCTGCAAAGGTACGAATAATTATTTAAATCACCTAATTATAAGAATTTCAAATCACGGACATTACCACTTTATTTAAATAATATAATATTCGTTTTAATATTTTAACTTAAATCATCCCGAAACAACCCGGACATTGTTGTTCCCAAAATGTTATTGTAATATACAATTAACGTGTTTTTATTCTCACATGGTAAAGACGAAGGCAGACTTGCTACGGTAACCGACCGGCACAACAAGCCTCATCCTTCACATTTTTGCATGTACGCGCATGCAAGCAGGAGCCGGCATCATAACCAATAACCTGCGGCACTGGCACAACCGGCAGCGACGCCTGACTACACACCTCAACCTGCCACGGTGATTATGGCAAAGAAGGATGCATGGCCGGATAAAAAAGACAAAGCCCATTAAGGCGCCGACACCTTAATGGACTCATTATGATGTAAAATTCGGCATTACGCCTCACCCTTGTTTATATTGAAAGGAGCTATCGTGCCCTTTTCCTGCTGTGGCAGCTTAATCGGACCGAAAGCGTTCTCGTACCTTACTATATTGTCCTTCAACGCCATCAACAGGCGCTTTGCGTGCTCGGGTGCAAGCACCACGCGCGATTTAACCATAGCCTTGGGCACACCGGGAAGTATGCGTGCAAAGTCGAGTACGAAATCAGAACTTGAGTGTGTTATGATGGCAAAGTTGGCGTATTCGCCCTGAGCCACATCCTGGGGCAGTTCTATCTGCAACTGTCCCGGCTTGTTGTTATTGTTATTTTCCATTGTTCTTATATATATTAATAAGGTATAATCAAGTTTCCATCCGCACGCCGCACGCCCACCGGCCGGTTTCACCAAGCGCGCGCCGCACAAAACAATGCAAAGATAATCCTTTTTATCCGAAAAAACAAGATTTATAACAATTCTTTCAACAAAATGTCATCTCAGCTCGATCATCCACCCTAACGAATCCAGCCCTCTCCTGTCAAGCTCGATTTTCCTGCAGAACATACGGTGCTTCACAATCGTATCCCATGGCACGTTGAAGAAAACGGAATCGCTAATAAAATAAAAACGCAAACGCCCGTCACGGCTCATTTCAAAAGAATTTTCTGCCAGCGGCCGGCGCAAGTGCGACTCAGGCAGAATGTAATAATCCGTCTTCACCACGCCCTTTTTATGCTCGTCAAACGATTTCAACTCAGCCGAACATACGCTGCCGTCACGCTGACCATCCTCATCGAAGCCCGTAACATAACAGACATAGCAGCTGTCAGTGAAGTTTACAAGCATTACGCCCGACCGCCGGGAAGGATAATCCGGCAACAACTTATCCGCCGACGCAAACAATAGGTATGCGACCATTATCAGCAACAAACATGACTCCACCACCCTACGCATATTGAAACAAAGCAAAATTCATCTTACTTCAACCATCCAGTCGAGCGAATCCATCACTGCGGCCGAATAAGTATACTTCTTATCGTACATTTGATATTTTACAATCGTGTCCCAAGGATTGTTGAAAAATACGGAATCCCGTACGAAGAAAAACCTCACCTTGCCGTCGGGGCTCCTCCTGAACAATCCGCCCGGATCTTTAGCCAAAAAACTGAGACGGCCGAAATCCTTACCTCTTACGTAATGATCGTTCGATTCGTCCGCTATCGCAAGCTTATTTTCATCAAAGCTCTTATAATAATCGTAATTCAGACTGTCGCCCGACGACTTCAAAGAATCGTCAAACGAATAGTAAACCACGTAATTCTTGTCGGAATAATTGACAACAACCACACTGCTGACAAAATCGCAACAAACAAATACCGACAATAAAACTACAATATATATACCCCTCATTCTAACCAACTAAAATATAGGTAACGATTTCGCAATATTCACTCCAATTCACGGCTGATGAACTTACCTGTCTTAACCTTACTAACAATTTCCCTATAGGGGTATACCCAACCAAGGTCGTAGCCACGGATGGCATCGGTCTGCTCACCTATGAACACATGCTCCTTGTTCAGCTGCCATACATACCACCTGTATGATTTCGTCATTTGACTATAATCGCCCTCACTGAAAAGCTTGAACATGATTTTATCAGGTTCGCCTATATTCTTGCTTTTACCTACCTTATACCATGCGCCGGCGTCTATGCCCACACGGAGTATCGTATGGGCATAAAAATAAACCTCGTCATTGACTATCGCCTCTATGTCGGGAACATAGTCGATTGGGTAACGCGTCTTGAACACGCGGATTACGGAACTGTTCAGCTGCGTCAAGTCGTTGGCGACATACTGAAAATAACATTTGTATTGATTATCTACCTCAATACAAAACACATAACCGATTTTTGTAACTATTCGCTTTGCCATTTTATCTATTTATTCCCTATACCATTAAGGACACTATATTGAAGCCTTCTTATATCCGACTTGGATTTTAAATGTTAAATATACCTTAAATTGGGGCCACGTTCATTTATTCCAACATATCTAATCTAACGCAACCATTTTCATCAGTTCCTCCAAGCACGCTGTTTGTCACGAGACAAGCAGTGTTTTCAACGATGCCATGATACCCTTAACAATAACTTCAAGACTGACATCAGACTCTACAGCATCAAAAGTACTGCGAACGAAACCGTTTTAAATCCTGACGTCAATCCGCCTGTAATTCAGATATAAGACATCATTCATATATCGGGAAAAAGGAACAATTACTCAACCCGTACTCTTTCATTTTTGACTTCGTCCTTGTACCCACTATTACTAACGGTGCCTTCCGCTCAAACGAGCCGAACCAATATTCAGAAGCTAAAATAAAATCATCTGACTGCATAAAGAATCCGCTATCCTTATAGCCAGGGGAAACACCGATAACCTCATCATAAGAGCCACAACATTCACGCTTTGTTATAAACTTTGTTTTGCGACGAACGTAATCCAGCTTATATATTCCTGTCGGACGGAAATAGTAATATCCAGGCGACGCTGTTATAGGTGTAAATATCAAACCGGGGTATTTATTTTCCTCACAGAACCTTTTAAACTTTTCCGTTACTATACGAAAAAGGTCGTATGTACAAAATAAATCGCCCTTTTTCTTTCTCACATGATAAGACATATCTACCACATCCTCCAAACGGTTAAAACAGACAGGACATACTCCTGGCGTTTTCTCTCGAGAAGGATACATACAATCTTGATCTCCACCATACAGCATAAATGCCACAACTTTCCCTTTTGTTTTCATAATCGTATTAAAACATATCATAAACAAGCGCAATAATAACAAATGCAACGAAGGCTACGATTTTTCATCTTCCCCGTCGTACTATGACTGATTATTTATGCGCTTTTCTTATACAAGTCACAAATATAAGGATTTTTTACTGCCAAACAAAGCCATCAAGCCAGAAAAAACGGTTAAGCGGTAGAATATTACAAAATGAACATTTCCACGCCGGGAGGAAGTAAAAACTTTTGACAAAGGATTTTTGTGAAATAGAAAAAGAATGTTGCCAAACAGTGACGTTTCCGCCCGTTTGCAGCCATCAAGTAAACTCTTACAATGCAAAAGACTGCCTTTGATGATGCAAAAGACGGCTGTTTACACGGTAAAAGACGACCTTTTGCACCATAAAAACAGCTTGTTTGTCTTTTCCTGAAATAGGTTGACAGTTTTTGTTTAAATAAACTACATTATTTTA